>Ga0307476_10000030_pt1 | contig 155727 bp, 127 predicted proteins | sample atmos_gasesECM2C_2_FD_203314 | JGI IMG/M metagenome (GOLD analysis project Ga0307476, IMG submission 203314) | Hardwood forest soil microbial communities from Morgan-Monroe State Forest, Indiana, United States - atmos_gasesECM2C_05 | ecosystem: Environmental > Terrestrial > Soil > Temperate... | reverse complement strand
CGACCAGTGCAGCACAAAAAGTTACTGTAACCAACACTGGCACGGCGAATCTTGTGCTAGCCGCCACGCCCGTTTCGATTTCGGGTACTGACCCTTCCGACTATGCGATTGCTTCGGGCACGACTTGTACAGCGAACCTATCGATCGCACCGAACTCCAGCTGTGCAATCCAAGTCACGTTTAGTCCTTCCACCGCCGGGACGCTCACCGCCAATCTGGTCATCACCGATAACTCGGGTGGGACAAGCGGAACGAAACAGACCGTAACTCTGACCGGCACGGGACTGCAACCAACGGGAACGGCGAACGTCAGTCCTTCAAGCCTGACCTTCGCGACTCAGAATGTGGGGACAACGAGCTCCCCCAAAACCGTCACGGTAACGAATACGGGACAGGCCAACCTGCTATTAGGAACGCCGGCGGCGACGGTCACTGGCGCTGCTTCCGATTATGCTATCGCGTCGGGAACGACGTGCACGGCGAATCTTTCAATCGCGCCAAATTCGAGTTGCGTCTTCCAAATCACCTTCAGCCCTCTAGAGGCAGGAACGCTAACAGCGAATCTGGTGATCACTGATAATTCGGGAGGGACAGCGGGAACGACCCAAACCGTATCTCTTACTGGCACTGGCTTTCAACCGATTACCGTCGCGATCTATCCTGCAAATCCTGCGGTTCAGGCGGGCGCCACTCAACAATTCACTCCAAACTTCACGCCTTCCAGTGCTGCCGGACCAGTAAAGTGGTCAGTATCGGGTTCCGGATGCGGCGGGCAGGCTTGCGGCAGCATTAACGCAACTGGCCTCTACGCGGCGCCGGCTACGCTCTCTGCCGTTGCCACCGATACGGTAACCGTAACGCTGAATTCCAATACGTCCGTTACAAATTCTACGCAGGTTGATTTGTATCTGCAGCCGATACTCTCAACATCAGGAGCGTCTCAGACAGTCGTGGCGGGGCAGCCAGCAACTTATAATCTTGCGCTCGCGCCCGGCACCGGCGACACGGCGACTACACTCATGGTTGAGTGTCACCAGAACACTTTGCCGACCGGCGTCACTTGTCCGCCAGTCACCGTACAACCGAGCAGTAGCGGCGCCAGCTTCACTTTTGTAATCGATACAACGGCTGGACAAGATGCTTCTTTGCTGAATCGCCAGTGGGGAATTCATCTGGCGCTTCTGTTGCCGTGCTGTGTTCTCATCTCCCTTGCTGGTGCGCGGAAAGCCACAGCTCGAAGGAAGAACTTGCTTTCGATGGTGTTCTCGCTCCTGGTAGTCGTGTGCCTGGTGAGCTTTAGCGCTTGTGGGACCAACGGTACGTTTGGCACTACCACACAAAAGACCTTTAACGGTACTCCGAGCGGGACGTACACGATTGAGATAGACGGAGTCGGGCCAAGTGGTGTCCCACAATCGATAGGTACGGTATCTCTGACGGTTCAGTGATTGGCCGGTGCTATCGGTTCTGCGGACGCGGCGATTCGGGCCACCCAACGGAAAACACTGAACCTATGCGAGGACGTTAAATGAGCACGCGACGTTTACTATTGCTTATTGCCGGGATGCTATGGGCATCTATTGCGGCTGCGCAAACTATCGTTCCGGGAACGCCCGCATATTGCACCAACAGGCCTGACAACCTCTACTGCTTGTTGCCCCGCCTATTCGCTGAGGCGAATCCCAGTCCGTTCGTTCCGATCACTTCTGCTTTTGCCAGTCAGTTGACCCAGCTTCCGCTCGCTTCGCCGGCTTCCGGCATCATTTACAAGTACGATCCCGCTCTCAAACTACCTGTGCGGGCTGGTCAGGAATCGTATGGTCCAGTGCTCACCGACCGCGGCGATACCATGGGGCGGAATCGGCTCTTTCTTGCATTTACCTACCAACACTTCACCTTCGGTAGCATCGACGGGATTGCGCTGAATAATATCCCAGTGGTTTTCAACGTCTGTTCCATCAGCGGCCAGTGCGCTCCAATTGGAACCACCGATCGAATCGGTCTGACTGTCAATCAAATTGCGCTGTTCGGAACCTACGGGCTAACGAACCACATCGATGTCTCGGTGGCCGTCCCGATCAATGACGTTAGCATTAACGGTGCCGGAGTCAGTTGCAACCCGTGCAATGGACCATACGACTACAGTACGAATCCTCCCGTGCAATATGTGTTTCAGCCGGCGTCGGCCTCGGGCAGCAAGACAGGGCTTGGGGATATAGTTGTTCGTTTGAAGTGGCAAGTGTTCAGCGTGGACAAGTATAAACTGGCCTTCGGCGGCGACTTTCGCGCACCCACTGGTGACGAATCGAACTTTCTGGGCTCCGGTGCTGCTGGAGTCAGACCTTTTATTGCCTTCTCCAGGGGCGGCCGATACTCGCCGCACGCGAACGTAGCTTTCCAATGGAACGGAGATTCTCTACTTGGCTCGGCAGTTGCTGGGCAGAAGTCCAAGCTCTCGAATGACTTTTTCTATTCTGCCGGTATTGATGCCGGAGTGGCGCCGAAGCTCACCCTGGCTATCGATTTTCTCGGCGACTATTTGTCAGATCAGTATCGCTTGAAGGAAGTAGCAACTTTCATTCCTTCCCTGAATGCCAGCGTGCCTGATGTAGAGGCCGTTAAAGGTAGCTTTAACGCTGCAAAGGGTACCTTCGGCTTGAAACTCAACCCGGTCAAGAATCTTTTGATCACAGGAAACGTCTTGGTTCGATTCGATCACAATGGCCTGAGAAACGACCCAGTGCCATTGGTCGGGGTCTCGTACACTTTTTAGTCGCCAGGCGAAGTTCCGATCCGCTCCAGATTGACGCAACCAAGATCGAAACTGGGCAAAAATCATGCCGCTTTCGGGGATACGAAAGTTATGCCGCATACTCTTGTTTTCCGGGTGCTTGCTGCCAACTTCCGCGTTTGGCAGTGACGCGTGTCTCGCGCTCAACCCGATCGAAGTTTTCGCTGCCCTGCGCGCTACCGTGGGCGTCGCCACGAAGCGTGGGGAGTCCCCGGACAAGATGGTTTCCCTCTGCAATCAGAAATCTGTCCCCGGGCCCGGAGATGGAGCGTCCTTGAGTACCGCGGGGCCCGAGCTAACGATTATCGTATCGGACCCTGGCGGACCCCCGGTCGTTGACCCGAAAATCACCCAGCGCGAACCGTTTCTCCCTGCTCTTGGTGACCGAGCGACGATCATCAGCGGTCGTGTGACCGCAGATCCTAATGCGCGGATGTCTTACCGCGTCGTCGTCGCCACCGGCTCGCAAACGTACACCATCATCTACGTGCCGTCTGTCATGGACGAGCAGTCGCGAGATATTGCCGTTCAACTAGCGCGCGAAGTCTTGACGGGAAACTTCCGTGGCCAGATCGATTCGCACCCCATCGCCGAGCAGCTCATCGCCCGTGATCGCACTGCCGCAGCGCAGAAACCCGATGACGTTGAGTTGTGGAACGAAATTGGCTTGTTTTCGCAATACCTGAAACGCTACGACGATGCTCGCGAAGCCTATCTGAAGATTTCCCAGTTACTGCCGGAGGACCCGGGTGGGTATCTCGGAATTGCGACGGCAGACTGGGGCAAAGCCTCTAGCAAGAGAGCGGAGATGGCCAAGGAGCGCGGAATTGGTGCCGCGGACGATATTGCCCTCGATCCCGGGCGGAGAGACATCTGCGACATCTTGAGAAAGAACACTCGTACCGTGATCGACGAGGGCTACGACAATGCCAAGAAAGCATCAGAACTGCAGCCAGATGATGCCTTTGAGTCCACGGTTGTTTCGGTACTAGCTCGGCATAGAGCTTGGACAGACTGCGGTGATCCGGAAGCGGCAAAAAAGGATACTACGGAAGCGGATCACTTTCTCTCCCTGAGGGATGAAAGCATGAGGGCCCATGCAATGGGTAGGAAGCGCCCAACGATCGCGGTCGCGTTGGACCCTCCACAGCCGCCGCTGCCTTTTGCCGCGTTTGGCGTTGGCTCTCCTCCTGTTACAGGGCCGCAGGGTGTGAACATAACGCCAGACGTTGGGTCTGGTGTCCTGGTCAACAAGGTGAATCCAGTGTATCCTCCGCTCGCCCGGCAGGCCCGCATTCAGGGGGTGGTTACTCTCAAGGCTCAGATCGGCAAGGACGGCAATATCATCAACCTGGAGATGATCAGTGGACATCCGCTATTGGCTCCGGCAGCCATCGAAGCCGCGAAACAGTGGAAGTACAAACCATTCCGGCTGAACGGTGAGCCGGTCCCTGTCGATACGCAAATCCAGATCAACTTCACGCTGTCAAACGATCCGGCAGGCCCGCCATCTGGTGCACCACCAGCACAAACGCAGGAAAACTCTCCGCATTAGTGCGCCATCCCTACTGTGGAACTCAAAATCCGGTGGACTTCGGCCTCCGGCGACAATTCCCAGAAGCCCGTTTCTGGATCGCCTCCGGATCCTCTACGGGCACTAGGCCAATACGACGAAGGTGGTGCGATACGATAGGTTTCTTTGCGTGGTACTTTCGCAGTCCAATAGGAAATTAATATACACTGCAGTTAACTCAGAAAGACACCAGCCTTCGGAGACATTTTGATGTCTGGCCTCGCGCTACAACGCATAGCCAAAAATGTATCTACCAAGGAGACCGGTCTCGATCTCGGTAATTGCGGGCTGGACGAAATACCTGCTGAGATTGGCGACCTGGTTTGGGTGGAGCACCTTAAGCTGGCAAATGATTGGCCAGGACGTGGGCCGGAAAACCGCTTTACCGATTTGACGCCGTTGGCGCACCTCCCCGAACTGCAGTCGCTTCATCTCTCGCACACGCAGGTCACCGAGCTAGCACCGCTGGCGCACTTGACCAGTCTGCAATGGCTCAATCTCTCGTTCACGCAGGTCACCGACCTGGCACCGCTGGCCCACTTGACTGGTCTCCAGAGGCTTGATTTCACGAAAACGCAAGTCACCGACTTGGCACCGCTGGCGCGCTTGGCTGGTCTGCAGACGCTTAATTTCTCGAAAACACAAGTCAGCAACTTGGCACCGCTGTCTCACCTGACCCGCCTGCGGACGCTTCTTTTCGCGAGAACGCAAGTTACCGACCTAGCACCGCTGGCGCACTTGACGGGTCTGCAATGGCTTAATCTCTCGTTCAACCAAGTCACCGACTTGGCACCGCTGGCTCACTTGACTGGTCTCCAGACGCTTGATTTCACCAAAACGCAAGTCGCCGATCTGGCACCGCTCGCGCGCTTGACTGGTCTGCGGACGCTTCTTTTCCCGTGCACGCCCGTCACCGACCTGGCACCCCTGGCGCACTTGACTGGTGTGCAGACGCTTGGTTTCTGGAAAGCGCCCGTCACAGACCTGGCACCGCTCACGGACGTCATCCGCAAAGGTAACCCCGTAAAATGGGGCTCAGACAGCTGGTGGGAAGGCGCCGGCATCTATGTCCGGGATTGTCCCCTGACTAATCCGCCACCTGAAATTGCAGCCCAGGGAAATGAAGCCATACTCAACTATTTTGTTGAGCGTGCACGAGGTGGGGTGTGTATTAAGCCAAAATGCTAATCCTCGGGGAGGGCGGCGTGATCTTGAGTACTATCACCCTGAGAGTCGCCGTATTCAAACACAATCTGACAATCGGAACTGATCTGGTCCGAGTATCGTCGTCTTCTCCTACGTCAGCTGCGGAGGGACTCGATCCCTGGCAGTAAATCTGCATTGGGCTGATACAAACACCTTAGAAGACTGGCAGATGCGGGGATGGACTAACGAAGTCACGATGCCGTCCTCGCCTCGGCCGTTTGTGTGTCATCGAGGGAGATTCACCTGGACAGAAAAACCTGCTCCAGTGTTTTGCCAACCCGCTTGCACGGGTCTAAGTTTCTCGTGGGTCCAACTTTGGGTCCAGATGTTTTCGAGAACGATCCAAACCCCCGTAAACAGGCCTGTAGTCGTTCCCGAGCACATCTGGTAACTCATTGATTCAACAAGATCAACTCTGGTTAAAAGGGCATTGCTCTACCAACTGAGCTACGCGCCCTCACCGTGAACAACATCCACATTGTAAAGAACTTAATGCACGACTGCCAATCGCCTGGCTATGGATACAAACGAGACGTTTGTACCGCTCCGTCATCTGAATCGTCTTGTGCCCCAATCACGGCGGAAATCGTCAGCCCTCCGCTCCAGCCATCGCGAGTCTGCTTTGCGAACGTATGCCGCAGGCAGTACCAAGGAAAATCTCGAAGGTCAGCTTCCTCTACGGCCGGATCAAACCAGCGTTTCAATCTCTGTAATGGCTTACCTTGTATGGTAACAAAAACTTGCCCTCTCCCGATGAGTGATCGCTTCCGCGACTCCTTGAACCCAGCGACGGCTACAGGATTGAGACGAATATACCGAGCTTTCCACTGGAAGAGAGGCATACGTCAGCGCCATACTCGGGTTTGTCCGGCCATTCGAGATATGCTCTAATCGCGCTAGCTGGGCATAGAGAAATCGTTGAGGCCGTCGGGCTGCTCGGCTGAGCGGAATTCGCTGCCCTCGGGCTGGTTTCGACTCTCGGAAGATGCTAGCTCCGGAATTCCATCTTCGCCGTACTTTCGAGCCCGCATCCCTTCGTCTTTCCCTGCACTCCTCGATTGACTACAGCTTGTGGGTTCAGCACAGTTCGAGTCCATTTTCTGCCATCGAAGTCCGCGATATTTATCGACCTTAGCGGCACTTACAGGCATTACCGGATGGACTCCTCCACCATGACTCGGCTAGCGTCGGGAAAGCCGCGCCCGCGCCCTGCCAACCCAGGGTTGCGAGTTTGCCATGAAAAAGAATTCGCACCTTGTCGAAGCCCAGTCATCGAAGGGAGCCCTATGGCAGAGCCGGACCGCACGTTGCTATCGGAAACGTCATCAGCGCCCTGCAGGATTCCTCCGCAGCAGCAGATTCTTTTTCGCGAAATCCTGAGCCTGTTCGAGTTGCGAAATATTTCCTACGCTGTCGCGGGAGCATTCGCATTGCAAGCGCATACCGGAATTCACCGCGACACCAAAGATCTCGATCTGTTTCTGACGGCCGATACCGCTCAGGTTGCGCTAAAGCTGCTGCGAAAGGAAGGATTCCATTGCGAAGTCTGCGATCCGGTCTGGCTGTTCAAGGCGCATCGCGACGGATTTTTCGTCGACCTGATCACGGGCATGAGCAATGCCGCCATCATCGTCGATGACTCCTGGATTCAACGCGCTAAACCTGCAGTCGTCCACGAGGTGCAGACTCGGGTGCTGGCTGCCGAGGAACTTCTGGCATCCAAATTATTTGTCACACGGCGGGAACGCTTCGATGGCGTCGACGTCGCTCATGTCATCTACGGAACCCGCGGAAAAATCGACTGGCAGCGGGTTCTCGCCCTTGCCGGTGACCATTGGGAGATGTTGTTTTGGGCCCTTGTATTGTTTCGCTACGCTTATCCCGCGCAGACCCAACTCGTTCCCCAGGAGCTGTGGCATTGCCTCATTCAGCGATTTGAGGCGGCCGTTTCCCGTCCCGACCCGGCCGCGAAGTTTCGTGGCAGCTTGATTGACGACAAGATGTTTGCCATCGACGTCAATGAATGGGGATTCGACAACCTCATGCGCGACTATCGCGATCGCAGGATGCGGAGCCTTTCCCGAGCGAGCAAGAAATCATGAGAATCGCCGCCACTGCTGACTTGCATTTTTCCGCAGCCCGTCACAACCTGCTGCACGACCAGTTGAATCGCGTGCGCGACGAAGCGGATGTTCTGGTTCTTGCCGGTGACCTCACCAATTATGGAGAGCCCAGCGAAATGGAGCCTCTGCTCAACGTCGTGGTGCGCTCGCGGGTGCCGACCGTCGCGGTTCTTGGAAACCACGATTACGAATGCGGCAAGCAGGGGGAGTTGATGCGCATGATGTCATCCTCTGGAATTAAAGTGCTCGATGGCACCGCTTACGAGCGGGATGGCGTGGGATTTGCGGGAACCAAGGGCTTCGTCGGAGGATTTGGCCGCGGCGTTCTTACCGCTTTTGGCGAGCCTGAAATCAAGCAGTTTGTCCAGGCGTCTATCGACGAGACCCTGAAGCTGGAACGCGCGATGGCGCAACTCCGCACACCCAAGCGGGTCGTCGTCATTCATTACTCGCCGATCGCGGCCACGGTGCAAGGTGAGTCCGCCGAGATATTTCCGTTTCTCGGTACGTCGCGCCTGGCCGAGGTCATCGACCGTCATGGCGCCGACCTCGTGCTGCACGGCCACGCTCATCACGGAAAACTGGAAGGAAAGACCACCGGAGGCAGCCCCGTCTACAACGTCGCCATCACCCTGCTGCAGGCGCGGGAGCCGTCCGCATCGTATCGAGTGTTCGATATATAAATCTCTTCGCAGGATGCTCGATGTCAACCACCGAAATCTCGATCCAGCAGCCGCGACTCGGCACTCATCGCCTTCCAGACGGAAGCTGGGAGTTCTTGCTCTGGGCTCCCCATGCACGCTCCGTTCGCCTGCAACTTTTCTCATGCAAAGAACTCATCGATATGCAGCCGCGGCCGAAAGGATATTTCCGCGCCAACGTCGCGGAAATTGACGAGGGCACTCAATATCTATACCTGCTCGATGACCGGCGCGCCCTGCCCGACCCCGCATCGCGTTTTCAGCCTCAAGGCGTACATGCCCCATCGCAACTCGTAGACACAGCCTCGTTTCAATGGACCGATCACGACTGGAAAGGCATTCCCCTTGAAAGCAGCATTTTCTACGAGGTCCACGTCGGCGCCTACACGCAGCAGGGAACGTTCGACGCGCTGATACCTCACTTCCCGCACCTGGTCGATCTCGGCATCACGACCATCGAACTTATGCCGGTAGCTCAATTCCCCGGCACTCGCAACTGGGGATACGACGGGGTATATCCCTTCGCCCCGCAGAATTCCTACGGTGGTCCAGCTGCGCTTCATCGGCTCGTGAATTCCGCTCATGCCCAAGGTCTCGCGGTCGCACTCGACGTGGTCTACAACCATCTTGGCCCGGAAGGCAACTACTTTAGTGCATTCGGACCTTACTTTACCGATCGTTACCGCACCCCTTGGGGTCAGGCGATCAACTTCGATAGCCAGGGTAGCGACGATGTGAGGAGGTTCTTTATCGAGAACGCACTCTATTGGCTCGAGGATTATCACCTCGACGCTCTGCGCCTCGACGCCGTCCACGGAATCTTCGATTTCAGCGCTCGCCACTTTCTCGCGGAGCTGAAGAGCAGTGTCGCGCAACTTTCAACGAGGTTGCGCCGACCGCTCAATGTCATCGCCGAGAGCGATATGAACGATTCGCGACTATTGCATGACCCCGAACACGCTGGGTACAACCTTGACGGGCAATGGTCTGATGACTTCCATCATTCAGTCCATGCGTTGCTGACCAAAGAAGACCGCGGTTATTACTCTGACTTCGGCGGCATCACGCCGCTGGCCGTGACCCTGAACGAGGGGTGGTATTACAGCGGCCAGTATTCACCCCATCGCAAACGGAGCCACGGAAATTCGCCGCGAGGGCTACCTGCTTCAAAGTTCGTAGTCTGTACACAGAATCACGATCAAGTCGGCAACCGGGCATGCGGCGAACGATTGACCGCCCTTGTCGATTTCGAATCTCTCAAGCTCGCCGCCGGAATTAATCTCCTTTCTCCGTTCGTGCCGCTACTCTTCATGGGCGAAGAATACGCCGAGACCGCGCCCTTCCAATACTTCACCAGCCACGGAGATCAGACGCTGGTTGAAGCCGTACGTCGCGGCCGCCGCGAAGAATTTGCCGCTTTCGGCTGGGAGCAAAACGTTCCCGACCCGCAGGACGAACAAACTTACCAGCGCTCCCACTTGAATCATTCGTTGAGAGAAAGTAATCAGCATCAGATCCTGCTCCGTTTCTACCAGGAACTGATCCGCATTCGTCGAGAGTTCAGCTTGGGATCTGCGGCATCCCACATGGTCCGCGAATTGGGCGATAACGCTCTTTTGCTTCTTTTCACTATCAATCCCAAACGTCTCGCAATCCTATTTAATTTCGCCGAATATCCCGTTACTCTAGACGCGCCAGAGTTGAGCGGGAACTGGTTAGCGCGGCTGGATTCAGCCGCCGTCCGCTGGAACAGTTCCGACCCGAACCGCAACAACGGGCTCGCATCGCATCGTTTGCTGCAGCGTGAAGATCTTGGCGCGAGGTTGGGTGGAAAGAAAGAGTTCCACCTTTGTGCTCGTTCATTCCTGGTTCTTGAACGGCAAGACCGTGTGGAGGCGAAGTGAAATACATCTGTATTCACGCACACTTCTATCAACCTCCGCGGGAGAATCCCTATCTCGAAGCCGTCGAGTTGCAGGACTCAGCCTATCCCTATCACGATTGGAACGAACGCATCACCTCCGAGTGCTACGCTCCCAACGCCGCGTCGCGCATCCTCGACGCGCAAAATCACATCGTAAAGGTACTCAACAATTACGCCCACATCAGTTTCAACTTCGGCCCAACCTTGCTGTCATGGATGACGGACCGAGCCCCGCGAGTCTACGCACAGATTCTCGAAGCCGACAAAGAGAGCGCCGAACGTTTCTCGGGTCACGGCTCAGCGATCGCACAAGGCTATAACCACATGATCCTGCCGCTGGCCAACCGCCGGGATAAAGTTACGCAAGTGAAATGGGGAATAAAAGATTTCGAAAGCCGATTCGGGCGGCGCCCCGAAGGCATGTGGCTTCCCGAAACCGCGGTCGACATCGAAACCCTCGAGGTCCTGGCCGAAAATGGAATTCGCTTCACCATCCTGGCGCCTCGTCAAGCTAAGCGAGCCCGCAGCAAGCAGAGCAGCCGCTTTCACGATGTCAGTGACGGCCGCATCGATCCGGCACGCGCGTATATCGTCCGGCTTCCCTCCAAGAAGCGTATCAACGTCTTTTTCTATGACGGTCCAATCTCTCAGGCCGTAGCCTTCGAAGGCTTGCTGAGCGACGGCAAACGCTTCGCCGATCGCTTGATGAGCGGATTTTCAGACGCGCGTGAGGGCCCGCAGTTGGTTCACATTGCAACCGATGGCGAGAGCTACGGTCATCATCACCGCTTCGGGGAAATGGCCCTCAGCTACGCGCTCGATGAGATTGAGAAAAGCAATCTTGCCAAGCTGACGAACTACGGAGAATTCCTGGAGAAACATCCCGCCGAGGACTTCGCCGAAATCGTCGACAACAGTTCCTGGAGCTGCGTGCACGGCGTTGAACGCTGGCGCAGCGACTGCGGCTGCAATTCTGGCGGACACGCCTGGAATCAACAGTGGCGCGCCCCCTTGCGCGCCGCCCTTGACTGGCTGCGCGACCGGCTGGCGCCGATTTTCGAATCACAGTTAAAACTTTACTTCAAAGACCCCTGGGCCGGCCGCGACGACTACATTCGGGTAATCCTCGATCGCTCTGCAGAGTCCCGCGCCGCATTCTTCGCCGACCACGCTCTGCACCCCCTCGAGGCAGAGGATCAGGTCACAGTGCTGAAGCTTCTTGAAATGCAACGCCACGCCATGCTGATGTTCACCAGCTGCGGCTGGTTCTTCGACGAGATCTCCGGGATCGAAACCGTGCAGGTCCTTCATTATGCGGGACGCGCCTTGCGATTGGCCGAGGAATGTTGCGGCGAGCCCATCGAAGCCGAATTCCTGCAACATCTGGCCAACGCCAAGAGCAACCTGCCCGAACATGAAGACGGTGCGCGCATCTACGAGAAATGGGTGAAACCCGCGGTCGTCGATATCAAGCGAGTCGCCGGCCATTATGCCATCAGCTCACTGTTCGAAAGCTATCCGGAGAAAACGCGCATCTATTGCTATGAGGCGAAGCGCGGGCGTTACGCGCTCGACGCAGAAGGTAAAATGCGGCTCGCCACCGGGTGCGCACAATTCCAGTCTGAAATTACGACAGAATGCGCCTCGTTCGATTTTTCGGTGCTCCATTTAGGAGACCACAATGTCAGCGCCGGAGTGCAGACGGCAGATCGATTCTCGGAAGAGAATCAGAAAAAGCTCGTTGAAGCATTCGCCCAGGTTGACACAGCCGAAGTGATCCGCATGCTCGATCAGATTTACGGCAAAGATATCTTCTCGTTGCGCCAGCTCTTCCGCGACGAGCAGCGCAAGATTGCAAGTCTCATCTTGAATGAGTCGCTCAATTCTGCTGCTGCGGTATACACCACGGTCTTCGAAAATCAGGCCCCACTGATTCGCTTTCTCAATGGACTTGAGATTCCGGTTCCTGCGGCGCTTAAGGCCGCTGCTGAAATTGCACTGAACAATCAATTGCAGCATGCTCTCGAGCGTCCGGAACTCGATGCCGAGAGCATACACGGACTGCTGCGCGAAGCCGCCACTAACAAGATTACGCTGGACGTAACGACGCTCGAGTACAAGTTTCGGAAGCGCATTGAACATGAAGCGACCGCATTTGCCGCCAACCCTTCCGATTTCGATGCGGCGCTGCGCTTGATCAAGCTGCTCGATTTAATCCCGTCGTTGCCCTTTTCCGTAGTTCTATGGGAGGCCCAAAATCTGGTCTACCGCCCGCTGCTCACCGCTTATCAGCGAAATGGCTGGCACCAGCCCAACGTCGACCCCGTCGCCGCGCAACGCCACGAGGATCTGAACCGCTTGGCGGACCAGTTACACATTTTGCTGCCGCAGGGCCAAGAATCACGGGGCTAGAAGATGCCTCCCACGCGTGTCCCATCGTCGACGTATCGGATCCAGCTTAACCCCGAGTTTCGTTTTAGCGACGTTCGCGGCGTTCTCGACTACCTGCATGAGCTTGGAATCTCCGATGTGTACCTATCTCCCATACTCGCCAGCCGCAAAGGCAGCAATCACGGATACGACGCAATCGATCCCACTCGGTTGAACCCTGAACTAGGCAGCGAAGAAGAATTTGTCGCGCTGCAAACCGATCTGCGGGAGCGCGATATGGGGCTTCTCGTCGACATCGTGCCGAATCACATGGCAGCCAGCGCCGAAAATCCCTGGTGGATGGATGTTCTGGAGAACGGCGCGCAATCCGCCTTTGCGGCTTTCTTCGACGTCGAGTGGCATCCCCATGCCCGCAGCCTTGATGGAAGAATCTTGCTCCCGATTCTTGGACGGCCATTTGGCGAAGCTCTGGATTCTGGCGAAATCACGCTTGTTTACACTGATGGCCGCTTTTTTCTTCAATATTTTGAGACCCTCCTGCCCGTATCTCCTCGCTCGTATTATGAGATTCTCAATCATCGAGCGGAGCGCTTGAAAGAAAAGCTTACAGAAGACAGTTCGGCATATCACGAATATGCTGGCATTCTCGCTTCGGCTCTCGAGTTGGCACGCACCGATCGCCGCGCCGACACGGCCGCAGAGCGCCGCCAGCGCTTCGAATCAGCGCGGGAACGCCTGCAGGCGATTGTGAACAGCAGTCCTGAAGTTGCGCAGCTCGTCGCAGAAAATATCGCCGAGATTAACGGAAGATCGGGCGATCCCGCCAGCTTCGGATTCCTGCAGAGTTTGCTCGCCGAGCAAAACTACAAGCTGGCCTTTTGGCAGAATCTGAATGAAAGCATCAATTATCGGCGCTTTTTTACGATCGCCGACCTCGTGGGGGTTCGGGTCGAAGACACATTTGTGTTTGAGGCCACACACGGATACATTCTCCGCCTGGTCTCGAAAACTCCTTTCGCGGGACTACGCGTTGATCACATCGACGGCTTGCGCGACCCGCTGGCTTATCTCAACAAACTCCAAGAACGTCTGGCTGCAAACGAGCCACAGCCCGCTTCTTCCTCGTATGTTCTCGTCGAAAAGATTCTTGCCCCTCAGGAAAACCTGCCCGAAGACTGGCCCGTCAGCGGAACTACCGGCTACGACTATTTAAATCACGCCAACGGAATCTTCGTAAATCCGGAAGGGGCTCGTCAGCTCGAAGAGATTTATGCCAGCTTCATCGGCCGGCGCCAGGACTTCTCCGATGTGCTTTATCAAAAGAAAAAGCTGGTCATGAACACGCTTCTTGGTGTCGAGATGCGCACCCTGGGCCGGCACCTGGCCGAACTCGCCGCGCAGGACCGCTACGCGCGCGAGCTGGATCGCGGCTTCTTGATCGATGCGCTCATCGAAGTCACAGCCTGTCTCCCGGTGTACCGAACCTACATCCGCAATATGGATGTACCGTCCCAGGCGACCAGCTACATCGACGATGCGGTTGAAGCGGCGCGCAAAAGAGCCCCCCAGCTGACTCCGGACTACTTTAATTTTGTGCGGGACGTGTTGCTCTTATCGAATCCTCCGCACGTACTCCCCGACCAGCGCGAGGCGCGCCTCGCCTTCGTAATGCGGTGGCAGCAGTTTACCGGTCCCATCGTGGCCAAGGGTTTAGAGGACACAGCACTCTACGTGTACCATCCCCTGCTGTCACTCAATGAGGTCGGGGGAAATCCACGGCCATCGCAGGCCGCTTCACCCGAAATGTTCTTCTCCTTCCTGCAAGAGCGGCGGCAGCATTGGCCCGGCAGCCTGGATGCAACTTCCACTCACGATACCAAGCGCAGCGAGGATGTCCGAGCCCGCCTCAACGTTCTCTCGGAGATTCCCCACGAATGGAATGAGCAGCTCGAGCGTTGGACCAATCTGAACGCGAAGTACAAGCAGCACGCCGGCTCACAACCCACACCAGATCGCAACGAGGAATACTATCTGTACCAGACTCTTCTGGGAGTGTGGCCTCTCGAACAACAAGGCTTTTCAACTCTGCTCGAACGCGTGCAGGCACATCTCGTCAAGGCAACGCGCGAAGCCATGGTACGCACGCGCTGGATGCGCCCAAATCAGTTGCATGAGGATTCGCTGCAGAATTTCACCGCCCGGATTCTTTCTCCAGATAATTCTGAATTCCTGAACGACTTTCGCGAGTTTGAAACAAAGGTCGCCTACTTCGGAATGATGAATGGACTGTCTCAGGCCTTGGTAAAAATCGCCGCGCCGGGAGTCGCGGATTTCTATCAGGGCTCCGAACTGTGGGATTTGCGCCTGGTCGATCCCGACAATCGCGGACCGGTCGATTTCACTACCCGAGCCAGCACCTTGAAGGGGATCGCCGGCGCAGAGACCGAGGCCCTCGAGCCTCTTCTCCGCAGCCTGCTCGACAGTTGGTGCGATGGACGCATCAAGCTTTTCTTGATATCGAAGGCACTCCGCTTCCGTCGCGAACACGCGCCCCTGTTTCACGAAGGGGAATTTCTGCCTCTGCAGATCGCCGGATGCCACGCTCAGAATGTGACCAGCTTTATCCGCAAGGCCGGCTCGAAGGCCGTTCTCGTGGCCGTTCCGCGCTGGCTCTCTCAACTTCCGGCCGGGGCCGAGGTGCTGCAGTTTGACTGGTGCGACACACGGGTAGCACTGCCGGCCGGTTTGCCGCAGCGATGGAAAAATATTCTCACCAGTGGCGAGGTGCAATGCCTCAATCAAAACGACGGCGCGTGCGTCCTTGCCAAAGATCTCTTCGCCCAGTTTCCAGTCGCGTTCTTCGAATCTGTAGAGTGAAGCGATCACAGCGAACCATGCACTGAATCGCGCCTGATCCAAACACTGACTAAAGCCGCTTCTCGTCCAAGCGTCCCTCGATTCGGCGCAATCCAACCTTCGGAGGATTACGCCCATAAGTCCGCGTTGTATTCTCAAGTGCTCTTAAAGATAACCTTCATCGTGACTCGAACCTTCAGGTCTCGTTTCGTACCACGTTCTGTTGCACTCCTGGCCGTGGTGCTCACGGCGGCAACGCTATTTGGTGAGAACCCGTCGGCCGAGAGCCGCTCCACTCCCGTAGTCATCGACGCAACAAAGAAGCCCCCTTCGCCCGCTCCGCTTCCCTTCCCCATTGGTGGTCATTCACCCGATGGACACGTGCTGTCTGCCAACAACCGCTTTCTCACACGAGATGGAAAACCCTGGTTCCCAGTGATGGGTGAGTTCCACTACTCGCGTTATCCCGCGGCCGACTGGGAAGTCGAGATTCAGAAAATGAAGGCCGGCGGCATTCAGGTCATCTCGACTTATATTTTCTGGATCCACCACGAGGAAACGGAGGGACAATTCGACTGGACCGGACAGCGCGACCTCCGCCATTTTGTGGAACTCTGCAAGAAGAACGGACTCTATGTCTGGATTCGCATCGGCCCCTGGAATCACGGCGAAGCCCGCAACGGTGGCATTCCCGATTGGATGCTCCAGAAATCCCCCACGCGCGAAAACAATCCTATTTATCTAACTGCCGTTGGCCGCTTTTATTCCGAAATCAGCAAACAGGTTCATGGCCTGCTTTGGAAGGACGGCGGGCCGATCATCGGCGTTCAGATCGAGAATGAATATAGTGCACGTGGCTCCGGAAAAGGCGCGGACCACATTCTTAAGCTTCGGGAACTTGCGCGCGACGCCGGCTTAGACGCTCCTTTCTATTCCGTCACCGGCTGGGACAATGCAGTCATCCCGCCTCGCGACGTGCTCCCGGTGTTCAGCGGCTACGCGGATGGATTTTGGTGGCGCACCCTGCAGCCGCTTCCTCCCAGTCCAAACTACTTCTTCACAACAATCAGGTGCGAAGAGAACGTCGGCGATGATCTGCGTTCTAAGCGCCCCGACATCGATGCCCTCGATCTCGCCTACCCTTTTCTCACCGCCGAGATGGGCGGGGGCATGGAGCTCTCCTATCATCGGCGGCCACTCTTGAGTCCCAGCGACACGGCGGCCATGGAGGTTGTGAAGCTCGGATCAGGCGTCGTCCTATATGGCTATTACATGTTTCAAGGAGGCACCAATCCTGACGGCAAAACCACACTGCAAGAATCGCAAGCGACCGGCTATCCGAATGATCTTCCCGTGAAATCGTATGATTTCCAGGCCCCGATCGGCGAATTCGGACAAATGAATCCGTCCTACGGCGTGCTCAAGACTCTCAACCTTTTCCTGGGCGACTTCGGCGCCGCGCTTGCTCCGATGACTTCTTACTTCCCTGAGCAAATGCCGGAAAGCAGGCGCGATACGCTGACACCGCGAGTCGCGGCTCGCATTCGGGATGACCACGGTTTCATTTTCGTCAACAATTACCAGCGCAATTACCCTCTGCCCGAACACAAGAATTTCCAAGTCAAACTGAAGCTTCCCTCAGGAGCCATCGATATTCCGCGTGTTCCGGTGACCGTCCCGAGTGGAGCGTATGCTATCTGGCCGGTAAATCTCGACGTCGGCAAAACCCGCCTTCGTTTCGCTACGGCGCAACCGCTCTGCAAGCTGGACGATTCAAATACCCTGATTTTTTTTGCCTGGCCGGGTATTTCCCCGGAATTCGCTTTCGAAGAGAACGGCGGCATTTCCATCGAGAGCCCGCACGGCCAGATCGTCCGCGAGCACGGCGTCACATACGTCGACGGAATCGAGCCGGGAACACAAGTCGCAATTCGTCTGCGTCAGAAAGACGGACCCGATATAAATATTGTTGTCCTATCGCGGGAAGAAGCCCTGAACACCTGGAAGGCTAACGTCGGCGATCGCGAGCAACTAATGCTGTCGGCCGCCCAGCTTTATTTCGATCACGACAGCCTGCATGTGCTCACCAGCGACGCATCACAGCTAACGGTCGGTTTCTTCCCTCCGCTCGAACATGCTGCGGCAGGTTTTACCCGCGACGGCGAAGACGGAATATTCCGGCGATTCACCGCCCGCATCCAACCCATTCCCATTTCCGCCCAGGCGCAGAAAAATCGTGACGCAGGTGTTGATCCCCCGCCCCGCATGGGCAAGAAGATGATGGGCGCCGAAATTGCTCTGGCCCCAGATGATTCTGATTTTGAAACTGCCGCGACATGGACCATCCACGTTCCCTGTGTAGAGCCTCAGGCCGCGAAAGTTTTCCTCCGCATCACTTACACCGGCGACGTGGCCCGCCTCTACGTCGATGGCAAGCTGCTCACCGACAATTTCTATAACGGCAGTCCCTGGCTGATCGGACTCGACCGGGTCCCGTGTCAACAGTGGGATCACCTCGAGCTGAAGATCCTGCCCCTGCGCAACCAGGCTCCAGTTTATCTTCCCGATGGCGCGCGTCCGGCCCCGTCTCCGAATGGTCAGGTAGTAAATCTGAATGAAGTGGAGGCCGTTCCCGAGTACGAAACCGTGATGAACCTGAAACCCTGATGTACGCAAGCAACCTGCACAACGCCGTCGGTTAGTGTACTGCTCAGTAAACTAAGGTTAGTGAACCGGGACGATCTGCCATTGTTGCGACTGCGCAGTGCTGCTCCCCGGTTCCTGCACCACGAATCCAGTGAGCGCACCCGATCGTCCGCTCGTATCCAGCGTCAGTCCGCTCAGCCGATTCACAAAGCTGAAGTATCCCCCGCCTGCGGAAACGATGCTCCACTCCTGTTCCGTAGAACTGTTCGCCGCCGACTGAACAATCGCGGTTCCGTTCGCAGTCGATCCCGCCGCGTCGTCCAGTGCATTCGTAGTGTTCCCCGTGCCAGGATTGAGGCTGGCGATCTGAAAATATCCATCCCCGTTCCCGGTAATGCGCCACTGCTGGCTCGCAGTCGGGCTGCCGCTATCAGCTTCCGCATCCAACATTGCCCCACTGGAATTAGACCCTTGGTAGACAGACAGAATGTTTCCGCTGCTTCGGTTGACAAACTTGTAACTCAAAGTGGAATCGAGATTTCCCCCGAGCGCATCCATACCCGGCAACAGTTCTGAGTAGCTGGGATCATTTACGTTGGTGGTTCCTGAACTGTCCGCATTGTTAAACAGTGTCACTCCGTTCCAAACGTAGATCGCGTCCGCCTGGTTGTCCCCATTGAACAATCCCCCGCTCAGGCTCGGTATATTCACGCCGGCTGGATCCCAGTATTCAATGCCCATCCCTAAATTGTTAGGCAGTCCCTCCTGCACCCCCTGCAGATCAAGCAAGAATTGTTGCTGCTCTGCGATGCTTGGCGGCGTGTACCAGGGATCGTTCGAGTCATCCCCGTTCTCGTAATGCTCTCCCGTCTCGATAATGAAAATCGGTTTCCCAATGTTGTTGGACGCGTCGACGAGCACATCCTGTTCAACCGGCTGGCTCTGCGGATTGCTCTGTGCCGCCTGCGCATCTGTCAAAGGCCCATGAAAAAACGGATAGTAACTCTGGCATATCGCGTCGTACTTAATGCCATTCGAATTCGCCAGCGTGAAGAACTGAGTCAGATTCCACGCAGGAGTAATGTGAATGCAAGTCAACGGCGGCGGAACCGCCGGCCCAATCGACGTGTCCGCGGCCGCGTCGGCTACGGCTTGCAGAGCCTGGACTTGCAAGGATGCAAACCCGCCAAAGTCAGCTCCGGTCGGACTACCTATCGAACCCAGAAATCCAGTGTCGACTTCGTTGCCGATCGCAACCAGGTCAGGCATCACACCGGCCTGGCGATAGGTCATGATTTCGCCTTTCACATAGTTGTAGATATCGGTCTGGAGTTGAGTCAGACTGTCGCTCGCCCACGCCGGCGGCACGCTGGTCGAGCTTCCACCGTCGAACAGCAGCGTGAGTTCCACGCTCAACCCAAGATTTCTGGAACGCTTGGCCAGGTCCAGATCCTGGGCGTCAGTCTCCGCGTAGCAAGCATTGCCACTGCAGCCGCTCTGCGAAGGATTGGAATACGGAGGCGCCGAACTCGGCCGTAAGCGAATCATGTTGACGCCGTGATTTTTCAGCATGGCCAGCACATCCAGCGGCTGCCCCGCATCTTTCCACCAGCTCAAGCCAGTCGAAACGCGCGCTGCCTCCTGCTTCGAGAGCAACGCATTGTCGATGCCGCGGAAGAACGCCGGACGCAGCAGCCAGAGCTGACTTTGTGTCGGAGACCCAGAGACCTCAGTCTGATCCAGCACCGCACCCGCCGAAGTCGACCCCTGATACAGGTCGATCAATAATCCCGTGCTGGCATTAGTAATCGCGTAGTAGCCAGCGCTTGCAGCAGCCAGCGTCCACTGCTGCGTCGCACTGCCAGCGCATGGATTCTGCACCACGTACACCACGCCCGCAACAGTAGCGCTATCGAAACAGAGATGGTTGAAAAGATTGCTGATCTGCCACGATCCGCCGGGAAGTTTTGTGAAGGCCCATCGCTGGCTCAGGTCGGTGAACGTTCGCGCCTGCTGCACGATGTGGTCGCCCGCAGTCGTCGAATTGTTGTTAAGGTCAGCCTGCAGTCCGCTTAATTGATTCAGCACATAGTAAACGTCACCATTGATCGGGCTGATGTCGGTAGGTTCCACCGGCTGCTGGCTGGGTCCGACCACCGTAATCTGCGCCGACGCCGTAGCCCCGTTCCCCGCCTCCGTTGAAGTCACCGCGCTGGTCACGTTGTTCTGCGCGCCAGAGGTCGTGCCCATAACGTTCACGGTAAAAGTGCACGAGCTGCCGGGTGTCAAAGCCGCTCCCGACAGGTTAACGCTGGTTGAACCGCTGGCTGCAGTAATCGTCCCACCTCCACACGTCCCCGTTAAGCCGTTGGGCGACGAGACGGTCAGCCCCGATGGCATAGTGTCAGTAAAACCGATCCCGCTCAGCGACAAGCCGCTATTGGGGTTCGACAATGTAAACGTCAGGGTCGTATTTCCATTCAGCGCCACGCTGGCGCCCCCGAACGCCTTCGCAATTGTCGGCGGCAGTTTCGTCGGAGGTGGCGGCGAGCCGCCGGATGATCCCCCGCAACCAAAATTCCAGAGTAGGCTCACCACCATGAACATCAAAAATAATACGAACTGTAGGGTCACCGGCAACCGGCGAATCATGAATGCGTCCTTCTACTGAGGATGAGTTTGGTCCTGTGATTGATCATGGTCGGCCTCCGGCACATCATCCGCTTGCGGCTTTCGGTTCATCTGCCGATAAAGCTCTTCCACCTGATCCTTCGTTTTCTTGATCTCCTGCGACAACTGCAATTCCTTGCGAGCCGCGTCCGTCATTTGCAGACGCCGATACGCGATCCCCAACTGGTAGTGAGCCGCGCCGTTGAGCGGATCTGATTCAACCGCCTTGCGCAAATACTGCACGGCTTCCTGTGGCTTTTCCTGCACCATCAGCACTTTCGCCAGCCCCATCTGCGCCTGCACCTCGTTCGGATTGATCTGATACGCCCGCTGATAGTGCGCGAGCGCCTGATCCATCAGTGACTGCGACAACGCGATGCTACCTAGCTGGCACTCCGTCTTAGCCGAATCCCCATCGACATTCGAGGCGACTTCAAACTCCTTTCGTGCTTCAGCCTGTGTTCCAGCATCACCCGGTGCCGACTGCACAATGGCTTCTCCCAATTCAAAGTGCACTCCCGGCAGCCGCGGATCGATCTGCAACGCTTTTCTGTAATGATCAATCGCGCCTTTGATGTCCCCCGCATTTACCAGCCGCTCGGCAATCACCTGTTGCATGCGCGCCGATCCCGGAGCCAGCACGGCCAGCTTATTTAGGGTGTCATCCGCCAGTTCCGAGTAAAGGCGCTGCGCCATAAACAACACTTCCACATTGTCAGGATCAAGATTCACCAACTTCCGGAGGAGCGCTGCCGCGGCCTCAGTGTCCCCTTGCTGATCGTAAAGCGCCACCAACTCCCTGCCGACTTGCAGTCGCAACCCCTTGTCGGTCAGCGTGGCAAAAGATTTTTCCAACAACAAGCGTGCGGACGGATCTCCTAATCTCCATCTGCAAATTCCCAGCAGCGCCCGCGTCTTCGCCAATGACGGATCAACGGCCAGAGCCTTGCGAAAATTCTGCGAAGCCCCCTGACAGTCCCGCTGAAAAAACGCAATCACCCCAAGGTTTGCAAATGCCTCGGCATTCTTAGGGTCAAGCGCCAGCACCGCATCGAACTCCCTCGCCGCCGAGCCCGGGTCCTGCGCCTTGAGGTACGCTTCAGCCTTCTGCAGGTGGTCGCGAATCTCGGCGGCCTGAGAATTTCCACCCTGTGCAGCCATTCCTGCAACCGTGCTCGCAAGAAGAACCAACAGCAAGACCAGCCGCCGGCCGCAGATGCACCGCACCAAGTTCCCACTCACAGACGGAGAACTGCCACTCTGAAACACGGATTGAAGAAGGCTACCGAGTCGAGACCTTGTCATGCAGCAACAATACTGCGAACTCCACCGTTTCGGCGAACCGCAAAAAACTGTGGGGTGCGGAAGTCAGGCACCTTCCGCACCCCGCAGGAATGGGCTCATCGAACTCCCGCGGCTCAGAACGAAACGCGACCTCCGAACTGAATGATGCGCATATTTTCGTTAAAGCCCGCAGGCCCGGTACTTTCGCCAGCGGTGGTGTCGGCGAGCGCGCTGCCGTTGTAGCCAACGTTCGCATCGGGGTTACCATAGTTGACGTGATTGAACACGTTGGAGGCGTCAGCCCTGACCTCGAACTTCACCTTCTCCGTGATCGAGAATTCTTTCCCGAGGCTCAGGTCGACGTTGCTGTACCCGGGCCCGATCAGCGTATTGCGCCGGTCGTTCCCAAACGTCCCCACTGCCGGGTTGGCGTACGCGGCCGGATTGAACCATCCGCCGATTCCAAAATGGGTAGCAAGATTTGTATTCGGCACCACCATGTGATGTGATCCTCGCGGGTCGCCAACTTGATCGGGATACAGAGTCGAGCCGGCCGCGAACGCTGGCGTCAGTCCCGGATCAATTCCCCCCGCGACAGAACTCTGGATCACCGGGGAATAGGGAACTCCGCCGTGCCACTGGAAAATAGAAGATAGGCGCCATCCACCCGCAATCTGATTGAGCGGTCCGCGAAGTTCAAACTGACGACCGTGGCCGAACGGCAACTCGTAAACAATCTGCCCGATCAAAGTGTTGGCCGAGTTGAAGTCCGACAATCCGTAATTGGCCGCAGGATGGTACGCATCCTGATAGATATCAATCCCCGATCCGTGACCATTGCCGGTCCCGGTGTCGAGTGACTTCGACCACGCGTAATTCGCCAGGAAGCTCAAGCCATGCGACATCCTCTTCTCCAGGCGCAACTGCAACGCGTTGTAGTTCGAATAGCCATCGTAGATTTGTGCGGCAATACTATTGAATACAGGGTTGGGATTGCCGCAGTGATAGCTAACCCCCTGCGAACTGGTGCACAGGAACCCGCCCACAGAAGTCGAACCGGGCGTAGTCGCCTGATTGATGTCGGTGGCGAAGTTCAGGTTCCTTCCGCGCGTGTAAACGTAACTGGTGTCCAGCAGAAAGCCAGGCGTAAGTTCGCGCTGAACACTGAAGAGGAACTGTTCCACGTAGGTAGTGGGAATATTACGTGGGTAGTATTCCGCCGTGTTGTAGTTCTGCAGGGTCGACGAAAGAGTCTGCACCGTGGGAAAAATCACCGTGCCCGCCGGCGGCCCCACCGAGAGCGGAAATGCAGCACTGCCGTTGGTGTACCCACCATTGCCCTGGTTGTGCGGATTAAATCCCAGGCCAAGCGCGCCGTCGGTGTAATTCTCCGCATCGCGCGGGGCGTCAAAAATCCCGTAGCTCGCCCGAATCGACCACTTGTCGCGAGGTGCCCACGCAAGGCCAACACGGGGCGCGAATTCTTTGTAGTTGCCGTTTTGGATTGCGCTCAGGTTGCTGATCGAACCGCCAAAAGCCTTATCGCTCTGCCCCCCAAAAAGAATTCCTCCCGGGTAAGCGCCGCCATACTGCGTGGGATCGGGGATTAACGGATCATAGTTGCCGAACAAGTCATTGCTCACCGTCCAGCCGGACTGCGTCTGCCAGCGCAGGCCCAGGTTCAGCGTAAGCCGCGACGTGACTTTGACGTCGTCGCTGGCGAATACGGCCGAGCCCTTCATGTGAGCGCTGGTCGGATTGGCCTCGTAAACAAACCATCCATAAACGTCGCCCGCCAGAAAGTCCGCGTACGGGATTCCGGTCACGCTCCCGTTGAATTCGAAGTGACCCGAATCGATGTCCCCCCAGTTCGTATAGTTCTGGTAATACTTATCAAACTCGCCGCCCACCTTGATGGTGTGTCTGCCGCGAATAAGGGTGAGCACATCGCCGACGTTATAAATCCCTTCGCCCAGCACAGCGTCGATGTTTCCGTTACAACTGTTGCAGATTCCGGCGCCCAGATTCATCATTCCCGCGCTGGCTCCCTGGTCAATCCCGACATGGGGAAAAACGTTGGCCGGAGAATTGGTCCCATACGCCGGCTCAAGGCCAAGCGTCGTAGGATCATTCTTTCCCAGGGAAGGCGGTTTGTATTTATCCAGCTCGCGGCTTCCGCCCACACGAAACTCGTTAATCATGGTCGAGCTAATGGTGAAGACGTGCGACAGCTGTCCAGTCAGATTGTCAGTGTGCCCTTCCTCATAGGACGTAGCGTCATTCTGGAGGGGGTCGTGGGGCACATACGACGGGACAGAGGGAAGATAGTTAAAACTGAACGAAAGTCTTTGCTTGGACGATATATCGTAATCGACCTTGCCGGTGTACCACGTGGACAAATTTGGACTGGAGCCGCTGAACGTGAAATTGTTGGTGAGCAACTGCGCCCCGGTGGAGTCCACGCAGGTCTGGGCAACCGTTGGGCCCACGTTCACCGGCCCGGGGCATCCCGGAGCCCATCCCGCTTCGCTTGCCGCTGGGAAATAGGTCTGCATCTTCATCGCCACCGGATCCGGGCTTGCCAGCAGTTGGCCTGTGGTGGGATCAAAAGCCGCACCTGTAGCCCCGGGGACGCCGTAAAAATCCCCCGCCTCCATCGCGGCAGTCGGGAAACTGTACTGTCCTCCGGATGGAGTCGACGAAGGGTTGCGCTGGTAGTTGAAAAAGAAAAACAGTTTATTCTTGATGACTGGCCCACCGATGCTGAAGCCGTAGGTGTTCCAGTGCTCCACGGATTTCGGTCCAGTCTGATTATTAAAGCCTCTGGCATCGAACGCCGTATTCTGAATGTATTCATACCCACTGCCGTGGAATTGGTTCGTTCCGCCTTTTTTGATTACGTTGATCGACGCAAGTCCATTGCCGTACTGCGCGGGTGCATTGCCAGAATTAACGCTGACTTCGCCAATGGCATCCAGCGGCATGTAGTAGTTGCTGCTGTTGTAATCTCGCGGAGCCGTAGCCGCCGATCCGTCGTCAAGAAAGTTCACGTTATAAGACTGGGTGCCGTTAATGCCAATCTGTTGTCCGGCGGCTTCCCCGGTTCCTCCGCCCGCATTCACGCCCGGAATCAACTGCGTCATCTCGGCGCGCCAGTCCGTGCCCACAATCGGCGCCGCATGAATCGCCGCAGCACCCAGGTTCACATGCTGATCTGAACTTTCCGTTTCCACCAATGGCGTCTGTGCCGTCACCTCAATCCGCTCACTGGCGTTGCCGATTTGCAGCGTCGCATCCACTCCGATCGTCTGGATCTGCAACGTGATGCCCTTCCGCACGAGATCCTTGAACCCCGACTTCGAGAACGTGATCGTATAGGAACCCGTAGGAACCGACGGGGCATCGTAGACCCCGGCAGAAGTAGTGGTCGAGACCAGGCTCACCCCCGTGTCCACATTCGTGATCGTGACCCTCACGCCTTCGACCACTGCGCCTGTGGAGTCTTGCACCGTACCCCGGATTTCTCCCGTGTTCGCGTTCTGTCCAAACGCAAGGCCGACGCTCAAACCCACAGCCAGTAGTAATGCAATGCGTGCAATGTGACGAATCTCGAATCTCATCGCGGAGCCTCCAGAGATTGATTCCCCATCAAGATCGCGCTCCATCTCATCTTGGATATGGAAGTCGCAGTCCCCACTTGAGGGAGTTGTAAGTACACACTTCGCCTCGTACTGGTGGAGAATCCTATGTCCAAGCAAGACTCCGCGAATCCGCCGAAAGTTGGAATGCAAAGAAAGTATTTATCTTGACAACAGCATAGGGGCTGTCATCCGCCACTTACAGATGCACCAGTTATAGCTGGGCGATCAAAGATGAACGATCTGAAGGTGAACAATCTAAAGATCAACGAATCTAAAGATGAACGATCTAAAGATGAACCAGGCCGCGCTGCAGCGCCGCCACCACCGCCTGCGTGCGGTCCTCAACGTCCAACCGCATCAGAATCGCGCTCACGTGGCTTTTTACGGTAGCCTCTGTAATTCCCAGAAGATTGGCAATTTCCTTATTGCTGTTCCCACTGACCAACAAGTGCAGCACTTCCAGTTCTCGCGAACTCAAGTCCGAATGCGGAGTCCGCGAGGCCAGCGCCCGCGCCACCGGCGGCGGCAAGAACCGCCCTCCGCTGTGCACCTTTTGTAACGCGTCCACCAGCGTCTGGTAGGGCATGCCCTTGATCACATAACCCTGTGCCCCAGCTTCGAGGGCTCGGTGAATATCCTCGTCCCCATCGTACGTCGTCACCACGATGAAGCGAGCCCTCGGGGATTTTGATCGAATCGCCGCAATCGCTTCCACGCCGCCCATCTTCCCCGGCAGCCGCAAATCCATCAGCGTGATATCGGGCTTGTGCCGCTGGAACAGAGCGACGGCTTCTTCTCCGGTTCCCGCCTGCGCAACCACGATCATGTCGCCGCGTGCGTTGATGATGGCCGCGATCCCCACTCGCATGAGCGGGTGATCATCGACGATCATCACTTTCATTTTCTCGACTTGGCTCATCATGCAGCGTTCATCACTCTGGGTTCACAATGCTAGCCCCACGTGCCGGGCTCACAACGCAATCTCTGAAACCGGCTTCGCGGAAGCTCCCGAACTGCGCGGTACTTCGATGCTAAGGTCCGTTCCCACTCCAACCGTGCTGCGCAAGCTGAATTTTCCCCCGATGCGCTCCACCCGTTCCCTGATTCCGATCAACCCGTAGTGGTGCTCCGGAAGACGCGACAGTATGCCGGTGTCGAATCCCGAACCATCGTCACACACTCCCACCCGGCACCGATTTTCTTCGAAGTTGACCCTAAGCTCTATCTTCTTCGGTTGCGCGTGGCGCACGGAGTTGTAAAGCGCCTCCCTCGCCACCATCAAGACCTCATGCACCACGGACTGCTCCAGCGCAAACGGCGTCCCGGTCACCCGGCATTCTACGGGCACGCCAAACTCGTGCCGAAATTGCTCTGCGATCTTTCCCAGCAACGACCCGATGTCGCTGGTCGGCTCCGATATGCTGCGCAGCCCCCACACCGCCTGCCGTGCCTCTTCAATCGTCGAGCGCAGTTGCGTACGCGCGCAATCCAGCAGATCATCATTGGTCAAATCATGATTGGTCTCAGCCTTAGGTGTAGCCAGGCTCGAGTGCGCCTCCAGCAGCGCCGAAACACTGGCACACCCCTGAATGAGCGTGTCGTGCATTTCCCGCGCCAGCCGATTCCGTTCCTTCAACACCGCCTGAAAACGCCCGCGCAATTGTCCCAATCGAAATTGGTAAACGCCCCACACCGAAGCTCCCAGCAACAGCACCATGCCACTGAGAAACCATGCTGTCCGGTAAAAATGCGGCTTCTGAATAATTTCCACCGAAGCCGCCGCTACCTGCTCGGGATTATTCATTTCGAATGCAGCCACTCGAAATTGATATGTGCCCGGAGGGAGATTGGTGTAATACGCCACGCGCGCCGGCGAGGCCTCACTCCACGCTTTGTCAAACCCCTCCAGCATGTAGCGAAACCGGATGCGCTCCTGCGATCGCAGCAGCACGACTCCATAATGCACTTCGAGCTTCGCGTTATCCGGTCCCAGAGTAATTCCGGAGCTGACCGGCTTTTGCAGCCCATCCGCCATCACCTGATCAATCACCACTGGCGCGGGTTTCGAAGGCATAGGCGATCCAATCGAAACCCGCACCGGACCCTTGCTGCTGGGAAACCAAACTTCCCCTTGCGTGGTCAACACGCCCGCCGGTTTTTCCCCGCCGCACATCTGGATGGTTTCCAGACCATCCGAAACCCCATAAAGCGTCAGCGCCACCGGCCGCGAAGGATGCTCCGCAATCGCGTCCAGCTCCCGCCGGCTGACCGTCGAAATTCCATTTGGCCCGCTGATCCAGAAATTATTCTTCCCGTCCTCGAGCAGTTCATAGACGCCATTGCTCGCCAGCCCCTGCGCCACCGTATAGCGTGTCATCGTCCCCGAGCGCCACCGGTACAGCCCTCCCGTGCGCGTTCCGAACCACAAGCCGCCATCCGAATCTTCATGGATCGCCCAAACTTTTTCGTTCTTCAACGCCTCCGTGGCCCCGTCCGTTTCGAACGACTCTCCATGCAACCGGCTCACGCCCCGGTCGGTCCCAATCCAGATGTCGCCCCGCCGGTCCTCTAGAAGCGATCGCGTGCTGAAATACGCCAGCCCGTCGCGCATCTGATAGTTAGTAATTCCCTGCCGCCGCCATCGGCTCACGCCTTCGTCGGTCGCAATCCAAATGCTCCCGTCCCGCCCCTGCAGAAACGCGCGAACAAAATTATTCACCAGTCCTTCCGTAGTCGAATAATGAACGAACTCCTCACCAATCTGCCGGTATGCTCCGCGCCCTTCAGTCCCAATCCACAACGCGCCCTCGTTATCACGAAACACATTTCGAACTCTCACTCCCGCAATGCCCGGAAATCGGTACGGTTCAGCCTTTCCATTGTGCACTCGAAACAGATTGACCGCCGCCACCCACACATCCCCGCTTCGATCCTGATAAACCGTCTCCGCATCCGAATCCGCTGCGTCAGGCAGCTTCACCGTCCGCACCGGAGTCTTGATCAGACGCAGCATCCCTCCCTGCGTCCCGATCCAAATATTTTTTTCCACATCCTCAAAAAGATTCAGCACAGTATTGCTGGGCAGCGGATCGGGCACCGCGATTCCCGAAAACCGCTGCTCGCGATAAGTAAGAAGCCCTCGCCCGATCGTCCCGATCCACAGCGTTCCATCCGACATCTCGTGCAACACTCTGACGGTTCCATTGATCTCCTTGATCGGTTTGAACGAAGTCTCCCCCGTAGCCATTCTCTGTAATCCCGAAACCGTCCCCACCCACACGGTCCCATCCTGCGTCTCCGTAATCGACTTCACCCGATTCTGGCTGGCTTCTCCACCCAGTTTGTACTCGACGGCGGATTTCCCTGCGAGCCGCAGGAACTTCGACCCACCCACCCACAACTGACCACGCCGATCCTCATGGATCGCATGCACCGCAATCGCCGGAATACCCTCCGTGTTATCCACTCGCCCGAGACGCTCGCCAGTAAATTGAAACAGCCCGTTGTCCGTGCCAACCCAGACCTTTCCCTGGCTGTCTTCATACACCACCCGCACAAATGAATTGTCCAGCCCATCCTTGCTGGAAAATGCCTGGAACTTTCCCTCGCGATACCGGATCAGCCCTCCGCCTTCCATTCCAATCCATAGCGTGTTATCGCGAGCCACAGTGAGGCAAAAAACATTGTTATCGCTGAATGCTGGCGTATTTTCCCGATCGAACGTCAGGAATCTTTCACCGTCGAAACGGACCAGCCCGCCCGTCGTCCCAATCCACAAATATCGGTCGCCCGTCTGCGCAAACGCCTGCACCACCTGCTCCGGCAAGCCATCCTGCATTTGCCACAGACGTTGAGTGTAGGAAAACAGCGGGCTCTCGGCCGCGAAAGCAGAAAATGCTGGGAGAGAAATTAGAAGAAACAGAATTAGGACTGCACGGTCGAGCAGCTTAAATACGCCGGTCGGACCTCGATGTAGCCGAGTCAACATGGAGCGCAGACTACGCGGTCTGCAATGTGCCAGCGGAAGTCGCAAGTATCTTCCCGAATATCGAGAATCTATCACATCTCTTTCTACTTGCGCGTGAACTAGTTGTTCTGCGGTAGGACCAATTTGAGCAAGTTCGTTTTGTCATTATTGGACAAGTTCATATTGTCATTATTGGGCAAGTCCATGTTGTCATTGTTGGGCAAGCTATTTTGTCATTGCTAAGCAAAGTTATTTTGTCATTCCGAACCGGGCTGAAAGCCCGGTGAGGAACCTGCTGTTGCGCAGCACCCAGCAGACTCCCCGCGCGATGAAAACACGCCTCGGAATCACAAGATTTCAAACCGACCCGCCGCTATTTTCGCGTGAACCGGTCAAACACCGTGATCACCGGCAGCGCATTGTGCTGCTCGTCAAAAAAACCGCGAATCGTCAGCGGCCCCGTCACGGCCGGCTCCCACCAGAAGACGCCCTTCCCATGCCCGTTCGGAGTTTCCATCACCACCCGGTTCACCTCGTCCAGAAATTCGCGCTGCCCTTCCGGCGATTCCGGAAACGGCGCCGGCTTGTTCACATAATTGCCAGGCTGCCAGTTGTAAGCCGCCTCCACCACGATGATGTCCTTCTGATATTCCTTCGCCATGAATTCCAGGTTCTGCCGCAGATCGTTCAAGCTCCCGTGCCACCACGGATAATACGATTGCCCGATGACGTCGTAAGGAACGTCATAGCTATTCAACTTATCCAGAAACCATTTCGTCCCCTTCATGTCGGCCCCGCGATCAATGTGAATCATGATCCTCGGCCGAACCCCATTTCCCCGCCCTGCGTCCACCCCGTTGATGCCCGCGTACACCAACTGCGCAAAATTGTCCCAATTCTCCGGCAGCTTTCCGTCCGGCCAAAGCATTCCATGTGTGATTTCATTGCCCACCTGCACCATGTCCGGCAAAACCCCGGCATCGCGAAACGCCGCAATCGTGTCCCGCGTATAGTCAAACACCGCCTTCACCAGATCCGCATGCGATTTGCCTTGCCACGCTTTCGGTATCGGTTGTTTCCCCGGATCGGCCCAGTCGTCGGCATAGTGATAGTCCAATAGAAATTTGAACCCTAATTTCTTGGCGCTCTTCGCCAGGGCGATCGTATAGTCCAGGTTGTTAGGCAACTGAGTCGGCGTGTGAAACAGCCGCAGCCGCACCCAGTTGTAGCCATGCGATCGGAGAATCTCCAGACCCGGCTTCGGAACTCCTCCATCCTTAAAAACCACTCCCTGCTGTTCCGCTTGCCCCAGAAAAGACACGTCCGCACCCACAGCATAGTCTTGAGCTTCCGTCAGCCGCGCAGCGAAAACGAACACGAAAACGCATACCAAAGAAAAAAATGTGGGCAGAAAAGTAACACGCCGAACTTGCGCCTTCATGCATCCTCCATCAAGAACCTTGAACAAAAGCCTTCAAAGCCCAGTGCAGAAGCTCTGATCGTCAACTCGAACCGTCGCCGCAGGCACTCCGATCCCTCTCCTCACCAGCCGATAAAACAGAAGCTCGCAGGCGAATCGACAGTGTAGGTTGTACCACAACCACTCACCAGACCACTTGTCATTCCGACGCGCGAGCGAAGCGAGACAGGAGGAATCTGCTTTCGCTCCGAGGCCAGGGAAGGCACGACGCTGGCCTGCAGTTCGGCTCTTCCACGCCGGCTCCACAGGACAATCGAAGCAACATGGAAAAGCGACCTTCAAGGGCCGCGTTGCAAAACGAAAAAAAAGAAAATAATTCCGCTCCGCCGAAGGCCGTTGTCGAAGAGCGAAGCTCGCAGGCAACTGGAACCGCCACCCACCTCGATTTTTCCCATGTCCGGGAAAGAAAATACTTTCCAGCCCCTACAAACACAAAGGCCGCCCTCGCAGGCGGCCTTCGCGTGAGATCCCTTCACCCGCGCATCATCTTACGGCGCCACCGAAATCACACCAAACGTTCCCGCCAGACTGTTGTTTGGTCCTGCCGTAAAGAACAGCTGGTTCGTAGCCCCGTTCTTCGCGGTTCCCCCGCCAAACTCAAGTCCCCACAACTGGTCGATCTTGATGGGCTTCCCGTTTACATCCTTCACCGTGCCTACGAATTGCCCTGTAAGCACGTTGAACGCGTTGATGGTCGAACCCCCGCCGTTGTCGTTCCCGACCAGCAGCGTGTTGCTCAGCGGTCCGAAATTCTTCGGCGCTGCCGCGAACCCCCATGGCTGGTTCAGCGGCGGTCCTGAGGTCAGCTGTTTCAGCCACGTTCCGTTTTCGCTGTAAATATCAATGACTCCCCCCGTCGCTCCCGATTGCGCTGCGAACGACACGAACAACAACCCATCAATATCCTGAATTCCGAACGGCGCAAACCCCGCCGGAATCGTCGGATCGGTAAACGAATTCACCAGGTTCCAATTGGCGTCGTAAACATCAACTTTGTTATTCCAGGCATCGGCCGCGAACAGCAAGTTTCCCGACGTATGATTCGTAATCGCCAGCCCCGTGTACTGCGCCAGCGTACTCGAGTTGTTGACCGCGATAATCGCAGCGTTCGGATTCGATGACGGCGCCCACCCGCTGATGGTTCCATCGAAGGTGGCAAAGATGAAGACCGCCGTGTTTCCTCCCACCGCAAATCCTCCGTTTCCATTGAACACGATTCCCGTCGGCTGTCCCGTTCCGCTTCCGCTCGCCGACGGAATGCTCACTTCCAACCCTTGCTTGATGCCGGCGCCGGTGTACAGCGTCGACCAACCCGATCCGTTGTCGCTGATCCAGAACGGCGAGCCCGGCGACCGTGCCAGCCCCCACGCATTCACCAGCAGTGGATCGTCGTGCTTGGCTTGTCCTACCTGATTCGAAACCAGATTTGTCAGTTGATACTGTGCCAGGGCCGCGCTCGATGCGAACATCAACGCGAGTCCCAACGCAAATGCGAAAGTAGCGGTGCGACGCAGCATGTCGATCTCCTTATGTAGTGGCGGATCAAAGGCAGGGGAGTGATCGTGCAGTCTTCTCCGCACGCAGATCACATTGCTCCGATCAGCCGCAACATGCTAGCCCGCCCCCGGCTGACACATTGTCTGCGCCATGTCATGAATTTGTACTTTTTTTCCCCACTCAAAAAGAATCGGGCCGCCCTAAGGCGGCCCGTATTTAGGTTTTAAGCCAAAAGCTAAAAGCCAAGAGCTAACAGCGTCGTTAGTCTCCCGCCACCGGCTCCGCAATCTCCGGCTTCTCAGTCTGAGCTGCGTTCCCGTTCGGTTTCGTCAGCGCCCCCAACGGAATGAACCCGTTCTCAGCAACGACTGGCTTCTCCTTCAACACGACTTCGCGATACATCGCAGCCATGCGGGCGTTGTAGGCCTCATCGTTGATCTGCGGCCCGCGCGCCTCGGCTTTCGCGTCGGCAGTCGCCTTCTGCTTCGCATCCCGCGCCCGCACCTTCTCTTCGCGTGCGTTCTTCGCGATGCCCAGCTTATCCAGATCGTGCTGCAGTTCATTGGTCACAATTTCTTCGCGCAGGTTCAGGTACTCAGTGGCCGTTTCTTGCGCATCCATCTTGACTTTTTTGCCGCCTGCGAAAATTTCATGCCGTCCATGCTCTTCGTACCACTTGGTCAGCGTGGCCGTCATGTGCATCTTCTCGATGATGTTCCGCCAGCCCACGCCCGTGTTGTAAGCACAGAACGAAATCTCGCCTTCCTGCGTCGCGTACGGAATAATGCACTGCTCCGTCCGCCGGAAGTCGTAATTGAACAGATCCTGGAACCACATTCCAGCAATAAACAGGAAGTTCCACCGGTCCGTCGTGCGCCGCTTCATCACGTCGTCCACCGTCCGGTCTGGACCAACCTTCCCGTAGTCTTTCCCCGTAATGTGATAGTTCTTGTCGAACTTCTTCAGCAGGTCCGTCAACTTGAAGTGCGTCGGCGCCTGGTACGGATCGTAATTCTTCATCAGGCACAGCGCCATTCCGAATCCAGTCCAGAATTTCCCGCGCGCCGCATCGTTCACCTTGGCAATATCCTTCGCCAGCTGATCCCCGTGCAGGAACGCCGTCACCGGGACAGCTTCCTTGGTTTCCTTGTCAATCATCACCGCCATGCCAGTTCCGCAATTCGGGTGACAGCCGCAACTTAGTTGGCCCCAGTCATTTTTGGGGTCGTTGACGTGCATTAAATCTGCCCAGTCGGAAAATGTTCCCATGAAGCTGATGGGGAACCAGTCGCGGGTGGGCTCGCCTAATCCGGTTTGATTTTTTACGTCGTGCGCCAGGTGCGAGAGCGTGTAGCGTTGGGCGGCGCGGCGATCGTCGGTGACGGCTTCATCGCGGCCGGTGAAGCTGACGGGCTGGAAGCTGAGGAAGCTGATGGTTTTTGGATTGTCGAGGGCGAACTTGATGATTCTTCCTACCTGTTCGTTGTTGATGCCGTTTACGATCGTTACTACTGGAACGATTTCTACGCCGGCCTTGTGCAGGTTCTCGATCGCCTTCAACTTCACATCGAACAAGTTGCCGACCAGGCGATGCGCATTGGCGGCGTTGCCGATGCCGTCGAATTGCAGATAGGCGTAGCGCATGCCGGCTTCGACGGCCTGCTGCGCGAATTCGAAGCTCTTCGCGAATTCGATTCCGTTGGTCGCGGCCTGTACCGAGTTGTATCCAACTTTGCGGGCGTAGCGCACGGCGTCTAAAAAGTACGGGGACAACGTGGGCTCGCCGCCGGAGAACTGCACACTCATCTGCCGCCGCGGCTTGATGGTAATGGCGTTGTCGAGCATCGTCTTGATTTCTTCCCAGGTCAGCTCGTGCACGAACCCAACCTGGTTCGCGTCCATGAAGCAGGGATCGCACATCATGTTGCAGCGGTTGGTCAGATCGATGGTCAGCACGGAGCCGCGTCCATACTTCACTGTCGATGACCCGTGATGATGCAGCTTCTCATCATTGTGGGCGGTGATGTCGCGCCCCGGGAACACTTCCTCCAAATGCTGCGAGAACGCGGTGTCGATCGACATTACGTCTTCGAAGTGCCCGTGTGTCGGGCAGTCTTTCACCATCAAAATTTTTCCATCGCGTTCGACGATCTGCGCCTTGATCTCGCCGACCTTCTCATTCATCAGCACTTCATGCGGCAAGTGCCCGTCGAGAATCTGCTGCCGGATTTCCGGCACGCACTTCGGGCACAGCGAATCGGTCGTCCGCGGCCAGCCTAGCGGAGGCTTTGATTTCTCGTACGACTTGAGCAGCGGCTTTTCCGACCACTTCGGCGTTGGCGACGGATTCGGCTTGATTCGGTTCAAGCGATCGAATACCGCCCAGGTTCCCTTGGCGGCGACGACGGCTGCTTTTTCAACGTACTTAATCGGCTTGCGCATGGTAGCTTCTAGCTCCTGGCTCTTGGCTCTTGGCTTCTAGCCAAAACTTCTGGCCTCTCGTGCTCTTCTTCGTTTGTCATTCCGAACCGGTCAGAGAGACCGGTGAGGAACCTGCTTCTCTAACATTTGGATAACAACCCACCCACAACGGTTGCAGCTATCCCACAACCTGCGACCCTGCTTAAGTTCCGAACCGTATCCTGGATGAACCTGAGAGTATCATCCAAAACCTGTGGCTCTCCCGGGGAATTGCACCGGGTCTTACCGACCTGGGTTCCTGACAACGAAACCTGATTACACTTTTCCCTGGGTATTTGACTACGCCTATCCTATTGCAGCTCTGGGGAATGGCGCATCCATATCTCAACGAATGGTGCAAATTAAGGGTTTAGCGGTGATGTGGAGGATTATACGGAGCTAACCTATTGAAAGTAAAGGAGGACGGGCGACGTCGAAGCAGGTTCCCTCCTGTTTCGCAAGGCTCACGCGTCGGAATGACAAGCCCTTTCTGGACAGTTGCTGATTGGGTTACGGCTTCGCCCAGTCCAGCCAAACCAAGCCCTTCACTCGTGAGAACTCCCAAACATTTGCCGTGACAAGCGTCAAGTGATGACGCAGCGCCTGCCCAGCCATCAGCAGATCATACGCCCCAATCGGTTTGCCGACGCCTTCAAGCGCGGCCCGCACCGATCCCGCAACCCGTGCATCGGCATCTTCGAACGGCAGCACCATAATCGGCCCCGCCAGAAACGTCTCCAGCCGCTTCCGATTGAAATCCTGCTTTGCACTTTTAGCAACGCCGTACCAGAGTTCGAACGCCGCCACGGACGACACCAGCACGTGGTCGCCCCCGGAGGTCGCCTTCTGCATTCGCGCGCGAACCGTGGCCGGCTCTCCATTAATCAAGGCAATGCAGGCGTTTGTGTCCAACAGGTAATCCACTAGAAAATCTTCCGCTTGGGAGTGATGGGCTGCCGCCGTCCGCGCGTCAGAAAAGGCTCGGAACGGAACTGGTCCAGTTCCTCAAACCAGCTCGTCGTGTCCGGAATAAGCGGCTCTAAAAGCACTCCCTGTGGCACCCGCCGGATGCGGACGCGGTCTCCTTCAAAGCGAAACTCTTTGGGCAGTCGCACCGCCTGGCTGCGGCCGTTCAGGAAGAGTTTGGCGATATCGGTCTTGGACATGGAGACCTCGTTTATGAAGTATATACCAAACGTATATATCATGCCAGAGATTGCCTTTACCAGAGTTGGCGGAAAGAGTTTAAAGGTTGGGAAGAGCTGAAGAGCTAAAGATTCGGAGGGCGAGTTTCGCGGAATCCCACCCTTCGCTGAGAACGCGAAAGGATGGGCACCCGGCAGACTTGCCGGCGGCAGCGATTTCCACACCCTCCGCATGTTCACCCAACCTTGACTGAGAAATCTCAGTCCCTTCTACTGACCTAATGAGCCAGCAAAGCGGGTGGGTCCTGGATGGCTGGGTGCCCTACCCTTGTCGCGTTTTTTGCGACAGGGTGGGGATTTTGATTTTCCTAACTCCTGTCCCCTCAAGATTTTACCCGCAACTCGTTGCAGCCCATAAACAAAATCCAAGAATCCCGCCAACCCAAAGATTCCAATAGACCAAAGGGGGGCGGGGGTAGGAAAAATTCAATGCCGGATTATCCCAATCGCTGTCAGCATCTCAAAATCAACGGCACTCAGTGCGGATCACCCGCCCTGCGCCGCAACCGTTTTTGTTTCTTCCACAAACGCTTTCAGGACGAACGCATCAAGCTCTCCGCCGACCGCGCCCGCCGCGGCGTCGCCACCTTCGTCCTCCCCGTCCTAGAAGACGCCAACTCCATTCAGATCGCCCTCATGCAAGTCATGCGCCTGCTCGTCGCTCAACAGATCGACCACAAAACCGCCAGCCTCCTCCTCTACGCCCTGCAAACCGCCAGCACCAACCTCCGCCTCGCCAACTTCAAGCCCTTCAGCAAAGATGTCATCCTCGATCCGCGCAACGTCGCCAACACCGCACTCGACTCCCACATCTGGGATGACGAAGATTTCGAAGAAGACGAAACCGAGGACGACGACAACGAAGAGGACAACAAGCCCGCAGCCATCGTCACCGCGAAAGGAAACGCATTCGGATCCACAACCGCTCTCGCGTCGCAGAAAAAACCTCCGTCCACGGCGGAGATCCGCCAGCAAATCCGCGAGCAGGTCCGAAACGAGTTCTTCCCCGGTTGCCCCTCACCCGGAAGCGACGCAGGCTGACGACAGAGAGCTGATAGCTGAGCGCTGACAGCTTCTTCAGAACGTCAGCCCTACGCCTCCGCTAATTACATTGCTCTTCCAGTTGTACAAGTCGTTAGGATTGCCGGCGGTGGAGGCGAACTTGAAGAAGCGGGTTTCGTAGCTGCCTTTGACGTAGTACCACTGGCCAAACTTGTAGCCTACGCTTCCCTTGGCGGTGTAGCCGTGGTCGAAGCCGGGGCTGGGCAGGATGTTGGTGGATGCATTCGTTAGATAATGCGGTTTGAATTCGGGTTCGCCGCGAGCTTCGAAGAAGGCGTGCTTGCTCGGTCCGAATTTATAGCGGACCACGAGCGGGATCTGGACCAGTTCAAAGTTGTCGCGGTTGAAAACCTGGTCGCCGAGGATGGCTGGCGGCATATAAATCCGGCGCACCTGTGCGTCCACGCCGATGGAGAAGTTGCCGACGCCGAACATGAGACCGCCGTAGACGGCGAACTCCTTGGCGTGAAGGTTCGTGTTGGTGGGGAAGCGGATTTCGCCGCCGGCCACAATGCTGGGACCACCGTTTTTTTGGGAGGGACCTTTGACGGTCAGCTCGCCGTTGATGTCCACCAGGGCGTCGGTAACCGGCGAGAAGCCGGCAAAATGGTCGGAGATCTGGCCAACGTCCACTCCGAAGGTCCCTCGTTGACAATAGGCCGGGACCGCGGCCAAAAGAAACAGTAGGATCACACCGATGCGGACGATGTTCATGCGGACCATGTCCGCCTTGCAGGGCTTCATCAATACGTTCCCTCCCTTGTGGGCAGTGTACACTCCCGCGAATCCCACGGGACAGAGCACGGGGAATTCGCCCGGAATTCTTGCGAATGTTGGTCTGACGTTATGGTTGGATGCGGGTTGTGGGATTGGAGTGATTCAGGCGGATTCGGAAAGGAAAGTTAGATTGGAATCGACGCTGGCGCGAGCGGAATCGTCGCGGGCATCTCGCGGCTCTCCCCGGACGAGGACGTCCGGGCTTCAGGGTTCGCTTAAACTACGAACCCTGTTTCTCGAGGACAATCTCGGCCTTTTTGGCGGCCAGCTTTTCTTTGCGATAGGCGCGGGCGACGTCGCCGAGAGGCGTGGGCGGCGCAGAGACGGGACCGAACTCCCAGAGCGGGCGCTCGCCTTGAGCGTAGGTGTAGCCTCCGCCGCCGACCAGAGGACTCTCGGTGGCCATGGCATGCATCGCAGCATGCTCAGGATGGCTGGGCGACTGAACGACCTGGGGCTGGCTTGAGAGCGTGGCGACACCTGCTTGGCCGAAGGCTGCGGAAGTGCAAAGAGAAGTGCAAAGAATGAAGAAGACGAAGAATGTGGTTTTCATGGCGTTTTGTGTAAATCCATAGGGATCAATGCAACCTCCATACCAACCTAAAACGCTTTGAATTCGCGGACTTACATAGAGGCTTCAAAGGGCGGCGCAAGACTTTGCACATTTAGGGAAGGGCAGGCACGGGACTCCGAAAGCCGCGCTGGGCACGGGATGTAACGCTATTCACCATGAAGGGCACGAAGAGTCACGTAGGAAACCCGGACAGCACGGCGCGGTGGGTTTGCGCGGGAACCTTTGGCGGTGTATGTTTCGGCTGACGACTGATAGACGAATGGTAGGGGAGTGCGGCGCAATGGACGTTCGAGATCGAATAGCGAAGCGGGCGTGCGGGCGGGCTTCATTCGCGGTGACGGTGATCGCAGTCCTGGCTTTGTGCGGTGGTTCCGCGCACGCGCAGACGTCCTGCGCCGAAGGCGACGGCGTGCTCGATACCGCTGCGCCGAAGACCCTGACCGCGCCGGAGGTTATCCAGAAGTTCACGGCGCAGGAGACCAAGGTCAAGCAGGCGCGCGACCGCTATACGTACACGCAGGATGTGATGGTGCAGACGCTCGGCGACAAGGGAGGTGTCGACGGGCAGTTTCATGAGATCGCGAGCATCTCGTACGACGATAAAGGCAAGCGTTCGGAGAAAGTGACTTATGCCGAGCAATCCACGCTGCGCGGCGTTCAGCTGACTCAGGAGGATATGCAGGACATCCGCGAATTTATGCAGTGGATCCTGACCACTGACGAGCTACCGCAGTACAACCTGACGTATTCCGGACAGCAGCACGTGGACGATCTGGACACCTACGTGTTCCACGTGGTGCCGAAGAAAGAAGAGAAGGGCAAGCGTTACTTCGAGGGGCGCATTTGGGTGGACAATCGCGATCTGCAGATTGTCAAGCTGTGCGGCAAGAGCGTGCCCGACGCGGTTCGCCCCAAGAAGAACAAGCCGATGGATGTGCGGCTGATGTTCGTCGGGTACCGGCAACTGGTGGATGGGCTTTGGTTCCCAGCGTACGCTCGGGTCGATGACACGCTGCACTTTATGGCGCAGTCAGTGCACCTGCGGGAAGTCGTGAAGCTGAAGGACTACAAGAAGGCAGCGGCGGGTGCACCAGCGCCTTAACTACTCCCGGGGAAATAATGGCTGCACTTGAAGTGGGACTTGAGGTATGCTGTACTTCCTTTATGGCCGAAGAAAAGAACCGCAGTAAAGACATCGTGCTGTGGATCATCACCGTCGCCCTGGTTGCGCTGGCATTCTTCTGGTACCACAAGCCGCGATAGTTATTCGGCGAGCGGCGGTTGGCGCGCGCGCTGCATTTCGCGTGTGCCGGTTGGTCCGTGGGCATTTATATCGGGCCGGATAGTTCACGAACGGCCCGTTTCACGAACAGCCCATCACCTCTTCAGTGCTTCTTCAGGCGCGAGGCATCTTCAGCCCTTTGCTCTTCCAGTAGTAGTTCGGCCGCGACCAGATCTTCCAGGGCGCAACCCACGCTCTTGAAGAGGGTGATGTCTTCCGGGCTGCGTCTTCCCTGCTTTTTTCCGCTGACCAATTCGTGAAGATCGGCGACGACGTGATCGCGCGTGATGACGCCTTCCTGCTGTGGAATCAATAACTCGCCCACTTCCGCGGCCGTTGCGTACGTATCGACGACAACGCGGGAGCGCACGATCGCGTGCGTATCCACTTCGCGGGTCTCTGGGCGGAAAGCGCCCACCAGATTGAGATGGGTTCCGGGACGCAGATCGTGGCCGTCAAACAGAGGGGCGGAACTCGAAGTGCAAGTGCAGATCACATCGGACTGAGCGGCGCAACTGCGCGCGTCGGCGGCCGTGATGGTGAGGTCGGGTAATTGCGCGGAAACCTTCTGCACAAATGCCGCGGAGCGCGCGGAGGTGCGTCCGCAGACCAGCACGCGGTCAAAGTTACGAGCCAACGGGGCCACGGCGAGATGAGCCAGTGCCAACCGCCCGGTGCCAAAGATGCCGAGAGTGGAAACATCCGGGCGAGCCAGAAACTTGGTGGCGACGGCGGAAGTTGCGGCGGTGCGCAGGTCGGTGAGGTAGTTGGCGGCAATGGTGAGACGCGGTTGCGCGGTTTGAGGATCGAGCAGCAGATATGTGGCCTGAATGCGGCCTTCGGCGAGGACGGCATTGTCGTCCGCGGCAGACACATCTTGATCGCGAACCTGATCTTGATCGCGAACCTGATCTTTATCTCGAACCTGATCTTTATCGCGGACAAGGACCAGCTTCATGCCCAGCGTTCCGGCAGCTCTGTCGTAACAGGACATGGCCAGGAAGATGCCGTGAGCCAGTTCGGCGTGGGTGCGTGGCGGCAGGCTGATGGACGGATAACGGTCACGAAACGCGGCCTCGAGGGCAGCGCAAAGCTGGGCCGAATGGAGCAGGCGGCGAACGTCAGCTTCGGTGAGTTGGAGATCGGGCATGAGATGAAACGCCGGGCGGATTGATTTTACAGAAAGTCGGGAGAAAACATTTTCGGGGAACCATTTCGCGGAGGGTGGTGTCTATCATTTCAAGTTCCCGGGTCCGAGCAAGAAATCAAACTTAAAGGAGTGCATATGAAAATGCGGCTGGTCGCGTTGTGTGTGGTGATTTGTGTTGCGCTGGTGGCGTCGGGACGCCCGCATGCCCGCGTGTCGGCAGCGAACGTGAAGTCGGTGAGCATCATGTCGACGGGCATGCTCTCGACAAATATGGGCGAGGGCGATTTCCGCAAGCTGGAGCAGGCGTGGCTCGATGCCGCGGCGGTTCCAGACTTGCCGGCGCTGCGAAAAATGTTTTCCGATGATTTCATGGGGACGTCGTTCGGCGCTGGCGTGCTGGGCAAGAACGACGTGGTCCCGCCCAATGGATCGACCGCAACTCACATGCCGAAGTGCGTGCTGAAGGATTCGACGGTGAAAATCTTCGGCGACACGGCGGTACTGATGGGTGCGGTGGAGATGCAGGTTCCACAAAAGAGCGAGCAGATCCGCATGACGACCGTGTTTCAGAAGCATGGCGAGGATTGGCAGGTGATTGCGGTGCACATGTCGAAAACGCCGGAGGGACAGTCGTAGGAGGGGTTCGATTTTCGGGCTCTGAGGTGGCGTTGGCCGGCGGCTAGCGCCGCTTCCATCCTCCTCGCTTCACGCGGCGCTCAAGCGCCGCTCTTCCACGGTGGCGTACGCGTTGGTTCTGTACTGACGTCGCGGATGCGCAGTCGTGTATGTACGTCCGGGACGCGCCGCGCGCTCTTCTTGTGCGCGTTCGAGTTCCTCTGTAAGAGCCTGTTGGCGATTTCTTCCATCCTACCTCTGCTCTAGGGGTTTCGGCTTTCATCGGGTAAGATACTTCCGCTGCGCGAGACTCAGCAGGCAGGGCTTAGAGCCCGTCGCTCTTCGCAGCATTTTGCGGCACCCTTCGGCTCGCAGCCGCTCGCTCAGGGCAGGCTAAGAGTTAAAGCCGTGCCCTTCCACGAAAACAATCATGAATCGCGAATATCACAAGGCGTACAGCCAGGAACTGCATCGGGACATGGAGGCGCTGGTTTACGGGCATGCGGGGATACCGCTGCTGGTGTTCCCGACCTCGATGGGGAAATTCTTTGAATATGAAGACCGCGGCATGATTGGCGTGTTGGCGCCGAAAATCGAGCGCGGCGAACTGCAGGTGTTTTGCCCGGACGCCGTGGATACTGAGAGTTGGTACAACAAAGGCGTGCATCCGCGGGTTCGCGTACTGCGGCATCTGCAGTACGAACGCTACATTCTGCATGAGTTTTTGCCGTTCATCCGGTGGAAGAATCCGGCGTGGCAGCTGGCGGTGACGGGCTGCAGCTTTGGCGGATATCAGACGGTGAATTTTGCGCTGAAGCATCCCGATGTGGTGACGCATTGCGTGAGCATGAGTGGGTCATTCGATATCCACCAGTTTCTGGATGGGTATTACGACAACGATTGTTATTTCAATAATCCTCCGGACTATTTGCCGAACATGACGGACGACTGGTTCTTGAGCCGCTACCGCCAGATGAAAATTGTGCTGGGGTCGGCGGATTGGGATATGTGTCTGGACCAGAACGTGAAGCTTTCGGGGATTTTGAATAGCAAGGCGATTCCGCACTGGCTGGATGTTTGGGGGGATAACTCGAAGCATGATTGGCCGCTTTGGCAGAGGATGGCGGGGAAATATTTTTAGGGCAGAGTTCTCAGGTGTTGGGTCTTGTGGAAGGGCGCGGCTTTAGCCGTGCCGATAGGTCGCCGTCCATTAAACGGACCTCAGCCCCTGCGGACGTGGTGAGAATGCCTTGCGACTGTGGAGGCGCGGCGGAAACTGGTAGGGGTCCTTCGTCTGCGTAGGTGCTTCACTTCGTGAAGCACTTACTTCGCTCAGGATGACGGGGATTGGGTACAGCAGGTTCCTCACCGGGCTTTCAGCCCGGTTCGGAATGACAACCAGTTTCAAATGACAACGGGTTTTAGGGGATTGAGAGCGCGGATCACAACATGGAGACGTCAAATGGATAACTCCCGGATCGTATGGGCTATGCTCGCCTTTACTTTGATGTTTTCTTGTTTTTGCCTTGCTGACCAACGGCAGGCGTCGGCCAGTGCGCCGACTCAATCTTCTGCTGGAACCGCTAGTGGTACTCCGGATTCAGATAAGCCTGTGGCGGGCGACGCCCCGGCGTCGCGCAAGATCACGGCGTACACCCTGCCTGCTGAGCTCTATAAAAAAGCTCACGACAAGAGCAAGATCGATTTCAGGTTGCAGCTGATCGGCTTCGTCTATGGGTTGGTGGTTTTGTGGATCGTGCTGCGTTGGAAGCTGGGGGCAACGTATCGCGATTGGGCCGAGCGGACGTCGGGAAGGCGTTTTTTGCAGGCGCTCATATTTTCACCCTTGTTCTTATTTACCGTGGCCGTATTGACGTTGCCGCTCGATATTTATTCGGAAACGATCGAGAAACAGTACGGCATTTCGGTACAGGCGTGGGGCTCGTGGGGCTTGGACTGGGTGAAAGCGCAACTGATTTCGATCGTTATTTTTACCATCCTGATCTGGATTCTTTACATCGTGATTCGGCGGAGTCCGCGCCGGTGGTGGTTTTATTTCTGGCTGGTCGCTGCCGATCCTGCTGTTCGTGTTTTTTATCAGCCCCTGGGTCATTGCGCCTTTGTTTAACAAGTTTGAGCCCTTGCAGCAAAAAGAACCGAAACTGACGGCGGCCTTGGAACAGATGGTGCAGCGCGCAGGGGAAGACATTCCGCCGGAGCGCATGTTCTGGATGGGCGCGGCCGAAAAAACTAACGCCCTCAACGCCTACGTCACGGGGATGGGCTCGTCGAAACGCATTGTGGTTTTCGATACGACGATCGCCAAGATGAATGCGCAGCAAATTGTGTTTGTCGCCGGGCACGAGATGGGACATTACGTTCTGCATCACGTCTACAAGCTCCTGGGATTTTTTGCTCTAGTCCTGCTGCTTTTTTTCTACCTGGGCTACCGGTTGATGGGATGGGTGCTGGCGCGATGGGGCCGAGGATGGGCGATTCGCGGGCTGGACGATTGGGCTTCGCTGCCGGCGCTGGTTCTGTTGTTGTCGGTGTTCGCGTTTGTGTCGAATCCGTTCCTGAATGCCTTCAGCCGGCACTATGAACATCAGGCGGACCAGTATGGACTCGAAGTCACGCACGGGCTCACGCCGGATTCGGCGCAGGTCGCCGCACAAGGGTTTCAGATTTTGGGCGAAGTAGATCTGGCCGATCCGGACCCGAGTCCGTTGAATGTTTTTCTGTTTTATAGCCACCCGAGCATTCCCGATCGGATTCAGTTTTGTTTGACTTATGATCCTTGGGCAAGTGGCGGGACGGGGGAGTTTGTGAAGTAGCTGGTTTCGAAAAGCAGGTTCCTCACCGGGCTTTCAGCCCGGTTCGGAATGACAACACGTTAGGTCAGGAATGGAGATGAAGTCGTGAAGAAGATTGGGATTTTGTTTGGGATGGAGAATACGTTTCCGCCGGCTTTGGTGGAAAAGATCAACGGGATGAAGGTTGACGGCGTTGAGGCGGAGTTTGTGAAGGTTGGCGGGATCCGGATGGATGAACCGCAGAAGTATGCGGTGATCATCGACCGGATTTCGCAGGACATCGAGTTTTATCGGGCTTATTTAAAGAATGCGGCGTTGCATGGGACTGTGGTGGTGAATAATCCGTTCTGGTGGACGGCGGACGACAAGTTTTTTAATTACGCGCTGGCGCACAAGATGGGCGTGGCGATTCCGCCGACGGTGATTTTGCCGCATAACCAGCATCCCGAGGGAACGACGGATCAGTCGATGCGGAATTTGATTTTTCCGCTGAACTGGCAGGAGTTGTTTGACTACGTTGGGTTCCCGGCTTTTTTGAAACCTTATTCCGGCGGCGGATGGAAGCATGTGTATCACGTGCATAATCCTGAGGATTTTTTTCATCACTACAACCAGACGGGGCGGCTGTGCATGACACTGCAGCACGGTGTAGAGTTCGAGGAATATTACCGGTGCTACGTGGTGGGACAGGAAAAAGTGCACATCATGAAGTACGATCCGCGGGCGCCGCATCATGAGCGGTATGTCAAAGGGAATCCTCCGCCGTCGACTGTGGCGTTGAAGGAGCGGATTGAGAAGGATGCTTTGGCGCTGTGCCGGGCGCTGGGCTACGACCTGAATACTGTTGAATTCGCGGTCGAGGGTGGAGTGCCGTATGCAATCGACTTTTTGAATCCGGCACCGGATGCGGAGATTACCTCGGTGGGGCAGGAAAATTTTGACTGGATTGTGAATGCGGCCGCGGAGATGGCGGTGAAGATGGCGCTGAGCGGGGAGAATCCGGTGAAGGAGTTGCGCTGGGCGGGCTTTTTGGCGGGGGCTTCTTCTGCGAAGCCGGAGAAGAAGGGTGAGCCGGAGTGGGTGGCGGCGCGGAAGCGGAAGCCGGGTGCGAAGTAGATGGACGATGTAAAACAAAAGCGATTTCTGTGTGGCGTGGCGCTGGCATGGGTGCCGTGGGTTCCGATGATGATCGGCCTGAGTTATCTGTTCCGGGGCATTTGGAACTCGAAAGCAACTGGCCTCGCGGCAGTGGCTGGGGGATTTGCGGAAGGATATGTGCTGGTCGGCCTCGCTGCGACGCTGATCTGCGAAGGAGGCGCTATGGTTCTGCTTTTTCGCGCATTCTCGCGGGGACACGGAGTGCGAAGCGCTCTTTCGGTTCTCTCCATCTTCATGAGTGGCTTAATGATCGTTCTGTTTGGTCTATCTGTGTGGGTGTTCTGGTTCGAAAGTCATCATTCATTCTGAACATGAAAAAAGGAAAAGTCGCAAAGACTGTGGATGAATACCTGGCTAATACGCCCGAGCCGGCACGGTCTACTTTGAAGCATATTCGGGCTGTGATTCAGTCTGTAGTGCCGAAGGAGACGACTGAAGTCATCAGCTACGGGATGCCGATATTCAAGTACAACGGGATGCTGGTGGCGTACGCGGCGTTTAAGAAGCATTGCAGTTTGTTTCCTACGGGGTCGGGGGTGCTTGATCGGTTTGAAAAAGAGTTAAAGGGATATCGGACTTCTAAGGGGACCATTCAGTTCCCTGCTGACGAGCCTTTGCCGGATGCGCTGGTGAAGAAGATTGTGCGGGCGCGGGTGAAGGAGAATCGGGAGTGGGACTGAGGAGTGCGTTGTTATACTGGTAGCGGCGGTTTTCGCCCACTCTTTCGCTAAGTACTCGAGTGGATAGGGCACCCGCTGTTTTTGGTTGTGTCGGCGAACAGCGGGTTCCTCACCGGGCTTTCAGCCGGGTTCGGAATGACAAGACTTCAACAGTGACAAGACTCGAATAGTGACAAGACTCGAATACTGACTAGGCTTGAATTACGACAGACTTTGAATCATGACAAGACTTCAATAAATTTCAAGACTTGAATAATGACTCCTACTTTTACTATCGGGATTGAAGAGGAATATCAGACCGTTGATCCGGCTACTGGGGAACTGCGGTCGCATATTCAGGCCGAGCTTTTGCAGCGCGGGAAACTGATGCTGCAGGAGCGGGTGAAGGCGGAGATGCATCAGTCGGTGGTGGAGGTGGGGACGGGGATTTGCCAGAACATCAAGGAAGCCAAGGCGGAAGTGAAGATGCTGCGGCGCGGGATTGTGAAGCTGGCGAAGGATAGCGGGCTGCGGCTGGCGTCGGTGGCGACGCATCCGTTTTCAGATTGGCGGGTGCAGGAGATTTATCCCGACGACCGCTATAAGGGCATTGTCGAGGACTTGCAACTGGTGGCGCGGGCGAATCTGATTTTTGGGCTGCATGTGCACATTGGAATTGAGGATCGCGAGACGGCGATCCACATGATGAATCATGCGCGGTATTTTCTGCCGCACATTCTGGCGCTATCGACCAATTCGCCGTTCTGGCTGGGGATGAACACGGGGCTGAAATCGTACCGGTGCAAGGTATTTGACAAGTTTCCGCGGACGAATATTCCGGATTATTTTCCCAGCTGGGGTGAGTACGAGAATTTCATCAAGCTGCTGATCAAGACGAACTGCATCGACAACGCTAAAAAAATCTGGTGGGACATTCGGCCACATCCATTTTTCAATACGATTGAATTTCGGGTGTGCGACGTGCCCATGCGGGCGGACGAGACGATTGCGATTGCGGCGCTGATTCAGGCGACGGTGGCGAAGCTGTACAAGCTGTATACCCAGAATCAGGGATTCCGGCTGTACCGGCGGGCGCTGATCATGGAAAACAAGTGGCGGGCGTCGCGCTACGGGCTGGACGGCAAGATGATTGATTTCGGCAAGCAGACCGAAGTGCCGACGCGGGATTTGATTCATGAGTACCTCGAGTTCGTCGACGATGTGGTGGATGAACTGGGATCGCGCGAGGAGTTGAATTACATTCACAGGATTCTGGAACATGGCAGCGGGGCTGACCGGCAGCTGCGGGTGTTCGAGGAGACTGGAGACTTGAAGAAAGTTGTCGATTACATCATAGAGGAGACGGAAGCGGGACTCGAGGAAGAGCCGGCTGACGTACGAAAAGTAGGGTAATGAGTCATTCTGTGGAAGGATCGAATTCTTTCGACCAGGTCAAAATCCCCACCCTGTCGCAAAAAACGCGACAAGGGTGGGGCACCCTCAACATTTCATTTGATCCGGAGTATGCGCCGGGGGCGTTTAATGCGGTGAATGTTTGCCTGCGGGTGCAGGCGGGCGAGCAGGTTTGCGTGATCACCGACGAGGCCACGATTGAGATTGCGGCGGCGGTGGCGCGGGAACTGGAAAAAATCGGCGCGCCGTATCATGCCTGGGTGCTGGAAGAGTTGGCGGAGCGTCCACTGAAGGATTTGCCGGGCGCGATTCTCGAGGATCTGGAAACCAGCTCAGTTTCGATTTTCGCAGTGCAGGCGCAGACCAATGAATTGCGGTCGCGGATTCAGATGACCGAGGTGGTGAACCGGCGCAAGATTCGCCATGCGCACATGGTGAACATTAACCGGCAGATCATGCTGGAGGGGATGCGGGCGGACTTTCAGAAAGTCGACCGGCTGAGCGCCAAGGTGATTGCGATGGTGCGGAAGGCGTCGAGGGTGCGCGCGCAGACGGCGGCGGGAACGGATCTGACGGCGGATTTGAATCCGAATTACAAGTGGCTGAAGACGAGCGGGATTATTTCTCCGGAAAAGTGGGGGAATCTGCCGGGTGGGGAAATTTTTACGACGCCAGGCGAAGTAAATGGGACATTCGTTGTCGATGGAGTGGTGGGCGATTATTTGTGCGCGAAGTTCGGGAACCTGCAAGAAAATCCTCTGACGGTGCGGATGAAGGGGAACCGGCTAACCGAGGCGCATTCGGAAAATCGCGAACTGGAAAATGATTTCTGGAAATACACGCACACTGATGAGAACAGCGATCGGGTGGGCGAGTTTGCGATCGGGACCAACATTGATTTGAAAGAAGTGATTGGCCAGATTCTGCAGGATGAGAAATATCCTGGGGTACATATTGCGTTTGGGAATCCGTATGGGGCGCATACGGGGGCGCAGTGGGATTCGACCACGCATATTGATGTGGTGGGGCGAAAGTTTAATATCTGGGTGGATGACGAGCAGATCATGCGCGAGGGGAAGTTTCTGGTGGAGGCGTGAGTTGGTTTTATGTCGGAGATGGAAGTGACGCTTGATCAGTCGACGGTGTACAGGATCAGAAATCTTTATGCGGCCTTCAATGCGCGGGATATCGAGAGCTGTTTGGCCGCGATGCAACCCAACGTCGAGTGGCCGAATGGGATGGAGGGCGGCACGGTCTACGGACATGACGGCGTTCGGGCGTATTGGACGCGGCAGTGGGGCATGATCGATCCGCATGTTGATCCGGTAAAGATTGAAGCTGACGGCCGCGGACGGGTGGTTGTCGACGTCCACCAGGTTATACGGCAACTGGACGGAAAAGTTCTGCACGACCGCATGGTCGAGCATGTTTACGCGCTCGATCGCGGGCTTGTCCGCGGCATGGAAATTCACGAATAGGCAAGGGCTTGGACAAGTCAAAACAATATCTTCTTCTCGGCCACCCTCAGCTGAAAAAGAACCGATGGCGTACTAGCCCATGATTCCCTCGTTACGCAAACAATTCAACGACGGCTTTACTCCCGAGAAATATCAGGCGTTTTTGCGGCGGGTGGATGACGTGTGTGGAACGCACGTCAACTTTCGTCTGTCGGAGACGCCTTGTTTTTTTCCTAAATCGCTGATTGATCGGATGGCTTCGGACGGGGCGGAGTTGATTCGGCAGTTGGTCGACAGTCCTGCTTACCTCTCGAAATCTGACGAGGCTGTGCCGCCGGAGTTCAAGGTGCCGAATGAACCGGATCATCCTATGTTTGTGCAGGTGGATTTTGGGTTGGTGCGGGATGCTGCTGGCGAGTTGCAGCCCAAGCTGGTGGAGTTGCAGGCGTTTCCTTCGTTGTATGCGTATCAGGGGCCGCTGGCGGAGGCTTATCTGGATGTATACGGGCTTCGGGAACCGGGATGGCTGCCAGAAAAAAGCAGGTTCCTCACCGCTGCTTCGCATCGGTTCGGAATGACAAAGCAAGAGGCTGAGCCGGCCGACTCTGAGCTGAAGTATTTCCTCGGTGGGCTCGGTACGAACTCTTATACCGAACTTTTGCGGCGGGCGATTGTGGGGGAGCATGATCCGGAGAATGTGATTTTGATGGAGATTGATCCGTCGCATCAGAAGACGCTGCCGGATTTTCTGCTGACTGAAAAAATGCTGGGGGTGCGGACGGTCGATATTGTCGACATCCGAAAAGATGGGGCACGTCTTTATTACGAGCGCGGCGGGAAGCGGGTGCCGATTGAGCGGATTTATAACCGGGCGATTGTCGACGAACTGGAGCGCAAGCATGTGAAGCTCGCGTTCGATTGGCGCGACGATCTGGATGTCGAGTGGGCAGGGCATCCGAATTGGTATTTTCGAATTTCGAAATTTTCGATTCCTTATTTGCGGCATGAGTCGGTACCGAAGACGTTTTTCCTGGATCACTTGCTGCAGGATGAGATTCCTGGTGATCTGGAGAATTATGTTTTGAAGCCACTGTATTCGTTTGCGGGGTTGGGCGTAGTGATAGCTCCGACGAAAGAAGATATTGCGGCGATTCCGGCGGAGAAGCGTCCGTATTACATTTTGCAGGAGCGGATGCATTTTGAGCCGGTAATTGCGAGTCCTCTGGGCGGGACGAAGGCGGAGGTGCGGGTGATGTATGTGTGGCTGGATGAATTGACGCCGGTGCTGACGATTATCCGAATGGGGCGCGGGTTGATGATGGGCGTGGATCACAATAAAAATATGGAGTGGGTGGGGGCGTCGGCGGGGTTTTATTTGGAGTGATGCTCCGGGGCGAAGCTCGCATATTTCTTCGCGCTTTACGCGGCGCTGAAGCGCCGCTCTTCCACCGATGATATGCAATCCCTTTGCAGGTCGAGTTCACGCCTTTGCGGATTGAGTTTAGGCTTGGCGCTTTAGTCGAATGAAATTTTGCTGCAGGCCGGCTAAATCCCCACTTCTCACGCAGAGAGCGCGCGAGAAATGGGGCACCCGGCGCCCCGTCATTCTCTATTTCAGTTTCACGAAGAGCAGGACGAAGATGGCCCAGATTCCTACGGTGATGGGGAACTGGACCACGGCGGCATCGCGCATGGGGCCTCCGCGGGGTAGAGCGAAGGTCAGCAGCATCATGGCAAGAGCGGTGAGCACTCCGACGGCAAATCTGCTTTTCCAAGTCATTTTCGTTGTCCCCCTCTTCCCTGCTTTGGGCTCTTCGAGTATTCACGAGACGTAGCAAGCTGCGTCTCTGCGATTTAGCGGAAAGCGCTTGCGAGCAGGTTGAGATTTTACACCCATTGGCAAGACCTTGCGGGTTTTGCGACCGCAAGCTTTCCTGCTCGCTGTCGCCGGCGCTTGTGCTTCCGCGCCTTTCTCTCCCGCCTCTACGCGGAGGCGGTTTCCAGGCGGCGGCTGACGACGATTCCGCCGACGATCAAGGCAATGGTTAACGCTACCAGGAGCACCATCCATCCCCAATATTGCATGGGATGGCGGAGCGCGCGGATGACGCGACGGCCGTAGTGATCGGCGACGAAGGCGATGGCGGAATAGCGGATGACGCGGCCTATGGTGACGATGGCAAGAAACTTTCCGAGGGGATAATCCGATGCGCCAGCGGCGGCGAAAAACATGCTGGTCGGCGTGGGGATGGGAATTGCCGTGGAGGCGATGAGAGTTCCCGAACCCCAGCGCCTGAACAGCTTGAGAAATTTTGCCAGCTTGCTTTTTTTGAATTTTGTGTCGAGGTAAGCCGATCCGGCGCGGCGCGCAACGCGGAAGGTGAGGAAGGCTCCGATGACCGATCCGGCGGTGGCCATGGTGGCGTATTCATACCAGGGATCGCGGTGGCTGGCGGACAAGACGGCGGTGAGAATGTCGGGACCGCCGAAGGTTGGGAGCGGAGAGCTGTCGAGGATGGCGAGGAAGAAAAGACCGAGGGCTCCGAGGTGACGGAGAGTCGCGGCGAAGGTTCGCGGAACCGGGCGTCTTCGAGCCGGGGCGAGGAAGTTCAGCATCTTGGCAATATATCAACAGGACGACCGCGGGGGCTAAAGCCCCATTACTCTTGCGTGTTTACGCGGCGCTGACGCGCCGCTCTTCCACGGGGCCGGCGGTGTTCGGTGAGCAGCGAGCAAAAGGCATGGTCTCGGGTCGTCGTCGCCTTCCCTCCGGCTCGCCCGGAATGACGAGGAGAGCATGGTGTTTTTTCCCGGTCTTTCGGTCTTTCGGTCTTTCGATCTTTCGGATCTTCGCGGCCATTTGATCGCGGGGAGATTGTGCGATCCGATCGGGCCGGTGTGATCGGCGGTCGCTCCGCTGGGCCTTTGCGATGTGTCAGCTTACCTTTTTGACGATGGTGGTTTCGAGGATTTTCCCGTTGGGGCGCTGGAGAAACATTTTGTTGGCGCGGAAACGAACGGGGACTGTGACGCCGGGGGCGAACTCGCCAGGCTGGTAGTCGGAAGATGCGGAATCGTATTCGCCGACATAGGTGGCGCCGTTGACTTTGACGACGATGGCGGTGCGGCGAGGCGCGGGTGCGGAGGATTCGCGGAGAATTTCCTGTTCGGCCTGGGCCCAGTTTTCAAGGTCACGGCCGGGGATTTTTCCGTTGCGGATGTAGATTTCTTCGGCGCGACGGCGAATAGCCTCCTGCCAGTCGGTGGGAGCGTGGGCTGCGGCGTTCATGATTGGGATTTCTCCTAACTGGACAAATGCTGCGAGTTGTCCTTTTTCATAGTATTTGCTTAAGAGAGGGGTGGTTCGGGGGTTGTCTTACGCAGGGACGTGGGGAGGCCAAGAGTGGGAATTGGCGATGCCGGCGACCGGAACGGGACAGCTGTTTGTGGAATGCCTCAGCGGCTAAAAGCCCGATTGGGTTAATCCGTTGAGAGCATTATTTCCGGGCCAGCAGCTACTCGCCGTCGCCCCCGGAAGGTTTCTTCAGCAGAATTCCCGCCACAAAGGCCGCCGTTGCCGCCAGCAGCCACTCCGCCCGGTAGAACTGAATGGCCTGCCAGTCCACAAACGTCTTGGCGGTCAGCAGCCCTACGACCAAAGCCCCCGCCACGCATCCCAAGCCGATGATGAAGGCGATGAGCGAAGCCGTCGACAGCCCGATCCGGCTCTGAATCTCATGGAAATGGAGGTACCGCAGCCAAGCCGGGAACTGGATTCTGCCCCACAGGTCGCTCCACGTCTTGTGCGACGCCAACCTCGCGCCCACCGAATACGTCCTCGCGACGCCCTCTTCCCACACTCTGGCAATGACGGCCGCATCGGCTCTGGCGGTGGAACTGATGGCTTCACGCCGGCGCTCGCCGCAGCTATGGCAAAAGCGCGAACCCAGCAGAAACTCGCTGCTGCAGCGCGGGCAAGTCTCGGCCATCGCGGGGACGGCTTGGCGCACGATGATTTCGTCCGCCGCCAGCGGCGAAGGTGGACGCCAAAACTCCTGCTGAGTATTCTGCACAACTTCTGACATGGGTTATGACCTACGGCGAAAACCTTAAGGCTTCCATCGCACTCCGACCGCCAAAGCCCAGTTCGACTCTAAGTCGCGCAACCACAAAGACTTGCAATTTTATTTCCACGCACCGCGAACCGCCACGCAAGCAATAATTACGCTCGCCAGCGAGCCCAGCGAGTAAAGATGCGTCAGTTACGAAAGCCCCCTGCACTCACCAGCCGGCGAAAAAACCTGGCGCCGCGCCGTCACGGCTGCGGATCGAACCAGTCCCGGGCGGCATCCTAAGTGAAGCGCCAGATGATCCGCCGAGCTCCATTCGGACGGATCTGGCGCAGCTTATGTGTACGAGCCTGCCCCCAACCTGAAGCAGCCTGGTAGCTGGGCAAATTATAGGTTCGCCCGCCGCCCGAAGCAGATAGCGTCGACGGCACGTAGATGACGTTCTTGGTTCCGAATGGTTCAAAACGATGAATTCAGAGTTGATTTAGACTAGGGGCAAATCGATCCGTGACGGCACAAACGAACCAACTCCGGACCAAGCGATCGGCCAAGAGCTTGGCAACGCACCCGACCCAGCATTGGCCCAAGCTGAAGCCGGCCACCACGGCGCTCCTGATGCTGCTGTGCCTGCTGGCCGCGTCACCGACGCCCGCCCTGAGCCAGGCCCAATCCGCTCCGGAAGCCCTCCATAGCGGTCCGCACGATCCCCAGAGCGACGCTGCCTTCGAAGACTTCTACAACATGCAGTACGATCGGGCCGCCCAGGAACTCGAGAAGATTCTCGAGAAGCGTCCCAATGATCCTTTCGCGGTCAACCACCTACTGACCGTGGTGCTCATGCGCGACCTCTACGACACCGGGGCCATGAACACTGGCGACTACTCCAATGACAGCTTCATCGGACGCACTCCTCGCCCCACCGACACCAAGATCAAGGACCGCATCAAGCAACTGGTCCACCGGGCCCAGGAACTCGAAGAGCAGGAACTAAAGAAAGATCCGCAGGACGTAAACGCTCTCTACTGTCGCGGCGTCACTCGGGCCCAGTTCTCGGTTTATACCGGCCTGGTGGAGCGGGCATGGTTTTCTGCCCTGCGCAATGCGGTGGGTGCGCGCCACGATCACGAACATGTGCTCGAACTCGATCCCAAATATGTTGACGCGAAAATGGTGGTCGGCACCCACAACTATGTGATCGGTCGCCTGCCGTGGAGCGTGAAGGTGGCGGCTGCCCTGGCCGGATTGAGCGGATCGGCGGAAAAGGGTCTCGACTATCTTCGCGAGGTCACCAGGAGCGATGGCGAAAACTCAGTCGACGCCAAGATCGTACTCAGCCTGTTTCTCCGCCGCGAGCACCAGTATGACGAGGCCATCGGATACATGAACGAGCTCTCGGCGAAGTATCCCGGCAATCACTTATTTCCTACCGAAGTCGCCAACCTCCAGCGCGCCGCCGGACGCCTCGACGAGGCCGAAGCCACGTATCGCAAAGTCTGGCAGACCGGCCGCGAAGGCAAGTACGGCAAACTGCACTACGAACTCGCCGCCTGGGGACTGGGAGAATTGCTTCGCTCCAAAAAGGACATCTCCGGCGCGGCCACTGCCTACGACTCGGTAAACGAAGCTCCCAACCCCGATCCCGACATCCTGCAAAAAGCCAACCTGGCCGCCGGAGAAATGTACGACCTGCTGCAGAAGCGCGACCTGGCCATGAAGAAGTATGAAACCGTCCTCGCCGGCAACGGCAACACCACCCCCGCCGACCTTGCCCGCCGCTACATCAAAGAAGCCTACCGGGAGTAAGGGAACTTTTGGCCTGTTATTCCGTACTATCCAGTATCGGACCACCGGAGGAAGTATGTACTGCAACTACTGCGGCAAAGTGATTCAAGATGATGCGGCCGTTTGCGCCTACTGCGGAACTCGCGTCGGCGGTTCGCTGGCGCGAACACGCCTCGTCCGCCCGCGCCAGGGGCGTAAAGTGGCCGGCGTATGCCTTGGCTTCGCGGAGTACTTCGACCTCGATGTCACCCTGGTGCGGGTGGTGTGGCTGGTCACGGCGATCATGACCTGCGTCGGGTTCATCCCCTACGTCATCGCGTGGATTATCATGCCGGAGGAGGCGCTGTTGCTGCCGGCCCACGTAGACGCGCAGCCGGTAACGACCCCGTAGCGGAAATCTGCCTCCGTAGCGGCAGACGTATTCGTTCGCGCGCCGCCCCTCGGCGCCCCGTGCGCTCCCATCACCCTTCCTTCCATCCCGATGAATGCGCCGGATCTACGCGAGCTGTGTGGCGCTTGTGATCTAATCTCCGCATGGAGCGCATCCCCTGCCAGCGCGTCAAAAGCGGCGACGCCGAAATCGTTTATTGGACCCTTGGCTCGGGTCCGCCCGTTGTCCTGCTGCATCCCTTTCCTGCGAATCATGAATTCTGGCTTCCCGTAGCCGAGGCTCTCTCCACGCGCTATCGCATCATCCTGCCCGACCTGCGCGGACATGGCGAGTCCGAAATCGGCGAAGGCCCCGCCACCATGGAGAAACATGCCGCCGATCTTGCCGGCGTGCTCGACGACGCCAACATTGGCCGCGCTCCGCTCGTTGGAGTTTCTATTGGCGGCTACCTGCTCTTCGAGTTCTGGCGAAAGCATCGCGGCCGCGTCGCCGCGCTCGGATTGTGCAACACCAAAGCTCCCGCCGATGGCCCCGAAGCCCGGGGTGCGCGACTGCAGGCCGCCAATGACGTCCTTGATCGCGGCACCGAACCTTTTTTAGAATCGATGATTCCGAAGCTGTTCGGCAAGACCACGCGCGAAGCGCGCCCCGACCTGGTTGACGGCGCTCTGCGGATGATGCGCAAAATGTCACCCGAAGACATTGCCCAGGTGCAGCGCGGCATGGCCGCCCGCCCCGACTCGGTTGAAACATTGAAGACCATCAACGTTCCCACGCTGCTCATCACCGGAGACGAAGACATCCTGACCGGAGTGAACGAAGCCGAACTCATGCGCCAGCACATTTCCTCCAGTCAGTTGCGCATCGTTCCAAAAGCCGGCCACTACGCCGCCTGGGAGCAGCCACAAGATGCCGCCAAGCTTCTCCGCCATTTTCTGGATTCAGTCAGCTCAGGGATTCACTAATCCTTCGCTCGCTCGTTACTGCGTAGGTCGCCCCAATCTTCGACCGACTCCGGCGAGCCACACGAGCGCCGCCACATTCAAAACGGCCTTGCCGATCCAGTCCATGCGAAGCGCCCCGCCAACTTTGAATACAACAAACCCTCCCAGCATGCAGCCGAGAATTCCGCCGAACACAAGCGCGAAGCGGTGCAAATCATTCCACCCGGCGCTGGAAGTCCAGCGTCGCATTAGAAACAACGTGAGCCCGCACCACACCACCCCGGCGGCCAGTGCCACTTGGAAAGGAACCGTCGGGAGGGAACCAAAGCCCATCAGCACGAACGCCGCCCACGGTGCCCCGAGCCCGGTCGCCGTCAAAGCCACCAGGAAAGGAGAAGGAACGGCATGCGCTGTATTTCGCGGCCAGGCCAGAGGCATTAAATACGCCCCCAACAATAGCATTCCAATGACTCCCACGGCCGCCGCAAGATACAACGGCGGGGGACTATAAGGCGGCATGTGAAAAATCATGACGCGCGCCCTCTGTGTCCAGCCGTACCACGCCATGCCGGATCCCACGACAAATAAAACGCTGGCGATGACGAAACCGCGAGTTCGTAGCCACGGCTGTTCTCGCCGCGCGGGAAAGAGCAACTCGGTCAGTTGCACCGGAACCAGTACCACCCAAACACTCTCGTAGCCCAGCGCCCACAGAAAATAGACCCAGTTCACGCCCCAAACCCGGCCGTAGGCGTGTTGCGCCAATCCGACCAGCGGGGCAATCGAGGTCTGCTGGATCACCCACTCCTCTGCAACCGCAAGGCCAAGGCCAAACAACAGCATGCTTGGCCAGCCTTTATGCCAGCGCCGTACGCACTCGCGGATCAACAGCGCTCCGCAACCCCAGGTCAGGATTTCAGGAACGAGAACAAAGATGACGCTGATTCGCGTAGCCCCGTAGAGCACTTCCGAAATTACCGGGGAAAGTAGAAGCAGCGCGACGATGGGTCCGCTGCGCTGCCATCGCGAGTCTGGGACTGCAGTTGCAGCGGGCGCTGAGGAATATTCGACGGTCGGCATGGCAGGCATCCTTCTGCTAAAATAATCTTACAGCAAAGTATCTTACATCTAAGATATATGGCAAGCAAAAAATCGCCTCCTTCCCCCTCTGCTCCCCGCCAGGATCTGATGGGCCGCGAACTCAGCGACGCCGTAATCTTCTTCCACGAAGCCATCGCCGCGCACCTCGGCATGAGCACCGCCGAATGGAAGTGCCTGGGTTTGATCGACCAGCACGGGCCCTCCACCGCCAGCCGTCTGGCCGAGTTGTCCGGATTCACCACCGGCGCCATCACCGGAATCGTCGACCGCCTGGAGCGCGCCGGCTATGTCCGCCGTGGGCCGCATCCCACCGACCGCCGCAGCGTCATCGTCGAGCCCCTGCCAGTGAAGGGATTCAAGGAACGCATCGCGCCTATCTTCCAATCCCTGGGGCGCGCCATGGCCGAAATTACCGGTCATTACACTCCGGCTGAGCTATCCGCGATCGCCCGCTTCTTCGCCGACACCACCGAAACGCTTCGCAACGAGACCGCAAAACTCAGGCGCTCCCGGCATCAAGCGCCAACCCGCTAGTCCTGATTCCGTGCCCCCTCGCGAAGTAGAATAGAATCAGTGGCGCTATGAAAAAGCTCGCCATCGTGCTCTTACTCGCTTTCGCCACGCTTCCGATCTCTGCCTCTGCGCAGGCCACATCCAAACGCCCGCGTATTCTCGGCATCGACCACGTGTCGTTCTACACCACGGCACCCGATGGCGTACGCAAACTCTACGGCGACGTGCTCGGTCTGGCCGCTGCCACACCGGTCGAATCCAGCGAGCTCGTGCGTTACATGGTCGGGACGCAATGGATCGGCTACAGCCCCGCTCCCGATCCCAAGGCCACCGACCGCATGGATCATGTCGCCTTCACCACCGACAATATCGCGGCGCTGAGAAAATATCTGATCGCGCAGGGAATCAAAGCTCCGCAGATTCAGGGCCGTTCCGACCACAGCCTTTATTTCACGGTCGACGACCCCGAAGGACACCGCGTCGAATTCGTCGAGCGCGCTCCCGGCGAAGTTGCCCCGCCCGCGGCCTCGGCCGTATCTCGCCACATGATCCACACCGGCTTCGTCGTCTACCACCGCGACGCCGAAGACCACTTCTACCGCGACATTCTCGGCTTCCGTCCCTATTGGCACGGCTATGACAAGCCCGGCACCGGGGATGACTGGGTCGCACTGCAAGTTCCCGATGGCGCCGACTGGCTCGAATACATGCTGAACCAGCCCGAGCACATGGACCTGCAACTGACCGGGGTGATGAACCACATTTCGCTCGGCGTTGCCGACATGAAAAAAGCGCAGGCCATCATGGAGTCGCACGGGTGGAAGGCGCACGGCGACGAGCAAGCGGAGATCGGCAAAGACGGCAAGTGGCAGCTCGACGTTTTCGATCCCGATCTGTCGCGCGTCGAGCTGATGGAATTCAAGCCCGTGCAGAAGCCTTGCTGCTCGGACTTCACCGCCCCGCATCCGACGGAATGACGAGTACCTTCAAACCTTGAGGAAGATTCGTTTCCGCCAGAGGAACCACAACAGAATCCAGCAAAATAAAACCGCAGCCAGCGAGTAGATCAGAGAAGCGTTGGCTGCGCTTGCGCCGAACGACATCAGCTTGGCCTCGGCGGCGTCATGCCACATCACCGGCCCGTTCGCGCCCTTCACCGTAAACGAATAGCCCGGACCGTATACCAGCGAGTCGGCAACGAATCCGGCAATCGCATTCATGCCAAACACCAGAATCGGCATGGTCCACGCGCCCCGCCACTTCTTGATCTCGAGCACCCAATAAAGAAACGCGAGGAAGACCAGCGCGAACCCGCCGCTGAAGAGCACGAACGAACTAGTCCACAGATTCTTGTTGATGGGGAACCAGACATTCCAAATCTCACCGGCCACCAGACCGAGAATTCCAGCCGCCAGCATCCGAATTGCTTTCGTGCCGGGACTTTTCTCCGAGCGAAGCCAATAACCCGTGAGCACACCCATCAACGTGGTGGCAATGGCTGGGATCGTGCTGAGGATGCCTTCCGGATCGCGGGTCCCGTTGTAAAGATGTCCCGTAAACAGCTTGCGGTCGAGCCACGCCGCGAGATTGCGATCGGGATCCATGAAAGGAAAGTCGTGTCCCGGCCGTCCAAGGCCCGGAACTGTGACATAACGCAGCAATGCCCAATAGCCGAGCAAACAAGCGCACATCGCAATCACGGTTCCCCGGCGATCTGACCAAAGCACAAGAATCGCCGCGGCAAAATAGCACAGCGCAATGCGCTGGGTGACGCCCTCAAAGCGCCAGCTGTGAACATCCAGACCGATGATGGGAGAAGCATTTACAAAAAGGCCAATCGCAATCAGGATCAGACTGCGCTTGAAAGCATGGAGCAATATCCGCTGCCGGGACTCACCGCGCTGCAAGCGCGCCGCAAAGGAATACACCATCGAGACGCCAACCAGGAACAGGAAGGATGGAAAAATGAAGTCGGCCGGCGTCCAGCCATTCCAATCGGCGTGCTTGATCGGCCAGTAAGCCAGGTCGTCGCTGCCGGGGTTGTCGACCACTATCATGGCGGCGACGGCCAGCCCGCGAAAAATGTCAAGGCAGAGAAGGCGTTCGGAATTCGGCTTCGCGGATTCGTGAACAGGAGACAATGCGCTGAGCTGTTGCGTGGCTGACATGTTCGGGAAACAATATAAGCGCCCGTTGAGCGACTGTCACTCAGATAACAGAGGCTGAGGCGTTCGGTGGGAATCCAATGCCGACGGGCGATGGTAGTGGCAAGCTCAACCCGTCCGACGCCCGATCTCCTGGTGATTTGTTAGAATTCTTTCGCCATGGCAATCGCTGACTCTGTTTTGGTCCCCGTGCAAACCGTGACCGCCAAAGGCGACGGCCCCGCCGTCGACGTAAGCGCTGCCACTAGCCGCGTATTTCTCGTCACGCTGTCGATCACGAAAATTATCGAGCAGGAAGCGCTCGGCCTCAGCATCTACAGTTCGCCCGACGGCACGACCTGGGGGACGAAACCCATGGCTGAAGTTCCCCAGAAGTTTTATTGCGGAGAGACTCCGCTCCTGCTCGACCTGACCGCGCACGCAGATGTGAAATTCGTTCGCGCGCACTGGGAAGTCGCCCGCTGGGGCCGCGGCACCGAGACCCCCATGTTCGAGTTTAGCGTCGCGCTGAAGGAGGTTCCTGCCAACATCCTCAAAGAGGCCATCGCCGAAGCCAAGGCAATCGCGTAGCACGTGTAGCGGCGGACGCATTCGTCTGCCCGCCCGGACGAATGAGTCCGGGCGTACGTGGCCAGGCAATCCGCTAATATTGATCTCGAATGAAAAATGAGACGTCAGAGACAGTGCGTCCGGCGCGCAACGTGCGCGGCACCGTAAGTCTGCCCGGAGATAAATCCATTTCCCACCGCTACGCCATGCTGGCCGGCATCGCGGAAGGAGTATCGCGCATCGAGAACTACTCGACCGGCGCCGACTGCGCCAGCACTCTCGGCTGCATGCGCACCCTCGGCGTGAGCTGGCAGAAGAACGAAAATAATGTCATCGAAGTGCAGGGCAGCGGCTTGTCGCTCGCCACTCCCGGCGCCGCGCTCGATTGCGGCAACTCCGGTTCAACCATGCGCATGTTGAGCGGGATAGTCGCGGGGCAGAAATTCTCGAGCGAAATGATCGGCGACGAATCACTCTCGCGACGCCCCATGGAGCGCGTCATTATGCCGCTCGCGGTCATGGGCGCGCACATCGCGTCGCAAGCCGGAAAGCCCCCGCTGCGCATCACCGGCGCCGCACTCAAAGCCATCGACTACACCATGCCGGTGGCCAGCGCCCAGGTGAAGTCGTGTCTGCTCTTTGCCGGACTCTACGCCGACGGCGAGACTCGTATCACGGAACCTTTGCGCACCCGCGACCATGGCGAAGTGGCGTTGCGTGCCTTCGGCGCAAAGCTCGATCGTAGAAACAGCAGGCAAGGCGATGGTGCGGGTAATGAAATCACTATTCGCGGCGGGCAGCGTCTGCACGGCATTGAAGCCCGCATTCCCGGCGACCTTTCAAGTGCGGCATTCTTTCTGTGTGCCGCCGCCTTGTTTCCCAACTCGCAACTTACCATCCCCGGCCTCCTCATGAATCCCACGCGCGCGCGCCTGCTCGATGTCCTGATGCAGATCGGCTTGCGCATCTCGGTCACCCAACTCGATGAGATTCACGGCGAGCTCGTAGGATCGCTGCAAGTCGAAGGCGCCGGATTAAAAGGGGCGACCATCGCGGGCGCCGACTCAGCCGCTCTGATCGACGAGATCCCCGTGCTGGCGGCGCTTGCTCCCTTCACTGCGCAGGGAATCGAAGTGCGTGACGCCCACGAACTACGCGTGAAAGAATCCGACCGCATCGCCGCCGTAGCCGCCAACCTGCGACTCATGGGCGCGGAAGTGGAAGAGAGCGAAGATGGCCTCAAGATTCCCGGAGGCCAGGCGCTGCACGGCGCCGAACTCGACTCCTTCGGCGATCACCGCATCGCCATGGCCTTCGCCGTCGCCGCCCTCCGCGCCAAAGGCGACACCATGATCCGCGGCGCCGAGTCGGCCGCCATTTCTTATCCCGCATTCTTCCAGACCCTGGAAGAAGTCACGGAACGATAACTGGCCAGTAACTTCAGGCCTGTTACCGCGGTGACCTGCCATCCCCTCCCCGGCCATAGAAGAATAACTATGAAAGAACAACTGAGAGGACGCTGCCATGCGCTCGAAGTGGATACTCTGCGTAGTTCTGGGTTTGGCCGCCGTCGGCTTCGCCAAAGATCCCAAGGCCTATCTGACGGGCAAGCTCGTGCAGATGGATTCCGTGCAGTGTGGCCCCGACTCGAGCAGCAAGCAGACGCAGCAACTTCCCTGTCAGGAATATGTTCTGCAAGCCGATCGAGTGACTTATCGCCTTCGTCCTCGCGATGTGAAACATACCGTGCTTCTGCCCGTGGGCGAGCCGGCGCAATTCCGCCTGCAAAAAGATAAGATGTTGCTGCGGATGGACGCCCTCGACAGCAAGGAGCACGAGTACATCGTGGTCTCAGTGGCGCCGCGTTCCGACAGCAGCAGCGCCGACGCGACTCCAACCCGGCTGAATCATCTGCAGTAAGCGCGTTAGGCTCTGCAGTCGTACGGATGTGGCTCGCTACGTCTCTTCCGCAGGCATTCCAAATGCCGGAGAGAAAATGCTCGTCCCGCGCCCGCGCTAACCATCCAGCCTGTGGTAAAGTAGTGCCCACCGCAATGGCCGCCCGTGGGGCTGGCCGAATCCACGCAGCTTCCGCTGTGCCCAAGGAGCCATCCATGACGACCCTCCGCGATCTGGTGAAAGACCGCAGAATCTATTCCATCGAGGCCACCCGCACCGTCCTTGAGGCTGCCCGTTACATGATGGAGCACAACGTTGGCGCCGTTCCCGTACTGCGCAATGGAGAACTGATCGGCATTCTCTCGGAGCGGGACATCATGAATCGCGTGGTCGCCGTCGGCCGCACTCCTGGCACCACGGCCATTTCCGAAGTTATGACCGCGAATCCGCGCGCCGTCCCCGCCGACGAGACCATCGAAGAGTGCCTGTTCATCATGCGCGAGTTCGGATTCCGCCATCTACCCATCGTGGACGGCAAGGATTTAAAGGGACTGGTTTCGCTGCGCGACGTCCTCATGCACCACGCCGCCGAACTGGAACGGCAGGCGCGCAAAGCGGCGTCGTAAGGCCGGACTGTAGTCCTGGCCCCTCAGACCTCGAACTCGAGCAGCTAGCGTCTCAGGTCCTACCCCTGAGGAGTGAGGTCCGACATCTGACGCCGCTTTCCTCACTCCCGCTTCCGCAACATGACTTCTCCTGGTTTCGGCGGCAGCTTGAAAGGAAATTCAAATACCTTCCCACCCAGCGGCACGCGCAGGATAAATTCTTCCTGCTTCTTCCATCCGCTGATCCATTTGCTTTCGGTGCTGAACAGCACCCACCCACTCTTCTCCGGATTGCCAGGCCCCAGCAGCGTCGGGCGCAAACTGTTTTTCCCAACAAACTCCTGCAGTTCGGCCGAATCTTTCAGCAGCGCGCGTACGTACGCATCTTTTTCTTTTTTCTTTTCCGGATGCTTTTCAACTTCATGCGCGGTCTCATGATCTCGCTCGTCGGCGTCGTTCTGCACCTTATCGACAAAATCATCCGGATCGAGCGCAGCCTGAACTACCTTGAAATGCTTCACGAACTCGAGAGAAATATTTTCTGTGGCGAGGTCCAGCGACCCTTGCCCGCGATAATGCACCTCCAGCATCACGCTGAAGAACGGCTCCGGCCGGTGGTGGACTTTTTCCAGTTCCTGGGCATCCACGCTCATGATGATTCCGACGTCCTCATACCACAGTCCGTAGTGGAAATGGCCGTCGTCGCTGCGCGAGAAGGTGCAGCCGGGACGCTCCTCATCCCAGCGAACGGCAGGAATTTTCTCTTTGTCTTTACGCGGAAGAGGCACCGGAGGAAGTGGACCAGCGCGTGCCGCAGCGGGCAACACCAGACTCGACAACCAAAGGGTCGTGACCACCCCCGCCACAACCACCCCACGCGGCGCGCGTTGCCTGACCGGGCGCATGACTCAGTTCGTCGTTGCTGTTGTAACCGCCAGGGTGACCGTGGGATTCGTGCTGCCGGCGCCGGCGTTGCTCGAGACGACGCCGTTCTGGTCCACGCCGGAAATCGTGAACGTGTACGTATTATTGGGCGTCACTCCCTCTGGGGTGGAGGTAGTTGTAGTCGTGTTGCCGCACGCGGGCATCAGGAAAAATGTGCCAGTCAGCACAAAAAGACCCAACAGCCACCACACCTTCCTCGACCGCTTTCCGCCTGCCTCCGCACCCAGGCCCACCAGCGCGAGCATCGGCAAAGGCAGCCAGAGTGCCAAGGAATGTCCCCAGAAATGCTCACCGAGACTCGGCGGGGCAACCACAGATCCTGTCGTAGTAACGACCGGGCCAAAGCTGATGATTGTCAGTGATACCGGCGGAACCTGCCCGTCAGGGTTCACCGCCACCGTGGCGGGGTTGAACTTGCAGATCGGAGGAATAGTCACCAGGGGAGAGATGGAACTGCACGAAAGCGTGATGCCGGCCCCGGTCTGACCCGCCGGCGTGAAATAGCCGTTAATCGGATTGATGGAGATCGTGCCGACGCCGCTATTGCCAGCGGGCACGCTGGCCGGCGCCACCGGCTTTTCCACCGTGATGGTGAACTGCGGCGCCACGTCAATCACCGTCATATAGAGCGGGGGCGTGGTGGTTGTCTGAGAGTTCGAAGCGGCTGTGCCGGTGATGGTGACGTTGTAACTGACCGTGCTGGTTCCAGCCGTTGTGGTGATCGTGGCCGAAGCGCTGGCAGGAGGCGTCACGCTCGCCGGACTCACCGTGCACTCCGGGGCGCTGACGATCGTTTGCGGTTGTACCGGCGCTACCTGGCAACTCAGATCGACCGCACTGTTGAAGCCGCCGAGCGTGCCGACCGTAACGGTGGCAAAAGAAGTGCCGCCGGGGTCGATGGCATTCTCCGACAGCGCTGGCGCCTGCAGCGTGAAGCTCTGCTGAGCCGACGCCGTTGCCGGCAGAGTCAGAAAAGCCGCCAGCCCGCATAGTGCCACGATCGCGGCGCGCCCTGCCAAGACGATTAGCCTCAGTTTCGATAGTCTTGAACTCGATAGCCTCGACCTCGTTACCCTAGACCTCGGAGGCCTGAGGTTCGACGACTCGAATTGCGACGGCTCGGTTTTAGACCACACGAAGTGCGGCAACAGGGATTTCAACATGAGCAGGTTTCGGTTCAAATAGCTTCGATTCACAAGTCTACGCAAAGGCTGCCCGGCGGCCCCTGCGGCAGTGCGGGAAATCAGCGTCCCATTTTACCGCAGACATTTCCCCGCGGCTGCATCCTTCAGGAATCACTCCCACGGAATCAACCATACTACCATCATGCCGCGTCGAAGCTCGCTGAGAGTTCGCTAGACCAACGCTTTCGCACCAAGAAGCAACGGCCGCCTTCCGCTTGGGAAGACGGCCGTCGTAATGCGAATAACGCGCTTAATTGAGCGTGAATGCCGGACTCACCGAGTGGGCCAGGCCCGGATTCATGGAAGCGGGTCCGTGACCAGAAGCGTGAGCGCCGGGTTCACCGAGTGGGTAAGGTTCGCGTTCATGGAATCCGTTCCAGTGACCGTCACTGTGTAGGTACCCGCCGGAGTACAACCGGAGCACCCTCCGCCTCCGCCCCCTCCCTTGCTACTGCTGCTGCAAGACGGCAGCAGGAACAGCGCAGTCATCATCGCTCCAAGCAGCAGGAAACCCAGTAGCTTCTTTCTCCGCGAACCGATGCTTGTGTAGCGCATCCCCACAAGGGAGAGCCCAACCACCGGCAACCACATAGCATAGAAGATGGTGCTGGCGCCTCGATTGCTGGCCTGCGCACTGCCGGTTGTGTTCACCGTCAGGGTGGAGGTGCCTGCCCCGCCGCTTACCGCTGTCGGAATCGAGCAGGTGGGCAGCGGAGTGCCCCCGGTTCCGGCGGCTACCGAGCACGTGAAGTTTACGGTGCCGGTGTAGCCGTTGAGCGGCGCGATCGTAATCGTGGACGTGCTTGAGCCGCCCGGCGTCACTCCGTTCAGAGCTGTGCCCGAGATCGTGAAGTCCGGGCTCGTCGAGTTCAGCGAGTACATCGCCACGAACGCGTCAGTCGCGCCTCCGTAGGTAGCTTGCTCCGGCGCGACCGTGGGGAAATCCGTGGAAGCGGTGTTGCCAGCCACGTAGATGTTCGCGCCCGTGCTGTTGACTGCGATCGACCCAATCGAGGCAAGGTTCCCACCTAGATTCGTATTCTCGTCGGCCGACCCGCCGAGGTAGGTAGAGAACAGCAGCGATGATCCTGTCGAATTGATCTCGCTCACGAACGCGTCGTTCCCTCCTCCGGATCCGCTCTGCGTGGGACTTGCCGTGGGGAAGTCCGTCGAACCCGTCTGGCCCGTGACATACGCGTTCTTGTTCCCGTCAACCGCAATGCTGGTGCCCGCATCCGACTGGCCGCCGCCGAGGAAAGTGGAATATACCAACGCGGTCCCGGTGGGGTTTAGTTCGGTGACGAAAGCATCCTGGGTTCCACCCATCGAGGACTGCAACGCTGGGGACTTCAACGGAAAGTGCGAAGGAGATTGGGTCAGCCCTGTGACATAAGCATCACCACTGGCGTCCACGGCAATTCCCAGGCCTTCGTCGGTGCCTTCGCCGCCCAAGAAAGTTGAATAGACGTAAGCACTTCCGGCTGGGTTATAGACGGTCACAAAAGCGTCGTACAACCCACCGTTGCAAGTGCCGTCACTGCCGCAGGTCGGCTGAAAAGCGTTCTTCACAGGAAAGCTGGGGTTCTCCGTTCCGCCCGTTACATAAGCGTTTCCCGAAGAATCCACGGCCACCGCCGCGGCAAAGTCGCCTGAGCCTCCACCCAGGAACGTCGAATAGACCAGAGCGTTTCCCGAACTATTCAACACCGTCACAAATCCGTTGGAATTTCCCGCAATGCTAGATTGAAGCGGATTCTTGGTCGGGAAATCCGATGATTGCGTCGAGCCCACTACGTAGGCGCTTCCGTTGTAAAGCGCGATTCCCGAAGCGTAGTCTTGGCCACTGCCCCCAAGGTACGTGCTGTAGGTGAGCGCCGATCCCGCCGGGTTCAGCTCAAATACAAACGCATCGAGGCTCCCGTTCGGAGTCGTCTGATAACCACCCTGGACAGGAAAGTTCGACGATCCCGTGCCCCCCGCCACAAACGCGTCGAACGAAGTATCCACGGCAATCGCGTTCCCGCTGTCCTCGCCGTTTCCCCCTACATAGGTCGAGTACATGAGGGAGGACCCGTTTGCAGAAATCTTGGTCACGAACGCATCGAATTCAGCTTTCTTGGTCGATTGCACGCCCCCGACCTTGGGAAAATCCGTCGACATGGTCTGGCCCGTCACATACGCGTTGCCAGTGCTGTCGACGGCGATGCCATAAGCATCGTCCTCGGCCGAACCGCCGAGGTACGTGGCATAGCTTACCGACGGATCAATCACCAATGCGCGGCTGTGGTCATAGTTGCCCAGCACAAAGCTGACCTGGTGAGTCGCGTGCTGCACAAAAAGCACGTCTACCGGTTCGCGTGTTCCGTCCTTCATCTGATAAGCCACTGGTTTGCGCAGCTCCACGCTTCCTGTCGAGGCTTTCAGCACCAGGTTGCCGTCGTCGTCGGTGGCAACGTGGTCCGCGCCAGAAACACCGAGCCGGATCGGCGAAGCACTCGCACCCGGAGCGACGACAAAATCGAATTCCAGTTGCTTCTGCCCTCCATAGAACGTCATGTCCACTCCCGGATAAACGTCCCGGTAGGAGACGCGGCCATAGTGCTCCACGTTGGTGAGCCACTGGCTGCGATCGTTGCCGATGAAGTAATTGCTGTGCCCCGGCAGCGGGCCGCTGGCGGAGATTTGCGGCTGTGCATTCCCGCCGATCAGGTTCAGGTGAATCGCAGCGGCCGTGTCGTTACTCCCCGACTCTTTTGACGGGACGTCCGACTTGTCCGCGGACGTTCCGCCGACAGTGTGCCGGCTCGTGACTTGGGCATGCACGGCCGCGATCGACTTAAGGGAGAAGACGGCTTCGTTCTCCGTGAGGAAAACCGTGTATCCGCTGCCCCGCGCCAGGTACTTCACCGCCGAGTCGGTCTGCCCCTGGTTGGGTTCAAACGCCAGCGGAAGATTGTCCATGCTCGCACGCACCTGGCCTTGCGATTTCGCTGCGGCTAGGCTTCGGGTGTATGCGCGCAGACCAAGTCCGGCGACCGCTACCGCGACTGCCGCAGCGATGCCGACAACGACCCATACTGCGGGCACAGACTTCCTTGAAGCCGATGGTTTAGGCACGACGAACCTCCTGGGATGCAACGATAACGATGAAGCTGAATCTCTGAAACCCGCGATCTTGAAAATTGACTCGGCCTGTGGGGGCAAGAAACGGCTTAAGCCATTGTGTCCCGATCTTTGAGTCAACCTGGCTCGGGAAGGTTGCAAACCTGTGCGGCTTTAGCTGCGAGAATGGAATGGCGAGTAATTGGCGTCAACGAAGGATAGAGAGCAATTCGGGTACCACCCCAGCCCATCCGCTAGACCGGATGCAGCCGGCACCTTGCGCTCGTGTTCGATCGCGCGGGGGGGAAACCCTTGGCCGAAGCCGGGTATGCCGCCGGTTACTGCCACTGGTTACTAAGGTACCGTGACAATCACACCTGTACACTGCTTCGCGCCGCGCCTGCGATAGGTGTGGGGGGCCGTCGCGTCGAAATAGATCGCGTCCTCGGCGTCCAGTACAAATTCTTCGCCGCCAATCTTAATGGCCAGCGAACCCTTCAAAACATAGAGAAACTCCACCCCTGCATGCTGATGCGTCTTGACCTTCCCGCCGGGTATCTCCTGAAAATCGGCCAGAAACGCGCTCAATTTCCGCTCTGTGGCGCGGTAATCAAGGCACTCAAAGTAATACGGTACCTCCTGGACGCCCGGCTTCTCGGGGAAGCGTAACCGCTCCCCACGCCGCACCACCCCCGCCACTCGCCGCTTGGGTTCGTCGGTAAAGAAGTGATCCAGCCCCACTCCGAACACCATGGCAATGCGCAAGAGTGTGGGTAGTGTGGGAAACAACTTTCCCCTTTCCAGCTTCGACAAAAGACCTGCTGAAAGACCGGTGTGTCTGCCCAATTCCACCAGTCCCATGCTCTTGCGCAGACGCATGGACCGGAGCTTTTCGCCAATCGAGTAGCGTCCTAGTCCTTCGGAGATCGCGTCAGCCACACCAGTCATAATTTCTCAATGATAAAACAATTGTTCGTGTTAATAAATCTTGCGGAGACGCCGCTAGCAACGTCCCTTGCGAGCAACGTTCAAAATGCTCACACGGGAGAGGCGGCTGGCGCGCGAGACGCAGCAAACTACGTCTCTACGGCGAATTTTCTCGGACGACTCCTACTGCGGCTTTTTCTTAAACAATCCCGATAGGCTGCTGGACGGCTTCTCGCCCGCGCTGCCCAGTCCCTTCAACATGCCCTTCGCCATTCCCTTTACGTCGGGAACAAATTTCGGGTCGGCGGTGGTTCCCTCCACAGAGAACGGGATGCCCATACCGGCGAGCGCGGCATTCATTTTGAACGCGAGTTCGTTCGCCGGACTCACGGTGCCGGCGCCGGTGAGCAGGCCGACCGAGGGCACGTTGAGATTGATGTTGTCGGCCTTCGTGCCCTCGGGAGCGACGCGCACGTCAGAGCTGAAATTCTGAATCACCATGTCGTTGCCTGTCTTCTTTCCCGAGAGCGCCGAAATGGCGGAGAGTTTCGAGCCGAGATCGAAATTCGCCAGCGAGGAATTCTCCAGGCGGATGGTTCCCGTAGTAACCAGCTTATCAACTGGACCGACTATCGCCATGGTCGTATTGAGGTCTCCTCCCTTCAATGTTGACTTAGGAGGTAATACGACTCCCAGTGCCGGAAGCATAGCCTCGAGATCGTCAACGGGCATAGCTGGAGCGTTCAGTTTAAGATCGACCGACGTCACTTTGCCGTGAGCGTCATAGGCGCCATTCACGTGCGCCACGGCCTTGCCCATGGCGATGTCGCACTGCGGAATGCTGCCCGTTTCTTTCACGATGTTGTGTACAACCGTGTAAGTAACTTCGACAGGCCTGCCGGCGGGCGAGCCCTTCTGCACCACCTGTAAATTCGCGACTTTGAGCGTGCCGCTGGTTTTGGCCTGATGTCCGTCAGAGGTGACCTTACCCTCGAAATCGGCGATGCCTGCAATTCCCGCCGCCGGATCGATAAACCCGGACGCCGCAAGATTCATCTTTTGCACCGTGACGTTTGCCTCGAGCGGAGTGAGCGCGGCGTTGTCGGCGTTGATGGGCCCGGCTTTGCCCTCGATTTTCAGGCTTCCGTCGGCGGGGAGTTGCGCCGTCATTTTGAAGGGGAAGGAAGAAGCGAAAGAGAAGTTTGTTATTTCGATATCAACTTTGTCGTAAATCCGAGGCTTCTCCGCTGATCCTGCCCGCGACACCGTCAAGCGCCCATCACCGATATTCAGTTTGGCCACGGAAAGGTTTGGATTCGCGCCGGCGGGCGCATTCGCGGCCGGTTGCGCGTTTGCAGATTGAGCAGGTTTCGGCGCCGACGTGTTGTTTCCGCCCAGGCTGGAAAAATTCCACTTCGCGCCATCTTCCGATTTCACCAGGCTGATCTCCGGTTGCTGCAGCGTGAGATCGGTCACGTTCAGGGTCTTCGAAAAAATCAGCGGCATCAATTCCACGCCCACCTTCAGCGATTTGGCCTGCACAAAAGCGGATTTGCTGAACTGCGGGTCGTCGGCAATCGAAATATCATCCGCCGACACGCTGCCGGAGAAAATCGAGAGCGAAAGATTTCCCAGCTTCACCTCTCGTCCCAGGGCGCCTGTAAGCTCCGCTTCGAGCTTCGGACGAAACGTGTTGGCGTCAACGAAAAACGGAATGGCCAAGACAATGACAATGAGCACGGCCACGATAATGGCCAGGATTTTCAGGGTGCGATTCATGTTCTACCTCCTACGGAACAGTAACTTGCGGTTCTTAATTGAAGAAAAGTTTCTGTGCCGAAAATTTTATCACTGCTGGCCTTGGGCCGCGGCCAATGCACAACCAAATCCGCTGAAGTAATTCGCGCGCTTGACACTGGTATTACTCTCTGCTGTAGTGTCCGCCAGTGTACGCTACTAATAAAAGCGGCCAAGCGAATGCCGCGGGCGCAGAAAGCGCACTGAATTTTTCCTCGGACCTGTTTTCTTCGGAACCATTTTTGCTGGAACAATTCTTGCCGGAACTGTGGCTTCTCTCCGTTCCGGCGCAAGGGCTGTGATGGTCACCATTCGTGACGTGGCGAAGGAAAGCGGATTCTCTTCGACGACTGTGTCGATCGTGCTCAACAATGCGCCGTTAGCCCGCTACATTCCCGCCGCCACCAAGAAGCGCATCGAGGGCGCGGCCCAGAAGCTCGGCTACCGTCCCAATCAGTTCGCGCGCTCCCTGCGCAGCAAGCGCAGTCACACTGTCGGCGTCATGGTTTTCGACATGACCGATCCTTACTGCACGCTGGTGCTGCGCGGCATTGAGAATACGCTCTACCAGTCTTCGTACTTGCCCATTCTGACCGACGTGCACAATGAGCGTAGCCGCTTCGAGCGCTATCTTGAGATGCTGCTTGACCGGCGCATCGAGGCGCTCATCGTTCTCGCCAACTGGCTCTTCCTCGATATCAACCTGCTCGGCGATCTGGAAAAAAGCAGCATCCCCACTGCGATGATCGGTTGCGAGCTCAACACCGACACCATCAGTTCCATCATCGTCGACAATGAGCTAGGCGGCCGCATGGCCTTCGAGCACCTGCATTCTCTCGGCCACCGGAAAATCGCATTCATCCGGGGCCCCAAATCGTTGACCGACAGTTCTCCACGCTGGCGCGGCGTTCGCAACTGCGCCAAAGAGTGTGGACTGGACCTCGACGCGCGCCTCATCCTCGACCTGCCCGAATCGCGCGATCCCATGTCGAGCTTCGAGTCAGGGTTCAAGCTCACCGAGGAGCTGATTCGGCAGAAGCGCCCCTTCACTGCGCTGCTGGCTTTCGATGACATGAGCGCCTTCGGCGCGATCCGCGCTCTCAACCGCGCGGGCATCCGCGTTCCCGAGCAATGCTCGGTAATCGGTTTCGACGACGTGGCTACATCAGCTCTCTACACTCCTTCACTCACCACCATCCGCCAGCCGATGGAGGCCATGGGAGCATCGTCGGTAGGCATCGTCGTCGACGGCATCAACGCGGTTCTGGAAAAGCGCGAAATCGGCGCCACGCATCGCAAGGTCGCGCCCGAATTAGTCGTACGCGAATCCACCCGAAGCCTGCTCTAATGGCTTCACACTAGAGCCTCGGGTTCGACTTTGCGCATCTTTGGGAAATCGATTCTGAAAATCGATTTTCTGAAAAAATTAGACGGTGGAACCATCCTGATTTCGCTTTTTTCTTGACAGACACTACCCCATAAACGCACTATTCATACGTTTTAATAACCCACAAGCAGAGGTCTCGCCAGCTGCGGGCGGAGTGTGTGTTCGAAGAGTGTCTGGTCGAAAAATGGAAGAGCCGAATCGGTACCACAACCGGCACGGTGTATGACAAGACGGTAGAGCTAGAATGTCGCGTCGCGACTATTTAGGATTCGGAGGCTTGTTCATGATGAGCGGAAGCGCAGTGGTCAAGACGGCTCGCACAGGGATGGTCCGCACGAAAATGCTGCGGAATTTTCTTTCAGCTTGTATTCTTTTCCTCTGCGCGGGTTCTGTCGCGTTCTCCCAGGCTGGCCGCGGCAGCATCAGCGGCCTGGTCACCGATCCAGGCGGAGCGCTCATTCAAGGCGCCAATGTCGTGCTCCTGAACCCCGCGACAGGAGTGTCGCAGCACACCGTCACAACCTCCGCCGGACTCTACACCTTCATCTCGCTTAATCCCGGAGTCTATAAAGTCACCGTCAGCCAGAAGGGTTTTAAGAGCTTCGCCCAGGAAAAAATCTCGGTCAACGTCGATCAGACCACCGAGGTCAACGTTACCTTGCAAGTCGGCGCCGCCAACGAGACGGTTACCGTCACCGAAGGCGTCTCGCTGGTCGAACCCAGCAACTCCACAGTCGGCTCGCTGATCCCCGCTGAGGCGATCGACCGCGTACCGCTCATATCGCGAAATGTGTATGACCTCATCCAGCTCAGTGCGGGCGTGAATGCGGTCAACGGCTCGCCCAACTCCAGCGACTCGATGCAGTCCGTTCAGAACATTTCTGTCGGTCGCCCGGGCGTCGACGTCGCCGCCGACACCATCAACGGATCTCTGGTCGGATCCGTCTACTTTATGCTCGATGGAGCGCCGATTGGTATTGCCGAGAACAACTCCGCCGCAATTATTCCAGCCATGAATATTCCCGAGGACGGCGTGGAGGAGGTTCGTGTCGAAACTCAGAATACGCCGGCGTCTTATCTGAGCGGCGGCGCGGGCGTCATTAGCCTGGTCAGCAAGTCCGGCACCAACAAGTTTCATGGCGACGTTTTCGGAGTGTTCCGTCCCGACGCTTTGTCCTCCAATGATTATTTCAACAAGCAAAGTGAGCTCCAAAACGGGGAGAAAAACACTCCGCCTTCATTCCACCGGTATCAAGAGGGTGGTGCGATCGGTGGGCCGATCGTCAAGGACAAGCTGTTCTTTTTCGCGGATTACGAGGACACCCAGCAGGTACAATTCGAGGGCCTCAAGACTTACTCGGTGCCGACCATGGCTGAGAGGACGGGCGACTTCTCGCAGATGGGATTTACCATTTACGATCCGACCCTGCCAGACAATCCAGACGGCACGCGGCAGCCGTTCGGCGGTGACGCACACCCGACCAACATTATCCCCAACCCAAACCCCATCGGCCTGCTCTATCTGTCGAAGATGCCCTTATGTAATTACCCCGATCCGGTTACCTGCGAACAGGCGACGACGGACGTCAGTCCCAATTTCGCTCTGCCAGGCCTGGATCCCTTGAAGGCGCACCGCTTCGATGCTCGTGTGGATTGGGTCGCCAGCGAAAAACAGCGCGTCTTCACCCGGTTTTCATACGACAAGCTTCAGTTCTCAACCGCCAACGTCTTTCCCAGCCCCGGGTGGGATCTCGACTATGCCCAGAACACCACCAACGGACGCAATGTCCTTCTGGCCGACGACCTCACTTTGAATTCTTCCACTGTCTTGAATTTGCGCTATTCCTTTACCCGCCACTACGAGAATCAAGGCGGACCGCCATCGTACTTGAGCACCGACATTACCAATCTCGGGACGGTGAACGGAACTCAGGTTGGCTTTCCCTCGTCGCTGGCCGCGGAGGAGGTTTTCAAACAACTCCCCTTCATAGTCTTCAACGATGTAGGCGGCGGTGTGGGTGGCACGGCCGACTACAACAACTTCGTTTATGCCAGCGAGAACAGCGACGCCAACGCAACCATCACCAAGATTATCGGCAAGCACGAGATTTCCACTGGATTCGAATGGATGAAGCGCTACCTCAACGTCGGCCAGCCCCCGGCGCCGGCAGGGTCCTACCTCTTCGACATTACTGCTACCGATCAGTCTGTAGGTAGTGCTATTGGGGGCAGCGATTATGCCTCCACCCTTATCGGCATGGGATCAACTCCTGGCAACGATTCCAGCAGTTATCCCAATTTCACCAAAGATGTCTTCGCTGCCGAGTCCAATCCTTACTATGCGGCCTTCATTGAGGACACCTATCACCCCACCCAGAGGTTGACCATTACCGCCGGCCTCCGTTGGGACATCTTCGGCGGACGCAATGAGCGCTTTAACCGCCAGGAGTACTTTAATACCAACGCAACCAACACCGTGAACGGCGACTCGTACACCGGCGCTGAAATCTATGTCAACAATGGCAGCCGTTCCCCGTTTACCGCGAATCTGCATGACTTCGGGCCGCGTCTGGCTTTCGCTTATCAACCGGTGACGCATTTTGTGATTCGTGCTGGCGCAGGCATCTACTATGGGCCAAGCACCCATAACGTCGGAAGCGCGGGCATAAACACCGATGGATTCTCTTCGCAGTCGACATGGTTGGGCACCTGCTATAACGGAGCAGACCAAAACACTATCTTCACCAGCGCTTCCTGCGGAACCAATGCAGGGAGCCCCTTGGACGTTTTCAATGGTCCGTTTTCTCTGAGCAACCCCTTCCCCGTTCCGGATGGAACCACTGGGGGGATCGTGCCGGTTTTCACCACACCACCGACAGGTCTGGCTAACAACTTGGGGACGACCCTGCATTCCGTGCTGCGCTCGCAGCGCACCCCCGCTACTTACAATTTCAACTTCGGCTTGGAGTATGAACTGCCGCATCAGGTGGTCGTCAGCGCTGCCTACGTAGGCAGCCGTGGACTCTTCATGCCCCTCGGCAACGTTGACCTGAATACGCTCGACTTGGGCACGATCGCACAAAACGGTGCGGCGCTGTGCATCGCGAACGATCCGAGTTGCAGCACGACGCCCAATCCTTACGCTAACCTTCCCGGCGCATTCAACGGTCAGGCGACGGTACCGCTGTGGTTTACACTCCAGAAATACCCACAGTTCGGCAACGGTTCTTATGGTGGTGGAGGCGTGGTCGTCAGTGGCTACCCTGCTGGCGACTCCGAGTACAGCTCGTTGCAGACCAAGGTGCAAAAGAGGCTGACCGGCCACTTCACCACGTTGGCCACGTTTACCTGGAGCAAGCTGATGACCGACGACGGAAATCCGCCTCTTGGATTCGTAGGCACCCACAACGGTGCAGCCCAGGATTGGAGAAATCTGTCGTACGAGCATTCGATCAGCCCGCAGGACCTGAAGTATTCGTTCACCGGTCAGGTGTCTTACGACCTGCCCATTGGCGCAGGACAAGCAGTTAATCTGAACGGTGTGGGGAACGCCTTTCTGGGTGGCTGGACCGTGAACGGGATTCTCTACCTGAGCGACGGTGTGCCGATTGCCTCGCCCGGTTCGGGAACACCATTCTCGCCCTTCAGTCAACGCTCTGACCAGATCTGCAATCCCTCGGCGGGTGCTCCGCATACGGTAAACAATTGGTTCAACATCAATTGCTTCGCCGCGCCAGGCGCGGATGACGGGAACTTGAACAATGCCAATCCTTACATTCCGGGAACCGCGCCGGCTTACCTCGCTAACGTTCGCACGCGGGGAGCGCGCAACTTGGACCTCTCGATTTACAAAACCTTCAAGTTCGGCGAAACGAATGCGTTGCGCTTCGATTTCTCTGGCTACAACATGACCAACTTCGCGCAGTATGGATACCCGAGCGTGAACAGCGTTTTCGGTGTTGCCCAACAGAGCCTCTCCTTCGGATTGATTACCGGTAACGTCAACACCCCGCGTCAGTTCCAGTTCGGCGCGCGGTTTACGTTCTAACTGATTTGTGCCGCAAAAATAAAACCGGCCTCTCCAGAGGCCGGTTTTTTATTTCTGCTCATGCAGCGCCATTACTCATGTGGTGATGGACGCCTCGTCCGTTCCGCGATGGCGACGCCAAGCGGCAAAGCGCCACCGCGGCCGAAAGCGATAGGCTCCGAGCTCGAAGCTCAAAGCTATCCCCTGCTCCCCGCCGCCACCCGCCCGCGCACCGCCTCCAGCGCCCGTTCCAAATCTGCGATCAGATCCTCGACACTCTCAATTCCCACCGACAGCCGCACCATCTGCTCGTTCACGCCAATCTCCGCGCGCTGTGCCGCAGAAATCATGGCATGCGAAGTCAGCACCGGAATCGACACCAGCGACTCCACGCTTCCCAGACTGGTGGCCAGCGTGAACAGTCGCATCGCCTCGCTCGCCCGCCGCGCGTCTTCGCCCGTGCCCTCGACTTCAAACGTGACCACGCCGCCGCCCCCGCTCATCTGCGCCCGCCCCACGGCATACTCCGGATGGCTCTTCAAAAACGGATAATGCACCCGCCGCACTTTCGCGTGCTGCTCCAGGAACTCAGCGACGCGCAGCGCATTCTCGTTCTGCCGCGCCACCCGCACCGCTAGCGTCTTCAGTCCGCGAATCAGCATCCACGCGGCATGCGGATCCATGCAGTTGCCCAGCGTCGTCCGCGTCTCCCAAATCCGATCCATCAGTTCCTGCCGCCCCGCCACCACTCCGCAAGTTAAATCCGCGTGCCCGCTCAGATATTTGGTGCCCGAGTGCATCACCAGGTCGATGCCATACTCCGCCGGGTGCTGGTTGATCGGCGTCCCAAACGTGCTGTCGATCATACTCAGCAGCCCGTGCTGCCGCGCCACCGCCGCCGCCTTCTTCAGGTCGACCACGCGCAGCGAAGGATTCGTAGGCGACTCCAGATACAGCATCCGCGTATTCGGCCGGATCGCCCGCTCGTGTTGTCCGAAATCGTTGGTGTCGACGAAGGTCGTGTCAATGCCCATCCGGGGCAGCCACTCGGAAAAAAACTTCGTCACCCCACCGTAAACATCGCGCTGCGCCACAACGTGATCGCCGGCCTTTAGCAACGCCAGAATCGTCGTAGTAATCGCGCCCATACCGGAAGCGAATGTAAGCGCTGCCTCCACGCCTTCGATCGCCGCCACGGCCTGCTCCGCCACCGTGATCGTGGGATTCCCCCACCGCGTGTAGTAGCGGTCGGTCTTGGTCACGCGCTGCTGCTCGTCGTTGTCGGTGACTTCAAACGTCGAAGTCTGATAGATCGGCGTGCCCACCGGACCGTTTTTCTTTTCGAGATCCGCCGCTCCATGCACAGCAGCGGTTTCAGGACGATCATTCTTCCGTTTCATGATTGCCTCATTCCCAAGAGTAATTGCGCCGATTCGCGTCCGGCAAGCAAAAGCGGACTGTTCATAACTGGGCGCCATTTCTCGCGTCCTTTGCGAGAAGTGGGGTCTTTGCGAATCCCGTCGCGCCATTGGACCCGCGTCAGAACAGTTTATAATTCCGTGCGGCTCCTCGTTGAAACCGCCATGGACCTGGGTCTAAAAAATCGCGTCGCTCTTATAGCCGCGTCCAGTCAGGGACTCGGCCTCGCTACTGCCGAAGCCTTCGCCGCGGAAGGCTGCCGCGTCGCCATGTGCGCCCGCAATCAGCAGACGCTCGAGGCCGCAGCCGCAACAATCAGAAAGCAGCACAATGCGGAAGTTTTCTCCCAGCCCCTCGACGTCTCCGACTCCGCTGCCGTTGCCCGGTTCGTCGCCGCAGTCGCCGCAAAATTCGGCGCCGTCGATATTTGCGTCACCAACGCTGGCGGCCCGCCCGCCAAAGGATTTCTCTCGACCACGCTCGACGACTGGCAACGTGCTGTCGAATTGAATTTCCTGAGCACGGTTTATTTTGCCCGCGAAGTCATCCCCCACATGCAGCGCAATCACTGGGGACGCATCGTCACCATCACGTCCATCACCACCAAGCAACCGGTGGCCGACCTCGTCCTCTCGAACGCCGTCCGGGCCGCCGTCGTGGGACTAGTCAAAAGTCTGGCCAATGAGTTTGGCAAAGATGGAATCCTGGTCAACAACGTCGGCCCCGGTTTTACCGCGACTGACCGTCTGAAGGAATTGGCGAAAGCCCGTTCATCCGCCAGCGGAAAAAATGAGCGGGAAATTTTCGATGGCTGGGCGGCTGAGGCTCCGCTCAAGCGCCTGGGCGAACCCCGCGAACTCGCCGAAACCGTACTCTGGCTGGCCTCGGAACGCGCCTCCTATGTGACCGGCCAGACCGTCCTGGTCGACGGCGGAATGTATAAAGGATTGTAAGACCTCCGCTTTGGGTGCGCAGCGCTTCAGCGCTGCGATCACAGCCACTAGTGATGTGGGCTTTAGAGGCCCAGGAATCATGCGACTCGATATTCGTGTACTAATTCTCGTTGCCGTGATCAGTCCCGCAAGTTTCGCGGCCGCCCAGGCTCGCCCTTTTCCCGGCCCTGACGTGCAACAGATCTATAACCGCCTGCTGCCGCAGATCGAAAAAATTCCAGCCTTCGACCACCACGCCCATCCCGGCTTCGCCGACGATCCCGACGTCGACGCCATGGCCGCCCCTCCCAACGCCAGCGAAGCTCTGCGCACGCGCGACGATAATCCTGAGCTCGTCGCCGCCGCCAAAGCCTTGTTCGGATATCCCTACGCCGACTTTTCTCCCGAGCACGCGAAATGGCTGCTCGACAAAAAAGCAGAACTCAAGAAGCAACTTCCCGGCGCGGCATACTTCAATTCGATCCTGGACAAGCTCAACACGGAGAGTTCGGTGGCCAACCGCGCCATGATGCCCGACTACCTCGACTCCAAGCGTTTCCCGTGGGTCTTCTTCGCTGACTCTTTCATGTGGCCCTTCAACAACGAGCGCGAAACCGCGCGCAATCCCGACGAAGGCGTCTTCATTCCGCTGCAGGAGAAAATGCTGCATCGCTGGATGCAGCAAGAGAACATCGCCAAACCTCCCGCCAGCTTTGCCGACTATCTGAGGTTCATCAGTCAAGTGCTCGAAGACAATTCCAAGCGCGGCGGCATCGCCATGAAGTTTGAAGTCGCTTATTTTCGCCCCACCACCTTCAGCGATCCGACACGCACGCAGGCCGAAGATATTTACCAGCGCTATGTCACAGGGGGGATTCCCAGCGAGAAAGACTACCGCACGTTCCAGGACTTCATCTTCCGTTACCTCGTCACCGAAGGCGGACGCCTGCACCTGCCCGTGCACATCCACACTGCGATCGGCATCGGCGATTACTTCAACCTGTCGCAGAGCAACATCATGAATCTCGAAACCGTGCTGCGCGATCCCCGCTACGCCTCGACAACTTTCGTGATGATCCACGGCGGATATCCGCTCGAGCGCGAAGCCATCTGGCTCGCCGCCATGAAGAATGTTTACCTCGATTCTTCCTTCGGCGAACTCGCCCAGTATCCTTCCGCATTCAAAGACACGCTGAAAATGTGGCTGGAAACTTTTCCCGACAAGATCACTTTCGGCACCGACTGTTTCCCTTACAATCAAGTGCTGGGGTCGGAAGAGAGCTACTGGCTGGGCGTGCAGTCGAGTCGAACCGCGCTCGCCGCAGCTCTGGCTGAAATGGTTTCAGAAAACGAAATCACCGAACCCCGCGCGCTGGAACTGGCCCACGCCTACCTGCACGACACAGCCGTAAAGTTATACGAAGGCCGAGTGCACTGAAACGAGCCGTAGCGAAGCGGCGAAAGAATGCAGCCCAAGGCGCAAGCCGTGGGAGGGTGACGGATGATCGACCAAGCCCCGTAGGGCGAAAGAAATAATCCCAACAGGCAACCGAAATGGCTAAAACGAAACCGAAAACTAAATCGAAATCCGCGTCACGTTCCGTGACTAAATCCCGCACCCGACGCGCGGTTGCCAAACCCGCGCTGCAATACATTCCGTGGCACACCATTCCTCTCGAAGACCTCAACCCTCTGCTGCAGCGCCAATTCGTGGTAGGCCAGGACATTATGCTGGCGCGCGTGCTGCTCAAAAAAGGATGCATCGTCCCCGAGCACAGCCACCACAACGAGCAACTCACCTACATTCTCGAAGGCGCCCTCAAGTTCTGGATCGATGGCCGCGAAATCGTTGTGAACGCCGGCGAGACTCTCTGCATCCCTTCGAACATGCCGCACAAAGCCGAGGCCATGGAAGACACTGTCGACCTCGACGTCTTCAATCCCCCCCGCGCCGATTGGATCAACAAGACTGACCAGTATCTGCGGGGAAAGAAATAATTCCACGCATGCCTCCTTTCACTACTTCAGCGCCGGGCGTGCGTCCACCCAGCTTTCGTTTTCGCTGCATTGCCTGCAGCGATCTCAGCGACCGCGCCGCTCAGAATTTCCGCTGCTCGCACTGCGGCGACCTGCTCGAAATTATTTATCCTTCTTTTAAGGACGCCGTCCCCCATGAGGCGAATCTGAAATCGATTTGGACCTCGACTTGGAAAGACCGTCGCCTCTCGCAATCCTCCATCGATCAGAGCGGAGTCTGGCGCTTCCGCGAACTGCTTCCCTCGCTCGACAATAACGACCAAGCCATCACCCTGCGCGAGGGCAACACTCCGCTGTACGATCTGCCACAGTGCGCCCGCATCACGGGCGTGCCGCGCCTCTTCGCGAAGCATCAAGGATTGAATCCCACCGGCTCGTTCAAAGACGCGGGTATGACCGTCGCCGCAACCTTCGCCCGCCTGGCCGGATTTCGCTGGGTCGCCTGCGCTTCCACTGGAAACACTTCCGCGTCCATGGCCGCCTACGCCGCTCGCGGAGGCATGCGCAGCCTGGTGCTCGTGCCCGAAGGAAAAATATCCTGGAGCAAACTCTCACAGTCTCTCGACTACGGTGCGGTCACATGCCAACTCCGCACCGATTTCGACGGGTGTCTCCGCCTGCTGCAGGAATTAGTTCTGCGAGCGCCCGTCTACCAGTTAAATTCCATCAATCCTTTTCGCCTCGAAGGCCAGAAAACCCTCGCGCTCGAACTGCTCGAACAACTCGACTGGCAGCCGCCCGACCACATCATCGTCCCGGGCGGAAACCTGGGAAACAGTTCAGCAATCGGCAAAGCTCTGCTCGAAATGCGCGAACTCGGCCTGATTCCGCGCCTGCCGAAGTTGTCGGTCATCCAAGCCGAGGGCGCCAACGCGCTGGTCCGCACGCTTCGCGAGGCCGGTGGCAAATGCCTTGTTAATGTGCAGGCCGAAACCCGCGCTACCGCCATCCGCATCGGCAATCCCGCTTCGTGGAGGAAAGCTGTTCACGTTCTCGAAGCCACCGGCGGAGCGTGCGAACAAGTCAGCGAAGTTGCAATTGCCCAAGCCAAGGCCGAGATCGGCGCCGAGGGCATCGGCTGCGAACCCGCGTCCGCCGTCACGCTCGCCGGGTTGAAGAAATTGGTGAAGCAGGGTTTCGTGAAGCCGGAAGAAAGCGTCGTGCTGGTATTGACGGGAAACTTGCTGAAAGATCCCGACTTCACCATGGAATTCCATCGCGGCGATCTGTTCAAAGACGGAGTCGCGAGCTCCGCGTTAAGCCCGCTGCGCCATCCGCCAATTATTCTCGACGCCACGCTGGATGCAGTGATTCGCACACTGGAACAAGCCGAAAAAGGACAAGCTGAGAAGTCCTGATCAGAATCGGGTAGTAGAGATTCCAGGGTGGCGCAGCGCCTCAAGCGTTGCGATCAAGTTCTAAGGAAGGAACCGGGCTTTACGCCCCGAGCGATTTTAAAGCTGAATCGAATTGAACATGGCCGCCAAAACTTCCACCCCGAAACGTCTTCGCCTCGCGCTCCCCGCGACCTCCGCCAATCTCGGGCCGGCCTTTGACGCGGCGGCGCTCGCCATGGATTTCTACATCAGACTCGAAGCCCGCGCCGCCAAAGAATTCTCCATCAGCGCCCACGGCCGCGATCGCGAAATCTGTGGCAAGCTCGAAGACCATCTGATCCTCAATACGTACCGCGACGTTCTGCAGGCCGCCGGCCGCACACTCCAGCCGCTGTCTCTCAAAGTCGACAATGACATCCCTATCGGCAAAGGCTGCGGTTCATCCGCCGCCGCTCGTCTGGCGGGCATCGCTCTCGCCGTCCACTTCGGCCGCCTGCGCTGGACCGATGCGCAAATCATAGGGGAAGCCTCCCGCCGCGAGCACCATCCCGACAACGCCTCCGCCTGCTGGATGGGCGGCCTCACCATCGCGCGTATGGCGGGATTGACCGGGGAAGACGATGCGGAAGCTGAGGTGGCGTGCATCCGCCCCAGAGGTAAGTGGCCCCTTCTGCTGGCCGTGCCCGACGAAAGCCTCTCCACCAAAGAAGCGCGCCTTGTCCTCCCCGCACAGTATTCGCGCGCCGACGCCGTCCTCAACGTACAGAATTCCATGCTCCTGCTCGCCGCCTTCACTCAAGGCCGCCCAGACCTTCTCGCCTCGGCTCTCGAAGACCGGATCCACCAGCCCTATCGCGCGCCGCTCTGCCCTTTGCTCCCCTGCCTGCAGGAACTAAAAGGAAAGGACGGCATTCTCGGAGCGGCGCTAAGCGGCGCCGGCCCCTCCGTGCTGATGTTCCTCGCCCCACGGAGCACCAATGCCCGAGCAGCGCTGCAGAAAACGCTCCGTCTCGTCAGCGATCATCTCGCACAACATCGCCTCAGCGCCGAACTGATTTCTACCTCCATCACTTTGCGCGGCGCGCGCTCTTTACTGAGCAGGTCCTGACCCAACGGCTCTTGACAAAACCACGCCATAGCACGAAGGTGCCATATACGAGCGCTGATACTTTGCGGTAGGTTAAATCTCCCCTCACGAGACTTGTTGGCGCCTTCGGTGTTTCTACTCTCTGGCAGCATCGCAGCGGGATGTGGGAGTGCGCTGGGCGGGGGTTGTGTTGGAAATGAAGCCCAAAATGCGTGAACTAACAGACAAGCGACCATCGGGCAACGAAGATGTACGCAGAGAAATCGCGTCCTTCCTGCGAGCTCTCCATTCCTATCCTGAACGTTTCGCCAGAAATCCCGGCATCAGTTTCGAAGAGCACCGGAGCGCCATCGTGCATACCAGCAAACCCGAGCATCGACGCCGCGCCTAACTCGGTTGCTCACCTCTACCGGCTGGCGGGCGGCACGATCCCGTTCATCCGCAGATATTCCACCATTTGCCCGTAGTGGTCGAAGCAGTGCGATGACACGCTGGTAGCGAGTCCCAGACGCGTCACCGAGCCCTCGCCGAACGGGCTCTTCACCGTACCCACAAGATTCCTGTCATTGATGGTCGCGATCGCCTTGTGCACGTACTCGAACGACTCTTTCAGAAATTTCATGATGTCGGCCTTGGAAGTCATCGAAGCCGGCCCATCTTCATCGCCAGTATTCACCGGCGGCTTCTGCTCCAGAATTGTGGCTCCAAGAATATAGTTCACCGCAGCCACGTGCTTAATCTGCTGCGCAAACGTCCGCACGCCTTTGAACTCGCCGTTGGTTGGCGCGAATCCATACTTATCTTCCGGCATCGCGTCCGCCGCCGGAACGAACTCGTGCTCCACATTGCTGACTGTCGCGTCCAGCACCTGCGACACTGTCCGATGTTCTTCCTTCGCCATTCCCGCCTGTGCCGCAGCCGCAACCGAAAGCGCCAGCAAACTGCCTGCCACCATCCCCAATCGCTTCCTCATGATTCCCCCCGAAGTTAGTCGCCACAGCGTAACTGCCCGCCCCATCTTACTGCAAGAACCCGAGGAGTTGTGTAACGAGCGAATGACTGGCCAATCGTAAATCGAGTGCCCGTTCTTTTCTCTGTGGCTCTCAGTGCCCACTGGTGGTCAAGCCCTTACCCTCCGAAACGGCCACTCCGAATCCTTCCAAGCGCGAATCATATAAATAATCACGCCCGTCAGCAGAATGACCACTGCGTACCGCATCTCCTTCTGCCAATTGTCCCGCTTAAACAAAATGAACAGAAACCCGGCGCAAGCCAGCAGCGCCGGCAGCGGATAAAACCACATCCGAAACGGCCGGCGCATTTCCGGCCGCCAGATCCTCAACCAAATCACTCCCACCGCCTGCACCAGAAACTGCAGAATCAGCCGAATTACCACCAGCGCCGCGATCGCATCCTTCAACCGCAGAAAGCAAAATGCGGCCGCCACCACTCCTAGCGCCAGCAGCGAAATATGCGGAAACCGGTGCACCGGATGCACCCTGGCAAACGCCCTGAAATAATTGCCATCCTTCGCCGCCGCATAAGGCACCCGCGAATACCCCAGCATCAGCGAAAACACCGACGCAAACGCCGTCACGATCACCAACGCTGTCACCAGCCGCGCCGCCCACGCCCCGTACACGCTCTGCATAAACAGCGACACAACATATAGCCCGCTGTTATTCTGTCCCGCCGGCAGCATCTCCCGCCACGGCACCACCGCGAGAACGCACACATTCATCATCAGATATAGACACGCCACCAGCAGAATGGAAAGCAGCAGCGCCCGCGGGATATTTTTTTCTGGATCCTTAATCTCATCGCCCAGAAAACTCACGTTGTAATATCCCCAATAGTCGTAGGTCGCGATCAGCATCGCGCCGCCCAGCCCAGTCAGGAATTTATGAGAAATCGTGAACGCTCCCGGAGGAAAATCAAACGCCCGTGCGGCATTGAAGTGTGTCAGCCCGGCAAAGATGATCCAGCCGATCGTTCCCATCACGCCAAACCACAGTATTTTCGACAGCCGCCCGATAGCCGTGATGTTCCGGTAAAGCAGCAGCACGGTAAAAAAACAAATCAGCACGGCAACCGCCGTTCCGGGTGTCACGATCCAACTCACCTGCAGCGGCCCCGCCCAAGGAATGTGCAGCGCGGCATCATGATGCGCATATACCGTCTCCAGCTCCGGCCAGTAATACGCCGCATAGCCTGCCAGGCCGATGCAGCCTGTAGCAATAGAGAGCGGCGCAGAAAAAGACACTTGCCAGATAAACAGAAACGAAATCAGCCGTCCCCATTTCTGCGGCCCATACATCTCGCGCAGATAACGATACGATCCACCCGAAGCCGGCAGCGCCGCGCCCAACTCCGCCGACACCAGCCCGTCACAAACCGCCAGCAGCGCTCCCGCAATCCATCCCAGCAGCGCCTGTGGGCCACCCATCGCGCTCACCACCAAAGGCATGGTGATGAACGGCCCCACGCCGATCATGTCAATCATGTTCAGCGCAGTCGCCGACCAAAGCCCCATCCCGCGGATGAGACCTGGCGAATTCGAATTGTTCTGAGAAGAAGATGCCATTTCGTAGAGACGTTGCTTGCAACGTCTTCTCACCACGAAGAAGAAAGACGCAGCCACCTACGTCTCTACGGCTATTCGCTGTGTACTACCGTCCGATCTCTACTTCTGCTTGACGAAACTCTGGGATAGCGGACTCAACGAAGCCGGCAAAGAACCATCGTCGACAGACACCACGATGTGAAGATAGCGCTCTTTGTTTTCAAGGATGCTCACCTCCACTTGATGAGCCCCGCCCTCGAATTCGACTTCGTAAACCTGCTCGTTGGTCAGTTCAGCGATGAGTTGTTCGCACGACTTGTTACTCCAGCGTTTGACCTCCGACTCAAGAACAGGGCGCCAGTGATCTCGATGCTTCATCGCACTCACCATATGAGCTGGCTACTGCTTTTCATGTCCCGCACTCAACAAATTCACATAGAGCCGCACCGCCCCCGGCACGCCCGCGGGCAACTGCCGGAAGAACGCATAGGCCGCATAAATATAAGCTCCCTTGCCATACTGCGCCCGCAGCAGCCCACCCTTCTGCGCATCTTCTCCCGGATCATGGCACGAGAGCAGCGCCGTGAAATGATCATCCCACTGGTCCATGAAGTACAACCCGCGCTCCTGCACCCACCCATCGAAATCGCGAGCCGTAATCGTATTAGGATAATGAAACACCGAATCCTCCGGCTGCAGAATCTCCACCGGAGCCTCCTCCACCGAAACCCGCTTCCGGCTTAGTTCCGCCGGATAAGGAGTGAGCTTGTGGGAATTGAAATCGTCCGTCCCGGTGTTGTACTGCACCACCAGCGTTCCACCCGATGAAACAAAATCGAGCAGCTTCTTGTTGTTCGAGACAACATCCTTCTGCGTATCGTACGCGCGAATTCCCAGCACGATCGTTCCGAACTTGCTCAAATCCTCCGTCGCAATCTTCTCCGCCGGAATCATCGTCACGTCCATCCCTACCTGCTTCAGCACCGTAGGAATGTCATCCCCCGCGCCCATGATGTAGCCAACTTTCAAATCATGCAGCGCCTGCACATCGACCACACTCACTCGCTGCAACGCCGGCTGGTAATAATAAAAACTCCCCAGATCTTCGCGTGTCACCAGAGTGTAACCCTCGCTATAATCCTTGCCTTCCCAGGTCACAACCGCGCGAATGGTCGCGCGCCCCTCCTGCAGACCCGACGGAATAATCTTGAACGTGCGTTCCTGCTTTTCACCCCGCCGGGTGAACTCCATCCCAAACTGCTCCGGCTCCGACTTCCAGCCCGGCGGCAGTTCCAGATGCAACGAACCAATGCGCTTGACCAGATCACCCTTGTTCACGTTTCCCGTAATGCCGACCACCACGCTCGAAGTCGACCCGTTATGCGTCGAAATCACCTGCGTCCCAGGCTCCAGCATCACCGAAAGCGCTGGCACAATCGCCAGCGGCCGCTGTCGCTGCTTTCCCGCATCGTCCAGAAACGGCGTAACGACCACGGCAGTAATCCCATTTCGCGTGCGCGTATCGCCCGTCGTCCCGCCCGCCGCATACTCCACTCGCGCCCGCAGCGCGGGAGGCGGGAAAGGTAGCGTCGCATATTTCTCGTCATCAATATGATTCACCGCCTCCACATCCGGATTATCCCGATGCCAGTATGGCCGCGTATACGCTGCATCCTTCGGCACCCGCAGCCGGAAATCTGCGTTCAAGTCCTCGCCGGGCTTTATAACTTCCGACCGCGTCTTTCCGCTGATCGTGTTCCATCCTTCCGGAACCTCCAGCTTGATGTGATCGATCATCAGCGGCAGCTTCGATCCGTTATGAAACTTCACCGCGACCAGAAATTCCTGACCCGGCGAAACTGTAGTCAGCGCATCCGCTTCTTTGAGCACGTGGATTTCGTGTCCGCCGTCGCTGCTCTTGCCGTCAGACGATACATCGGCGCTAAGCGTCACACCCAGCGCCAGATTCAGCGCCGTCTCGGCCTGTTGCCGCTTCTCTTCGAGGACGTTGATTACGTTCCCCAGGCTCCCTCCGCCGCTGGATCGCAAGACTGCCAGAACTTCGTCAACGTCGCGCACTACCGCCATCAGCGACACCGCCGCGTCCACGTCATCCTTTGCCTTCTTCGCGTCGGCAACGTTCGCCGCAATCTTCTTCAGATCCTGCGCTATCCTCGGATCAATCTTTCCTTGGATTTCAATCCGATCCATCAGCCCCGGCAACGTCGTATCAATCCCATCAAAAAAACTCTTCTCATGCCCATCCTTGCCCAACGTCGACGGAATCACCGAGTCCACCAGCCGATAAAACGTGAACCGGTCTCCCGGATCAATCGTCCAGTTCGCCGCGCCCTGCGACATCTGGTGTCGCAGACCCTGCATCGCAAACTGTATATACCCCATGCCCAAATCGGGGTTGCGCTCGCCCGTATTCAACTTCAAAGTCCAGTCCGCATCCGGACAAGTCATCGCCCCAAACCCGCACACATTTCCAATGTAAAACTTCTTCGCCTGCCACGGCTGCAGCCCCGCCGCAATCTGCTCCGGAAACCGCTTGGGATCGGCCGCCGCACGGAACGCCTCTTTCGCCAGAATGCTCGACGCCTGATGATGTCCGTGCCCATCCCGCTCCGTACCCGAAAACCGCGCCACCAGCACATCCGGACGAAACGTTCGAATCACCCGCACCATGTCGGCCAGCGCCGTGTCATGCCCGCCCCACTTCTGAAAGGTTTCCTCCGGAGATTTCGAAAATCCAAAATCCGCGACACGTGAAAATCGCTCCTGCACTCCGTAGTACTGATCCGACGCCAGCAATTCCTCCGCCCGTAGCACGCCGAGCACATCCGACAAATTGCTGCCAATCTTGTTCTGCCCGCCTTCACCGCGATTCAACGTCATCAGCAGCGTGCTCACCCCGCGCCCGCGCGCCTCCAGCGTGAGCATCCCGCCATCTTCGTCATCAGGATGCGCCACCACCTGCATCAGCCGCGCCGTCGTCCCCAGCCGCAACAATTCCAGCCGCAGCCCAGCCATGCCTTCATCCTGCGGAATCGCAGCCGGCACCCCCTGATAGAGCAGCCCCGGAGGATCGACATCGAAAGAATTTTGCGCCGGGGAAGCATTTGCAGGAACAGCTGAGGGTGCCCCATCCTTGCGCGCACTTTGCGCAAGGGTGGGAGTCTCAGACGCGATAGCGAGAAGCACGATCAGACAGGCCACACCCTGTGAAAAGTGCATGTGCCGAAGTATAAAAGAAGCGCGGCGCCGAACGGCCCGCAGCAGACTAGGAGTTCCCGGATATCTCACGTTACAAGGATGGGCCCTACCCCCACTCCGACGCAAATTCTTTCGTCCCTACACATCACACAAGTCCGCCGCCTTCCGCAGCGACTCCATCGCATCCCCCGTCGGCAAAAATTCATGCGCCACGTACCCGCGAAACCCCGCATCCGCAATCGCCCGCATCACCCCATCCCACTGCACTTCCTGTGTGCCATCGAGTTCATGCCGCCCCGGAACTCCGCCGGTGTGAAAATGCCCAATCCACTGAATATTCTTCCGAATGGTTTCAATCAGATCGCCTTCCATAATCTGCATGTGGTAGATGTCGTATAGCAACTTCACATTCGGTGAGTTCACTTCCTCGACCACGCGCACGCCCCACACCGTGTGGTCACACATGTAGTCGTGATGGTCGCGCTTGCTGTTGAGCAGTTCCATGCAGATGGTCACCCCGTGATCTTCTGCAATTTTCTTCACCCGATTCAGCCCAACGACAGCATTTCTCGCGCCTTCCTCGTCTGACATCCCGCCACGGTTCCCCGAAAATGTGATCACGTTTGGCACTCCCGCCTTGGCCGCTCGCGGAATGTTCGCGCGAAGTCCCTGCTCGATCGCCGCATGATTCTCCTGGCGGTTCAGAGCCTTTCCAATCTCCCCCCCGCCCGCGTATCCCATCGTGCAAACCAGCCCGTAACGCCGCGGAATTTCATACGCCTCCGGCTGCAGCAGATCAACTCCGCGCAGCCCAATCTTCGCCGCATACTCGGCCAGCTGAGCAACTGGAATCTGCGGGTAGCACCACTGGCACACCGATTGATGAATTCGTCCCTTGCGCGACGAGTTATCGGCGCTAGCGGCCATCGTCCTTGAAGCCACCGGAACCATAGCCGCAACCGCCCCCGCAGCCGACGACCGCAGCACCGCCCGCCGTGTAACCTTCGTCATATAAGTTTCTGAAAGTCGAGAAAACAAGGCTGGAAACCAAAACCGAAAAAGCTAGAAAGCGAACGGTTCAAACTCATAGCTCGTAGCTCAAAGCTCCCTCACTGCCGCCCTTCCTTCAACGCCGCCTGGCAGTTACTCGAAGCCGTCAGCACTTCGTCAAACTTCGTATCCTTGCGCAAATCCTTCAATAGCGGATCATCCAGCAGCGCCGTGTACGCGCAATAATTCTGCTGCACTGCGGCCTTCAGCAGCCGCAGGGCTGGCTCACTCTGCCCGCAACGCGCCATCAGGGCTCCCACGTGATACCACGCCTCAGGGTCCGGTTCTATCATGACCGACGCTTCGTTTTCCCGCACAATCCGCGCCAGGTCCACCGGAAGCTGCGCTGCGGTGCACGCCTCCATCAAGTCGCGATGATAAGTCGGAGTCTTTGCCATGTTCCTGGCCGCTCCTCGCGCCTCTGCAACATTTCCCTCCGCCAGGAAAACATAAGGACTCACCCACGCCGCCCATTCCGACCCCGCATCCAGATGCACAAAGTCCATGGCCCGGTCTGTCTTGCCCATCTCCAGGAACGACCACGCGCACGACCGGAACGCAAAATTTCCTGGATCAAGTTGCCGCGCCTCATTGCACTCATGCGCCGACTGTTCGAGCATCCCCGCATAGCGGAGCACATAGCTCAAAGCGAAGTGCGCATCGGCACTCTCCGGACGCCGCCGCACCAGGTCGGTCGCCGCGTCGTAGGCCCGCCCCAGGTCTCCGCGCTCCACCCGCGCCGTGATCAGGTTGCCTGCCGCCATCATGCGATTCGGATCCAGGCTCAACGCCCGCTCATACGCCGAGTTCGACCGCTGGAACACAACCTCGCCGCCCCCGCCGTAAATCGAGTCCCAGTAATATCTCTGCCCCAGCGCTTCCCATGCCGGCGCGTAGCTCTTGTCAATGCCCACAGCCCACTCCAGCATCTTGATGGCTTCCTTATTCGGCGCCGGATCATGCGGTACAGCTACGCTGCGCAAATAAAAGTCATAAGCCTGCTGATTCTTCGGCCGCGATGCCGCCGACTCCACTCCGCCCGCGCCGCCGAGAATGGGCAACAGCCCGTGCTCCACCTGCGCGGTCAACTGCTCCTGCAGTCCAATCAAGTCCTCGGCCTTTGCCGTGACCGTGGCCTGCCACAGCAGCCGATCGGTAGGCACGTCAATGGCCTCCAACGTCACCGTCAGCGCATCGCCCTGCTTCATGAAGTGGCCCTGCAGCAGCCTCCCCACGCGCAGTTCCTGTCCTACTTTTTTCGGATCAACATCCAGCGAAACATACTTACGCGTCACCGACGATGGCCGCACCTCAAGCGACCGCGAATACGTTAAGACACTCGACAGTTCATCGGCCAGCGCGAAGCGCAAATAGTCGATGTTGAAATCCCCATTCATGTTCTGCAGCGGCAGCACCGCAATCGCATTGCGCTGTTCCGCGTTGGCCACTTCCCGGTGCTTGTACCACCACGCTCCCACCGACGTGAGCACTGCCAGCAGCAGCCCCGCCATCCCCAGCAGCAGCCAGGTCAGCAGCCGCGAGCTGTGGCCAAAGGTTCTCGAGGCCGCCCGCAGGTTGACGGTCACGGCGCTTCCAGTTTTGATCGTGCCCGACTCGGTCTCGCGTTTCAGCAGAGCCAGGTCCGACCGCATTTCCGCGGCGCTCTGGTAGCGGCGGTTGCGGTCCTTTTCCATCGCCTTGCCGATGATCCCTTCCAACTCAATCGGAATCTTCGGATTCAAATCGCGCGGCGGCGTGGGCTTCGAATGCAGCACCGCGTCCAGCGTGACCAGCGAATTATTTCCCGTGAACGGTTTCTTTCCCGTGGACATTTCATACATGACCACGCCAAACGAAAACAGGTCGCTGCGCGCGTCAATGGTTTCGCTGCGCGCCTGTTCCGGCGACATGTACACCGCCGTGCCTGGAATCACGCCCACCGCGGTCAGCGAATTGTCCGCCCCGGCGTCGTCCTCGGTCCCCGGGTTGTTGACCAACTTCGCCAATCCGAAGTCGAGCACCTTCACCTGGTGGCTCGGCGTCAAAAAAATATTTGCCGGCTTAATGTCGCGATGCACAATCCCCTTGGCATGCGACGCCACCAGCGCCTCTGCCACCTGCACTCCCACGTCCAGCACTTCCTCGACCGCCATCGCGTGGCCCGCGATGTGGGCCTTCAAGCTTTCGCCGTCCAGCTTTTCCATCACGATGAACGGATGCCCATTGTTATCTTCAATGCCGTGGATGATGCAGATATTCGGATGATTCAGCTGCGATGCTGCCCGTGCCTCGCGCGTAAAACGCTCCAGCGACTTGGGATCGCCGATCAGATTTTCTGGAATAAACTTCAGCGCAACGTGCCGCCCCAGCTTCAGATCTTCAGCCTCATACACCACTCCCATACCACCGCCGCCCAACTTGCCAAGGATGCGGTAATGGGAGACCTGCTGGCCGATCATGAGAGGCGCGACCTTACTTGGCGGTAATGTTAGGCCCGCAGCCGAATCCGGTCAACTCCCTTATTTCCCGAGGAATACAGCCGGGTGAGCGCGCTCGCGCCGCAACCAAATCGGGTCGCGCAGCGCTTCGGCGCTGCGATAGAAATCCCCTTTTACTCTAACGGCTTTAAGATCGCATTTATTTGACGTCGCCTAGCGCGACGCTAAGGCGCCGCTCTTCCATGGGCTCCACATCCAACCTTCACCGAAGCGGATTCCGGAATCCTTACGCTTCGGTACTTCCTGAGCCTGCGGCGCGGCGTTGCTGGCCCATTCGGTAAAGATGGTGGATTGGGTCGGTGCCGCGGCCCAGGGGATGGCCGTTGGCGATGGCGGCGGTGACGTAGGTCTTGGCCAGCAGGGCGGCTTCGGCTAATCCGCGGTCGAGGGCCAGGTGGCAGGCCATGGCGGTAGCGAAGGCGCATCCGGTGCCGTGGGTTGAGTTGGAGCGCTGGCGCTCGGCTTTGAAGATTTCCTGTTCGATTCCTCCCACGCTTCCCTGTTCCTTTGCCTTCTCCTCAGCCGGTTCCGGCCGACGGGTGGTGGTGAAGCTTAGCAGGTCGATAGCTTTGTCGAGGTGGCCACCTGTGATGACGAGAGCGGGAACCCCCATCTCGTGGAGTTTGGCGGCGGCGGCTTTCATTTCCTCCAAGTCGGTCACTTTAAGACCGGTGATGGCCGCGGCTTCGTCGACGTTAGGAGTGACTACGTCGGCCAGGGGGAGCAGACGGTCGATCATGAGTCTGGTTCCGGCGGCATCCAGCAGGTCGGCACCTGAAGAGGATTTGAGGATAGGATCGAGCACAACGTTGGGCAGGCGCGATTTTCCGGGCCGGTCGGTCTTGCGGCCTGCCAGGGGACGGGACAGGAAATCGGCTACAGCCTTGACCACCTTGGCCGATCCCAGCATGCCGATATGAACCGCTGCAATGTCGAGGTCGGCGGCCAGTTCCTCGAGGGTGTCGGAAATCAGGGCCGGGTCGGTGGGCTCGACCCGCTTCACTCCGGCCGTGGACTGCACGGTCATGGCAGTGATGCAAGCAACGCCATAGCAGGCGTGGGCGGCAATGGTCTTAATGTCGGCGGTGACGCCAGCTCCCGAGGAAGGATCGAACCCGGCGACGGTGAGAACAATGGATGGCTTTTCGGACATGGACCTCCGTTCGAGCAAATGCGATAGTACCGCGGTTCATGGCCCGTAGCTCACACTGGGCGAAACTTCGAAGTTACTTTCGGGGCCATCCGCTAGGAAAAAAAGTTCGGACCTGGCGCTGGAGTCGGTGCTGTAAGTACATGATTCCATGTAGCTTGGCGCTGCAAAAACTGTAAGCAATTGATTCCAATCGGGTTGTAAATTCTACTCTACCTTCTCTTCTGTGCCATTTACTCAAGAGTCAATACGTAACCTTCCTGAAACAAAGGGCATTCCCCGCATGTGGTTATTTTAACAATAAGTTACGTGAGATATCGATAACTAGGAGGTCATGTCCAAGTGGCCAAATCGCCTTGACACGAGTTTGGCAGGCCGATAGCATTTACAAACTGCAGCGAAACACCAGCCTAAGGCCAAGGGCACTTTTGAGTATGCGAGGAGAACTGAATGCGAAGATGTATAGCTCGAGGATGGACGATTGCTTGCTTGGTCGTCGGTCTGGGAGCGGCTCAGGGACCGAACATCTCGGAGGCGAAAGCGGCTCCAGTTAGTTCTGTTCAGAAGCAACCCGAACTCCGACAACAGGTTAAGACCAAACCATATCAGGTTGGGACAGCCTCGTGGTACGGCCAGGTTTTTGAGGGAAAACCGACCGCCAGCGGCGAGCCGTATGATATGTACGACATGACGGCCGCTCACCTGACGCTTCCCATGGGAAGCTATGTGCGGGTCACAAACCTCCGCAACGGACGGGCCGTAGTGGTCCGCGTGAACGACCGGGGACCGATCGTCCCAGGCCGGATTATAGACCTGTCATATGGGGCTGCCCAGGCGCTGCAATTCAAGGCGCGTGGTCTGCAGCGGGTACGGCTGGATCTGGTGAATGCCAGCCCGGTCCGTAACAGCCAGGCCAAGCTTGGCGCATCCAAACCTAGCCCGACCAAGCCCGCCTATCAGACGGTCGCCGAGAACCGCCCAACGGTAGCAAAACTCCCGTAAAAACCATACACTGGCGGGGATGCCAACCATATCCAACCGCATCCCGAGCGATAGTTCTGACTATCGCTCGGGTCAGGTTCGCAGCGGGGATCTTCGTAATGGCGATCTTCGCAATGGTGATCCGCGCCAGCGGCTCATCGTTGCGCTCGATGTATCGACGGCCGCTGCGGCGCAGAAGATTGTGGCCGCGGTGGGAGACTCCGCGCTGACCTATAAAGTCGGCATGCAGCTCTATACGGCCGAAGGACCGCAGGTGGTGCGGGATCTGGTGGCATCAGGGCGGCGAGTGTTTCTCGACCTCAAGTACCACGACATTCCGACCACCGTGGGAGCGGCGGTCACTGAGGCAGCGAATCTGGGTGTGAGTATGCTGACCGTGCACGCGGCCGGCAGCGGCAAGATGCTGCGTGCGGCCGTCGACGCGGCCAAGGCTCGGCCGGACCTGATCGTGCTCGCCGTCACTGTGCTCACCAGCATGGACGGAAACGACCTCGAAAAGATTGGCGTGCGGGGCACGGTCGAGGACACCGTCGTCCGACTGGCCACGATCGCGCTGGCCAGTGGATGCCAGGGAGTAGTCGCCTCGGCGCGCGAGGCTTCTAAGCTGCGGGCAGACCTTGGAGACGGCTTCGCTATCGTCACGCCGGGCGTGCGGCCGGCGGGCAGCGCGGTGGGGGATCAGGTGCGGGTGGTGACTCCGGCCGAGGCGATCGCGGCGGGTGCGAGCTACATCGTGGTCGGGCGTCCGATCACCGAAGCGGCCGATCCGGCGGCGGAAGCACGGGCGATTTTGGGGCAGATCGCACAGTAGTTCCTCCTTTCTTGCACTGCTGGTTACTACCGAATTTGCCGTTTTTACTATCGTTATTCCTCCGGACATTATTATTCCTAATTATTCCTATTATTCCTCCGGCCATAGTCTGATGTGACGTTGACTTGCCGCGCGGGCACGCTCAGCATGGGCCAGGGCTCGCCTAACGCTTTTCCGGCGCTCGTTTGGGAGGACAATCATGAGAATCCGCGCACTGCTAATCTTCGCCATTGGTTTTGCTATCGGCTGCACTGTAGGTGCCGCGCAGACGGCTGGCCTGAATGCTCCCCAGCTGTTTGATCAGGGAATGAATGCGCTGATGGGCAGCAGCGTCACTCGCAGCGACGCGAACGCAATGGAATACTTCCATCGCTCTGCGGATCTGGGGTTCGCTCCAGCGCAGGTGGTGCTGGGATATCTGTTTGAAACCGGACGCGGCACTCCAGTCAATGCGCGAGAAGCGTTTGGCTGGTACAAGAAAGCCGCGCAACAGGACGATCCGTTAGCGCAATGGCTGGCGGGGCGGATGATCTATGCGGGGTCGGTTCCGGGCCGGGATCTCAATGAAGCGAGCGCTTTCTTTCAGAGCGCAGCTGACCATGGAGACGTATTTGGTGAATATCTGCTGGGCCGGGTCAAACTTGATCGTCAGGACTACCCCAATGCCGTTGCCTGGTTGGGCAAGGCTGCACAACAAGGCCTTCCGCAGGCGCAGGAACAACTGGCGAAGCTGCTGCGGGACGGCCAGGGGGTTGCGCAGGACAAGTTCGAAGCCTACGTCTGGATGCTGGTGAGCAATGACGCCGGGAATCGGCGCGTGGCCAGCGACCTGCAGGCGCTCGAAGCGGAGTTAGGATCAAACCGCGTGGAAGCAGCGAAAACAAAAGCTCGAGAGATAGAGAGCAGCGTTACTCGCAGCGTGAACGCCCATGGATGCACAGGCTGGCCGGGCGAGTTCGACGAGATTCCGGCGCCACCTCCGCCCGATTTACAGAGGTTCTGCCGGTAGTATTGTGGTGGTATTCATGGTAGTATGATAGTGGTATGAAAGAGAAGACATCGGTCACACTCTCACCCGAAGTACTGAAGGGCATCGATCGCCTGGCCGGATCGAAGCAGTCGCGGTCGGCCTTCATCGAAACCGTATTGCAGCAGTATTTGCGACAAAGGGCGCGGGCGCAGCGCGACGCACGCGATATGGAGATCATTAACCGAAACGCGCAACAGCTCAACCGCGATGCCTTGGACGGTCTGGAGTATCAAGCTCCGCTTGGCGATTTCCCCGAAGAGTAGCGCTACTGGGAAATGATATGAGGCGCGGAGAGATCTATCGTGTGCATAAGCCAGAAGGGGATCCCAGGCGCTACCGTAGCTTCGTTGTGGTGAGCAGGCAAATGCTCATCGACGCAAACTACGCGACCGTCGTTTGCGCCCCCGTCTTCACAAACGGCAGTGGACTCGCGACCCAAGTTGCTGTCGGGCCCAACGAAGGCCTCAAGCATGAGAGTTGGATCGTCTGTGACAACCTCAGAAGCTTGCCCAAAGCCGACCTCACGCAGTTCGTAGGATCGCTTTCCTGGTCTAAGCTCGCCGAGTTGGACGAAGCGCTGAGAATCGCGCTGGCGCTGGAGTAGCGATCAGCGGACCTCAGGGGTTGAAGCCCGCTGTCGTTTAGAGGCTGGACGGCGCGGCTGGAAGCCGCGCCCTTTCAAAGCTCATCAAGACCAAACCCTGGTCTTAACCTAAATCTTCCGGCTTTACAGCTTCTCGAAAAATTCACACGCCGAGCAGGAGATGTAGACTCCGCCGGGGACGCCGCGTTCGCGGTCTTTGACGCGCTTGACGATGCGCGTGGTCTTGCCGCATTTTGGGCAGTCGGTGCTCTTGGTGGTGTCCATGATCTTCTTGCGGTCAGCGGTTTTTGCGATCTTGGCGCCTACGGCCATGTTGAATGTCTCCTGATCTTTGCGATATTTGCATCAAAATTTGCGCAGCGTGATCCCCATCGTTTCGAGTGCGAACACTGTGGATGGGATGCTTCCGACAATCCGGAACTGCGGACAATCCACTCGGGAGACTCTGAAGCTGCGTCTTGACTCTCTTCCGTCGCTATTGATTTTACAGTAAGGTGGGGGCGGCTGTCTTGCGGGCGGCCTTTTACGTATGACACGTGCGATCGGACCGATCCTGAAGACGATTCTGTTCACGATCCTGGTGCCTGGGACGGTCGCTATTCTTATTCCGTCGTTGCTGGTGGGCGGATTCCGACGGCCGGAGCACGGGCTGCTGACGTGGCTCGGCGCCACGATCTTTCTGGTGGGAGCGGCGATTTATTTTCGCTGCGCATGGGAGTTTGCGGTGCGCGGGCTGGGGACTCCGGCGCCGATCGCCCCTACGAAATTTCTGGTTACGACTGCACTGCACCGGTACGTGCGCAATCCGATGTACATCGGCGTCTTCACCGTGCTGGTGGGCGAGGCCGTGACGTTCCGGTCGGTAGTGCTGCTGGGATACGCGGCGTTGTTCTGCGTTCCGGTGCAGCTGTTTGTTGTGTTTTATGAAGAGCCCACGCTGCGGCGGCAGTTCGGCGAGTCGTACGAAGAATATCGGCGATCGGTACCGCGCTGGATTCCGAAACTCCAGCAGCGGAACGGGTGAGTGCCAGGTTCTCTTGTCATTCTCCGATGCGGCCGCGGAGTACTGTGATCGACGCCTTCGGGAGTTGGTAGAGCGCGTCTGCGTTCCCTTCCACTTTGGATTTTGAGGGCGGGCCGTCGGGGTCGGCATGGCCGCCTGTGCCTTGGCGGTGCCACTGATATTCGTTGGAGCCGAAGGTGATGCGGTCGACTTGCCCAGTGTAATGACGGTCGTGTTTGCCGCCAGCGAACGCCACTTTCACGGCATGATCGTTGAACTGGTCGCGGTTGACGAGCATGACCGACCACTGGCCGTCAGGGCGTTCGACGGCGTAGGCGGTGACCAGAACATTTCCGCCGGCATCGTTCACATCACTGGCGGCTTTGAATTGTTTGTGGGGTGCGTCGACGGGCTGCACCCACTCTTTCGTGATGATCTGCGCCGCCAGATATTGCGGCGGGTAGCCGAGAACTCTATAGTCCGCGTCGATGTGTAAGAAATTTCCGAAGCCGCCCATTTCTCTCGGGTAAGGCATGTAATGGAAATAGTAGGTCGCGCCCGCGCCTTCGCTCATCATGGTGCCGACGTAATCCGCGAGCCATAGGCCGCTCTTCACGGACGATGGTGGTGCGCCGCCGCCGATGTTGCCTTCAGTCATGAAGAACGGAATGTTCGGCGGCAAGCCGTTATCTTTCCAGACTTGCACGATGTGGCTGACATATCCCGGCTCCGGATAGAGATCGGCCCAAGAGTACGTGGGACGGTCTTGATACGGATAATGCTCGAACGAAAAAAATGTGAAGTCGTTGAGGCGGCCATGAGACTTCAGATAGTCGACGAAGCGGCCGAGCCAGGAAACTTTTCCGTTGGCGTCGGGCCAGACCTCGACATCGCCGAAAGTTCCTTCGAAGGGCGGGCCTCCCAACTTCGCTTCCGGCACGAGTTTGTGGACTGCGGTGGCGAATTGTACGTACAATGCTGCGTAATCTTCGGGCAGCATGTGCTGGCCGTCGGCTTCTTCGCCCATCTCGACGTAGGAAATGGGATAGTGTCGCTTGTAGAGATACGAGATTTCATTGGCCGCATCTTCGGGCGTGGAGTAGAGCATGGCGATCGGCACCATGGTCGGAAGGCCGCGGGTGATGCCGCAAGTCATGAAAAAATCGAAGCCGACCTGATCGCCGCGAGACTGGTCGATATCCGTGGCTGCGTGCCAGGGATCGACGGACGACGGCCAGGTCACGGTCTGATCGCGGCTGGGAAAATGCGTGACGTAGTCGTTGAAAGCGCCGTCGGCCGAGAGCGCGCCGGCGTAGAGTTCATTGATGGCGTAGCCCACGCAGTTGCGCTTGTCGGCGGAGCCGTGAGTGTCGCAGGTGTTCGAAGATTCCGTCATCCAGATGCGGATGTAGCGGACGGGGATCATCCAGTCGACAAGCTTGAGCGTGACTGTGCCGCCTTTGCCTTCGGTGACGGTCCCTAACGGAAAAGTCTGCCACGTGCCTTTAGTCGTGCCGTCATAGAAGGGCTCGAGTTCGCCGGTCCAGAATTGCACCGCGTAATGCGTGGCATAAGGATCGGCCCAGGCGATGCGGATGGCGTTCACGTCGATCTTGCTGCCGAGGTCGATCATCACCCATTGCGGATGCAGCGAGTCGTCTTCGCCGGTGAAAGCTTTGGTCAGGTACGGATTGCTTTTCCAGTACGAACTAGGATCGCCGTCGGTAAGGCGTGACCAGCCGTTGCCGTCGCCGCGACTAAAGCCGCGATGCGGCAGCGGGGCGGCCCACGAACTGTGGATCATCTCCGCGGTCGGCTCGGCGTTGCCCACGAAGTAGCCTTCCTGCTTGTCGGCGTTGCTCCACTGGCCGGCGGGATTCCAGTGCCAGGCTTCGACCATCAGCTCAGTGTTCTGCCGATAGGTCACGGACTGCCATCCCGCGCCGAGGATCTCATGCAGCAGCGGATCTTTCAGCAAGTGGTCAGGAGTGCCGGTGCGTAGGCGATCGATGGCCGCGCCGAGCGAGCGGACGGGGCTGAAGGTGTTGGCGACGTGGGCGGGGTCGGCGTCGACGGTGACTTTCTGGGCGTGCGCGGAATTTGCTGATAACAGAAAAAGGCTCCCGACAAGAGAAGCTGTAAGAAAACGGTGCCCGACTTTCGACGCCATGATGCCTCCGTAGATTTCAGCCAGCGGCAGATCTCGAAGCTGCCGAGGCTTAGTGAATCGATTTAAGACTGGGAAAAGTCCGCACACAGCATACACCGAACTTCACTTCCGTTCTGTTGAAAAGGCTCCGCGCGTTGTCACGTTGACCGCTCTCCCGCGCCCCTGCTACCGTCATATGTTTGCCCTGCGGTAATCGGCCCGTCTTCTGGGCGGCAAACCTACTTATATCTGCGGAGGGTTTCGTGCGTGCCATCAAGTTTCGCGGTGTCGATTTTATTCAGTACGATTCCTTGCTCACCGATGACGAACGGCTGGTGCGCGATACGACGCGCCAGTTTATTGAAGACAATCTGATTCCGATCATTGAAGAGTGCAATCGCGCCGGGCGATTTCCGCGCGAACTGGTCAAGCCCATGGCCGACCTGGGATTTTTCGGCGCGTCGCTGAAAGGCTATGGTTGCGCCGGGATGGGCAACGTTGAGTACGGGCTGATGACGCAGGAACTGGAGCGCGGCGACTCCGGCGTGCGCAGCTTTGTGAGCGTGCAGTCGGGACTGTGCATGTATCCGATTTACGAATTCGGCACGGAAGAACAGAAGCAGACCTGGCTGCCCGCGATGCAGAAAGGCGAGAAGCTGGGATGCTTCGGGCTGACTGAGCCAGACTTCGGCTCGAACCCCGGCGGCATGCGCACGCGCGCCAAAAAAGTCGGCAACGAGTATGTGATCAACGGCGAGAAGATGTGGATCACTTCCGGGACGATCGCCGACGTGGCGATTATCTGGGCGAAGGTGGAGGACGAGAAAGACCGCATCCGCGGATTTCTGGTCGAGACCGACCGGCCGGGATTCAAGGCTGACGACATTCACGGCAAGTGGTCGCTGCGCGCGTCAGTGACGTCGGGGCTGTCGCTGCAGGATGTGCATATCCCCGAGTCGAATCTACTGCCGAAAACGGGCGGGCTGAAATCGCCTCTGATGTGTTTGAATCAAGCCCGCTACGGCATCGCGTGGGGAGCACTGGGCGCGGCCATGTCGTGCTATGACTGCGCCCTGCAATATTCGCTGCTGCGCAAGCAGTGGCGCGATCAGCCCATTGCTTCGCATCAACTGGTGCAGGACAAGCTGACGTGGATGATCAGCGAAATTACGAAGGCGCAGTTGCTGGTGCTGCAAGTCGGGCGACTGAAAGATGCGGGCAAAGTCGAGCATCAACATATTTCGATGGCGAAGCGCAACAACGTGTGGATGGCTCTCGAGTGCGCCCGGCTATCGCGCGACATACTCGGAGCGAATGGAGTGGCCGACGATTATCCCATCATGCGGCACATGATGAACCTGGAGTCGGTAAAAACCTACGAAGGCACGCACGACGTCCACTCGCTGATCATCGGGCAAAGCGTGACGGGGATTGACGCATTTTAGCTGGACCGACGATCCCCGATGACCCCGGATAAAAAGCGGCGAGTCGCGACCGCGGTGGGATTCCTGTCGGGGGTGCTCGCCTGCCTGAATGCCTTGCGCGATTTAGGAGTCTCCTGGCCGCCGGATGCGATCTGGGAAGCGTTGCGACGGCCGCAGCGGCTCGAACTGGCGGGCGGGATCGCGCTGATCGTGGTCAGCTTCGTGACTTCGGTGGTGCGACGGGACGGGAGCGGGGCTCGGTAGAGTTCATCGTTGCCGGACTTCACGGCGGCGATTCGAAAATTGTCGATCGTCACTGCGTTTCAGTTTTGCTGCATTCAGCTTCGGCGAATTCGGCTTCACTGCTCTTTAGCTGTACATCTCATCGAGTAGTTCATACGCGCGGCGCAGGTGCGGAACGACAATACTGCCTCCGACTACCAGCGCCACGTTGATCGACTCTTCCTGCTCGGCGCGAGTCGCGCCCAAACGGTACGACTGGATCGCGTGGTAGACGATGCAGTCGTCGCAGCGCAGAACAGCCGAGGCGACCAGGCCCATCAGTTCTTTTGTTTTGGCCGGCAGCGCGCCTTCCAGGTATGTGTTGTGGTCGATGTTGTAGAAGCGCTTCACCAGGAAATTATTGGCCTTGTCGACGCTCGAGTTGAGGCGAGCGCGGGTTTCGAGAAAGCGGCGCGCGATCTCGCTCTTTTCGGCGACGTGCTTTTCGGGGAAAAGATAAGTGGGCTCTTTGCGTTCCGGGCGCTCGGGGGTATGGTCCGCCGACGGGGTGTGCTCATGGGTCGGGGTGGTCATCGGCAAATGGTAGCAGAGAGCAGTTGGCTGGGCCCACACGGGCTAGGCTGTGGGCTTGTCGCGCGGTGGTTCGACGGCCAGGAATTCTTCGGCGAAGCGGCGGGCGTAGGTTTCGAGTAGCGCTGGAATACGGCGGGGATCGGGCGAGCGCAGGACCAGGCCGGCGTGGTGATGGCGCTTGATGCTTAGGTACACTTCGGGGTCGTTATAAGACGAAGTGTCCGGATCGGTCTGGCGCGCAAGGGAAAGAATCACTCCGGCATATTCTTCGCGGACTGGTGGAAGGTGGTAGCTGCCGTCGCCGCCGGCGATTTCGATGTCGGCCCACTCGCGCCACAGATTGATTCCGGTCGCGGCCTCGACCATCTCGTTGATGTAGGCTCCGCCGACCCGAGCAGCGCATTCGAGAAAATAAAACTCCCCGTCGGCGTGGGCGTGAATGAATTCGGCATGCGCGACCCCGCGCACGAGGCCGAGCGCGCCGATCAAGCCGCGGTTGATCGCGCGCAGGGCGAAGTCGTCGTCGCTTCCGCGCGCCACGGTGAACGTGGTGAAGATTCCTCCGCCCTGCGCGACGTTCATGGGCGGCTTGCCGTATTTGCTGACGTTGGCGAAGACGACTTCGTTTTCGGAGACGACCGAGTCCACGTGATAGACGTCGCCGGGGAGAAATTTTTCGAGCAAATAGGACGATTGCTTGTCGCCGAGTTGTTCGAGCAGCGGCCACAGTTCTTCGGCGGCATTGATTTTCTTGATCCCGATGGCCGAGGCTTCCTGGCGCGGCTTGAGTACCCACGGGCCGGGCAGGTGGTCGAGGTAGTAGCGAATGTCGGAATGGTTGACGACCGGGACGAAGTCAGGCACCCGCACTCCGCGATCGAGTGCGCGCATGCGCATGGCGAGCTTGTCGCGGAAGTAGCGCATGGTGGTGAGGCCCATGCCGGGGATGCGCAAATGTTCGCGCAGCGTGGCCGCGGTTTCCATGTCGTATTCGTCGAGCGCGACGATGCGGTCGAGTTTGTGGTTGCGAGCGAGATGGGTCACCGCTCCCACAATGTCGGCGAGGGCGATCTCGGCGGGAAGGTAGAAGGTGTCGTCGAGAGATTCGCGGGGCCAGTCGGCATCGCGCAGTTTTTCTGCGGTGAGAAGAATTACACGGCAGCCCTGGCGCTTGCACTCGCGCATGAACTCCTGCCCCTTCTCATAGGTCGTGATGCAGAGGAGGGTCAGCGGGTGCGGGTCAGGCATGGCGGTCATTCGACGGCAGGTGTGCGAGAATACCACGGCATTGGACGGTGCGAGAATCAAATATTCGAATCGTGGTAACAAAATCGTGCGATCGGGCGGGGTGCTGGGAACATAGATCGGGGTACGACCTGCGGGCTCTGATAAACTCTGGGCGAATGCCGAACGCAGGCGAGTTCCGCAACAACGTCGCGACCTGGTGGGGACTCTTATTCGCAATCGTTGCCTTGGGGTGCAACGGCGCATTTTTCCTCAACCTGCCTTTCCAGGGGGCCGTTGCGTGGCTGAGTCTATTGTTTGCCATCGTAGCTCTGACACTTCTTGCCATGGGGTTGCGACTGGCGATTGTCTATCCGAAAATCTACCGGCGCCGGGCACTGACTGTCATCGTGACTGCAATCGCGATGATTCCTGCCGGCCTGTCCGTGCTGGGTTTCGTCGCCACTCGCAAGCTCCCGAGCGCTACGGCAGCGCCGCAAGTCGGGCAGAGAGTTCCAGACTTTACCCTGGCTGATACTTCCGGAAGGCCAGTGTCGCTCGACCAACTGCTGGCCGCTTCCTCTGCGGTGTCGCCCGGCGAACTATCTTTCGAATCCCGAGCACCCAAGGCGGTGCTGCTGATTTTCTACCGCGGATATTGGTGACCCTTCTGCAACCTCGAGTTACGAGGCGTGGAGAAACGGCTAGCCGAGTTCGAAGCGGCTGGGGTGCGGCCGGTGGCAATCAGCGTTGATGCGCCTGATGTATCACGCAATCTTGCCAACAAATCCGGCTATACGTTTCCCATCTTGTCCGATCCTGACGCGACGGTGATTCGGCGCTATCACATCCTGCATCCGGCGGGCGCGCCGGATGAGCACGACATCGCGAGGCCAGCGGAGTTTCTGGTGGACTCATCGAAGATCGTTCGCTGGTGCAACTTCACGGAAGACATCCGAGTGCGGGCGCGAGCCGATGAGATGCTGGCCGCCGCCCAGCAATTGCGCTAGGGATCAGAGGCAGCCGAGCGTCGCTCGGCGGACAGCCGATGGCGGCGTCACCAGATGATCCTTCTCGCCTGATCCGCGGTCCTTTCATTCCTGGCCGCGGTTGCGCTATAGTCTCAACCCGGCGCGCGTCGCGGCGTTCATCATCACGCGCGCACGGGAGAGAGCAATGGGCAACCAGGCTCGTTCAGAAGGCAAGGCCCGCACTTACGGGGAAAATATCGAGAGCGATCTGGCCTCGCGCTTCCTGCGTGTGGTGGAAGTGGCTGCGATCGATTCGGCCAGGACGATGGGACAGGGCGAGCGCAAGCTCAGCGATCAGGTCGCGACTGAGGCGATGCGCAGAACAATGGACACCATCCCGATGCGCGGCACCATCGTGATCGGCGAGGGCGAACGCGACGAGGCGCCCATGCTCTACATCGGCGAAAGCGTCGGGGCGGAGTTTCCCGACGGCACGGAGGTTCCGGAGGTCGACATTGCGGTCGATCCGCTGGAAGGGACGAACCTTTGTGCCACCGGCGCGCCGGGGGCGATTACGGTGCTCGCAGCATCCGAGCGGGGAGGATTGCTTAACGCTCCGGACTGCTACATGGAAAAAATTGTGGTGGGGCCGTCGTGCAAGGATGCGGTCGATCTGGATGCGTCCGTCGCCGACAATCTGAAAAATATCGCGAAGCGGTTGGATCGCGATGTGGAAGACCTGGTGGTGATCGTGCTCGACCGGCCACGGCACGAAAAACTGATTGCCGACATTCGCGCGGCGGGGGCGCGGATCCGGCTGATTGGCGATGGCGATCTTTCGGCTGGAATCGCGGCCGCTGTGATTGGAACCGGAGTGCATGCCGTAATGGGCTCGGGCGGCGCGCCCGAAGGAGTCATTACGGCGGCGGCGATTCGCTGCCTGAACGGATACATGCTAGGACGGCTGGTGGTGAAACCGGACCAGGAAGAACGGCTGACGCGCATGGGTATCAAAGACAAGAACAGAATTTATGAGGCAGAGGATCTGGCTCCCGGCAAGCAATTGATTTTCGCCGCTACCGGCGTGACCGATGGAGCGCTGCTGAAAGGCGTACGCTTTTTTGGCGAGGGCACGCGCACCTCCTCTGTGATCATGACTTTACGCACGGGCAAAGTGCGGTTCGTGGAAAGCATTCATCTGGAAAAGGGGCCGGATGTGAAGGTAAGATTTTCGTAAGTTCGCGGCTGGGAGATTTCTGTATATGCCTAGAAGGGTTCTCACCGAGGGGGAAAGTGCCGTTCTCCTGATCATTCAGGAAGGATACGGAGCACACAACAGCATCGATAAAGTGTATTTCTCCCCGACCGATGAAGCCGTTATGTTCTGCAAGCTGGCCAATGGCATGAATGCTCTGATGGCAAACCTTTCGAGCCTGGCTGCCAAGCGCGCCGATGGCACGATTCCCAGTGATGAGGAGTTGCGAGTGAAGTGGTTGCGCCTGCGCAAGTGATCGGCGATTGCTTCAGCCCCACTCTATTTCAGATACTCCGAATCTTTTTTCAATTCCTCTGGCACGTTCGGCATGGGCGGCCACTCCTGCGAATATCCCTTCAGGAGGGGAGTCGCGACTTCTGAGCGCAACGTGCCGTCGTGCACTGCAAACGTGTGGGGATTGCCGGCAGAATATCCCTCCCACAGGGAGACGCCGGCGTAGGCGCCATCTTTACGCAAGACGTAATAGGTCATGTCCATGAAGCGGATTTTGTTCATGTCGCCGTTGTAGTTGCGGACGATGCGCTTGAGTGCATCCATGCCAGCTTCCTGCGGAGACATGCCGTGACGCATGTTCTCGACAATGGTGTGAGCGCCGGCAACTTTGATGTTTTCTTCACCCGCGCCGGTCGCGCCGGCGGAACCGATATCCTGGTCGGTGTAGCAGCCGGCGCCGATAATGGGCGAATCGCCACACCGGCCGGGCAGTTTGAAGGCCAGGCCGCTGGTAGTGGTGATGCCCGACATCTCTCCCTTGTCATTGAGCACCGAGCAGTGAATTGTCCCGCTAGGCGGAAATAAAACGCGACGAACCGCTGCCAGCTGAAATTCAGGTTCGATGCCGAGATCGGCAGCGCGCTGTCGTAGTTGCTGAATGCGATCCTGGAAAAGTTCTGCTTGTGGTTTAGACGCAGGAGCAGGCGCTTGCCAGTGCGGACTGGCGAGGCCTGGTCCCCACCAATCGCGATCGGAATTGAATTCTTTCCAGAGCAGCCAGATCTTTCGCGAGCGTTCGGTCAGCAGGTTCTCGCGCGGAAAGCCCATGGCAACGGCGAAGCGTTCCGCACCTTCGCCGACGAGCATGACGTGGCCCGTGTGCTCCATGACGGCCTTCCCTACCATCGACACATTCTTGATGTTGCGCACGCCGCCGACCGCACCAGCGCGGCGGGTGGGGCCGTGCATGCAGCAGGAATCGAGTTCGACTACTCCTTCCTCGTTGGGCAGGCCGCCCAGGCCGACGGAATCGTCGTTAGGGTCGTCCTCAGGACCTTTGACTACGCGAATGCCGGCATCGAGCGTATCGCCGCCACTTTTGAGGAAGGCGTAAGCGGCCTCCACGTAAGCATGGCCGTTGTGGGCGCAGATGATGATCGGGCGTTTGGGAGTGTCTGGCGCCGAAAGGTGCGCAGGCTGGCCGTTTTCGCCGAGGGCAGAGCTCGCTCCTACCCCGGCGGCAACGGCTCCGAGCACCGACGTCTTCACGAAATCACGGCGCGAGAATGTCACTAGATCCTCCAGATTGGTGTTCGCAATTAGTGCTCGCTATTCGCATTCGCTCACGACGGCGAGACCCTGCAAGCGAGGCGGGAAGCATATCACGGGCGGAAGCCAGGATTCACGCCGGATGGCCCACAGTGAGTTGGTTGAAGCTGAGCGAGAATAAGGCATCAACCACGAAAGATACGAAGTATCACGAAGATTTTGATTGCAAGCACTTGCGTCGTGTGACTCGGTGTCTTTCGTGGTAAAGATACGTTTTGTGCGACTCCATTACCGGCTGGCGAAGCGGCGCAGGCGGCCGGGGTACGCGGCGCCGGCACGGCCCAGTCGATCGGCGACCGCAGCGCTGAGCGGCTGCTTATTTTCCGAGCGGTAGCGGAGCAGCGCGGCAATGTTCCCGACCTTGTCGAATTCCGACTCGTCTTTCACATAGAACGTTTCGATGTCTCGGCGAATCACCCAGGGAAGAATAGCTTCGCCGACGTCGACCACTTCTTGCGTGGTGCGGCCGCAAACCGGGCAAAAGCTGACGAGGTGGGCATCGATGTGTCCGCAGCCGGAACATTCGACAGCGTGCGCCTGCAGATTTTCGCCGAGCAGCAGAGTCTGCACTTCGCCGAGTTCCAACGATCGCAAGACGCGGCGGAGTCCGGTTACGCCGCGCCCATTGCTGCGCGCGAGGCTGAGAGCCTGGCCGACGAGTTCGCGGCGGCGATCGGCTTGCCATCCTTCAGCGATCTGTTGCGCCTGGGTGCGGATCTCGTCGCGAGTCGCATGGGTCAGGTCAGCATGGAATCGTCCAATGAGAGACTGGCTCACATACGAATGTAGTTGCGCTTCGAGCAGGGAGCGGTAAGAGTCGGGGCAGGCGAGAATCCATTTCTCGAATACGCCTTTTTCCAGCAGTTCCTTCAAAGCCTCGGCAACATTCTTGAAGTGCTGGCGAGTTTCGTCTTCCACGCGGCGCTGGGCGTGACCCCCGTCATAACCGGCGAAGCCATCACTGCGACCGCGGCGGGGCTGCGGATGGACCAGATCCTCGCGCTCGGTCAACTCGCCGAGGCGAAGCTCGAAGATGCGGGCACGCTGCCGGTCGATGAGCACCACGCCCAGGAGCGGGAAAGCCCCCAGCAAGTGGGCGAGCGGCTTGAGATGGAAATGGCGGTCGACGAAAAGATGCGTGCCCGGAAGACTCGTGGGCAGGTCGTATTCCCTCCACAGGTTTTGCGCAGCGCAGGCAAACACGGCCTTGCCATGGGTTCCGTTGCTGCGCAGTTCACCGGATAGGCGCAGGATGCGGTCAAGATCGGCGCGGGCGCAGTCTTTCTTTTGTTTGCCGTCCGGTTTGCTTTCGAGTGTGCGCAATGCTTCGCGAGCCAGGTCTTTGATGAGGATCGTGTCTTCTTTGTGCGCCTTGTTACGGGGCGTGGAAGGTTGAAAATAAAAACTGACCGCACAGGATTTTGTATCTTGAAATTCAGCTAGCTCTCGGATTTGTTCGCGAGTAATGGTCATGAATGATCTCCCATAAATTCTGATTGGATCTAAGCGGCGCCGGGCGGAGCGAAGCGGCCGGGAAACTGTTGGGCGAGCCCGGGCGCTTTGCGCAGATGGTCGCGAGCGGCAGAAACGAATGTGACTACGCGCTCCGGAGAAAGGCCTGTGATGCCCACAATCTCATCGACGCTGAAGCCTTCGAGCGCGTGCAGGATGAAGGCCTCACGCGGGCCCGAGCCGAGGTCGCGCAGCGCCGAAGCGATCAGGCGCAGAAGTTCATCCGAGGCCATGATCTGCTCGGGCGTGGAGACGCGAGCGTCGGCGATGACGGTAGCGCCGGTGATGGATTCGTCCGGTTGGTGGAACTGCAGTTCGGATTCATCGCTGGCTTTTACGTTGCGCTGGCGAGCGGAGTCTTCGAGAGGCAGGGCGTGACCGTTGCTCTCGTCGGTGCGCGAGAGTTCGTCCAGTGCTCGCAGCGCCAGCCGGTAGAGCCACGGTTCGAGGGCGAGGCGCTCTGGCTTTTCGTAGCTCTGACCCAAGCCGTCGCCGAGTGCGGCGGCGATAGTTTCGTCGATGACTTCATCCTTGGAGACGCTGTCGGCGGCAATGAAGTCCTGCGCTTCGCGGAAATAGATTTCGCGTTCGACGAAGCGCTCCAGGCGGGACAGGTTCACGTTTACGTAGGAGCGAACATCATCGGCGGAAATGGTGGGAGGAAACACGGCGGCGAGCGTCTGCTCGAACGGGACTTCCCGCACTTGGGCGCCAGGCCGCGCGCTGTCGCCCCGCTTGCCGCGCTGCCACTTGTGCGACGCGCGCAGGATCTCTTTGTGCTTGTTGACCTGTTGCAGTAGATCTTCAAACGCGCTCTTCACGGCGGCCGCGGCGTTTGCAGCCGACACCTGCACCGCCATCTGGCCCGACGGCAAGCGCAGGTTCAGCGAGACGCTGGTCTCCTCCCGGGGCGAGATTTCTTCGACCACGCCCTTTAAGTGGATGAGCTCGGGACGGAACACCTGCAGGCGTTTTCGCAGTTTTTCGATCTGATGCTGGATGTCTTTTTCGACGGCGGGAATTTTATGAAGACGGTAACTGATGTGAACATTCATAGCGCCTCGGCCTTGCTAACGAAGTCGCGCAACCAAGTGCTGTCTTACCGGACCATCTAAGCCGAATTGTACACCCGGCGAAAAAAAGGCAAGCGGAGAATTCAGCGGCTTAATACGTGAGATGGCCGCCTTCGGGAATCTGTTGCATAAAAAACATTAGCAGCATGGTTTGCAGGCGCCGGAGCGGGCAGGATATGATCCGGGGCTTATGACTTGGTGCAAAACTTTGTGCAAATTTCTGCTGTTGGCACTACTCCCCGCTGTGGCCTGTGCGCAAACTGTGTCTTCGAATGAATTAGAAAGCGCTTATCCGGACGCACACGCCCTCTATCTTGACCTGCACCAGAACCCTGAACTCTCGTTGCATGAAACGCAAACCGCGGCGAAACTGGCGGGACGCTTACGCAGCGCCGGTTATGACGTGACCGAACATGTGGGCGGGACGGGCGTGGTTGCGATACTGAGGAACGGTCCGGGACCAACCATTATGTTGCGCACGGAACTGGATGCGCTTCCAGTGGAAGAAAAGACCGGGCTCCCCTACGCCAGCAAAGTGCACGCCAAAGACGATTCCGGGCATGACGTTCCGGTGATGCACGCCTGCGGGCACGACCTGCACATGGCGGCGATTCTGGGCACGGCCGAAATTATGGCGCGCAGCAAAGATGGTTGGCACGGAACGCTGATGTTGATCGGTCAACCGGCCGAGGAGACGATCGCGGGCGCTGAGGGGATGATTCGCGACGGCTTGTTCACGCGCTTTCCCAAGCCGGACGTGGCCGTCGCATTGCACGTCAGCAACACCCTACCGGCAGGGATGGCCTCGGTCACTCCCGGCATCTACAACACGAATGCGGATTCGGTGCACATTACGATCTACGGCAAAGGAGGACATGGGGCGGCACCGGAGACCGCAATCGATCCTATTGTGATTGCGGCGCGGACGATTCTGACTTTGCAGACGATTGTCTCGCGCGAGGTGAAACCCGGTGAAATGGCCGTGGTAACGGTCGGCTACATTCAGGCCGGGACGAAGAACAACATCATTCCCGACCACGCGGAAATGGGGCTGACCGTGCGCACTTACAAGCAGGAGGTGCGTAAACAGATTCTGACGGCGATTGCGCGCATCGCCAAAGAGGAATCCGAGGCCGGTAGAGCGCCGCAAAAACCGTTAGTCGAACACTATGAAGGCACGGACCTGGTCTATAACAATCCCGCGCTGGCCGAGCGGCTGAGGGTGCCGTTGGAAGCGGCGCTGGGAAAAGACAAAGTGGTGACTGGCGAGCCGATTGCGCCGTCAGAAGATTTTTCTTATTTCGTCGAGCAGGGCGTACCGGGATTTTATTTCAGCCTGGGTGGGGCCGACCCTGAAAAGTTCGCGCAGGCGAAGGCTGCGGGAGTCGAGTTGCCGTCGAATCATTCGCCGCTGTTCGCTCCGGATGTGGATCCAACGCTGCGCGCGGGAATTGCCGCCGAAGTCGCGGTGCTGCGGAATCTGCTGAATGCCTCGGCGGAGGATTTGCGAAAATTCAGCGCGCCACAGCCGGTCCAGTGAAGTGAAGGCGAAGCGGTAATATTGAAGCTGGAGTCATCGATGCGGAACGAGCGAAAATTTACGGTTGTCATTGAACGCGGTGAAGACGGCCAGTACGTCGGAACCGTTCCATCTCTCCCTGGTTGTCACACGCAGGCGAAAACTCTCGACACGCTGATGAAAAGAGTGCGCGAAGCCGTGGAGTTATGTCTGGAAAGTGACGGAGCTGGCGGTCGCACGCCCGAACTGATCGGGGTTCAGCAAGTCTCGACATGACTCGCCTTCCCGGCTCAAGGGCAAGGAGATCATTCGCATTCTTGAGCGCGCCGGTCTTCAACTGATCCGCAGCAAAGGCAGCCACGCTTTCCCGAAACATCCAGACGGCCGGGCGACAGTCGTACCCGTGCACTCAGGCGAAACGATCGGCCCAGGACTGCTGCGCGCAATTCTCCGTGACGTGGAAATGTCGGTCGACGATCTCATCAAATAGTCAAGCGCGATGGTCTACACCGCGACCGTGACTGACGTCTCAGTGCGCGTCACGGGCCGGTAGAGGGTGTCGCGTTCGATGGGCTCGCGGCCGGCGGCGCGGATCAGGCGCTCCAGCTCTTCGCGGCGCATGCCTTGGGGGGTGGTCGCTCCGGCGTCGTGATAAATTTTTTCTTCGATCACGGTGCCGTCCATGTCGTCGGCGCCGAAGCGTAGCGAAATCTGCGCCATCTTCGCGCTGACCATCTGCCAGTACGACTTGATGTGCGGGAAGTTGTCGAGCACCAGGCGTCCGACGGCGATCTGCTTCATGTCGAGCATGCCAGTAGTTTTCGGCAGATGCTGCAGCGGCGTGTTATCGGGATGGAAGGCCAGCGGGATGAACGTCTGAAAGCCGCCGGTTTCGTCCTGCAGCGCACGTAGCTTCAGCAAATGGTCGACCCGGTCTTCGTCATTTTCGACGTGGCCATAGAGCATGGTCGCGTTCGACTTCAATCCAATCTGGTGAGCCAGCTTGGCGGTTTCGAGCCACTCGCCGCCGTCAATCTTGTGGTCGCAGATGATGTGGCGCACGCGGTCGGCAAAAATCTCGGCGCCGCCCCCGGGAAGAGAATCCACGCCGGAAGCTTTCAGTTGCACGAGCGTTTCGCGGATCGAGAGCTTGGCCCGCTTCGACAGGTAGGCGACCTCGACCATAGTGAAGGCCTTGAGGTGCACTTGCGGAAAGCGCTGCTTCAGGCCGGAACACAGATCGAGGAAATATTGAAACGGCAGGTCAGGGTGCAATCCGCCAACGATGTGAAATTCGGTGACCGCCTCGGTGTAGCCGGAAGCCGCGGTTTCGAAGGCCTCTTCGAGCGCCATGGTGTAGGCGCCGGGCGTGTCTTTCTTGCGGCCGAAGGCGCACAGCCGGCAGGCGGCCACGCAGACATTTGTCGGATTGATATGGCGGTTGACGTTGAAATACGTCTTGTCGCCGTGCATGCGCTCGCGCACAAAGTTGGCCATCCAGCCCACGGCGAGAATGTCGCCGGTACGGTAGAGAGCGAGGGCGTCGTCGGCGCTGAGGCGCTCGCCGGCCATGACTTTCGCGTGGATCGGCGTCAGGCTCCGATCGTCCGTTTGAAAGGCATGGGCCGAGTGGCTTGTGGCAGACATCCTCCTTCATGATATCGCAGGAGGACGTCAACTGCCATCGAGGGCGCCTACTTCGTGACGGTCACACGATCCTGTATCTGGGAGTACTCATCTTCCGACAGGACATGTCGGGATTCCAACTGATGGGCGCTGGCGTAGGGACGTGCCGCGATGATTCGATCCGCCTTGGACGAGGTAATGCCTGGCAGACTCATCAGATCGTCTTTGGAAGCCCGGTTCAGATCGACGACTTTCTTGCTGCTGAGGCCGTCCCGCACTCCTTCCGCAACCGCCTTGGTGTCGCGCTTGAGCGCCTCGGTCTCCCGGGCGGTTTGCTGGCGGAGCTGATCCGGAGTTTGGTTGGGAGAACACGCTGCACAGGCCAGCAGTGTCAAGCTGAGGATTGCGAGGTTGAATGGGGTGGAAAGTTGGAAACGCATGGGGCTTCGATGCCCCAAGGCAGAATAGGGTTGGTGAAAGGCTCTAGGCTGTAGCGGCTACAGCGCGGGCTTTGACCGGTTCTGGCTGTATCTCGGCGGCCATGAGGCGATTCCAGAACAGGATGGAGGGGGCGACGGTGGCGACGATCGCTGTCCAGGGGAGAATGGGCGAAATCCAGAAGATGCTAACCGTGAAGCTGAGCACAGCCATCCAGATCAAAGTCACGAACGTACCGAACAGGAAGGCCGTGCGGCGCGGGCCGCTGCTGAAGGGCAGCGAGTAGGTGCACAGCGCCTGCACCATCAGAGCAAAAGGAAAGGCCACGACCAGATCCACGAAGTAGTGTTCACCGGTGCCGAGGGTCGCCATGATCGTGAGAACCACGAACACCATGGCGATCGCGCGTATCCAGCGCGCCAGGCCTTTGGAGTTCCACCACACCAGCAACACCCATGCGGTATGCAGCGATGGCATGGCGTTCCGCACACCCGAGCGCAGTATGGGCACAACGGTCATGTGCATGAGATCGGCAATGGCCGGCGGATGAAAGGGATACGATGTTCCAAAGAGAGCCCTTGGTCCGATGGCCGGCAGCATATTGTAAAACAGCACTCCCACCGGACCCGTGACCAGGAACGCCAGCATCACAGCGAAGGCCGCTTCCTTTCTTTGCCGAAGCTGCGCCGCATAGACCAGGGCCAACGGCAGTGGAAGCGCAATATAGATGACGAGGCAGACGAACCGCACCCACAGGTGGGTCCAAAAAAACTGTCCCATCAGAAAACTGAACTGCACGCGCAGGCTGCCTTCGAAGGAAACCAGAAACAAATCGAACGCTTTGGGATGAAGCTTTTCGGTAATGTCGAGCAGCGTGCTCGCCATGTATTCGGAGCCGACAAAAAGAACTGCAGGCAGAAATCCGTAGAGCAGGAGTTTGCGCTTTTCGCCTTCAGACCAGATGGTGTGTGTGCCAAGGACGCCAAGGGCGGCCATCCCCACAAACGAAAAAGCGGCCATGAACACCGGGTGAAAATCCATTACGCGGTAGTCGAGCACCGCCAGGACCAGTGCTCCGGTCGCTACCCAAAGCAAATCGAACCAGGAACGGCGGAGCATCACCAGAATAATCAGGGCGCTGGCCAGCGCCAGAGACAGAAAGGCCGAGGTCATCGAATCGGAATAGAAATCCCGATTGAGTGAGAGCCCGAGGATCACCGCAAACAGGCCCACCGTCAGGCCGAACTTGATCGCATGCTTGCGGATCACACTTTCCGGTTGATTTGTTTGATTGGGCACGAGTCGCTCTGCGGCATTCGATGAATGGTCCGCACTCAAGAGTCTAGGGGGTTCAAAGAGACGACGGCAACCCGGTTAGCCGGGAACGTGGTTACAAGAGTAATCCTCCCAAACGGTGGTCGAAGCTCGAGGGCTATTTCCGCAGCAGCAAATCCCCTGCGACGAAAACAAAGAACAGCACGGAGATCACGCCATTCATGGTGAAGAACGCGGCATTGAGTTTTGACAAGTCGTTGGGCCGGACCAGTGAATGTTCGTAGAGCAGCAGCAGGATTACGGCCAGAACGCCGCAAGCCGCGAGCTTGCCCATCCCGAAGACGATCAGCAGAGCGATCAGCAGGCCAACCATGACCAGATGAAAGCCGCGCGCGATCCAGAGCGCGGCGGGAATGCCCACATATCGCGGGATGGAGTGCAGTCCGGCCTGGCGATCGAAATCGAAATCCTGGCAGGCGTAGAGAACGTCGAAACCGCCCACCCAAAAAGTGACGGCGGCGGTGAGCAACAGGATGCGGGGATCGAGCGAGCCGCGCACCGCGATCCACGCCGCCGAGGGCGCGATGCCGAGCGCAAATCCGAGCACCAGATGCGACCAGCGCGTGACCCGTTTCGTGTAGGAGTAGAGCAGGAGCACCGCAAGAGCTACGGGAGACAGCAAGAGCGAAAGATGATTCAGCTGGCTCGCTGCAAAGATGAAAATGGCACTGGAAACGATGACGAACGTGACCACGAACGCAGGAGAAAGATGACCGGCTGGCAAAGCGCGCGTGCTGGTGCGGGGGTTGGCGGCGTCGATGGCGGCGTCGGCCCAGCGGTTGAAGGCCATGGCAGCGGAACGCGCCGCGACCATGGCAACGATGATCCACAAAAGTTGATGCAGCGAAGGGAATCCTCCGGCCGCGAGCATGGCGCCGCAGAGCGCGAAGGGGAGCGCGAAGACGGAGTGCTCCCACTTGATCATCTCCAACGTGACGCGCAGGTTGTGCAGGACGGGCACGTGGTCGATTGTAATGCAGGGTGCGGGTATCGTGAGTTCTGCGACCGCGACTGGTCACGTAGACCCTTCGCTTCGCTCAGGATGACAAATTCGCTGAGAATGAAAATTTCGCTCAGGAAGGCAGGCCGGTGGGCTCGCCCGAGATCAGCGGCACAAAGCGGCACAGTTCCCGCAGGGTGATTCGCGGCCGCCCGTCTACCATGCGGATCAGTTGCAATTGTTGAGAGTCGGGCGGGCCTATTGGAATGATCATGCGTCCGCCTTCGGTTAGTTGTGCGAGCAAGGTTGGCGGTACGTCGGGGGCCGCGGCCGACACGATGATCGCATCGTAGGGCGCGCATTCTGGAAAGCCCAGAGCGCCGTCTCCTACGATGATTCTCACGTTTGTGTAGCCCATCCGGGCGATCAATTCGCGGGCCGGATCGGCGAGAGCCGCGTGGCGTTCCACCGAAATAACCTGCGCGGCCAGTTCGGCGAGCAGTGCCGTGACGTAGCCGGACCCGGTGCCGACCTCGAGTACCCGATCGCCAGGGGAAAGCGCCAGAGCTTCCAGCATGAGCGCGACGATGTAAGGCTGAGAAATCGTCTGCCCCTCGGCGATGGGCAGAGGATGATCTTCATACGCCTCACCGCGATATGGTTCGGGCGCAAATTCGTGACGCGGTACTCGGGCCATGGCATTGAGCACGCGTTCGTCGGCGACGCCGCGAGCGCGAAGCTGGGCGTCGATCATGCGCTGGCGCAAAATGGAAAATCCGGCGGTGTCGTCAGAGGCACTCATACGGCGGATTCGGAATCCGGCCCCTGAGAATACTTTATTTTTTGCGCTGGCGCACGCGGACGTCGAAGCTGACTACGCCGTTCTGATCGCGCGTGCCCACGACCGACACGTTGCGGTTGACGTAGTATTCGCCCTGAATAATCTGCTGCGAGCTTTGCGAGACGTTGGTGCTGTAGGTAAGAGTTATGTTGTTGGCGAATTGCTGTTCGATGGTGACCTGCGGGCCCCGCGCCGTGGGGTTGGTCTCGGTGGTCAGGCCCTGAGGATCGATCTTGATGCGGCTGACGCCGAAGAGTTTTTGCATGCGGCTGCTGACCGTGGAGTTGATCGCCTGGTTGATGATCAGGTTCGACGCTTCGTCGGTGAATACGGTCTGGCCGGACTGCTGTTGCAGTTGTTCCGACTCTTCGCTGGTGCGACCGAGGGCGAGCAGCGCGATGATATCTGACTTGGGCAGAGGCGGCTCGGAGCGATAGTTCACATTGATGCGATCCGGCGTGCCGGTGACCGTAACGTCGAGGTCGTAATTGCGAACGTGCGTAGTAGCCTGCAGGTTGATCTGGGGCTCGATCGCGACCGGATTGGCGAAGGTAATGTCGCCGCGCTCCAGCCGGAACTTGATGCCGTTGAAGTTGGCGTCCCCTTCGAGAATGTCGGCGCGACCGAGCACGCTGGGCCGCGCGACCGAGCCCCGCAGGCGCAGATTGGCGTCGCCAGACAGGCGAGCCACGGCGGTCTTCATCTGAAGTTCGGGAGCGGTGCGGACGGCCACGTCCATCTTCACGTTGTAGAGCGGCGAATTAGCCGGTGCGAGTGCCGCCGACTGCCGGCTGCGCTCGAGATACGATCCGAAGTCGAAGCCGGGAGTCACGGCCAGTTTCGTGACCAGAATGTCGCCGGAAACCATTGAGGAAGACCGGCTGCCGACCCAATGCAATTCGGCGTCCGCTGTCGAGCTCACGCCCGGGGGATAGCGCAGGCGAACATCTTTGCCCACGGCGGTGAGATTGAAGCTGAGCTGGCGATTGTAGTTGGTGGCATCGCCTTTCAGGTCCAGTGTGCCGCCGCCGGTTCGGGCAGCGAGTTGCACGATGTGGATGCTATCGCGAGTAAACGCCAGTGAGCCGTTCATCTCGCTCAGGCCGCTGGGCAAGCCGGCATAATTGGCAGCGCCGTTCTTGATCTCGATGGTACCCAACGGGATGGGTTCGCTCACGGTGCCAGCTAACGTCATGTGAACGGTCATCAGACCGGAGGCGGTGAGATTCGGGTCGATGCCGCTGGCCAACTTGAGGTCAGCTTGCCCGTCGGCCGCCATGTCGAGTTCCCGCGCACCGGCGAAGTGAATCGAGCCGTGCCCGGTAATGTCCGTTCCTTCGCCTACCAGGTGAGCCGGCGCAATGACGGCGGTCTGGTTGGCATAGATGAAACTCACCGGGCCCTGATTGTGCAGCTTGGCATATTCCACGTCGATGAAGAGGTCGGCCGCAGTTCCATTCAGCGTCCACTGCCGCGGATAACGCAGCGGTCCTTTCATAGTGATGGAGCCGCTGACGGCGGAGTGTCCCGTAAGCTGCTGGCCCAGATAGGCGCGCCACACAGGGTCAAGATCGAGATGATCAGTCTCCGCCGTGATGTTCGCGGGATAGTCGCCGTGCATCGCAACGCTGCCGGCGATCGTAAGCTTGCCTTTGGGAAAGTCAGACTGTCCACTGATGTGGAGTTCACCGTTTTTCGTGGTCGCTTCGAGTTCCATGGCGCCAGAAAGTTCGTGGTCGAACGTGAGGTCGCTCACATGGACGTCCGCGTTGATCTGTGGCGCATCGAGGGTACCGGAACCTTCCAGGGTAAAGTCGGCGCTTCCTTCGATGGGTAGCTCATCCAGATGAATCTGACGCACTCGTGCCAGGTCGAAATTTTCTCCCTTGAGGTCAATGCGAAAGCTGCGCGCGCCTGGCGTGTAGGCGGCGCTGCCGGAAACCTCGGAGTCGCCGTGTGTGAGATGAATATTGTTGAGCGAGGTCTCGTTGCCAAGGATGAGCAGATCGGCGTCAAACTCCTCGATAGCTTCACCGTAGGCCGCGGCATCAGTTGCGTGAATGTGGCCTTGCGCCTGGGGATGCAGTCGCGTTCCCATGATCTGGAGAGATACATCGGCCGTCCCGGAGACTGGACGGTTGAAACCAGCAAGCGCGGCGGTCGAGGCGACGTCGACGTTGTGCAAGTTCACGCGCGCGGTGAAGGGAGTGTCTTCGGAGAAGTGTCCATTTTGCAAAACGGCATTGACATCGAAGTCGGCGCTGGTGTCGGAGCGGCGCAGCGTGCCTTGGCGCAAAGCGAGTTCATGCGAAGTAAGTTGAACGGTGGCGGCGAGGGAATCCCAGTGCACCTCCTTCTCGGGAGTGAGCGAGGTCGCGGGCATGGCGAATTCGAAGTCTTCGGCGACGAGCGTCCCGGCTAAACTCGGCGCAGAGAACGTGCCACTGGCCACGCCGTTGAAGGTAGCGTTTCCATCCACGCGGAAGGGTAGATTGGTGGGCCCGCCGAGCGCAGTCATCAGCGGGTGCCACTCTTCAAGGTTGGAAGTCGAAACGGAAACGTGCAGCGTCGAAGTCTCGGCCAAAGTTCCCGAAGCTTGCACTCGCGACGCCGGTGTGGACAGGCTGAACTGAGCGACTTCGAGCGAGTCGCTGGCGGCACGATACTTACCCTGGAAGTGGGCCGTGACGGGCAGTTCGCCGGAGCGGGGATGCGCCGGCGGGCTCACGTCGAGAGCGAAGGCGACTTCGGCGTTCTTGTACGATTCCTTCCAGACCGCGTCGGCTGTGCCCGTGGCCGAGCCTGCCGGGTGAAAATGGCCGAGCCGGTGCGCGGGAACATCGAGGGCCGCTGCTGCTTCTCCGGCAGAAACATCGCGCAGACGAAGATGCACTACACCAGTTTGCACGCCAGGCTGCTTCGCCCTCTGACCTTTTTTCGCAGGAGGGCGAGTCGCGCTGATCACGGGAAGATTTTCCGTGCCCTTCCTCGCCTTGCCGGGCGCCGGCATCGGGATGCTGCGGAGCCAGTTATCGACCTGAGCATCGCCTGTGACACTTCCGCCCAGTAATTTTCCCTGCAACTTCGACAGCTTGATCTGTTGATCGGTGACCTGGTAATCCGCGGTTGCGCTGGCCTGCTTAAGCGTGAACTGATCATCCTGCCAGCCCAGGTCGCGCAGCGTGAGCGCCCCAGAGGCGGTGAAATCACCCGCATTCAACGACTCCTCAATCGACGGTGTTTCGATGGATTCATTCAGGAACCAATGGCCGTTGCCTTTTAATTCAGCGACGCCGGCGCGCAGGTCATGACGGCGGGCAATCGCGGCCGCGTCGGCGAGATCGATATGGGCATCGTAGACCGCGTCCAGACGAGGATTGCGGAAATCCGTGATGCGTCCGCTGGCCTGGAGCGACGACCGGCCGGAGGTCCACTGCAGCGATTTCACGTCAACGAAGGTCGTGCCCAGGCTGAAGTCAATGGCGGTCATCCAGCCGAAGGGGCGGAAGCCGGCAAACGTGGTGTCAACTTTTCCGATGCTAAGATGGCTGTCGTAACGGCCGCGCAGAAACGAGTAATCCATCCCCAGGTTCGTGTTGTGCACGGTCAGGTCGAGGGGAATCTTCTGGTCGCCCCATTGCAGTTCGCCGTTCTGCACCTCCAAATGATCAATGGACAGCGCGAATAGTTGCTCGATCGGCGCGCGCTCGGAGGGAACCTGCGGCGCCTGGGGAGTCGGGACATTGATAGTACCGTCAGGCGCGATGGCGATGTGGATCACAGGATGTTCAAGAGTCAGCGAGTGGAAGCCGAACTCGGTGCGCAAAAAGGAGATTACTTTTACATGCGCGACCAGGCTGTCGACATGAACCAGCGGAATATCGGTCGCGGCCTCCTTGCCATGCACTGTAACGTTACGCACTTCCACCTGCATGTGAAAAGGGACAATGTGGAAGCTGCCGGCTTCGGCACGGCCGCCGGTAATGCGTTCGACCTCGGCGACCATACGCCGGCGCACATAGTTCTGAAAAGAATCGGTCGTGATATACCAGAGCCCGGCCAGCAGGGTGATGAAGCCAAGGCTGGAGGCGATCAGCAGATATTTCCACCAGCGTCGACGCCTGGTGGCTGTGGGAGCGGTCACTGCGTCGTTACTCCCTCCCCCGGGGACCCGGCGGGGCCGGGCACAATTACTTTGCTCTCCGACCGCAGCGATTGCAGCCAGGAGACCATCAACTCGTTGACTTTCTGTTCGGTGAGCAGTTCGCGAATTTTCGAGGAAACATCCGACAGGGGAACTTCGCCGGCGCCAGCCTGCTTGAGCTGGGGAACGAATTTATCGCGGTAATAGGCTTCGATGGTCTTGGAATCGATTTGTACCGCGGGGCGCAGGCGCGCGTCGACCAGGCGCATAAGATCGATCTGCTGCTGCACATGCGCAACCAGATTCTTTTCTGCGAGCCCAAACCCGGAAAGCACCGCATGCCAGCCGTCATCTGTGGATGCTTGTGGATAATTCTTGCGCGCGTCGGCTACGCGGGTGGCGGCCTCTGATTCCGAAGCATGCGGAAAGGAAGCGGATTTCATTTGTTCGCCGAGCAGTTCCTGATCGATCAGACGGTCGAGGACGTTGCGTCGATCGTCATCGGTGAACTGGTTGAGATCGCGGCCGTTGAGCAGGGCCTCGTAACACAGGGCTTCATCCCAGTCGCTTTGCAGAATAATGTGGCCGTTGACCTTGGCTACGATCCGGTCGATGACCTCGCCGGCATGGGCGGCGGGCAGAACGAGCAGGCTCACGAGCAGGGTGAGCGCGACCGCTGCGCTGCTTTTCCTTCTGCGTACCGTTTTTCCGTCGACCGTTTTTCCGTGAACTCGATCCATCAGAATGGCTGGCCTATGCTGAAAAATACGTTGAAGTGACGAAGGCGCTGGGTCTCCAGCACGGACGTTGCTTGTAAGCCGAACAGACTTGGAGCCGTATAGGTTTGGAAGTAACTGGTCGGATTCAGATTGTACCCGAAATCGAAACGTAAGGGCCCGATTGGGGTCTTGTAACGTATACCGAGTCCGACTGCATGCGAAGTGTAATCATACCCGGAGTTATTGAATTGGGTATAGCACTGGGAGTTCGTTGTACTACCGGACAAGCACTGTTGGGGATTCTCCTGGTGCCAGCGTAGCAGTCCCTTCAGCATGTCGTGCGGCGCGGTGAAGACGTTGCCCATATCGTGGAAGATGGCAAAGCCGAATCCTTCTCCCAGGTATGGCAGTGTGAGCGGAGGCAGGCGGAGTTCGAAGTTGTTGACAAACAGCGCCGTACCGCCCACAGGAAAACCGGAGTTCGGGTCGCGTGGTCCTGCCTGATTTAACCCGAATCCGCGGTGAGAGTTGCCGCCCCCGGCAAAGAATTGTTCGGGCAGTGGAATCAGCGTAATTCCCTGACATACCGACTCATTCGTGTGGGGGTCGATAGGACAAACGCCGGGTGGCCGGACCAAAGTCGACCCGAACGGCTGCTGCACTCCGATGCTGGTCGAACGGGCCAGCACGAACTGGTGCCCCGCCTTGGCTTTGCCCCCAAATGCGTAGTACGTGGAATGCTGCGCCAGCACGCGGCCGAAGTCGGCTTCCGATCCGAAGGACGTGGAGGAAGCAAAAGCATCCAGCGTGAAATACCCTCCCTTGGTGCTTTCCAGCGGATTGTCGCGCTTGTCGTGGATGAAAGTGAAACCGGGACCACCGACGCGGGCCGGAAGCGAAAGAAGTGTAATTTCACCGGGAGAAAAGCCCTCGGCGAAATGGCTGGCTTTGACTAGGCGAAAATCCCAGCGGTAGGTGATCGAATCGGGTCCCGCACGTGTTCCCGGCTCGGCGCCAGAGTTCCCGAACTGCTGCCGCAGGTCAACCTTCCCTTCCAGCCGTTGTGATGTGAACGTCGCCACATCCAGACTGTTGTCGTAAAAAATGGTGTAGATCAGCTTGAACTTCTCGTTGTCCAGCAGCTTCGGAATGGCGTAACTGATCAGCCCGCGCTGCTGCAGGCGGCCCACGTGAGACTGGAAGGTGAGGGTCTGGTCGCGCCCGGCAACGTTGAGCCGGGTAACGTCAAACTCGACTCTGGGACTGACTCCGGTTGTGCCTTGCGGTGCGGTCGGCCCTCCGGGCTCACCGGTTTCAAACTCCAGCCCAAGTCCGTAGGTGAAGGTGTACCGCTTGGCCTCGCGAACCTGCACCAGAACATTTTTCTGCGGATCGGTGCCCTCGGGATTTTGTACTGCTGTATCGACCTGGCTGAAGATGCCGAGGTCGTAGAGCCGGGTTTGAGTGTTGAGGAGATCCTGCTGGCTCAGCGGTTCTTTCTCGTGAACCTGCAATTCGCGCTCGACGACGTGGTCGCGCGTGTGTTCAGTTCCCGCAACCATCACGCGATTAACCGTGAAGCGCTCGCCCTCTGAGATGGTGAAAGTCACGTCTTCGTGATTGGGCTGGCTCGTGGAGGGCTTGGTCGTAATTTCAAGCGCGGCGTTGGGAAATCCGTGATCGAAGTAATAACTGAGAATTCTTTCTCGATCATTGCCCAGGTCTTGCTCGGAATACGGCTGGCTGGCCTGCGTGCTGGTTTCAGGCAACTGGCTTGCCGGAACCTCCTGCGCGCCCAGAATATGCAGCTCACCGATACGGGTTTGAACTCCTTCGTCAATGTGAATATGGACTGCAAGCTTGTTGAGCGACTTGTGATAGTCGTCGTCGACCTTGGTCTGGATCTTGACGTCGCGAAAGCCGTTGTTGCGGTAGAGCCCTTCCAGAGTCGCGACGTCGGCCTTGAGCAGGTCCTCACTATAGCGGCCGTGACTCACGAAAGCGCTGGCTGGCTGAATCTGCAGGTAGGACCGCAGCTTGGCGGTATCGAGGAAGTCCTTGTTACCTGTGATCTCGACCAGGACCAGCTTGTGCAAGGGGCCGGGGTCAATCTGGTAGATCACGCGCAGAGTCTTGGCGTCGGACTCTTTCTGAATTTCGACCTTGGCGTCGAAGTGGCCGCGAGTTTGCAGGTAGTCCAGCAGATTCCGCTTGCCCTCGTTCAGCAGATCGTCGTCGACAGCGTTCTCTTCGTAGACCGGAATTTCTTTCTTCAGCACGCCGCGGCTGACGGGGAAACCTCGGGCAAAAATCACTACCACCGGGCCGGGATCGATCTGGAAGGTAAAGTCCACGGTGTTGGTCTCTGCGTGATGGGGCTGGTCGGCTATGGAAACCTGCGCCAGAGCACGATTCTGCTTTTGAAATCGCTTCCGTAGCCGTTGCAGCGAACCACTCACGCGCGCGGCCGTGAGTCGGTCTCCGCGGGACAGGTGGGCAATGTGCTGGACTTCCGCCGACGAGAGGTTGGACGTGCCCGTAACTTTTACTTCGCCCACCTTCGCAGGTTCGCCCGCCGCGATGTGGAAGAGAATGTCGACCTGCTGCGTGGCGGGGTTCGAGGTGCTCTCGGCGGTGACGCGCGCCCGGTAGTAGCCGCCCTCCTGCATCAACTGGCGGACGTTTTCGATCGCGCGGTCGAGCTTCTCCTGGGTATAACGTTCGCCGAGCTGAAACTTGGATGCGTTGACGATCTGGTTTTGGTTGGGGCGGGTAGGAGCGCCCTCCACGTCAACCGCTCCGACAAAGAAATTCGCCGCGGTCGGGAAGGCCAGCGTAACGCCGTCGCCCGCCGGAGTCACCTCGGCCTGGATGTCGGCGAAGAGTCCGGTGGCGTAGAGCGCGCGAATGCTGTCGCGGACCAGCATGCGATCGAGCGGTTCCCCGACTTTCTGCGGCAGCAGCTGCAAAATGTGCTCGCGATCGCGCTCCGCGACGCCGGGGAGCTGGATGCTCAGAACGGCTCTGCCTTCATACGGCGATGTTGCAGGGGATGGCGTTTGTGATTCTTGCGCGGGCGTAGATCGAGGATTCGTATCCGACTGCGGTTGCGCGGCCTGGGACGCGGTGACGGCGGACCACAGCAGGATCATCGCGGTCAGAAGTGTCGCGTTCCGTTTCAGCAAACAGGTGTCCTTGGGCCCAGGCGCTTTTTGATTTCGATGAAATGCGCCCGGCAGTCGTTGTACGAGCAGTTCAGGCTCTCGCTCTCTGGTTGAGCCGGTCTGGGAATCGTCGCCTTGCGAACGTCATTTTGCAGTCGTGACTTCGCAGGTGTTGTCTTTCAGTTCTCATTTTTCAGACGTCATTTTTTAGATCTTGTGGGCAAGCATCATCAGGAAAATGTCCGGGTAAAGTATCAGCGGCAAGCCCGCCACTTATAATAAAGGTTTTGCGGTCTGGGACTGGTGATCTGTTTGGCACGCGAAACGCAATCCGAGGGTCGAGCTGAGGGTCGAACTCACGATCGAATTGACGATCGAACTAACGGTCGAGCCGGGAATTCGCCGCTGGATGCCTCGTCTGGCGCACTCGACGAACGGTATTCGCGACAGATTCTGTTCCGCGGCATTGGTGCGGAAGGCCAGCGAAAACTGGCCGCGGCGCGAGTGGCGATCGTAGGCTGCGGCGCGACCGGCTCCGCGTTGGCCGGATTGCTGGCCCGCGCCGGTATCGGGACGCTGCGCATCATTGACCGCGACTACGTCGAGCCCAGCAACCTGCAGCGCCAGTCATTGTTTGATGAGCAGGATGCGGCGGAGTCTCTGCCCAAGGCCATTGCCGCGGCGCGCAAGATTGCGGGCTTCAATTCCGGCATCGCGATCGAGCCGAAAGTCGAAGACCTGGTCCCGGCCAATATCGCGGCCTTGCTGGATGGAATGTCGCTGATCCTCGACGGCACCGACAACTTTGAGACTCGTTACCTGATCAACGACTACGCCGTCGCGCACTCGCTGCCGTGGATTTATTCTGCTGCGGTGGGAAGCTACGCCGTTACTTTAAATATTGTGCCCGGCGAAACGGCTTGTCTGGCCTGCCTTTTCCCGGACTCGCCCCGCGGCATGGTCGAAACCTGCGAGACTTCCGGGATTCTGAATTCGGCCGTGAACCTGGTGGCATCGATCGCCGCGACTGAGACACTCAAGTTTCTGGTCGGCAGCGTTCCGCAGTTACGGAGGACTCTGCTCTCGTTCGATGTCTGGGCCAACGAGCACGCGGAAATTTCCGCAGCCAAACCGCGCCCCGGCTGCCGCGCCTGTGGCGAGCGCGATTTCATTCATCTCGCGGGCGAAGGGCGTCCGCATATTACGATGTGCGGCAGGAATTCGGTGCAGATCCATGAGCGCCAGCGCCCGATCGATTTCGCCGAAATGGACCGCAGACTCCAGCCCCACGGCGTGGTTCGCCACAATGATTTCATCCTCAAATTCTGGCACGATCCCTACGAGATGACGCTGTTCCCTGACGGCCGCGCCATCATCAAGGGCACGACCGACACGGCGATGGCGCGAAGCCTGTACGCGCGGTATGTGGGAAGTTAGCTTCGGAAGTTAGCTTCGGAAGTTAGCCTCGGAAGTTAACCACCCATCATCCCTTTCGATTACCATGCTTCTCACCTTGCTACCCGACGAGCGCGCATGACTCAACCCTTACACCGCGAACCGACCCGAATTTACCGCTGGCTGGTGTTAATCGTAGTCAGCCTGTCCATGTTCGGCAGCTACTACGTTTATGACGCGGTCAGCCCGCTGGCCGACATACTCAAACAGCAACTTGGTTTTACTGATACGAATCTCGGTTTTTTGCAGGCGGTGTACAGCATCCCGCCCATTTTTACGACGCTGCTGGGCGGCATCCTGATCGACCGGATTGGCCTGCGCAAGTCGTTGATGATCTTTGGAGTGCTCTGCTTCATCGGCCCGGCCATTACAGTCTCCGCGGGGAAACTCTCCGTCATGGCCATGGGTCGTTTTGTTTTCGGAGCGGGCGCCGAAACGCTGAATGTCGCCGTCATCGCCGCCATCGCCCGCTGGTTCAAGGGCAAGGAATTGAGTTTCGCTTTAGGGTTAAACCTCACGGCGTCGCGCCTCGGCACTTTTGCGGCACTGAATTCACCCACATGGGCTAAATGGGCATTCACGAACTGGCGAACTCCGTTCGTGATCTCACTCGCATTCTCAGTGCTGTGTGTAGTCGGCGCAGCTATCTATTGGCTCATGGAACTCTGGGCCGAAAAAAACTTCGACCTGGGCGGGGTTTCCACCGACAAGGTGGTATTGTCCGACGTACGGAAGTTCGGTGTCAGCTACTGGCTGATCGTGGCCCTCTGCGTCGTCTTCTACTCCGCCATCTTCCCTTTCCAAACTTTCGCCGTGAAATTCTTCATGGAGACACACGGCACCTCGCGCGAGTTCGGCGGATTTCTGTCCAGCATGTTAACCCTGTTCGCTATGATCGCGACCCCGCTGTTCGGCCTGCTGGTCGACCGCGTTGGAAAACGCTCGCTGCTCATGATGATCGGCTCCATGCTCCTGATTCCGGTCTACCTGATCATGGCTTACACGCAGGTTAGCCTTTACGTCCCCATGGCGATGATGGGGCTGGCCTTCTCGCTGATTCCGTCAGTGATGTGGGCCTCGGTCGCCTATATCGTGGACTCGGCTAAAATCGGGACGGCCTATGGCCTGATGACCATGATCCAGAATATTGGCCTGTTCGGCCTGAACCTGTTAATCGGCTCGGCCAACGACTACAGGCATGCCGGCCCCGGCAACCCCGCCGGCTACAACCTCGGGATGTGGATTTTTTCGACGCTTGGATGCCTCGGCGTGGCATTCGCGTTCCTGCTGCGGCAGCGCGAAATCGGGCCTCATGGGCATGGGTTGGAGACGATCACAACGAGCCAGAAATGATGCGTTCTTAGGTTAACGGCAACGAACGACAGAAAGTAACGGCCGGGACAATTTTGGGTCAAGAATTTACCAATTTCCGAAGATTGCGACTCTAAATTCGGGATCGGGTTTATCACTGGATGACCCAGAGTGTTCAACCCCGAGCAGGCAAAGGATTTCCAGATTCGACGCATCTCAACCGAGAATCCCAAGATCAGTAGATTGCCTCTGGTATTCTGAATATGACCATTACTTTCGTGCTCGGGCGACGGCCCGCAAGCCATACAACGCAAAGCTAGTTAGCCGCATCTGACCAGATGCGGCCGGAAAAGGCAGCTTGACCGACCGAGATCCAAAAGAGGCCCAGCGACAGGGCACGGGCACAGATAAAGACCCGAACGAAGCCGAGCTGATCGAGCGAGCCAAGCAAGGGGACGCTCAGGCGTTCCAGGCTCTCTACGACAAGCATAAGCGGCGGGTGTACTCGCTCTGTTTGCGCATGACCGCAAATACGGCCGAGGCCGAGGACCTGACTCAGGAAGCGTTCCTGCAGCTCTATCGCAAGATCGCAACCTTTCGCGGCGAATCGGCGTTTTCGACCTGGCTGCACCGGCTGTCGGTGAACGTGGTGCTGATGCAGCTGAGAAAAAAGAGTCTCCCGGTGGTTTCGCTGGAAGAATCCACGCAGGGAGAGGAAGATACTCCGAAGAAGGATTTCGGAGCAGAAGATTTGGCGTTGGCCGGATCCATCGATCGGCTGCAGTTGCAGAAGGCGGTCGACGATCTCCCTCCCGGTTATCGCACGATTTTTGTTCTGCACGACATTGAGGGTTACGAGCATAATGAAATCGCAACCCTCGTGGGCTGTTCGATCGGCAACAGCAAGTCGCAACTGCACAAAGCGCGCATGAAGCTGCGCGATCTGCTCAAGATGAATCGAGCCGAAAAAGCCGAGCAATCCTGAGCGCGTAAGAAGTAAGAACGTGATCCGGCGCAGACTGGACACGGCAGTAACCTCGGGCTAGGGGCATAACGCCACAGCTCAGTTGCATTGGCAGTAGACTGGTTCGACAGAGGCTTGGGGAGAGCTGTATGAATTGCGTTGATTTGCAAGCCAGTCTGGCGGAGACAGCGGAGACCACAGAAGACCGCGGCAGCGTCGGACGAAATTCCGAACAGCAAGCTCATCTGAACACATGTCCAGGGTGCTCGGCTCTGGTCGCGGAGTTGAACCTGATTGCCTCCTCGGCGATCGAACTGCGGGCGGCGAACGAACCCAGCCCGCGGGTCTGGAATTCCATTGAAATCGCCTTGCGGCAGGAAGGCCTGATTCGTCCGCCACGGCCAAGCCGGTCGCTTCTGCCTTCTCTCGGCAGCCGCTGGGCGTGGGCGCGCTGGGCGCTGCCCGTGGCCGCTGTGGTGCTGATCGCGGTGGGCTTGTATGTTCGGCAAACTTCCCTGCCCGTGCGACTTGCGCGCACCACGGCTCCGGCCGCTGCCGTATCCGGCGAAGTATCCGATCTGGCGATTGCGGGGCTGAACGACGATGACCTGCTGCAGGAAGCCGCGAAACAGTCGCCCGCCATGCAGGCTCAATACACCGACAATCTGCGCCACGTGAACCAGTACATTCAGGATGCGAAGGGCGTAGTGGCCGCCAATCCGAACGACGAGGAAGCTCGCCGCTCGCTGCTGGAAGCCTATCAGGAAAAGGCCATGCTTTTTGAGTTGGCCATGGATCGTTCTCTGCCGTAATGTAGACAGTGCCAAAACCGCGCGACTCGGGCTGCGCGGAACAGATACAGGGGCATCGGGAATCTAGAGTTATCGGGATCTAGGGGCATCGGAATCTTATGAGTGGGCGCACAATCGAACTTGTCGTAGTCGGCGCGATGCTGGCTGGAATCCTGAGCGTCGGAACCCTCTCCGCCCAGACCCGCAAAGATTACCGCTTCAACGTCGGGCCCAAGGCGGGAGTTTCGGTCAACAACCCCTTCGGATCGGTCTCAGTCAAACCCGCGACGGGCAATGTCGTAATCATCAACGCCGTGCTGTATTCCGACAAGGTCGAAGTAGATAACAATCTGGTAGGCAATCGAGTCGAAGTCCAGTCTCACTTGCTGCCCGGCGGCGACCCGCAATCCGGACGAGTCGATTACGAAATCCTGGTGCCCGCCGATGCCAGCATCACGCTGCACTCGAGCACTGGATCGCTGCACGCCGAAAAACTGCACGGGGATGTAACTCTCGAAGGCGCTTCCGCAACCGTCGACGTCCGCGACATCAGTAACGCGCATGTGCACGTAAAAACCCTGAATGGCCCAGTCACCATCACTAACGTGCAGGACGGGCACGTGGAGGTGGACTCGCTAAGCGGCGACGTCACCCTGACTTCGGTCACCGGACCGCTGGTGCAGGTGATATCGACCAGTGGCGGCATCAACTACATCGGCGACTTCGGCGGCCGCGGCGATTATCGCCTGACCAGCCACAGCGGCAACATTGAAGCGACGGTTCCGGGCTCAACCTCCGCCGACGTGAGCGCGCGCTCGGTGCGCGGTGAAGTCCACGACGACATTCCTCTCCAACCCAAGACGCACAACTGGTTCCCCGTCACACCAGGCAGTGCCTTCACGGGTACCATGGGTCAGATCACCATGTCATCGACCGTGGTGCTGCGCAGCTTCAGTGGTAAAATCCACCTCAGAAAACGCACCTCCAAATAAATTCAGCTTCTAGCTCCTAGCTTCTGGCTTCTAGCCAAACCTTTTACGTGGCTAGGAACTAGCGGCCAGAAGCTGACTCTTGAAGAAGGGTTCCGGCAAAACCGCGAAGCGCAAGGTGCAGCCCCGCAGTCAGGCGTCGAAACGCACGGGTGTTTCCGGGAATGCGGTTTTCCTGGTCGGCTTCATGGGCGCCGGGAAAAGCAGTGTGGGCCGGGCACTCGGCCGGCGGCTGAATTGGGTGTTTGAAGACCTCGACGACCGCATCGAGGCGCGAGAAGGGCGCACAGTGGCGGAGATTTTCCGGGATGCAGGAGAATCCGAATTCCGGCGCGCCGAGCATGCAGCTCTGGAACATGTACTGCGGGAACTGGGCGGCGGGGGCGTCAGAATCGTAGCCCTGGGCGGCGGCGCTTTCGTGCAGAAGGAGAATGCGGCCCTGCTGAAGCGGTCAGGCGTGCCCACGGTTTTTCTGGACGCTCCGGTCGAAGATTTGTGGGAGCGCTGCTGCGCCCAGGCCCGTGAAGCCGGAGTGGAACGTCCGCTGCTCCGCAGCCGCGAACAGTTTGGCAAGCTCTATGACACGCGCAGTCGAAGCTACTCGACAGCAACTTTGAAGATTCAAACCGGCTCGCGCGCGGTGGAAGCGATTGCCGCAGAAATTGCGGACAGGCTGGGCCTGAAAAAAATCGAGCTACGCACCGAACAAGGAGAAGTCGAGTGAAGTTTGAACCAGAAATGCGCCGGGCGTTGGCTTTCGTTTTGGGATGTTCCCTTGCGACTCTCGCCGGCGCGCACGCGGCCGACAAGAAAGACAAGGCGAAACCCGCACCCAACCCAATCGTCGACTCCGGCTCGTTCGGCGTGTTTGTCAAAGGCCAGCGCGTTGCCACCGAAACCTTCCACATTGAGCAGCAAAACGGCGTCAGCATCATCAAATCGCAGCTCAAGGAAACAGCCGGGTCCGATCCAGCCTCGCAGAAGTCGGAACTGGAACTCGGCGCCGGCGGCGAGATCCAGAAATATGAGTGGAGCCAGTCCGCGGGCGGTTCGCTGATCGTGTTTCCTGACAACGACTTTCTGAAAGAGAAGATCACGCCCCCGGGTCAAGCCAAAGCGGCCGAGCAGGCCTATCTGCTGCCCGCCACAACACCGGTGCTCGACAACAATTTCTTCATCCACCGGGAGTTGCTGGCATGGCGATATCTGGCAGTAGCGCCCTGCAAGAACGAAAATGGCGTCCGCCAATGCCAGTCCGCCGACTTCGGCGCGCTCGTCCCACAGGACCGCACTTCGATGAGCGTCCGCATGGAACTGGCGGGGAAAGAGAAAATTACGATCCACGGCGCCGAGCGCGAATTGCTGCGCCTGAACCTGTCCGGAGAAGATATGCTGTGGCAGCTGTGGGTGGATGACAACGATCACTTCAAGCTCATGCGTGTGGCGATTCCTGCCGATAACACGGTGGTGGACCGGGATTAAGGGCTGTGCCTGCCCGGCGGCAGAATCGAGATCGCCCTGGAAAACCTATTGCTGTTGACTGACTCACGTACGGCGCGCGTGCTGGTGACGGTGCTGCTGTTCGCGCTGGCGCTGGGATTTCTCTACGTGGCACGCGACACGCTGATCGCGTTTCTGTTCGCCATCTTCTTCGCCTACCTGATGAGCCCGCTGGTAAATCGCCTGGAAGGCTGGCTGCGCGGGCGCGACCGCGCCATCGCGGTGATTTACATTCTGCTGGTCGTGCTGGTCGTGGTGTTTTTTGTGGCCGTAGGCCCCAAGGTGACGCGCGAAGGAGCGCGGTTAGGAAAAGCCTTGCCCGATCTGCTCACCCAGCTCAAATCCGGCAATATTGCGGAGCAACTCGGTAAAGACCACGGCTGGAACGAGAAGACTGCGAACCTTTTGCAGTCGTTTCTGGTCAGCCACAGCGAGGACATCGAACAGGTGGCACAGCGTATCGGCTTGCGCGTGGCCGACGTAGCTAAGCAGGCGTGGCTATTCTTCGTGGTGCCGCTGCTCTCCATCTTCTTCCTGAGGGATGGCCGGTCTTTCAGCGACTTCTTGCTCTCAACCATCTCATCGCGGCCGCAGCGCGAGTTTCTGGAAAACGTGCTTAACGATCTCAACCGCATGCTGGCCCACTTCATCCGCGCGCAACTCACGCTGGCGGCGCTGACGTTGGTCATGTACTCGGCCTTTCTCGGCGTAATGCGAGTTCCCTACGCTCTGATTCTGGGCACGATTGGCGGCGTGCTGGAATTTGTTCCCGTGGTCGGCCCGCTGGCCGCGGCCCTGATCATCGTGAGCGTGGCCCTGCTGATGAGTTATCAGCACTGGCTGATCCTGATCATCTTTCTGGCGATCTGGCGACTGGTGCAGGATTACGTTTCGTCTCCGCGGATCATGGGCGAAAGCATGGAGCTTCATCCGTTGGCTGCCATTTTCGGCGTGATGGCCGGAGGCGAAGTCGCCGGCATCCTGGGCATCTATCTTTCGATTCCCGTGATGGCGAGTCTGCGTATCGTCTTCCGCCGCTGGCGCCTGTATGCCGAGAAAAAGAAATTCGGCCCCCTGACCGAAATTCCCTTCCGCGGCCAGGAAACGCACCGGCCGTAGGTCCCGGCTTGTGTGGAGCGGGCACTCCTGCCCGCTGCTTTTGACCTTGCTCCGCTGATAAACCCTCTGCCGAAAGCAGCGCAAAAAGCGGCGGACAAGAGTGTCCGCCCCACATTTCTGCGCTACAACCCCGCGCCAGCTCCAGTAACCTTCTCCACCACAACTTTGCGCAGAAACTCCGCCGCAGCCTCGGGCAGCACTGTGTTGATGAACATCCCCGACCCCAACTCGAATCCGGCCACGCGGGTCAGCCGCGGAATCACGCTGACGTACCAGTGAAAGTGGCGCGCGCCCGCGTATTCCGCCGGCCCGCTGCGAATCATGAAGTTCAGGTCAGGATTCCCCAGGCCCACATAAATCTTCGCCAGCAAAGTACGCAGCACGCGCGCCAGGTCGTTAATTTCCATTTCAGAGATATCGCCAAAGCTGGCCATGTGGCGCAGCGGAAAAATGTGCGTGCCAAAAGGCGTGGCCGATGCAAACACTTCCATGGCCACGAAGCGCTCGCTCTTGATGACGACGCGAGTCTGGTCTTCCACTTCCCGCTCCACCATGTGGCAGAACATGCATTCGCCCACGTCGTCATAATGGCGCAGCGCCTCGTGCAACCTATGCCGCACCTGGCTGGGGATCACCGGCGTCGCGATCAGCTGCGAGTGGGGATGCTGCTGGCTGGCCCCGGCATCGACCCCGTGATTCTTGAATATCGTGATGTGATTGACGCGGTGGTCCATGCTCAGAGCGTTGTAACGCTCTTTATAAACACGAAGAATGCTGGCCACATGCGCGTCGGGCAACAGCCCCATGTAACGCGAGTGGTCGGGACTGTCGATGATGACTTCGTGAAATCCGAAACCTTCGATGCGTCGCCGCAAGTGCTGCAGGCTGCGCGTCGGCTGCACCTCGCTCGACAACGCCGCGAATTTGTTGGGAATCACGCGCACTGCCCAGGACCCGCCGTTCACGGGAGACCGCATGACCTCCGCCGGAGTCTTGCTCTCGTTTCCCGGACAGAATGGGCAGTTCTCGACAAAGTCCGGCACCGACTCCACCACGCGATGCGTGGCCAACTCCTCGGGCCGCTTCGCCCGCTCGGTGGCAATGATGACCCATTCTTTGGTGAAAAAGTTTTGGCGCAGCTCGGGCATGGCAAATCTCTCCAACTTCTTCTATCGGCCAGATGCAATCTTGTCTGGAGTGGCGAGCTTTCTGCGGTGGCACGATGGCAGGGCAATTCGGACGGGCCAGAAGTAATCATCCTTTCGCTACTTGCCTGCTTACTTCCCGGCATTGGAAGCTGGTGTTGTCGTTTACTATAGTGTTGTCATTCCGACCCCCGAGCGAACGCGAGGGGCGGAGGAATCTGCTCCCCCTCGACTGTTATAGAATTCCAAGTATTCTGATTGAGAAAACCTGATTGAGAAAATATGACCCGCAAAATTCCTATTGGCATTCTCGGCGCCACCGGTGTCGTCGGACAAAGATTCATCCAGATGCTGGAGCGCCATCCCTGGTTTGAAGTGGCCTGGCTGGCCGCGTCCGACCGCTCAGAAGGCAAGGTGTACGCCGAAGCAGCGCGTTGGCGCCTGAAGACGCCGATTCCGCCCGCAGTGGCGGCCATGACCGTTTCGCCGGCCACTCCCGAAGGCGCCCCCAAAATTATTTTTGCCGCGCTTGACGCTTCCATCGCGGCCGAGATGGAACCGCGTTTCGCCGACGCGGGCTGCGCCGTGGTGTCAAACTCGAGCGCCTTGCGCATGAAGGAAGACGTGCCGCTGGTCATCCCCGAAGTCAATGGCGGACACATCAAACTCATTGACGTGCAATCCTCGCGCAAAAAGTCCGGCGGCTATGTCGTCACCAATCCCAACTGCTCTGCCATCGGCCTGGTGCTGGCCCTTGCCCCACTCCACCAGCAGTTTGGTTTGGAGACTGTGATGGCCGTGACCATGCAGGCGGTGAGCGGCGCAGGATATCCCGGCGTGGCCTCGCTCGACATCCTCGGCAACGTGATCCCCTTCATCAAGAACGAAGAAGAAAAGATGGAAGAGGAAACGAAGAAGCTGCTCGGCCGGCTCAACGGCAGCAAAATAATTCCTGGCGACTTCGCCATGAGCGCGCAGTGCAACCGCGTCGCCGTCGAAGACGGGCACACTGAGTCGATTTCGATCCGACTGAAGAAAAAAGCCAAGCCCGCAGAAATCATCGCCGCCTGGAACAGCTATCGCGCCGAGCCCCAGGAGCTAAAGTTGCCCAGTGCTCCCCAGTTCCCGGTCGTCTATCTAGAAGCCGCCGACCGTCCGCAACCGCGCTTCGACGTCGACATGGGAGCCGGGATGACCACTGCGGTCGGACGTCTTCGCCCCTGCGGCGTGCTCGACTGGAAATTTACCGTGCTCTCGCACAACACCATCCGCGGAGCCGCCGGAGCCGCCGTGCTCAACGCCGAACTGCTGAAGGCCAAGGCATACCTCGGATGACTTGGCGTTCTATCGGGAGCTTCCACCAAAGACGCCTGCGTCATCCTGAGCGGAGCCGTCTTTCCGGCGGAGCGAAGGATCTCCCGCGCCACAACACTGTCCTCCAAAGGCCCGCCGAATGATCGTCATGAAGTTTGGCGGAACTTCCGTCGAGGACGCGAAGGCCATCGACCGCGTTGCGTCCATCGTTGAAGGACGCCTGGCGCAGAAGCCCGTGGTCGTAGTCAGCGCCATGGCAAAAGTCACCGACACGCTGCTGACCATGGCGCGCGCCGCCGGCGAAGGCGAGCGCAAAACCGCGCTCAAACTCTGCCGCTCGCTGCAGGAACGTCACTACAACACTGCCAGCGAACTGCTGGGCACGGCGCGCTTCACCGAATTCCACTCGGAACTGGGTACGGATTTTGAAGCCCTCGACGAACTGCTGCGCGGAATCTCCGCCGTCGGCGAAATCACGCCCCGCACGACGGATCATGTCGCGGCGTTCGGCGAAATGCTCTCCAGCAGAATCGTCGCCGCCGCCTTCGCTGCGCGCGGACTCAACGGAGTTCATGTCGACTCCCGCGACGTGCTCTTCACCGACAGCGCCTACATGCAGGCGGTTCCGCAATATGAAGAAACCAACGCCAGGCTCCAAGACAAAGTTCAGCCTCTGTTGGAAGCTGGCCAAGTGCCAGTGATGGGCGGCTTCATCGGCGCGAACCGCGCCGGCATTACGACGACCATCGGGCGAGGCGGCTCCGATTTTTCTGCAGCTATCTTCGGCGCTGGTCTGGGTGCCGACCGCATCGAGATCTGGACCGACGTCGACGGCATCCTCACCACCGACCCGCGAATCTGCCCGGAAGCGCGAAGGATTAAAGTCATCAGCTTCGACGAGGCCGCTGAACTCGCGTATTTTGGCGCGAAAGTTCTGCACCCCGCGACAGTGCTTCCTGCCATCCAGAAAAATATTCCGGTCTACGTGCTCAACTCCCGCAATCCCTCATGCGAAGGCACGCGCATCACCACGCGCGCTCCGCAAGGGAAAAATATTTTCAAAGCCATCGCCGCCAAGAAACGCATCACCATCGTCGACGTGGCAGCTCCCCGCATGCTGCTGGCCCACGGATTTCTCCGCTCGATTTTTGAGGCCTTCGATCGCCACAAAGTTTCTATCGACGTGGTCTCGACTTCGGAAGTCAGCGTCTCACTCACTGTCGATTCCAATCAGGCAATTCCCGCGCTGGCGGCTGATCTCGCCAAGCTCGCCGACGTAAAGTATGAAGGCCGCAAGGCAATCGTCTGTTTGGTCGGTGAGAACCTGCGCAACACGCCGGGAATTGCTGCCCTGGTTTTTCGCGAACTCGCCGACAAAAAAATTCGCATGATCTCGCAAGGCGCCTCGGAAATTAACTTGACCTTCGTGATCGAAGAAGATGAAGTGCCCAGCGTAATCCAGCGCCTGCACAAGACATTTTTCTCGGAGCTGGATCCGGAAGTCTTCGCGTAATCAAAGTCGACATCAACTATGAATGTTGTCATTCTGAACCGGCGCAAAGCGGCGGTGAGGAACCTGCTTTTTGCCCCACAAACATGGAAGGTCACCGTGGAAGAGCGGCGCTTCAGGCTGCATTAAGCGTCTAAACGTCTGAACAAGGCTTTAGCCGCTGCGGTAAGCTGTTGAGCATGAACCTCCTGATTCTAGGCCGCGGCAAAACGGGATCCCTCGTGGCGGAAGCCGCCGCCGAGCGCAAACACGAAATCCGCGTCGCCGGCTCGAATGAAAACGCCGCGTGCGCCGCACTCACACCCGAAAAGCTGCACGACATCGACGCCATCATCGACTTCACGGCCCCGCACTGCGTTATCTCCCATATCGAGGCCGGCGTGAAGGCCGCCAAGAATATGGTCGTCGGCACGACGGGCTGGCATAACGAAATCGACCGCGTCCGCGCGCTGGTCGAACAGCACGGCACCGGATTCGTGTACTCCCCCAACTTCTCTGTCGGCGTGAATCTTTTCCTGGACGTCGCCCGCACCGCCGCGGCAGCCCTGCGCCACGATTATTCCGGCCAGATTTTTGAGCGCCACCACGTTCAAAAAAAAGACGCGCCCTCAGGCACCGCGATCGCGCTACAAAAAGTCATGCGCGGGGCGAGTGGCCGCGGCTCTCAGAACGACGATCTGCAAATAACCTCCTTCCGCGAAGGCGACGTTGTCGGCCTGCACGAAGTTGTCCTCGAATCCTCGGCCGACCGCATTTATCTGTGCCACGACGCCAAATCCCGCCGCGGATTCGCCGAAGGCGCCATCCGCGCCGCAGAGTGGCTGCATGGCAAAAAAGGTTTCTACGATTTCAAGGACGTATGGCGCGAACTGTAGCTGCCCCTAAGCAGCATTCAAAGGAGGGTCGACATGCGACGAGTATTTCTTCTCACGCTCTTACTGTCCGGGATAAGTGGCACCACGCTCGCCCAAGGCAACTCGTCTGATCCACAGGCACTACAAGCTATTCTGACCGAAGTCCGTGCGCTTCGTCAGGAGTTGCGGGTCTCATTGGCAAGAGTTCAGACCAGCCAGATTTTACTTTCCAGGTTGCAAATGCAAGAGGGATCGGTCGCGCGAGCCTCGGAACACCTAAACGATGCTCGCTCGAAGCTCTCTGAGATAGGGGTCGGTAAGACGCAACTTGCAGCCGAGCTCAAGCGACTCGAGGATGCGCTAGGCGCCGAAGAGAACCTACCGCAACAGAAGGTGTTACAGGACAGGATCAATCACACCAAATCTGAACTCGAAGTCACGGTGGACACAGAGCAGCAGCAGCAAGCGATAGAAATCCAGGCCGAGCAGCAACTGCGCGCTGAACAGGATAAATTCAACGCGCTCGAAGCCCAATTAGACGAGCTCATCCGAAGCATGGGCAACTCAGCCGGACAATCCGGGCATAATCGGCCCTGACCTGGCCGGTTTCGCTTCACCCTCATTCGCGTTATCTTATTCCTATGCAACTCCGTGGGTGTGGTACTGCACTGGTAACTCCGTTTCATCAGGATGGTTCGATCGACGATACCGCCCTGCGCAATTTGATCGCGTGGCAGATTGAGTCGGGCATAGATTTTCTGGTTCCGTGCGGCACGACGGGCGAGACGCCCACGCTCACCCACGACGAATGGCTGCACGTGATCGACACGACAATCGAAGTTGCGGCTGGACGCGTGCCCATCGTAGCCGGAGCGACTTCGAACTCGACGCACGACGCGGTCGAGAAGGCGAAAGAGGTTGCCGCGCGCCCCGGAGTCAACGCCATCCTTACCGCGACGCCCTATTACAACAAGCCCACGCAGGAGGGCCAGTACCGCCATTTCAAGGCCATCGCCGAAGCCGTGGGAGACAAGCCTGTCATTCTCTACAACGTCCCCGGCCGCACTGCGGCGAATCTTGAGCCCGCAACGCTGGCACGCCTTGCCGAGGTCGCCAACATCGTGGGCGTCAAAGAAGCCAGTGGCAACGTGACTCAGGTCGCGGAGGCGATCGGTCTGGTGCCCGAAACTTTTCTGGTTTTTTCCGGGGACGATTCAGTCACACTGCCGGTCATTGCGCTGGGCGGCGTTGGACTCGTTTCGGTCGCTTCCAACGTGATTCCGCGCGAAATGGCGTCGCTCACCCATGCCGCGCTTTCAAACGACTGGACGACGGCGCGCGCCCTGAATCGCAAATATCTGCCGCTGATGCAGGCCAACTTCATCGAGTCGAGTCCGTTGCCGGTGAAGGCGCTTCTCGCGATGATGGGCAAAATTGAGGAAGTCTATCGCCTGCCGTTGTTGCCTATGCGCCGCGACACGCGCTCGCGCCTGCAGAAAATTGCCACCGAAGTGGGAGTGATCGCCAAACCCGCCGGGCCGGCCGCCGAAGCGCCGGAATTTTTCATCTACGAGAACTGGGCCGCCGGGCCGCGCAAGATCGTCCTGCACCGCGGATCCTGCGGCCAGTGCAGCCACGGCAAAGGACGTCCCGCGGGCCACGACGTGAACCACGCGCGCTGGCACGGTCCGTATACAACTCTGCCCGAGGCCCGGGAAACTGCTCATGCCATGACCGGCGTGCTGATCCGCAGCGAATGCAAATGCGTATAGGTAAACATTACTGATTGCGGATTTTCGATTTGTGATTGTTGATTGACCACACGACCGATGAAAACGGCCGCAATAGCTCTCGGCATTTCCGTCGCACTGGTTATCGCGGCGACCGCCATTTGTCTGCCCGGCATCTGCGGATGCGTCTCGTGGCTCGGCATTCCCGACTCGGAGTTTTCGATCTTCATCGCAATTCCCCTTTACTTCGCGGGGATTTTGGGAACCGTCATCTCGACCTGCTGGCTGACCTTTCTCGCCATTCGCGCCGCCGTACGTCGGACCCGATCGCCTGAAGCACCGCCCCTCCTTTGACAATTCAGTAATCAGCAATCGACAATCATCCCTTCATGTCCTCCCTGAAATCCTCCATCGAGCGCCTGTCCTCTATGGGCGAAGTCGAGCACGATCCTCAGGCGCGAAAAACATTTCTCGAGTTCCGCGAGCAGCTCACGCAGGGAGAAATTCGCGCGGCGGAAAAAGTCGGCGACAAAAAAGACGCGCGCTGGATCGTCAACGCCTGGGTGAAACAAGGGATTCTGCTGGGGTTTCGTCTGGGAGTTCTTCAGGAAATGCCCTCGGGCTTGTCGTTCGTCGACAAAGACACTTTCCCAGCTCGCCAGTTCACCATCGCCGATCGGGTGCGCGTGGTGCCCGGAGGATCCTCGGTGCGCACCGGAGCTTACGTTGCCGCGTCGGTTATCTGCATGCCGCCTATGTTCATCAACGTGGGCGCGTACGTCGACGAAGGCACCATGATCGATTCGCACGCGCTGGTCGGGTCGTGCGCGCAGATTGGCAAGCGCGTGCACCTGAGTGCGGCCGCGCAGATCGGAGGGGTGCTCGAGCCCATCAACGCTGCACCGGTGATCATCGAGGACGACGTGCTGGTCGGCGGCAATTGTGGAGTCTACGAAGGAACTCTGGTGCGAGCGCGCGCGGTTCTCGGTGCAGGGACAATTCTGACGCGCTCGACGCCGCTCTATGATTTGGTTCGCGGCGAAGTTTATCGCGCCACCGCTGACGCGCCGCTCGAGGTTCCTGAGAATGCCGTGGTCGTTCCCGGCTCGCGCGCCGTCAAGCAGCAGAAAGGCCCTTGGGGCTGGAACCTTTCGCTCTACACACCGGTCATCGTGAAATACCGCGACGAAAAAACCGATCGAGCGATTGAATTGGAGGACTGGCTGCGCTAGTTAGCTATGAGTTATGCGAGAGATTGGGTATACCCCTCCCCCCTCCTATCTTTGGAATCATCGCGCTAGCACGAAATTCCCGGCAAAATCCGGATATCAAAGAGCTTAAATACTAAAATCCGTGAAACATTGGACTTAGGGGCGCGACGGATTGGCTTGTGCCAACTGTCACGGCCTCGGTCATCATCGCGCAAGTGACGGGCTGTGGACAAGGTTGGATGTCACAGCGGCCTGTGGATTTCGGCGCGAAGCCAACTTTCCTAGGACAGCGAAGTGCGGTCTGCCAGCTCCGTACCCCTGGTATCGTCAAGCAACTGCCACGAAAAAACCGAGCAAGGAATCCGGATTTGAGACTGGCTAAGCCAGAACATCCCGATTCAGAGTGGCACGGCTATCAGGTAAACTATGCGCCGGAAAACACTATGCGGATTTACGCCTCAATCGCCGCTATGGTTCTAACGACGGGGCTCCTGGGTGTTCTTATTGGCCAATCAAATCGCAAGTCTGCACCCGAACCCAAATTCTCTGAGCTTTCCAATGAAGACAATGCGCGGCTTGAGCAACAGAGAGCGGTGATCGCAGCAGCCGCAAAGCAGCGGTACGGATTGGCGCACCTAGACAGAACCAAGAGCGACTTGCCCGTTCTTCAACATCTAATCAACGACAAAGTATTCAACAAGACTCAGACGTATGAATTGCAGTGCCTCGGTGTTGCCTTCGGGGACGTGCTGACGAGCGAACTTCCGCTGCGATGGGTCATGATCACTGATGAGTTCGGCACTGATCCGACGTTGCGTTTCAAGGAGACGACACTTCAAATCAACGCCCTCACGATGATTTCCAAGCGAGTCGAGAGGGGCGAGCCAGTGAACGTGCAGTGGCTTCTAGACGAAACGCATAAGCAGCTTGTGGTAAATGAAAAGAAGTTTCGCTGACTCTCGTCTACCCGAGCTCAACTCCTAACTTCCCAGCTCCGTTCGAGGTAATTCGAATCTGCCCCAGCCTCGCAATCACTGCATCTGCGTGCTCTAACCTTTCCGCTGCATACGTGCTCGTAATTCCAATCACCTTCATCCCGGCGGCTCGCGCTGACTCAATTCCTGCGGGCGCGTCTTCGATCACCAGACAGTCTGCGGGATTAAATCCCAGCTGCGCGGCGCCCTTTAAATATGGCTCGGGATGCGGCTTTCCGTGGATGACGTCGTCGGAGGTGACTAGAACTTTCGGAACCGGTAAGCCGCAATAGCGCAGGCGATTGGTGGCCAGCAGCCTTGAGCCTGACGTGACGACGCCCCATCGTCCTTCGGGAACCTGACGCACCAGATCGGCCGCTCCGGGCATGACGGTGACGCCACGCTGGTCGCCGGCTTCGTGATTTTCGATGGCGCTGGCTTCAACCTCGGCGTTGAGATGCGGGGCTACGCGGCGGATGACCTCAACCGTGCGAACTCCGTGGGCAATGGCCATGATGGCATCTCCGTCGACGCCTTTGCGTTGCGCCCACTCGCGCCATTCGCGGTCTACGGCGCGGGTGGAGTCGACGAGAACTCCGTCCAGATCAAAAAGAATAGCGGCGCAGGAAAAAGTGGGCATCTCTTAATGTTTATCACACGATGTTTATCGCACGCTTGGGATGGAGGAACCTCAGGGGCTAAAACCCAGATTTGATCTGGCTCTGGCGACACGGCTGAAACCGTGCCTTCCCAAATCGCTCTGCGCCCCCAAGCCACCTACCGAACCGGTGCAGCTTCTTTGAACGCCCGCTGTAACTCTCCGTCGACAGCGCCTCGGTGCCAGCAGGTTGCATAGGTCCTTCGCTTTGCTCAGGATGACAGGTTAATGGGAAGTTAGCGCGTCGGAAGAATCGGCTGGCTCTGCGCGGCGAGTGCTGCTTGCTGCGCCCGTTGCCGCAGCATAAGATGCCGGTTGCGAAAGTGTTGCCTGGCGCGTTCGCCCCAGGCGCGCACGAACCAGTAATTCAATCCCGCGCCGATGGCCGAGCTGGCCAGTGGAATCAGGCGGCCTGCCCACTTCTCCACAACTTCTGCGCTGGCCTTGGCCGCGATGCTTCGGATGACGCGGGGCACAAATTTATTGATGACCTCTTTTTCCAGAAGCTCGCGGCTGATGTCGACTCCGGCGGCGCTGGCGGCGGCGATCCACAGTTCGGCAATTTCGTCGTCGGTGTTGAACTCGAATCCGTAGAGCAGACTCAATTTCTGAATCGTGCGCATGGTGATCGCCGAAAGAATGCCGAGGTCGGGGACGATGGTCAGCAGTCCGCCCAGGCCGAGGCCCGCGCCCTCGATGGCTGCGACCTTCATGCCGCTGCGGATGATCGAGTTTGCAACGGCGTCGAGTTCCCCAATGTCGAGCGAGTACACACCGTGGTATCCGCTGATGGGCACGCGGTAGGCCGCGCGCAGTTGCAGCAGAAATTTTGCGGGATCGACGCGGACGGTCGAATAGGCGCGGGTCAGGCCATTCACCATTGCCGTTTCCACGCGCCGCCGCAGCCACGATTTGCGCTCGTCTGCCATTGATTCAACCTTATCGCAGTGAGAGGAAGAAAGCTATTGAGCTACGAGTTTTGAGCTTCGAGTTGCGAGCCGCGGGCCACCCGGCGTTGGCAAGCGATGTCGGAAGGGGGTGCACGGGGACCGCATTGGCGAGTCCTATCGAGAACGATTCACGGGGGCTAAAGCCCACCTTCGGGCAATCCTGACGCGGCGCTGAAGCGCCGCTCTTCCACGTCACCGCTCGATGCGCTTCCACCCATTCTCTGCTCTTGCACCCACTCGCTGCACTTTCACCCACTCGCGGCTCTTTCACCCACTCGCTGATCTTGCACCCAGCCACTCGCCGCTCGGGGCTCGTAGCTCGGGGCTGTGTGCTAGCATCATGTTTACTCAATGCCAACTGGAAAACTGCAGATTATTCCCCTGGGGGGCCTGGGCGAGTTCGGTATGAACTGCATGGCCGTGCGCTGGGGCGACGACATCATCGTCATCGACGCCGGACTGATGTTCCCTGAAGCCGAGTTGCTGGGCGTCGACATTGTTGTGCCGGACATTTCTTATCTGGTTGAAAACCGGCAGCGGGTGCGCGGAATTGTTCTGACGCACGGGCATGAAGACCACATTGGTGCGCTGCCTTGGATGCTCTCCGAGCTTAAGGTTCCGGTATGGGGTACTGAGTTCACGCTCGCTTATGTCGAAGACAAACTCGACGAGCACGGACTGCTGGACGACGCCGACCTGCGCGAGATGCGGCCCAACGAGCGTTTCAAGGCCGGACCGTTCACGATTCATCCCATTCAGGTGACGCACAGCCTGGTCGATTGCGTTGCGCTGGCGATCCATACGCCGCTTGGCGTGATCATTCACACCGGCGATTTCAAAGTTGATCCCACACCTACCGACAACAAACTTTTCGATCTGCATACCTTCGCCGAGTACGGCAAGAATGGCGTGCTGGCGCTGTTTCAGGACTCCACCAACGTCGAGCGCAAAGGATATACGCCCAGCGAGCGCGCGGTGCGGCGGAAGTTTGACGAAGTGTTCGCTCACACTAAGCGACGGCTTTTTATTTCCTGTTTTTCGTCGTCGATTCATCGCATCAATCTCGCGGTGCAACTGGCTCATGAGCATGGGCGCAAGGTCGCGTTCCTTGGACGGTCGATGAATAACTCGGCGGAGATTGCCGAGGACCTCGGATATATCGAAGTGCCGGACGGGCTGGTCATTAATCCTGGGGAGATGAAGAATTTTCCGCCGGAAAAAGTCTGCGTGCTCATCAGCGGCACGCAGGGTGAGCCCATGTCGGCGTTGTCGCGCGCGGCGGTTGACAATCATAAACACGCGAAGATTGAAAAGGGCGACACGGTTGTTCTATCGTCACGCATTATTCCGGGCAATGAGAAAACTATTTACCGGATGATCGATCACCTGTTCCGCCGCGAAGCTTATGTGATTTACGAAGATGGAACTTCGCCGCCGATTCACGTGAGCGGACATGCCAGCCAAGACGAACTCAAGCTGATCATCAACCTGGTGAAGCCACGGTACTTTATTCCGATCCATGGCGAGTACCGGCAGTTGAAGCTTCATGCGGAAATGGCCGGAGCCATGCACAGTTCCGTCGGCAAAGTCATGCTGATCGAGAGTGGAGACGTTCTTGAATTCGACGAACTCGGGGCGCGCAAGACCGCGCGGATCAAGGTGGGCCGGGTCTGTATCGATTCCGGCTCGCGCACCGATGTCGTAGAGGATTTGATTATTAAAGATCGGCTACACCTCAGCGAAGACGGCATCGTGCTGCCCATCATCGCCATTAACAAGCTGTCGGGCGATGTGGAAACTGCTCCGGAAATCGTAACTCGCGGATTTAACCCCGGCGATGACGGACTGTTGGACGGAGCCAAGCGCATTGTCGAAGACACGCTGGCGCATTCGAGCGACGAAGAGAAGGGCGACTACGGCGTGATCAAGGAAAAAATTCGCGCCGACCTGAAGCGCTATATCTCGAAGCAAACCCAGAAACGGCCGCTGATTATGCCAGTGATTCTAGAAATTTAGCGGGGAGACCGCGCGATTGAATTTGCTTTCGTGAGTGCTATACTTTTGGCTTCTGACGGCAAGTCTGACAGTGAGGTTGGGTCATGAAACTCTTCGCCTTGCTCGCTGGTTTCCTCCTCCTAATCTGCACTCTTGGTGCTCAAGAATCCGACGACGTGGTACGCGGGCCTGACGGTGGCACCGATTACTTCGTCAGTGGCATCACCGTCCTACCAATTTCTGGAAAACCGTTTTCGGGCCGGAGCACGACGGAATGGAGCCGCACCCTGGAAGATGGGTCGGTCGTGACCAACCATCTGCTCACGGTGGTCGCCCGTGACAGTGAGGGGCGCATTTATCGCGAACGCCATAAGTTCGTCCCCCTTAATTCGAATGAGCAGTCCCCGCTGGAAGCAATTCGCATCTTTGATCCTGTCGCCCACACAGAAACTTTTTGCCGGGTTGCCACTCATCTCTGCAATGTCACTGCATATCACGGGCGGACTTCATTCACACTCAGGCCGGCAGGCTCGTTTGACAACGGCAAGCGCTCCCTCACTCGCGAAAGCGTCGGCAACGATGTGATCGACGGAATCAACGTGGTTGGCACGCGCGAGACCCTTACCATCGCGGCAGATGTGGTTGGCAACAGCCAGCCGCTCACGGTTACGCGGGAGTTCTGGTATTCGCCGGATCTGCAAGTAAACCTGGCGATCACCCGCAAAGACCCGCGCGAGGGCACGCAGACCGTTCGCCTCAGCGATCTTTCTCGGGCTGAACCCGACGCTGCACTGTTCAAGGTTCCCGCCGGTTTTGCGGTGCAAAACACCACTCCAGCGAAAGCTGAAAACTGATTCAAGTTCGAGTTTTTCGATCCTGAAGTCTCGGGCTTGTCAGCCTGAACGAAGTTGCCGCTTGCAGAGCGAGCGGCAACGCGATCGAGGGATTCCTGCCCGTCCACCGACGTTACGATCCCCGCAAGGACTTCCTACAACGCGCCATGCGTTATCCTTTTATCAGTCGGAAGCTCCAAGCTCATGATCACCCTCGACGACATCCACTCTGCTCGAGCCCGCCTCGAGGGCATTGCCGTCCGCACACCGCTGATTGAACTCGATCACGGCGACGGGGATCGGCGACTCTTCCTCAAGCCTGAAAATCAGCAGCCCATTGGGGCTTTCAAACTACGCGGGGCTTACAACAAGATCGCTTCACTTTCTGAAGCGGAGCGGAAGCGCGGCGTCATTTCTTATTCCAGCGGCAATCACGCGCAGGGCGTTGCTTATGCCGCGCGAGCGCTCGGGGTTAAGGCGGTTATCGTGATGCCCGGCAACGCGCCCGCCATCAAGCGCGAGGCAACTGCCGCGCTGGGCGCGGACATCGTACTGGTAGGACCAGGCAGCGCCGAACGGCAGCTTAAGGCCGAGGAACTGGCCGCAGAGCGCGGCTACATCATTGTGCCGCCATACAACGATGAACATATCATTGCCGGACAAGGCACTGTGGGACTCGAGATTCTCGAAGATATGCCGGACGTTGAAACCGTGCTCGCACCGGTGGGCGGCGGAGGGCTGATCAGCGGCGTCGCTGCAGCTCTCAAGCTGAGCAAACCTTCGGTGAACGTTTTCGGCGTCGAGCCGGAACTGGCGGCCGACGCGCAGGCCAGCTTGCGCGCTGGAAAAGTTGTTGAGTTCCCTGCCGAGCAAGTCACGCGCACGATTGCCGACGGACTACGCACGCAAAGTGTGGGCAATATCACCTTCGACCATATTCAATGTTTCGTCGACGGCATCGTCACGGTCAGTGAAGACGAGATTCGCGAGGCGATGAAGCTGCTGGCTGCGAATCCTGACACTGTGGCAGAGCCGAGTGGAGCGGTCGCAACTGCTGGATTTCTTTTTCACGGCGATCGATTGCCGAAGACCAGGATGAACGTCGCGATTATTTCCGGGGGCAACATTGAGCCACAGGTGTTGAGGGAACTACGGATTTGATCGATGATGACTTCAAAATCCCCACTTCTCGCAAAGAACGCGAGAAATGGGGCACCCGTTTGTTATGGCAGACGTTGCAAGGAACGTCTCTACGACCAATAATCATGCTTATGAGATTTCTCTATATGAGACTTCAACTTCGTCTTCCTGCGCTCGCGCTTTTTGCCGCCGCGTTTTTTGTGGTCACGCCGATCGCCTCCGCGCAGTCGCAGGCACAACGTGGCACGCTGGTTCACGAAGAAACTATCCGCGTGTCTCCTGCATCCGACGCCGCCAAACTCGGCGAGGCTAGCCGCGGACACGAACTGGTCATCCTCGAGACCAGCCGCGACTGGACTCATGTGGAGGCGATTATCCGCGAACCGAAGAAGGACGCCGACGAAGATGACCCGGAATCCGAAGGCAAGACGATTACGGGATGGGTGCAGGACAAGGCGCTGGTCACGCAGGCGACGCCCAACGGAGACAAGATTATTTTCGGGGAGGCGGCCGACTCCGAAGACCAGGCCAGCCGGCGCCGCGGACGGCGCGATGCCGCGCAGGACGCCATGCGGCTCTACTACCGCATCTACGATCTGTATCCAACTTCGCCGCTGGCCCCCGAAGGACTCTACCGCGCGGCCGACATTCGCTGGCAGATCGAACGATCCGACGTGCTGACGCGGCCCTCGGCCCGCGAGCGCGACTCCTATATGCGCGGGCAGATCAACGAAGAGTGGATGAAACTGGTGGTGAAGAAATTTCCCGGCACCAAGTGGGCCGACATGGCCGCCTTCCATTTCCTGGAAAATAAACTTTGCGGTGATTGGCAGGGCGCTTCGAAGTGTCCGGAAAAAGAAGCCGACATGTACGAGAAATATGCGAAGGAGCACGAGCAATCGCCTTCAGCCCCCGAAGCGTTGTATCAGGCCGCCTGGCGCCGGTCTGCGCTGATCGAGATTTACAAGACCGAGGCCAACCAGAAAAAGGCGGACGAGGCGAAGACCCGCGCGCTCGAGCTAACGCAAAGAATTGTCAGCCAGTACGGGCAAAGTGACTGGGCATTGCGCGCGCAGAGTCTGATGTTTTACATTCAACAGGGCGTACCAACCTTCGGCAACACGACGGACTAAACCTTGCCAATTTATCAAGCGATTGTTCTTGCCATCGTTCAAGGACTGGGGGAATTCATCCCCATCTCAAGCTCTGGACACCTCATCATTGTGCGGCGGCTGCTGGGCTGGAACGAGCTTTCTGCCGCCCACGAACTCAGCTTCGACGTTGCCCTGCACTTTGGAACTCTCCTTTCGGTGCTGTTCTACTTTCGCCGAACCTGGTTCCAAATTGTGCGTGCGGCGCTGGGCGGGAAAGTCGTCCGGTTCTCGGAGTCGGGCGCGTCCGACGGGAACCTGACTCCCGCAGAGCAAAAAGAAGAGCGCATGCTGCTCTGGTTTCTGGCCATCGCCACCATCCCGGGAGCGATTGCCGGCAAGTTGCTCGAGCATTCCGCCGAGGACTATTTCCGCGAACACATCTTCCTGATTGCGGGCGCATTGATCGTGGTTGCGTTGCTCATGTGGCTGGGGGAGAAAGTTGGGAGCCTGCAGAAACCTCTGACCGGAATTTCTTTCGTCGATTCGCTGCTCATTGGCATAGCGCAGGCCTTTGCACTGATTCCCGGCGTTTCGCGCTCGGGCGCGACCATCACGGCTGGCCTGTTCCGCGGGCTCACGCGCGAGGCGGCGGTGCGATTCAGCTTTCTGCTGTCGACGCCGCTTATTGCGGGAGCCGCGTTGCTGAAGGCTCACGAACTGCGCAAAGAGGGCCTGCCCCATGACATGCAGATGCCGATGCTGGTAGGGATTCTCGTTTCCGCTCTCGTGGGATACGCGGCGATCTCATGGCTGATCCGCTATTTGCAATCGAACAGCCTGCGCGTGTTCATCATCTACCGCATCGTCGCTGGCATCGCGGTGATTGCTCTGGCGTTCGCCATGCATTTGCAGTAGGGGGGCATAGTCCTCGCCTGCGTCATCCCGAGCGGAGCCGTTCTTCAGGCGGAGCGAGGGATCTCCCGTTCCCCTGGGCTGGAAGGCTTATACATATCCTGCCAATCGCTTGCCAAATCCTCCCAACGAGGATTCATTGACTCAATCAGTTTTAGCTTCTTGCTTCTACGCCATCCCTTGATCTCCTTCTCGCGGCGGATCGCCGCGTCTGGATATACGAAGCATTCGAAGTAAATGAGTCGGGTTAGGTTATAGCGGGCGGTGAATCCAGCGGGGCTGTTCTTGTGTTGCCAGACTGTTCGACGAATGTCGCCAGTCATTCCGATGTAGAGAATCGCCGCCAGGGGTCCGTTGGTCATGATGTAGATGTAGAAGCGGCGGGCGGATTGCATCGAGTTGGTTGTATATGCTTGCCGTGGATTTGTCTGTGATGAATGAACATAGAGCTGTGGAGCGGGAGATCCCTCGCTTCGCCTGAAGAACGGCTCCGCTCGGGATGACGCAGCTGGGGGGAGTGAGGGAATTTGATTTCGACGCCCGTTCCCTTGGTAATCCGCCGTCTAGATTGCCTCGCGCCGGTGCGCGAACGGCGGGTTCTGCGGGAAACCAGCTGAATACTATGGGGAAATTCCTTGATTGTCGGAACCGCCGCTTCTTGGCATAATGTAAGGGCTCTGGCCGATTGCGGCACCGGGGGTGTAGTGTCGCCGGTGTGAATCTGCCTACATGGATTATCTGGCAAGCATTTTCATTCCCACCGGGAACCGGCGGCTCAATGAGCTGATCGGATTCCTGATGTGCGTCTCCGCGCTCCTCCTCTTCCTCGCGCTGGCTTCGTACTCTCCGCTCGACCCTTCGTGGAATAGCGCCTCAGTGCTGACCGGGGCACACGCAGCGCGCAACTGGATTGGCGTCGTCGGGGCGTACACCGCCGATATGCTGCTGCAGTTTCTTGGCGTCGGCGCTTTTCTGCTGGTGGTTTTTCCGGCGATGCTGGGGGCGCGCTGGTTCCGCTCGAGCCCGGTGCAATCTCCGCTGGCCAAGAGCCTGGGCGGAATCTGGCTGGTCATGTTCGTTCCCGCTATGCTGGCGCTGCTGCCCGGACACTTGCGCTGGATGCGAGTGATTCCCGTCGAAGGCTTGCTCGGCCGAGTGATCGGCGACGTGCTGATTCACTATCTGAATCTGGTGGGCGCTTATATCGTGTGTGCCACGGTGCTTGCCGTCGCGCTGTACCTGTCGACGGCATTTTCGTTCTCCGCGATTCGGCTGTGGGCTCCGACGCGGTTCGCGTTCGTTATCGCACTGTGGAATCGCTACAAAGATTGGCAGGGCGAGCGCGCCAAGAAACGGCAGCAGAAGGAACTCGACCAGCGGCGGATTTCGAAGCCAGTAGTAAAGACGCAGCTGATTCAAACTCGGCCAGCGCCTGCGGTTCAGGCTAAGGCCGCGCCGGAACCCCGTCGCACCGGCATCGAGCGCATGATGGAAGAAGAAGCGCCGAAACCCGCGGCGGCAACTGGCGGAATTCTCGCCGAACCTTTTGCGGCTGAAGCGTCGACCGAGGCGATAGCGGAGCCTGAAGTCAGCGAGCGCGGCGACAGCGGCAATAAGGCCAAGACCACGATGCCGCGTATCGCCGCCGGCGGATACAAACTGCCGTCAAGCAGCCTGTTGCAGCGTCCTGATGAACAGCAGCAAGTCGATGCCGACGAACTCAAACTGCTGGCGCAGGTGCTCACCGAAAAATATGCCGAGTTCGAGATTCACGGCCAGATCACGCAGATTAATCCCGGGCCGGTCGTCACCACGTTCGAGTTCAAGCCCGAGGCTGGGATTAAGTACAGCCGCATTACTAATCTTTGCGACGATCTGTGCCTCGCCCTGAAAGCGGAGAGCATTCTGATTGAGCGCATGGCCGGGAAGAGCACGGTCGGCATTCAGGTGCCGAACCGCCAGCGCGAAATTATCTGGCTGCGCGAGAACATCGAGTCGCAGGAGTTCATGGGATCGAAATCGAAAATGACGATCGCCATGGGCAAAGACATCAACGGTCGGATCGTCACGGCTGACTTGGCCGGGATGCCGCATCTGCTCATTGCCGGATCTACGGGCGCGGGCAAGAGCGTGGCCATCAACGCCATGATCATGTCGATCCTGTACAAGGCCACGCCCGATCAGGTGCGCTTGATTCTGGTTGACCCGAAGCGGCTCGAGCTGGGCAACTACGAAGGCGTGCCGCATCTTTACACGCCGATCATCACCGAGCCGAAACTCGCCGCCAATGCGCTGCGCAATGCGGTGCGCGAAATGGAGCGGCGGTTGAAGTTGCTCGCAGCCAAGGGCGTGCGCAATATCGACCAATACAACCGCCTCTTTGATCAGAACGGCACGCCGAGTTTGTTTGATGAAGAGTCGGACGAGAAACCGATTCCCTACATTGTGATCATCATCGACGAGTTGGCCGATTTGATGATGCTCGATTCCTCGAACGTGGAGGAGTCGATTACGCGGCTGGCGCAGATGGCGCGCGCCGTGGGCATTCACCTTGTTCTGGCGACGCAGCGGCCCAGCGTCGACGTGATCACCGGATTGATCAAAGCCAACTTCCCAGCGCGGGTTTCGTTCCGCGTCGCGACGAAAGTTGATTCGCGCACCATTCTCGACGCTAACGGCGCTGAGGCTCTGCTGGGCAAAGGCGACATGCTGTATCTGCCGTCGGGATCGGCGCGCGTGCATCGCTTGCACGCTCCGTTTGTCACGGAGAAAGAAATCGCCGCTGTCGTGGAGTTCTGGAAGGCACAGGGGCTGGCGGAATATCAGCAGCAGTTCCTGGACCCGCCCAAGGGCGAGCGCGAAGCCGGAGCCGATGGCTCTGGCGGAGAGCCCGGCGTAGAAGGCGAAGACGAAGACGATCCTATGTATGGCGATGCGGTCAAGCTGGTCGTCGAATTCGGCAAGGCTTCCACTTCCCTGCTGCAGCGGCGCTTGCGCATCGGCTACGGCCGCGCCGCGCATCTGATCGATCTCATGGAGCAGGACGGCATCGTCGGCGCCGCCGACGGCCCGAAGCCGCGCGAAGTGCTCAAGCGTCCTGATTGGATTTCGGAGATCGAAGAGACCACGCGGTAGAGATCCTCCAACCTACTCTTGGAAGCCGCTTTTTCTGTGGCGAAGCCAGTCTGGCAACCAGCTTTTGTAGCGCACCATCATTGCGGCGTGGACGGCTTTGGGCGTTGTCGGTGACGACTTGTTGCTGAAGAGCAGATAATAAATTCCGGCACCACGCGGAATGCCGGCGTGCATGGCGCTCTCGGCGACGTTGCCGCTATCGTAAAGCGAACTGGTCGCGTTTCCGGTTCGCCACGCCGTAAAGGCGGATTCGGTGAGGACGTAGGCCTCGATACTGTTGTCGTCGCTCGTGCCCGCTTGATTCTCAGCCGTGGACTTAAACTGGCCGACTACGGCCGCGTTCGCAGTGCCTTCGGGCAAAGAAAATTTGTAATAGCGAAACGTATGCGCGCCGACGGAAAAAGTGGCGTCGACGATGACGTGATCCGGCTTCACGCCGGCTAATTCCCGCACTTCCTGTGCGATGGGGCCGTTGCTGATCGTGACCCAAAGAACGGCTCCGACCAGGATTGCCAGCAGAACCCATCGGATGACGCGTCGTTTGCGTCGCGGGCGTGGGAAATTCGCTGGAGACGATGATGTAGCGGCGTTTGCGGTCATGCTTACTTGTGAGTTGCTCCGCATTTCAATCAGCAGGAAAATTCCAGCCGATGTTAGCACAGGCTTGCGACGGGCTGACGTATGCATGGTCGCAGGCAGTAGTGCAGTTTCGCCTGCGCATCGGGCCGGTTAAGCGGGAGATCCTTCGCTACGCCTGAAAAACGGCTACGCTCAGGATGACAAACTCGTGTGAAGGGCAAACTGCACGACTCCCCAATCGCGGCCAAGAACGATCTGCTATCCCGCCTTGGCGGCGCTGCCATCCAGACCGAGTTTGTCGGCGATGGGCTTCAGAGCTTCGATGCAGAAGGCGATGTGCTCGTCGAGATCCACGCCCAGAGCGGCCGCGCCCTGGGTTATGTCGTCGCGATTCACCTTGCGGGCGAAGGCTTTGTCTTTCATTCTTTTGCGCACCGACTTGGCATCGACTTCGGCCAGCGACTTGCCCGGTTTGATGAGCGCGACCGCTGTGATGAATCCGGCGAGTTCATCGCAGGCGAACAGCGCCTTTTCCATGGGCGTATCACGCGTCACTCCGGAGTATTCGGCGTGCGACATCACGGCGCGGGCGATGACTTCCGGCCATCCGCGCTCTTTGAGGATGGCGTTGCCCTTGTACGGATGATCTTCAAGGCTGGGCCAGCGGTCGTAGTCGAAGTCGTGAATCAGTCCGACGATGCCCCACAGGTTTTCGTCCTCGGGCGAGCCGTCACCCAACTTACGGGAGCAGGCGCGCATGCAGGCTTCGACGGCCAGCGCGTGCTTGCGCAGGCTTTCGGATTGGGTGAACTCAGTTAGAAGTTCCCAGGCGGCTTCTCGCGTGATGGTTTCGTTCATCGTTAGAATCAGTGTAATGGCGACTCTTACGCCAACTACTTGGGTTTGTTACCTTCGGCGCGGAGTACGTCCATCAGACTGGTTTTACCAGCCCAAGTCTTCTCAATTTCATTCCATGCCTGATGGCATTGCGGCCCGAGAAACGGAATGAACGCTTCTCTTCCAAAGGCCTGCCACGATGCCGCATTCTGAAGCGTCTCAAGAAATCCGATTGTAATTAGACCACGCAAATTTTCGTTTCCGTTCGTGAGCCAATGTTCCATTAGATCGAATACGTGTTGGAGGTCTTCAGTGCCACCGCTTGGGTAGAGGTCTTGTACGACGAAATGAACAAATTCTGCGATGTCGTTGTAGTTCCCTGCGGGTTCGCCTTCCCACCATTCGAGGTGCTTTTCCCACCTCGCGCGAAAGGCGGGAAACTCAGCAACCAGTCGCGGCATGAGCTCCGCTTCACTCGGTTTGTCGTCACGGTAGAAGATCCAGTCAGGATTGCCGCTCACAACTCACAATCATAGCTGCCCGAAGCCGTTTTGAGTGCTGTGGCGATTTTAGGCCAACTAGAAAAGCCTTTCGTAGGTGTGGAGCAGATTCCTGGAGTTGCTGAAGTGCCTCATCCGGGACGGGAGCGCTCAGATCGCGAAGGGCCAACATTAGAGTGACGGCGGTATAAGGGTCCTTCTTTACGGCTTCTCTGGCAGGGCATGATGAGTGTAACCGCAATGTTTGCCAACTGAGCTCGGGGTACTCAATCTTGAGGTGGCTGCTTTCCCTACGTGCATAGATGACAGAGCTTCCGGGCTGATTCACGTCATGGATGAAGGGATGTTGGAGTCAATTTCCGACAACGCAGTTGTCGCATCGACTGTTCGTTTTCGGCCAGCGAGTTTCGATTCCGGACAAAGATCGCGTTGGCGATCGCCACCCTGGAACTGAACTTACTTATGAATCAGTGACTTGAAGTTGGAGCGTCTTGGCTGGCTACGTGCACAGTTCTACGCAGATCGCAGCTCGTGCAGAGACCGGTCAAAGGAGGCCTATGAATTTGTTAGTGTTCCGATCCATTGCTCGCGTCATGCTTGCTCTTGGCATGGTTTCTGTTTCCGTCTTGGCGCCCTTGGCCAACGCCCAGCAAGGCATGCCCAATCCGATTGCGGCGCCGAATCCGCTGACGACGCTATCCATTTTTCGCAGCAATATGCAGGACAAGATCATGAAGTCGGCGGACGCGCTGCCAGAGTCCAAGTACAGCTACCGGCCGACGAAGGACGTTCGCTCGTTTGCCGAGATCCTGAATCATGTGGCGGATATCTCTTACACATTGTGTTCAAACGTCAAGGGTGAAGCGAACCCTATCTCGGCTACCGCGAAGGTTTCGAAGACCGAGATCATGGCCTACCTCAAAGGCGCGTTCGCCTACTGCGATGGCGTGTACTCCGGGTTCACCGATGCGCACCTCAATGACCCGGCGGACTTCTTTGGCGTCAAGAC
>Ga0307476_10000029_pt1 | contig 155741 bp, 139 predicted proteins | sample atmos_gasesECM2C_2_FD_203314 | JGI IMG/M metagenome (GOLD analysis project Ga0307476, IMG submission 203314) | Hardwood forest soil microbial communities from Morgan-Monroe State Forest, Indiana, United States - atmos_gasesECM2C_05 | ecosystem: Environmental > Terrestrial > Soil > Temperate... | reverse complement strand
GTGGTGACAAGAACAACGCGATCGAAGCTGCAGCGGAGCTGTCGGCAGGGGCTGGATGCCAAGAAAAACAAACCTCCCGGCCAAGGGAAAAGTGTTTTTACTTGACATCCCCTTTTATAGAACCCGCTAGAACGCGATTTCTAATTCGGGTCAGGTTGATCTCCACATTTTCTGTCCCGATGTAAACCAGCACGACCTCGAAGCCGCGATTCCGTGCGTCAACCATCATTTGCAAATAGTGCTTTCCGGCCAGCGTCGTTTCAACGGCGAAGCTCTCATGCCTGCCGATATGCTCTTTCGCAGACCCCAGAACCTGACGCGCGGCAGCAATCGGAAATGCTGCGGGCGACGTCGGCTGCAATGCTTTTGCGATTGCGTCCGGATCTAGTACCGGAATCGCGTGGAAGATCTCCGGGTTCCAGCCGGTCAGAGTTGTCTTACCGGGAACCGTTGGCCCCAGCGATGATGGTCAGTCTAGGGCGGTTCAACGGGAGGACGAGGAAGACTGGGATTGCTGTTTGCGCTGTCGTTCAGCAAGAATCTCCTGCAAGCGCTTTCTTTCAATAGCCACGCCAGCGCGGGCAGCCTGGGCCATCTTTTGTGCGAATTCGATCCAGTTCACAGCCATACTCATTAGGATACGCTCATCATGGTCTCGGTTGTCGGTGTTTTTTGAAAGGAGGCGACCCAATTCTCGCAAAGGAGGCGAGAGCCAAGCATCCGGCACTTCGTCACCGACTGACGTCGAGGTACTTTCTGAACTTTTCCTTGGCAACCGAGAACTGAGCTACAAACCACTTTTCCTGCTCCGCTATGACGCCCACGATTTTCTGATGGTCATATCCAGCAGGAATGGGCTGAGTAAGGTCACGATACTCGAACTTTGCTGTGTTAAGGTCCAACCCGCGACTGTAGATTTCATCGATGTACTTCGGAATCTCTGGACCGAATAGAAAGTCGGCTTCGGCGGTCTCGGCGCTGAACTTTAGAAGGTCGCTAATTTCGGGCCTGAATCTCGAGCACACAAAGCGAAGCATCTCGATGACGCGCTGATAGATTCGAAGCCTCCGCTCGTATCGATCTAACGCGAACTTTCTCTCATTAACCTTCCATTGCTGCCAAGCAATGTAGACGGCAATTGCAGCGATTACGGGCGTCAGAAGAGCCTGCAAAATTTGAAGCGCAAGCGCGACGTGCGGGTGGCTTGTCACGACGCAAAATGTTAGCACGAACCGCGCCACACAAGCTTTGATCGGCTGGACAGCGAAGACGGCTGTTCCAACTTAGGGGCGCACGCGGCTCTGAAGAACCGCTCTACACCTTATTCAACTACTTCAGCCAAACCAGCTTCTCCACCGGCTCCTTCTTCTCAATCCCGTGCGCCTGTCTTTTGTCGGCACCTGATCCGAATGCGTGGTGGCGGACGCATTGGTCCGCCTGGGTTCGATTCGCGAATTGCCCCGGACGAATGCGTCCGGGGCTACGTGATTTGTTATGCCGGGCGGCTCTCCGGCGGAGCGTAGGGATTTGCCGCGGGTCTTCGCCATACCCAGGGATACATTTGCCAGTCCTGCACCAGTCCGGCTCGAACAGGATTTTGGAGAATGTAGTCGATCTTGGCGTCGAGATTTTCTGACGAGCGCAGCACATGATCGAACGATTCCTCCTGCCAGATGGCGCCATGTAGTCGGAGGCGTTGGTTAATGGATCGCGCGGAAGCGCCCTTGATGGCTCTCATAATCTCGATGAGTGAAACGACGAGGCGACGCTCCTGGTCGATCAGAGGAGTAAGAATCACGTGCACATGGTCGGGCATAACGACAGCGACATGCAACGAGTATCTGATTCCGTGGTCGTGCAAGCAGCAGCCGAAGGTGATGTCCCGTGCCCAGTCTGGCAACTCCTGACGGAATTTAGTAACGAATGTGATGAAGTGCGGTTTGTAGTCGCGCTGAAGATGAGGCAGGTTGCGACGATAGAAGGTCACGGCGGGAATTATTCTGCCATCAAAGATGGAGACGCTATCGGAAAAGCGAGACGAAACATGCGGGCTCTTCCCAAACAGGAACGCGTAGCGGCGGACGCATTCGTCCGCCAGCGGGCGAAACTCGTGATGATTGGAAAAGCCTAGGCTGGCGCAGGAACCCGGACGAATGCGTCCGGGGCTACGTGATTTGTGGCGGTCGCTACTTAATCTTCACTAACTATTTCTCTTTGACTTTCTCCGCCAATTCGCGAAATTCTTTGGATAGCTTGTGGCTCGCCTTGATTTGCAACTGTGCGAGCTGTCGAGAGTTCTCGGTCGTCAGGATCGGCACCAAAGCTTCCAGTTCTGTCGCTACTTCGCGTGCGTGATCGGCTTCTTTCAACATCAAATGTTCAAATTTCCGGACTGCCTCGTGGTGATCCATAGACCTCGCTTTGGGGTAGGTTCGAGTGCGTGTTTTACTTCAACGTCACTAGCCGCTCCACCAGTTCCGAATAATCCTTCTTCTCGATTCCGTGCACCTGCTTGTTGTATTCGTCCACCTTCGACGAGTAATTCATCGAGCAGAATTTCGGGCCGCACATGGAGCAGAAGGCTGCTTCTTTGTAGTAGTCGTCGGGCAGGGTTTCGTCGTGCATCGAGCGCGCGGTTTCGGGATCGAGTGAGAGCGCGAACTGCTTCTCCCAATCGAACTTGTAGCGGGCGTAGCTGAGGGCGTCGTCGCGGTCACGGGCACTGGGGCGTCCGCGGGCGATGTCGGCGGCGTGCGCGGAAATCTTGTAGGCGATGATGCCGTCTTTCACGTCTTTTTCGTTCGGCAGGCCTAAGTGCTCTTTCGGAGTGACGTAGCAGAGCATGGCCGCGCCGTACCAGCCAATCATGGCAGCGCCGATGGCGCTCGTGATGTGGTCGTAGCCGGGAGCGATATCGGTGACCAGCGGTCCGAGCGTGTAGAACGGCGCTTCGTAGCAAAGCTCGACTTCTTTTTCGACCTGCTCCTTGATCTTGTCCATGGAGACATGGCCGGGGCCTTCGATCATCACCTGCACGTCGTGCTGCCATGCGATCTTCGTCAACTCACCAAGAGTCTTCAGTTCGGCGAACTGAGCTTCATCGCTGGCATCGGCCACGCAGCCAGGGCGCAGACCATCGCCGAGCGAAAAGCTGACATCGTATTTCATGAAAATTTTGCAGATATCGTCGAAGCACTCGTAGAGAAAATTCTGTTTGTGGTTGTAGGCCATCCACTGCGCGAGGATTGCGCCGCCGCGGCTGACGATTCCGGTAATGCGCTTCGAGATCATCGGCAGATATTGGATCAGCACGCCCGCGTGAATCGTCATGTAATCCACACCTTGCGCCGCTTGCTCTTCGATCACTTCGAGCATCACGTTAGCGTTCAAGTCTTCGACACGCTTTACGCGCGCGATCGCTTCGTAAATCGGCACAGTGCCGATCGGCACCGGCGAGTGGCGCAGGATGGCTTCGCGAATGTTATGAATGTCACCGCCGGTGGAGAGATCCATCACCGTGTCAGCGCCGTAGTGCACGGCGGTGTGCAGCTTCTTCAGTTCTTCGTTTACTTCCGAGGTGACCGCCGAATTGCCGATGTTGGCATTGATCTTGCACAGCGAGGCCACGCCGATCGCCATCGGTTCGAGTTCCGGATGATTGATGTTGGCGGGAATAATCATGCGTCCGCGCGCCACTTCGTCGCGCACGAGTTCCGGCGTGAGCTTTTCTCGGTGGGCGACGTATCCCATCTCTTCAGTGATCACACCCTGACGGGCGTAATGCATCTGAGAGAAATTGCCGGTGGCGTTTGCGCGCTTGCGCTGAGTCAGCCAATCTGCACGCGGCTTCGGGACGCTGGAACTGTTGTTGCCATTCGGGGGAGTGCTGCCGGTTGGAGTCATGAAAACGTTTCCCTCACATCTATTTGGTGAACCCGATTATATACTGCACATTACTAGTTAGGATTGCGCGGGGATACGGCCGCGCCGAGGATTTTCAGCGCCTCCTCCAAGTTGGCATCGCGACTGTCACGCAAGTCTTCCCGCGAAAAAAAGGGAAGACGGACATCGGGAGGGACTCCAGTTGCATCGAACGCCTTTCCGCCGCTGGTCAAGTAGACCTCATTGGGGAGATCAAACCGCCATCCATTGGGAAGATGGCGGATGAGTACATCGGAGAAGACGCCCTGCGTGTTGAGACCGATGCGGGTCACGTGAGGCTCTCGCTCCATCAGAGCCATGGTGAAGGTTTCGCCGGCGCTTACTGTGTCAGGACCGGTCAGCAGGACAACATTTCCTCGAAAGCCGGGCCGCTTGACCGGCACAACCGAGATCTCCTGCGGGTCGGTGAAATGCAGCGGGTCCGTGAGATTGTTCCGCGTGACCTTTGAGTAAGCCAGGTATTTGTGATCAGTGAGTCGCGAGGCGATCTCGATTCCCAGCGGATCGTCCCCACCGTTATTAAGGCGTATGTCGACGACCAGCCCGGTCAATCTGTTCGAATCCTGAAAAATCGCGTCTAGAGCGGACTGCAGCGCGTATAGTGCGTCCCCGTACGTGTATTTGTCTACGTAGCCATAAAACGCTGTGACGCGAAGATAGCCCACTGAGTGATCGAGCATTCCAAATTGCACGTGTCCGTTGCAAAAGGAGCGCAAGGCTCCACGCACGTAGCGCGAGTCGATAATGCTCTCCGCCTTCTTCCAGTCCTCCGCTTCCATGTGGCCGGGATCTGGGCGCCATCCGTCAAACTCCTGCTTGATCTCTGGCGCTTCGATTCCGGTATGTGTGTCTTGAAGCGGTTCAATCATTTGGTGGAATATCGCAAACAACTCTTCGGGTTTTGTTGCCGCGGTTACGCGAGGACGGAATTTATTGTCGATCGATTTCCAATCGACGTGGCGCAGATCGAAAAAGGCATACTGTTCGGCAAAGGTCTGCCAAAAGACGGCGTAATTTTCTTGCGGGTTGTTCTCCGGAGCGTGGATGCAGGCTTCCGGACGTTGCGAAGTTCGATGCAAGAAAATGTCGGCGGCCGTCCCATCGAGATGGAGGCGTCGAACGTCGGCAGACGGCCCGTCAGAGAGTCGAAATACATCGTTACCAGTGAATACCAGCTCCCGGCCGCCTGAACCGGGATCGCGCTTCGCGCTCCAGCCGGCAATGCAACTGACGGAGGTCAATTCATATGACTGCAGGCCCTGATCGCTGACCTCAAGCAAGAGGCCGTAACCATCCGACAGCCACAGGCCATTCGCAGGCGCTGCCCCTTGCTGAGCTGACAGGCGTGAAATAGCGAGGCAGGAAAGCAAAATTACCTCAGCGAGATTCTTCAACGAAACCATTGTTGACAGTACCTTAACTTTGACTTACCGAAAGGCGCAAGGTCACCAGGACATCGAGACTAGCGATTGAAGACTTCCTGACCGAACTGCAGAATTTAGCCGCTGTTGTCCAAAGCACGGGCACGAGACGGTCGAGTTTCAGGACGTGCTTTGTACCCGTGACCGCATGCGTCGGCGAACCATCCACTCGGCGATCAGCAGATTCGGGACCCAGCACAGCCAGGAGATGGCAATGTAACTCGGCCGGAACGGCCAATGGAGCACGCCCAGCGTCAGTGGCAGGTAAAGGCGGAGGGTGACAGCGGCGAGTGTCAAGCCGAAGTTCCGCATCATCCATTGGCGATGCGCTTCGATGTTTCCTGTCTTGACCATGCGATACGCCTGCATCCCGGTGAAGAACCGCAATACCGCCAGAATTCCGAAGCCGAGGTGTGTGGGCATGCCTTCCAGCGAAACTGTGGCCATCCAGAAACCTGCAAGCGAGCCGAGAGCCACCTCCAGTAGATAGAAGCGGCCGACCCAGCAGTGAAGATTCAGCGCCCGCTCACGCAGCCACCGCAAAAACTGCCAGGTCCGGCCAGAAGAGCGCCGATGCCTCCGGCGATGTGCAGCCGCCAAGGAACAATGTAGCGCACAAAATGAGGCTGAGCAGGCGTTTTAAGGAAGTAGCTCACCGCGTATACAACGACCGGCTGAAACCACGAGCATCATCCACCACAGGAAGATCGAGCTCCGTGAACGAAGCTGTGGTTTCTTTGCCAAGCTTGGCGGAAATTGTGTCCGCTGAGCCATGGAGGTTTGCCTCTGCCGGGAGAATGCCCCAGCCGCGGGCATAGTTCTCCTCTGATGGCAGTACGCAGCGAACCGCCCGCCAGTTCCCAGAAACTGATCGATGCAAGTGCAGATCAGGGCAAGGAGCGGACCTGATCTGCGTTCTGGCCGGTTGCATCGTTTCCCGATTACTATTACTGCATCTGCATCTGTTCGGCGCACTCAATCGAGGTACAGCCACCGGGGCCTTGCGTGTGGACGTTGCCGATAGCGTTTTTCAGATGGATCGCCGCCATAGCCGCGGGATAGGCCCACCAGAATTTTCGGATGATCCGGTCGCCGGGAAGCCAGGAATGGAGCTTCTTCATCTCGTACGCCACGAATAGTTCGGAAGCGTAGATTCCCGCGTACTTGGCGACGAGGTGCTGGTTGGCAGGAACGCTGGTAACCCAAGGAGCGCCGGCGGCGAATTCGTTATCCAACACGAGCTTGCGGGAAGTGAAGCGAAAGCTTTCGGCGCCTCCCAGCCCAGCCATAACCGCGATGAATTTTTTATCAATTACCCTAACCTTCTGCGGCGTCGGCGCGTTGGGAAGCGATGCTCCTGGAGCAGGCGCGGGAGTGTATCCGGCAACCGAGCTGCTTTCTACGCGCATCGCGCTCGGCATTTCGTTCGGCAGGCGCTCTTGGGCCACGGCGCGGGCGGCAATTAGAAGTGTAAGAATCAGCAAGCGTGAAGTCGGCAAAGTGTTTTCTCCCATGGCTTTTCGTCTGGCTTTTTTCATCACGAAGCCCGATTGCCAAGGGGAGTGGCACGTTGCCGAGCTGGCCGGGGCATCCTCGAGATGTACGGGCTGATTCGGTGCAAGGGCCGCGCCAAATTGAGTGAAGCGATTTTTCAGCGGGATGGGGGTGGTTTTCCCGAATTGGGAAGGCTTGCGGCGCTTGATGAGCAAACGGTTTGACGCGTTTGACTCTTATTTTTCCAGCGGCGTTTTCTTAGTTTGTGCAGAGTGATGAAGTCGGCTTACATAGCAAAGTCAGAAGCCAAGCTCTGCCGCTTCCACAGGTTTAACAAACTTGTTCACGAGAGCGTGGAAGGCTTAAAATCGCGTTTTCGTATTTACGAGACCGCGCTCAGGAGATTGCACAATGCGCTGCTTCCGCCTGCTATTTATTCTTGGAATTTTTGTGATCGGGATTGCCGTCCCCGGTTTCACTCAAGCGGTTTCCTCCGCGCCCGGTAAGAAGCCGGCCCCTGGCTTCAGTGTCGATAACATTGATAAAACGGTCGACCCTTGCGTGGATTTCTACCAGTACGCCTGTGGCAACTGGATCAAGAATTCCGAAATTCCTGCGGACGAGTCACAGTGGGTAAGCTTTGCGGAGGTCGATCAACGTAACCTGGACGTCGAGCACGGCATTCTGGAGAAGGCCGCGGCGGGCGGCTCAGGCCGCAATGCCGTCGATCAGAAAATCGGCGATCTCTATGGCTCCTGCATGGACGAGAAAACCATCAACGCGAAGGGGATCAGCGCCCTGCAGCCCGAGCTCGACCGCGTCGCAGCCGTGAAGGATAAAGCCGCTCTGATCGACGAGATCGCGCACGTGCACCTGGTCGGCCCTAACCCGCTGTTTAATTTTTATTCACAGCCGGACCTGCACAACGCCGAGCAGGTCATCGCCTACATTGACCAGGGCGGACTGACTCTGCCCGACCGCGACTACTACCTGAAGGACGATGCCGACAAAGTTGAGAAGCGGCAGCTTCTCGTCGATTACGCCACGCAGATGTTTACCCTCGCTGGCCAAACGCCGCAGCAGGCGTCCCATTCGGCGCAAACCGTGCTATCGATCGAAACTCTGCTCGCGGTCTACTCGATGGACCGCACCAAGCGCCGCGACCCGAAGAATCGCGACCACAAGATGAGCCGTGAGGATGCAGTGGCTCTGGCGCCGAATTTCTATTTGAGCCGCTACTTCACGGCGGCGGGGGCACCAAATTTTACGCAGCTCAATGTCACCAATCCTGATTACTTCAAGCAGGTGAATGGCGTTCTGGAATCCGAGACGCTCGAATCGCTGAAGACATATGTAAGCTGGCACGTGCTGAACGCGGCGGCACCTTGGCTTTCGCAGCCATTCGTCGATGCTCACTTCAAGCTGCAGCAGAAGCTCACCGGGCAAAAGGAGATTCAGGCGCGCTGGAAGCGTTGCGTCAACCTCGCGGACCGTGAACTGGGCGAGGCGCTGGGGCAAAGATACGTCGACATCACCTTCGGCGCAGACGGCAAGCGACGCATGCTCAAGATGGTCGATGCGCTCGAAACATCGCTCGCCGAAGATATCCATCAACTTTCCTGGATGAGCGACGAAACCAAAAAGCAAGCTAAGGTGAAGCTCGATGCGATTCGCAATAAGATCGGCTATCCCGATATGTATCGCGACTACAGTTCCGTGCAGATCAAATCCAGCGACCTGCTCGGCAACATAGGGCGGGCCAACGAATTCGAGTCGAAGCGCCTGATTGCCAAGATCGACAAGCCGATCGACCGCAAGGAGTGGAGGATGTCTCCGCCAACGGTGAATGCGTATTACAGCGGGTCGTTCAATGAAATTGTTTTTCCCGCGGGTATTCTACAGCCGCCGTTTTTCGACAAGTCGATGGATGACGCCATCAACTTTGGCGGCATCGGCCTGGTCATTGGCCATGAACTAACGCACGGCTTCGATGACCAGGGGCGCAAATTTGATCCGCAAGGCAACCTGCACGATTGGTGGACCGAGCAGGATGGAAAAGAATTCGAGCAGCGCGTGAGCTGCGTAGCCAACGAGTACTCAAACTTTGTGGCAGTTGACGACCAGAAACTGAATGGACGTCTTACCCTGGGAGAAAATACTGCCGACAACGGCGGCGCGCGCATTGCGCTGGCGGCGCTTGAGCACATGATTGCGGAGGACAAGACTGGTAAGGAAGGCCAGAAGATCGATGGCTATACGCCGGAGCAGCGCTTCTTTCTGGGGTTCGGGCGGGTGTGGTGCGAGAAGAGTCGTCCTGAGGTAAGCCGCGTGAGAGTGCTGACCGATCCCCACTCCCCGGGAAAATACCGCGTCGACGGCGTCGTCCAGAACATGCCGGAGTTTCAGAAGGCTTGGGGATGCAAGGCCGGTCAGCCCATGGTTGCGGAGAATGCCTGCCACGTCTGGTAGTACAAGATTAGTGGCTAGGATTGAGCTGTGCTATGACTGACGACGAATATCGAGAATACCTTAATGCTCTTGCCGCCAAATACCTGCGAGTCAGTGACCTCGCCCATCATTTCCACGGCCCTATGGGGGAACTTGGGCACGAAATAGATCGACTGTCATCAACGGCTCGCTTGGCAAGGGTCGTGGGCGAGCGCAGCGAAGACCCGATACTCGTTAATACGCTAGCCCAGGCACTCCAGAATACATATCTAGACGGCGTTATCCGTGCGATGGATCGCTCCGGAGTCCTTGCGGCGCTTGACGAGGCACCAGAAATCACCTTCGGCGAGTTGCGCCGGTCAGCGATTCCAGTTGAAGACGCTCGATTCCTGCGGGATGCCGGTGTTGCGGACACAGATGCCGAGATCACGCTTCTGATTTACTATTCCCGCCGGCGATTGGGAGAACGCCAAGCAGAGGTCATTCCCTCGGAAATCGCCCATAGAGCTCAAGATGAACTGCGGAATGCTGAAGCCCGGCTCCAGCAGGTCGCCTCCGAGCAAGATTCCTCGAATCGATCGGAGCGCAAAAAGCGGAAGCTATTCAACGGGATCGGCAAGATATTAGCTGGAGCCGTCACGGGTGCTGGCAACCTACTGCTAGCCACTGGCACGATCCTAGCGCCGAATCCGGCCACAGCGTACGGGGTTATCGCGTCCTCGGCGCTCGCTGTTGGCGGCATTTGCCAAGGCATTGGCGACTTGCGCGGTGAATAAGCCTCGGCGCGTATGCGCTTTGACACAACCTGACGGAGACAACTCCAAATGCCTGATGCTGCCGACCAACTTGACGTGGGCATCTCCATCGATCCGGCCATGGACCTCGAACTGGCCGAAGACTTCGCGGGTGAGCTACGGAGTGCTGGTCTCAAAGCTGAGGCGGAGGTGCGTGAGAGTTCGGTATACGCCGCCATAGAGTGGCTCGTTCCAACCGCGATTGTTGTGTTCATCGCGCAAAAATATATAGGTACTTTGCTACAGGAAGCTGCCAAGGATCATTATCCCAAAGTCAAAACCGCCTTGCTTCGCCTAGTCAAGAGAACGACCGGACCAGAACGGAAAGTGCGCGTGCGATTCGTTACGTCGAATCCAGCGAAGCTCCGTGCGGCTGATCCCGTGGTGTTTTCGATTTGTGCTCGGCTCCGCACGTCTGGATCGGTGACATTCGTCTTTGAGCACAGCATCACCCCCAGCGTCGCGCCGACCGCTGTCCACGAACTGTTCGAAATCCTCATCGAACACGAACTCAAATACCCAAACGACCGACTCACCCGGAGCCCAGCGGCGGTGCCGGGGAGCCGTGCCCCGGTCGTAATGCGTTTTAATTCGGCCACAGCGCGGTGGGAGTGTTGGATCTATAACGAAGGTCGGGACGAGACATCGAAATAGAGATCTAGCTTCAGCGGTTTTGATCAGCCCTCCGGAGTTTCAGAAGGCGTGGGGATGCAAGGCCGGGCAGCCCATGGTTGCGGAGAATGCCTGCCACGTCTGGTGAGCTGTGCCCTTGAGATCAGGCCAGTAGGTCGATTACATTTTTCTGTAACTGGTCCGAGGTTTTGAGAGTGCTGAGACTGAGTTGAAGAAGTATCTCCGCCGAGTTCATCGCCACCATCTGCGAGGCGACATCGACAACGTCCACGCCTCCGCCGCTCGCAGACGCCCCGGCGCTGGCTAGGCTGGTTGTCGTCGCGTCCAGTTGCATTTCGGGTTGACTGATCCCCTGAAGAGCGATTGCAGAAAGGTCCATAATTGTCTGGATCGGCAAGAACCGGCTTCGACTTTAGTCAGCTCTTTATCGTCTTATCCGGGCTGGTTCCAACCGCGAAGACGCGGCCACCAGCGACGTACGTTCCGTCGGTATTCTTCGTACTGCGCGCCGAACTTTCCACGCAACGTCGCCTCCTCGTAGAAGATGACGAACAGATCTACACCGAGGGCAACGGCTGCGACCGCAGCGATTGCAGCCATATTTGCGTGTCCGAAGATCACCCACAGTCCAATCCAGCCTGCCGCGAAGCCGACGTACATTGGGTTCCGCACATAGCGGTAGAAGCCAACCACAACCAGCCGTTGCGGCGGCGCGATGGGAGCAGGAGTGCCGCGTCCCGTCCATCCGAAGTCCCACACGCAGCGCAGGGCAACGGCGAACCCAAGCACGGAAGGAACCGCGGCCAGCCATCGCCAACGCGCCGCGCCGGCCATCTCAACCGTGAAGCCGAGCCACTGCGGCAGCAGCCAGAACCACAATGAGAAGAACGCCGTGCCGACGACCAGCGAGAGGAGCGCCGTTGGCCAGCGATGGTCGTGCCCAGCCGCCGAAGCCTGCAAATGTCGATCCGCCATAACACACCTCGCCTGAAGTTTGTTCGAGTATGAAAGAGGACGGTTCGATTACGATCGAGACGTTTCCTCGACGGATTCACACACACATTCATACCACAAAGAAAAAGGCCCGGCTTACTGCCGGGGCCTTAGCTTTCGATGTGGGTTAGGCCTGAAGATACACAGCGGGTATCGTTAGTACCTCGCCGCCTGCACAACAAGATGATCGACGATGTGGTGTGCTTCGTCGATGTGCAGGATGGCGCGATTCCGCAGGCCGCGCACCGAGGGATTGTCTTCTTCGTGGGCGATGTCGTTGTGCGCTTGATCCAGCAACTCGAGGGCGCGATGGAATCGACCGGCGCGATCCATTCCGGCATCAACCGGCGGATGATCGTTCAGGTTCTTGCCATCCCAAATCGCGGCTCGCTTGATTTCATCGATAGCCCGGTCGATTTCCTCAATGGCGTGGCGCTCTTCTTTGTCCATGTGATAACTGGGAGCGGGGTTTTCCAGGTGCGCGCGGGCGTGCCGCAGGTCAGTGAGAGCGTGCAGGTAAGCCGGATGCCTTCCCGGTTCATCGGCGAAAGTTAGCGCGGTGCAGGCGGCCACAAATAACAGAATCACGGCACAATGTCGTAGAACTTTCATAGTCTCCTCGTTCAAGTTTTCCTTGAGGCCTTTCGGCAGAATAAACTCCGTTAATTCAAGTTCGTTGTAGCAAACGCGGAATTGCGGATTTTGACTCGTCGGAATTGTATCCCGCGGTGCGATACACGCGAAGTTACGGTGGTACAAGGGAGTTACGGCGCTGTTACTGCTGCTCGCGCAAGCTCTCATTGCGTCTATTTCAGGCGTTGTGACAAAACGTTGACAAGAAGATGACGGCGAAATGACCGGCTGCTGACGAGACTGTGACAACCACTATCTGTGCAACTCGTAAGCTCGACCCATCTCGAGTAAAAACCCCCTGCGAACTGAATAAGTAACCCTCGGTTCTTACATCGTCCAGGCCGAGTGAGACCTCCGTCCGGACGTTTGGCTGGTTACTCGATGCAGCTACTTGAATCGAAAAAGGAGAAAGAGCATGTACAGACTCTCTACCTTCGCCACGGCAATTGCAATCTGCCTGGAAACGACAGCGGTGCTGAACGGCAGCAAGTCGGTCACGCAGCCAACCCGAGATGTGGAGGCGAGTTTTGCCACCGAGGGGGCGTTTCGCGATGGATTGTACCTAGGCAAGCTCACAGCCGATAGCGGACAGCCGTTCCGTCCCGGCATCGGCCGCTGGTCCTCGGAGCAAGACCGCGCCATGTTCACCGCAGGGTATCGCCGGGGATATCGCGAAGTAGTGGCGAATGCGCAGGCTCACGCGGAGCGCGCCAGGTCGGCCGAGTAAGGCTTCCTGGGTCCATGAAACAAGGTTTGCAGTAGAAAAATTTTGAAATGGAGGTAAATTTTCTATGACGAGCAAGAACTTAATTTTCATATCCACTCTTAGTTTGACAATCTGGCTCTGTCTGCTCCTTGGGGTCTCCAGTGCGGGCGCGGCAAAGGCTGCGACTCCCGCTTCGAGCCCAAGCATCTCCGGCGCCGCCAATCTGAAAGGCACGGTGAGATTCGAAGGGACGGTTCCGAAGCCGAAGTTGATCAGTATGTCGGCCGACCCGAGCTGCGCCAAGCAGCATTCGTCGCCCGTACTTGCGCAAGAAGTTTTGACGGATTCAAAGGGCGACCTGCAGGACGTGATCGTATTCATCGCCGATGGCCTGGGAGATCGCACCTTCGATGTTCCGGCGCAGCCGGTTGTCGTCGAACAAAAGGGCTGCCTGTATTCGCCCCATGTGCTGGCGATGAGGGCAAATCAGCCGCTGCACGTGGTGAACGACGACCCCACATCCCACAACATCCATCCCACGCCGGCGAACAATCGCGAGTGGAACAAGGCCGAGCCGCCGGGATCCAGTCTTGATGAATCGTTTGCCCGGGAAGAGATTGCGATTCCGGTGAAGTGCAACGTCCACCCCTGGATGCACGGCTACGTGGCCGTGTTTAAACATCCGTATTTCGCGGTTACTGGGAAGGACGGAGGTTTTGATCTGAGCAGTCTGCCGCCCGGCACCTACACCATCAAGGCGTGGCACGAGAAGCTGGGTACGTCCACACAAACAATCACCATTGGCGCGAACGAGACTAAGGAGATCAGTTTCGTTTTCAAAGGATTGTAATTCGCCTCAGTGCTTCGGAGTCTTAAAGCCTTTGCGGCGTTGTTCGCTGTAGCGGTGCAGCGCGTCGAGGATGATGGGATACGCTTCGCCTGCGGGGCGTATCTCGTCGACCTCGACGGCCTTGCCTTCGAGCTGCTTGTAATCCTGAAAAAAGCGTCGCAGCATGATCATGCGATGGGGTGGCATCTCCGCCGCCTCGCGGTAGGAGTTGAACTCAGGGTCTTCGGTAGCGATGGCGATAATTTTATGGTCGGGCTTGCCGCCATCGATCATCGTCATCAGGCCAATGGCGCGGGCGTGAATGATGGTGAGCGGCACCACGGTTTCCTGGCAGAGCACGAGAACGTCGAGCGGATCATCGTCTTCGGCCAGTGTTTGCGGAATGAAGCCGTAGTTCGCGGGATAGTAGACGGCGGAGTACAAGATGCGATCGAGTTTGATCAGGCCGCTCGCCTTGTCCAGTTCATACTTCACACTCGATCCAAAAGGGATCTCAATCACGCAATCGAATTCCTGCGGGAGCTGGTCGCCGGGAGTTACGTCGTGCCAAGGATGAATCATCGATGATTCCTATTGTAACGAACCATTTGGATCGAAAGATGATTTCTGACAATGACTTCTGACCGGGAAATTCGAGAGCGGGTTGGACATCGGTGCTATGATTCGTATTGTTAGGAGGGTTTATGTCCTGTAAACGCCTTCTCCTCGTAGCGATGATGGTTCTGTTGTGCGCCGGGCTGTCTTTCGCACAAGCGCCACAGAACAAAAATTCCGAAACTGATCAGTTTCGCCTCAGCCCGTATCCGCAGATAGAGTTCAGTTTGCAGAATAACTCTGAGAACGATTCGACAGTCCTCGTCCACGTCGATCCACATGTGTACTGGGGGGGAAAGAAGCAATCCGATTCCGGCGTGCTTCGATTTCCAACCGGACTGGAATCCCCGGCGGACGCGACTTGCTATGCGATCCGCAGCTACCGTGTGGTGAGAGACAGTCCTGATTCGGACAGCACGCATCGCGATGGATCCACAACTTGCGTCCCGGCGGCCCGCTTCCGCGTGCATACTGCGGTCGATCACGAACGGTGAAGAGCCGGAACTGCGGAACGATCTCGACTGCCGAAGTCCTCATAGGTCGGGCGATACGACCATGCGGAGGCGGCTGGCGACTGCCCGACCATTTATAAACGCAGGAATGAACTTCCATCCTTTAGCCGCGTAGGCTAGATCTTTATCGGCATCCCCTACGGGCTCGGCCGACCAGACTTTTCCCGCCTCGTCGATTACCAACTCGATCATTTGTTCCGAACGCGCTATCGGAGCCTTTGCGCCAACCGGAGGCGGGCGGCGAAGCAAAATGGCTTGAGGGCGCGTATCGACGAAAGGGAAGCGCCCCACGCTTTCGGGTGGACGCTCCGTTACTGCGTCAAAGATGTAGGCGCGTTTCTTGAAATGGAATTTGGATTCTCTAGCTGAAACGTCGTCAATCTGCGAACGTATGCCGCGGGCACGGGCATTCAAGATGGCTGTCCGAATTCGATCAAGGTCCCCCGGAGGCCACATGTCGGCAAGGGCGCGCCAAGCCTCTTGCTCGCGACCGCTGTAGAGATAAGCCCACACAATTTCCAGCACTTTGATTTTTGTGACCTGCAAGCGGTGTATTCGATCGGGGGCGAAAGAAGAAGTGGCCGCTAACTTGCCATCAGTGCCTTGAAAGTCCCTTAAATCTTGCACACTAAGTCCGGTTCGGACTGCGGCGATCTGCTCGTCGAAATGAGATTGAAATTCCACACTTACGTCCACGAGCCGGTTACGCTCGAATCGGAGTACGATGGTCGGCGCAAAGTCGAATTCGCCGGGAAGGAGACCTTCGAAACCATTGATCGCCCCGGCATCGCCAGTCCATATTTCGATTCTTCCATTTAAGTCTGTATCTGCGGCACGAAAGAAATCACCCCCCGTAATTGTGCGGAGCAACTTTGGGGATGGTTTCAAGGAGTAGACGAGGTACGTCATGTCCCAGTCGGCAGCGGACTTCTTTACCTGAAAAGCAACCACCGGCGTGCCCAAACCCAAATCTACGCCGAGCACATCGATGTCGACCTGTGAGGCTTCCGCTGTCAGGGGCAAGTCTTGCCCGTCCCAAGCGAGGTTCCCGCCACAGGATCGCTTCGCCAATCCGCCACTCTTTGCGGCACCCACAGTGAGGCTCACTCCACTGGCGAACTTTGTCTCGAACCTCCCAGATCCACCCTCGCAAACTACGTACTGGGTTTGCGCCATGCCAAGATGAAAAGCTATGCATACGAATCCCCATGAGAGGAGCGCATTGGCCCGGCAGACGCGCCTGAGAGCTGTTCTTCTGCTTTCCATCGGTGAACATTCGAGAGGGGATCGCCTCGGTCGTTCCAGCTGACCTCAACGCTCGTCTAAATATATACGTCGGTCCATTCACTTGGGCATGGCCCGTCCAGCATCAATGCTGCGGGGCGTCCGCTTTCGAGGCCTACCTGCGGTTTCTCGGTAGTGGCTGAATTCAGCCATTACCGGTTTCTCTCGAACCTTGATTATGGGCTTCGAGAAGATTAGAGTCGTGACAGCACGATTCCTGTTGGGTGCCCTAATGTCCAACCAAGGCAAAACCTATCTGAAATTCGGCGGAGCAACTGTCTTAATTCTGTTTCTGCTCGGCTACCTCGCCTACACCGGGGTTCAGGACAGCAAAAGCTACTACGTCACCATCACCGAACTGCACAAGCTGGGGAATGGCGCTTACACCAAGCGCCTGCGGGTCGCGGGGAATGTGCAGCCGGGGTCGATCAGGCGCAACGGGACTCACGTACAGTTTGTGCTGATGGAGCAGGATCAGTTGCTCCCGGTGGATTACACCGGAACCGAAGCGCCTCCCGATACTTTTAAGGACGACTCGCAGGCGCTGGCCGATGGCAGCTTTGGGCATGACGGCGTTTTCCACGCCAAGGCGCTGCAGGCCAAGTGCGCATCGAAATATGCGCCGCAGCAGCCTGGAAACCAGATGCAAGCCGCTCCCACCAAGAGCATGACAAAGGGTCCGGAGCATTCCACGATGATTGCAAACTAGCCGCTGCCCGAGACGTAAGCACTGCGTCGTCACCCCTAGTCTCGCATACCCGCCCTGGGTCGTTTTGCAAATCCAACTGAAAATGCATAAATTCGCTATCGCGCAGATTGTGCATAGATCGATGGGCTATGCTGTGAACGTCTCTTGCTCGTGACCGACCTCAAAAACTCGCAGAGAGGCGCTCAAGTTGCCGTCAATGGCCTGGTGAAACAATTCGGCCGTTTCGCGGCGCTGCGCGGCGTTACGGCGGAATTTAATTCCAGCAAGTTTTACGTCATCCTCGGCGACAATGGAGCAGGGAAGACGACGCTGTTACGGGCGCTGGCCGGCCTGGCGCATCCAACGCGCGGCGCAATTTCAATCTCGGGCAAGAGCCCGCACGCGGCCTGCCGTGAACTCGGCTACATGGCGCACCCGTCGCTCCTTTACGACGAGATGAGCGGACTGGAGAACCTGCGCTATTTCGCCTGCCTCTATGACATTTCAGGGGACGAACGATGTAAGCAGGCGATTCGCTCGGTGCGCCTCGATCCCGAATTGCCGCGGCCCGTAGGACAGTATTCACAGGGGATGCGGCAGCGCATGTCGTTGGCGCGGGCCATTCTTCACGATCCTAAAATTCTGTTGCTCGACGAGCCTTTCTCTAACGTCGATGTGCATTCGGCAGGAGAGATGGTAGGCCTGCTGAAGGGCATGCGCGACGCGGGCAAGACTATTTTTGTGGTCACGCACCAAGCCTCGCTGCTCGAGGGGGTAGCCGACGAATTTATCTGGATGCAGGCAGGACAGATCGTGGAACGCACTTCAGGCCTTGCGCGAGCGGGGGAGCGATGAGTCCGATGCACTCCATCACCTGGGCGACGCTGACCAAAGACATCTGCCTGGAGTGGCGCTCGAAGGACGCGCTCAACTCCATGCTGTTCTTTTCCCTGTTGGTGGTGGTGATTTTCAGCTTCTCTTTCGATCCGAACGCCGAAGAGTCGCGTGAAATTGCCGGGGGTCTGATTTGGGTTGCTTTCCTATTTGCCGCGGTGGTTGCACTGAACCAGACGTGGACGCGCGAGTTACGTAATCAGGTGCTCGATGCCTATCGTGTTTCTCCCGCGCCTGCCACGGCGTTGTTTGTGGCTAAGGCGCTCGGCAACTTTATTCTGGTGAGCGTGCTGGAAGCTCTGATGGCGCCGTTGTTCATGATCTTTTACAACCTGCGCGCGCTCGGCCCGGCGTGGCAGTTAATTCCGGTGGCCATTCTTGGAACTTGGGCGCTGGTGGTGAACGGAACGTTCTTTGCGGCGATGTCGTTGCGCACGCGCAGCCGTGAAATCATGCTGCCACTATTGCTGTTTCCGATTTCCATCCCTGCGGTACAATCCATGGTCGAGGCCACGCGCATCATTCTTTCCGGGGATGGCGCGGCGCGGTTCTGGATTGTCTTGCTCCTGACTTACGATGTGGTGTTTACGACTGCCTGTCTGGCTTTGTTCGAGACCGTGCTGCAAGCAGAATGATTGCAAGCGAAATGAAACGAGCCTTCCCCATTCTTGCGGTGATCACGGCCTTGCTGCTGGCCTACAGCACGTATCAGGCTTTGGTGGTCGCTCCCACGGAGCGCACTATGGGCGACGTGCAGCGTATCTTTTACTATCACGTGCCATCGGCCTGGACGGCATTCTGTTTGTTCTTTGTGAACCTAATCGCCTCCATCGTTTATCTCGTGCGGAAAAACCCCAAGGCGGACGCTTTAGCCGTGTCCTCGGCTGAGGTTGGAGTTGTCTTTTGCACGATTGTGCTGATCACGGGGCCAATCTGGGCACGGCCGGTGTGGGGCATCTGGTGGACGTGGGACGTGCGCCTCACTAGTACGCTGGTGTTGTGGCTGATCTACGTCAGTTATCTGATGCTGCGCCGCTTCTCCGATAGCGCGCAGACTCCCGTGCTCGCAGCGGTGCTGGCCATTTTCGGAGCGCTGGATGTTCCGCTGGTTTATTTCTCGATCTGGTTCTTTCGCACGCAGCATCCACAGCCCGTGATTGGCGGCGGGGGATCGCTCGATCCGCGCATGTTGCACGTCTTCCTGCTCAACCTATTTACGTTTTCCTGCTTCGGAGCGATGCTCTGCTGGGCCCGCTATCGGCTGGAATTATTGCAACGTGAAGTGGAAGAAGTCGAAAGCCTGCAATCGTTACGCGGAGTGCCACAATGAATTCCAAAGGGTTCCTCTATGCGGCTTACATCGCGACCTGGCTGATTCACGGCTTGTATATCGGAGTGCTCGCGCGTGGCTACAGTCGTCTGCGGCAGCAGTTGAAGGATCTGAATAAGAGCGGGAAGTGAAGATCGGCGTAGGCTCGAATCTCAATCCAAGTATATAAGCCGAAAAAGGCGGACCCGGGAAACGCCTTTTAGTTTGCGGCTTTCCATTCCTGCTGCAGCGCGCTGAATAGATCTGCACTGCCGGCCGAGCGGAGGAATTCGTAATCTTCGATGGTGGCTGCGGTCCCAACGCGCGACGAAGGCAGCGGGGATTCCACGCGGATCACACGAGCGGTGAAGCGCACGCGCACTGCGTCGGTCAGCGTGATATGCGGCGGAAAGGTCAGCGTGACTTCGCAGCGTGTTCCCTCGGGCACAGGACGATCAAGGTAAAAGAAAACGCCGCGCGCGCTCACGTTCTGGGTTTCGGTCTGGAATTCGGAGCTTTCGTTGGGGCGAACGACTGCCGGCAGGCGCATATCGAAGCGCCGCATCATGCGCCGTTCCTGAGATTCAGGTTGCATCCTTTGCTTATTTTCCGAAAGCATTCTTCCTCAGAAAACAAAATTGGGCCGAAGTCGCAAGACCGGTCGCTCGGCAGGCCTGATTACGCTTAAATGTATAGCTTTGCCGCCAGTTTGCAAGAGCAAAAAGACTATGGAACTTATTCGGTAAATGCTCATGAATACCGTTAACAGCGCAGGGGAGGCACACCGCCGTGCAGATTCTATGAGAGTGTATAGCAATCGCGGTGCCAGATGGTGCTTAATACGATAATTGCTTGAATCGCGGAAACGGCGGCGAATCTGAAGGTTCTCTCTGGAGGTCCGTGATCGCCGGATTCGCGAAATGCAACTGTTTGCAGAAATCGCCATACGTGCTGCGATCTGCAATTCACTTCATTCCACTTTTGTGCCAGTGTTGCATAAACAAGTTCGCCGCGCAGTGGAGTGATCTATTTTCTAATAATCGGCGGTGGTATTCAGCCCTAAAAGAGTAGTGGCTGAACGCCCCGGGAAATTCTCCGACGCTCGGCTCTGGTTCCGCGAACATCGTGACCGATCTTGCAGTCCCTCATTTCGGAACGGTATTCTTAGGCAAAAGCAAGCTTGCGGCATCTTTCTACCGGATCCGATGCATCTGACAAGTATTGTAGGGCTTCTAAGAGCGGAGCCTCGCTTGACTTGGCCATCGCTCAGATGTTTAAGTAGGTGTTTATTTTCCGCCAGTTTTGAATGACATGTCAGCAGCGGGCGGTTTCGCCGGCGCCGGGTAAGAACTGACCCGAGTGGCGTCTCTACTCTCCAAAAATGTCTGATGAAGTTCACAGGAAAAGCATTCGGAGGAAAAGCGTAATGGGAAATGGCCGTGCGATGTCGGGCGGAAGCTCGGGTAGCAGGTTGGTTTTGGTTCGCGCCCTCGCGGCAGCGTGTGTTCTGTTAGTGGCCGCGTGTTTATTGCTTGGGTCGAATTCCCGCCGCTACTCTCAGACCGCCGCACAGGTTTCGGCCTTTTCGAATCAAATAGCCTCCGAATCCTTGTTCTCGCCGTCTTCGCTGTCACGATCTTTCTTCCGGTCTTCTGACACGAAGCCGGACGCGCACTCAATCCTTGCAAAGCTGCCTTTGATCTTCGAGGCAAACCAGGGTCAAGCTGATCCAAGCGTAAAGTTTCTCGCGCGCGGTGCGGGTTATATGCTTCTATTCGATCAAACCGGGGCGAAGCTCGTGCTCCAGGCAGCCAGCGCGGCGCGAACCGAAAAGTCCGTACAAATGACGTTGGTGGGCGCCAACGCTGATTCGACCCTCGATGCGACTGGTCCTCTTCCCGGCAAAACCAACTACCTCTTCGGCAACGATCGCCAGAAGTGGCATACCGGTGTGGCGCAGTTTGCCGGGGTTCACTACAAGAGCGTTTACCCGGGAATCGATCTTGCTTTCTACGGAAACCAGGGCCGGCTTGAGTATGACTTTCAAGTTGCTCCCGGTGCCGATCCCGCGCAAGCCGAAATGCAGTTTGATGGCGCGGCCAAACTCGAACTCACGGACGGCGATTTGATTCTTGTCGGTAATGAGGGCGAAGGCCGAGTTCGCTTGCGCAAGCCTCGCATCTATCAGAATGTTGGGGATCATCAACAACCGGTCGATGGTCGATTTGTTTTGCGCGCCGAAAACGGCGTCGGCTTCGATGTAGGACCGTATGATCGCAGCCGTGAGCTGGTGATCGACCCGCTGCTCGAGTTCTCCACCTACTTCGGCGGCAGCGGTTCGGAAACTGCGCCGGCAGTTGCCGTGAATGGCGACGGCTTCATCTATATCGCTGGCACGACTCAGGGCTCGCCCGAGACCTCTTTTCCGGTCGCCACCGCTCAGACGTTGATACCGGTAGGGTTGTCCCTCACTTCATCAAGTCCGAGCCATATCTTCGTCGCCAAGATCGATCCCACGGGGCCGTCGGTGGTGTATGAAACTTTCCTGGGCGGCACCGGAACCGACACCTTGTGTCCCTCATATCCGGGATATACCTTCCCGTTGCCGGTTCCACCAAACTCCAACGGTTCTTTCCCGTGCAGTGGTCTGGGCGTGGATATCAGCGGTAAGGTTTACGTCGTGGGAAACACCACTTCCACGGACTTCCCCGTCCAGGGCGTGCCTTACCAATCTGGTCCCAAGGCCAAGGGATCGCAGTGCACCGGGATCACGTGCTCGTCAATCTTTGTCAGTGTTCTCAACACGCAGGGGTCCCAGCTCGGCTATTCGTCCTATCTCTCGGGCAACGGAAACGACCAGGCCAGCGGGATGGCGATTGATACGAATGCGGATGTTTTCATTACCGGCACAACGACCTCCACTGATGCAGGCTCCATCTCGCCCGCGGACGATTTTCCCGCAACCTATCTGCCCGTGCCCTACCAAACGGCACCGCGTGCAGCTACACAGTTCTTCGTAACCAAAGTGAATACCAACAACGTGGGTCCGGCCAGCATTGCCTATTCCACCTATTTCGGTGGTGCGACCCCGGCTTCGCCCGTTGTAGTTGGCGGGGGCGTCGCGGTCGATACAATTGGGAACATTTATTTCAGCGGCACCACGAATTTCTTCAACAGCGGCGAAAGCCAGGCGGGAAGCGGCGGGGGACAAGTCACCGATTTCCCTATCGTGAACGCTTATCAGCCATGTTTGGATACACCTCCGCCAACGATTATTACTTTTCCCCTGCAGTGCACCGCACCGACGACTACCCCTTTCCCGTTCGATGCTTTTGTTGCAAAGATTAATCCCAACAATGCGCAGACCGGGTCGGCGCAGTTGCTATTCTCAACTTATCTGGGCGGCGGCCCAAGCAATGGCTTGACGGCTGGCGCCGGGATTACGATTGATTCCGCGAATGTCTACCTGACGGGAACGACAAACTCGAGCGACTTTATCTTACCGACCGGCAGCGGCGCTTTCCAGCCATGCCTGAACACCCCTCCTGTCACTCCGCCGGTTCCGTGTACTTCCACTGGCGGTCCCGCTGTTCCCACCGACGCCTATGTCGCACGTTTCTCGTTGCCGGCCTCGAGCACAACGGGAACTGCGGGCAGCGTCGGCCTCGGCTATTTCTCCTACCTGGGTGGAACTGGGTACGACAGCGGCCTGGCCACTGCGGTTGATACGGCCAGTGGGGCGCTGGTTACGGGGTGGACACAATCGACAGACTTCCCCGCGACCCTTCCGAACAACCCCATCCAGAGCACGCTCAACGGCCCCCAGAACGCCTTTTTTGCCCACATTCAGACGACAACGATTGGAGGCCAGAATACTCAGGCTTCGTTCGCTACGTATTTCGGTGGCAACGGTACGGATCGCGGCACCGGCATTGCCGTTGATTCCAGCCTCAACACTTATATTGTCGGCGACACTACGTCGAGTTCCTCGCTGCAACTGGACAAGCCGGTGCAGAGCCTGCTCAACGGCAATGGAACCGCCGGAGGGCCGCCCGATGCTTTTGTTGTAAAGCTGGGAACTGCGGCTGATCTGTGCATCACCTGCGTCGCACCGGTGCTGCCAGCCAATCTCGTTGCAGCTGGGAACCCTGTGACGATTACATTTACCGTGACGAATCAGGGGCCTGACCTGGCCTCGAACATCATCGTCTCCGGCACTGGGGCCCCTTTCACGAGCGCCACAGTCGGTTCCGGCACATGCAGCACTCCCAGCAACAACTCAATCGCGTGTACGATTCCGGCCCTACAGGCGGGTTCGCCTGCGCTGGTGACCTTCACCGTGACGCCGACCCAGGCGGGCCTTTACGCTCCGATCGTCAGCGTGTCGTCGGTTACCAACAACGATCCGGACCCGAGGAACAATACGGAAACCTTTCCATTTACCGCCACCATTTTTACGGCGTCGGTTCTGCCCAACGGCCAGACCGTCTCTGCCGGCAATACGGCTTCTTACACCGTACAGGTGACGGCGGTTCCGGTGTTTGCATCGAGCATCTCGCTCGGTTGTAGTTCTGCCCCGGTGGGCGCAACCTGCAACTTTGGTTCAAACTCCATTAATTTGACCAGTACCAGCAGCGCTTCGACCTCACTCAATGTCACGACGACCGCTCGCCCTGTCAATGGTGCTGGCTTAATATCCACGCACGGTCCGTTCTATGCATTCTGGCTGATGGTTCCAGGGATGGCTTTGATCGGTGTGGGTGCCGGCGGCAAACGACGGCGAAGGTGGCTGTTGGGAGGTTCTGCGATGCTCCTGCTTTTTACGCTCGTGCTGCTGCAGCCGGCCTGTAGCAGCGGCAAGACTCCAACCACGGTTAGCGGAACTCCTGCTGGCAACTACAGCATGACGCTCACGGCAACTTCAGGCTCGTTCACCCAAAGTGCGTCGTTTAATCTGACCGTGCAGTGAGGCCGATGGCCAGTTGCAATGCTGGTTCTAAGCTCCCGCTGAAAGCTTGTGGTGGCTCTTGGTTTCGGCGATTCCATATTGCCGGATTTTGTAGAGCAATGCTTTGTAGCTGATTTGAAGCAGTGCCGCTGCCTGTTTTCGATTCCAATTGGTCTGCTCGAGCGCCTGCCGAATTGCTTCGCCTTCGGCTTCGTCTTTGGCGTTGCGAGCCAGCGACTTCAATCCGCCACTGTCTCCAGTCTTCCCGCCGGAGTCACCCCGTACGCCGCCGTTTCCGTCGTTGCGCGGCTGTAACTCTGCCACCGCAAGGTTTTCGTCTCCCAGGATTAAGTATCGCTTTAGAAAATTATTGAGCTCGCGCAAATTTCCCGGCCAAGGATGCGCCTGGCATGCTGCAAGCATTGCCGGGGAAAGCGGAAGTTGTGGCCGTGCGTAGCGTTCAGCCATGCGCGTCATGAAATGCTTAAGGAGAACCGGTATCTCTTCCTTGCGCTCGCGCAGTGGTGGCAGTTGCAAAGTGAATGCGTTGAGCCGGTAATACAGATCTTCGCGCAGCCGCTTTGTGGCCAACGCTTGAGGAATATCAATATTCGTGGCTGCAAGGATGCGAACGTCAACCTTGATGACAGAGCGGCTTCCGAGCCGAGAAAAACTCTGATCCTGCAAAACGTGCAGAAGCTTTGCCTGCAAGGCCGGCGGCATCTCGCCGATTTCATCGAGCAAAATCGTGCCTTTGTTACACAGTTCGAACTTGCCCGGCTTGGCGTGCGTAGCTCCGGTGAAAGCTCCCGGCTCATAACCAAAGAGTTCGCTCTCCAGCAGATCGGCCGGTACAGCCGCGCAATTTACTTTCAGGAACGTGCGGTGCGCGCGGGGTGAGAGCTTATGAATCAGCCGCGCCAGCACTTCCTTGCCTGTGCCGCTTTCGCCCAGCAGCAATACTGGAATATCCACATTCGCAACCAGCGCGGCTTGCGAGCGAATCTTACGCATCTGCGGGCTGGCGGCGATGAAGAACACATCATCCGCGACTTCTTCCACTTCGCCTCCGACCGGTTCTTTTCCCTGGCCGAGGCACTGATTGATGACTGCATCCAGCTCCGCCTTCTGAAAAGGCTTGGTGAGATAGTCCTGAGCTCCGAGGCGCATCGCCTGCACGACCTTGCGTGTGTCGTTCACACAGGAGAGCATTACAACTTTCACTCCGGGCCGTTTCTGGCGAAGTTGCTCGAGCGTTTCGAGTCCATCGATTCCCGGCATCAGCACATCGAGCAATACGAGATCCGGCTCCATGCCCTTATCTACTTTTTGCAATGCTTCTTCGCCGGTCGAGGCGGTTTCGACGTTGTAATCCTCCACCTCGAGCAGCGTTCGAATGTAGCGCAGCATCGCGGGTTCGTCGTCCACCAGTAGAATCTTGGCGGTGTCGCTCATCGATTCTTTCCTTTGCCTGCGGGATTCGGGGAAGGTTTGAAGGGGATGAGGAACGAGAATTTGCAGCCCGAGCCGGGTTCGCTTTCCACCCAGATTTTTCCGCCCATGCCATGAATCAGGCGGCGCACAATGGCTAACCCGAGTCCCATGCCTTCCTGGTTCTCGGTGCCCGGTAGGCGGAAGAAATCGTCGAAAACTTCGAGGTGAAACTCCGGTGGAATTCCCGGACCAGTATCGGCGACACTCACTTTCACCGAATTCGGTTGCGGATTGTCCTGCCGACGCCGTTCGCCCGCGGATGCAGGCTGTGCCGCAGCACGCCGGTCCCACATGTAGGGTTCGGCATGCAGCCAAACCGTTCCACCTGGGGAAATGAACTTGAAAGAATTTTCCAGCAAATTGGAGATCACGCGCTCGAGTTTGGGAGAGTCGAAAGGAAAAACCGGCAACTTGTCGTTGGCTAGAAAGTAGAGAGCGAGTCCCTTCTCCTGAAATCGCATCGACCACAACCGGCAAACCTCGGACAGGCAGGCGTTGATGTTGCCCACCTCGAAATGCATCTTCAGCCCGCCGGTCTCCAGGGCGCTGTAGGTAAGGAAATCCTGAATGAACTGTTGCAGGCGCTTGCCGCTCGACTGCATGTCCGTCAAGACTTCTCGCTGGCGGGCGTTCAATGGCCCGAGCTTTTCGGTCTGCAGCAATTCGACGTAGCCGTTCAGAATGGCGAGAGGCGTCTTGAGATCGTGTGCGGCGGATCCCAAAGCGTTCGTCGTGCGCTGAAATCGCGCTTGAAGAGCGGCGTGAGCCTGTGCCAAATCTGCCGGGTCGGGTACCTCTGTTGCTTGAGCGGCAGGCGCCGGCACTCCCTTTTTTCCCTCGGCAGACCCAGGCTCGGAGAAACGCATATTCTTTTGCACGGTAGCCATAGAGGGAAACGGTTCAAAGGTCTAACACAGAGGGAGGATGCACTCGCCTATTAGGGGAAGAATGCTGTACAAAAATCGTAAGCGACCGAATTTTCCTTGTCAACGAAAAATGCACGCCGATTACCCAAGTGTGGCAAAATCTTGCACTCCGCAGTGCTTGAACTTATGCGAGAGAGTGTCCAGCTCGTATTGCCCTTGCTGGTAGAAGTGCTCTCAAACCCGTGTTTTAGCCCGCCGTTAGGCTTCTTCACCTGAAACTGCCTGTTTGCATTGGGTTTTTCACTGGGTTCGTACTTAGGTTTCATCTTCCTCTCTGGATTTGGCCCCCTAGATGCTTTATGTGGTGGATTAAGACGGGCTTTAGGAAGAGGTGTAGGTGGACACGAAGACTTCAGCGGGGGAACGCCGACAGTGGCCCCGCTTGCCTTTGGCAATCCCGGTCTTTGTCAGAAGCCGGACCGACGTCGACAAGGAATTTTTGGAATTTGCCACCGCGCTCAACGTTTCTGCTGGCGGCATGCTGTTAGCGGTTCGTCGCTCTCTCCCGTTCTCGACGCAAGTCTCTCTCGAGATTCCCAGTGCTCCGGTGGCTGCCCTCGCAGCATTACCCAGAGTAGCGCGCCATCTTCGCGCCAAAGTATTGCGCATGGAGCACGCTGAGGGCTTCCAGCTCCTGGGCCTGAAATTCTCGCGGCCATTAGCGAGTTCCCAGCGGCCCGCCAACGCGCGTCGGAGGAAACTCACTTCTCCCCGTGTGAAAAGCTTTGCCACTACTCTCTAGCAATTCTGTTCGGGTTCACCGATCCATTTGATTACCTGCAAGCAGCTTTCCTACTCTTTAGTAAGTTGCTTTTCCTCAATGACATAAGCTAGCCTGAAGGGGTATTGGTCCGCGTCAGGCCCGTTTTGGCTCTTCGTTTTGGTGCTCTGGGTGCACGTCAAACCTTAATCCCCCCGCAACCGAAGCCAGGTAACAGCTTTTATGAGCTCGTCAAACCCAGTCAGTTCGCTCGTCCAACCGCTCGGGGAGATGCCACCCGAAAACGTGGTTTTCGGCGGCCTGGAAGAGATGCGAGCTCTTCGCGAGCGTCTGGCAAAGATCGCGGGCGCCAACGTTCCTGTGCTGATCCAGGGAGAAAGCGGCACCGGCAAAGACATCATCGCGCGCATGATTCATGCCACGTCTCCGTGGAAGACTGGGCCGTGGGTTAAGGTAAATTGCCCGGCGATTCCGGGCACGCTGCTCGAAAGCGAATTGTTCGGCTACGAAAAGGGAGCTTTCACCGGCGCCTTTGGCATGAAGCCCGGCCGCGTGGAGATGGCGCATCGCGGCACTCTCTTCCTCGATGAAATCTCAGAACTCGACATGAGCCTGCAATCGAAGTTGCTGCAACTGCTGCAGGACGGCCAGTTCTGCCGCATCGGCGCCCAGGAAGATAAGAAAGTTGAAGTGCGCGTAGTCTGCGCGACCAACCGAAAGCTGGAAGAAGAAATCGCCAACGGAACTTTTCGCGCCGATCTTTTCTATCGCATCAACGTAGTGAATCTTTATATTCCGCCGTTGCGCGATCGCGCCGGAGATATTCCGCAGTTAGTCAATTACTTTCTGGACTGCTACAACCGCAAGTTTAACGCGCGCGCGAAACCGCTTTCTGCTGAGTTGATGACGGCGCTGCGAAAGTATCACTGGCCCGGCAACATCCGCGAGCTGGAAAATCTGATGAAGCGCTACGTCATTCTGGGTACCGAAGACGCAATCTCCGGCGAACTTCGTCCCCACGAACCCGACTTCTTCAGCGCCGACATTTCCGTCGATGGACCGATTTCTCTCAAGAAAATAACCCGGCAGGCAGTTCGCGAGCTGGAACGCAAAATCATTCTCAAGGTTCTGCAGCATCATCACTGGAACCGCAAACAAGCCGCCCGCGCCCTGAACATCAGCTACCGCGCCCTGCTCTACAAAATCCGCGACGCTGGATTACCTTCAAACCGCGCCCCGCGGCCGCGACCGCCCGAGGCTGATAAGCCCGTCGCCGCCGATTGATCGCTTCAAAAGTGAAAAATCAAATCGCTTGCCATGGTGAACTGACTCTGCCTTCGCCCGTTGTCATAGGCCTTCCGATCCCACGCATGTTCGAACCGTAGCTCCGGGCGTAACTGCACCGTCGAGCCAAACCAATGGCACCACATGAAGGTGTTCTCCGAGTACTTTGTCGCGTAGCCGGTGCGCTGGCCTTTCTTGTCGTTGAGAAAGTCGCTGCGAAAAGAGGCAAAGTTATGCGCCGAGAGTTCCTTTTGTAGAAAGCTGACTGCGGCATATTCGGGAGCGGTGCAGCGCTGCTCTCCTGCCATGCAATACGCTGCGTTCGCGCCGGTTTCCGGTCGAATACTACCGCCGACTGCAGGCACATCGCGCTCGTACATATACCAGCTCTCGCTCGCAATATGGACGGTCTTGGAAAACTTGTGATACCAGGTCGCGTCATACTGCTGTAGATTGTTGTACGCATATTTGCCATCGTTGATGCCGTTGGCGCAGATATAAATATTGTCATTCACTGACTTAGCCGTGTAACTTACGCAGCCCGTTCCGGAAGGCTTCGCGTCCGGCGTCCACAATGCAACGTCGTGCCCCGCAGTTATACCAAGTTGCACAAGCCATCGATCACTCAGTTTGATCGTCGCCATCAGGCCGGTGTCGGTGAACGGATCGATCGCATACAGCAATGAGTGGCTGAAGATGTAGTTGTTCGGCGCCAGTTGCGCTTCGATTCCAGGCACCGAGATGAAGCGCCCGACTCTCACGTTCATTCCCTGCGCGACCTGAGGAATGTAAACGTCGACGTATTCGAGTGTGGGATCGAATCCGTATTGATGATGATCGTTCAACAACTGCCCGCTCAGATAGCCTTTCGCGACCGTAAAGTGATAATCGGTGCCGTAGAGGGCCGTCAGGTGATATCCCCAGTCGATGTGATCCTGTTGCACCGAATCCGGCAATCGTTCGGCGTAGAGAACGACCTGGTTTATCTCCAGGCGATTGGGATAGTCGTCATTCGCCTCAGGCGCATTGCTGTGCGTGGACGTACTGAAGTTAAGAGTCGGATCGAGCCAGCCATACAGCTTCGTCCGGCTCTTCGCCTGGTTTATTGCTGTCATGAGCGGATAGCTGTTCGAATCTGGCTCCCCGATCACCGGCGATCCGCCGTAAGACCAGTCGGAATTAGGAAATGGCGGCGAATCCAACGGCGACGGCGGCCCGCGCCGGGCAGGACTGGGCGAACTGGCGTCGACGGAAGCAGCCGCGGCGGGCCGCCAGTCCTGACGATAAAACTCGACCCAGCGGGCGAAGAATCCCTTGGGTTCGGTAGTCTTAGCCTTAGGGGCGTCCGCGGGTGTATTGGTGGGTTTGTTCGGCTGTTGACCGACGGATACTGCGCCCGAGCTGAGCAAGAGGAATGCAAACAGGGAAACGAGAGACTGATGTCGAAAGAAGTTCTTCCTTAAACGCATAGAGGGATAGGCCAACTCAGTCTACTAGGACGGACGGTCGCGCGATTGCGCACGCATATTAATTTGCCTCTGGCAGCGTTTGTCCAGAAAACGTGCTCGCGAGTGCGATTGCGCCGTTTACGAGAAGAGGTTGATTCTACTCGCCAGCGTGCGCGGCCTTGGCAGTTGGAGGTGCTTGCTTCTTGAGATTATCGTTACTCGATTTGGGGGCCTCCTGCACTCGCTCAATGGCCGGTTCGTCACGGTTCATGCGGCAGGCCAAATCGTCACGCGACGTAGAACACGTAGTCATGACACTTCCACTCCAGGTCGTTACAACCTTGCAGCCGCACAACCAGGTTTGCGTGATGGTCTCACTCCGCTGTGGCACGAAATGGTGAAGCATTCGCTGATCTCCTCGACGTATGGATCGTACAGGGGGTGGGGGAAAGTGTCCGGTACTGAACAGGCGCTGTCCGTTAGTGAACGCCATCCATGAGTAGAGTAGTGCATAACCAGCTCTGAATGGTGATTATGAAGAAGATAAGCATTACGACGGTTACTTAACGATCGATGTAACGAAGGGAATAAGTCGATGTTACTGAATGCAGGAATACTGCTATCTAGCATGTTTTACGTAACTTGGAGGTGGTGTAACTTCGGTTTGATGGAATTTAGACCTCTGACTCCAACGTCCCTGGTTTGGCATATAGTGTGCAGCTATTAGAGTGGCGCCTACCCGCGGAGTTCAGACAGTGCCTTGCGCGCATCGTTAAAGTTGGGACTTATCTTTAATACTCGCTCTAACTGCTGGCGGGCCTGAGCCGGCTGCTTATTTCTCTCGTAAGCGAGTCCAAGATGATAGTGTACGGTCGCATCGTCAGTCCCGCCTTTCTTCTCATTGAGACGCAATGATTCCTGGAACATTTGGATGGCAGAAAGATACACGCCCTTCTGATAATAAGCCCACCCCAGAGTATCGGCGGCATTCGACGAATCGGGCATGCCGCGACGCGCGGTCTGCGCCATCGCCAGGGCCACATCCACGTTCCCGCCTTGCTGCAGCATTACATAGGCAAGATTGTTTGACGCCAGCGGATTATCCGGCTGAATCTGCAGAGCCTTCTGATACATCGCCTTGGCTTGATCCCAACTATTTTGCGACTCGTAAAGTTCTCCGGCGAGAATGTAGAACGCGATGTCGCGCGGGTGATCTTTAATCGATTGCTCGTAAGTCGCGAGAGCCTGACTCGCCGACCCTTGCGCCGTCTGCACTTGTCCCAACTTCAAGAGCGCGTCAGAATTATTCTTGTCCAGTTCGATAGCCTCGCGGAAGGCATCTCCAGCGCCGTTGAGGTCCTTCTTTTCGAACAGAGCGGTGCCCAGCAGATCATAGAATCCGCTGTTGTTGGGTGTTTTAGCAATCTGGGTGCGGGCTGCGGCAATCGCCTGGTCGGGTTGTTTCTGCGCAAGCCAGGTATTCATCATTCCCTGGAGCGCGTCGGTGGACGACGGATCCCTGTCGAGCGCCTGCTGGTATGCCTTAATCGCATCTACGTATTGCTTCTGCAGCAAATGAAGATTTCCCGCCTGTATGTACGGCACGGGGTTTTGCGGAGCCAGTTCTGCAGCTTTGCGCAAGTCCTCGCTGGAATCCGTATACTTTTGGCGGTTCATCTCGGCCAACGCACGCAAGATGTAGCCATCCGCAGAGAAGGGCGCAGCTGTGATGATCTGCTGCGCGCTTTGCATCAGTCCATCGAGGTCTCCGCGGCGTAATGCCACGCCCGCCAACGCGCGCTGCGCATCGGTGAGCTCTGGACGCAGGCGGATCGCCTCACGCCACTCGGATTCGGCGCGCGAGTCGTTGTGCTCCATGTCGAAGGCAAGGCCGAGTTGATAGTGAGCGACTGGGTTGTCGGGATCGTTCTTCAGCGCCTCCTGCAGCGAATCGACGGCGCCGTTCGCATCATTGCTATGGATCTGAATCTGTCCGCGAAAAATCAGCGCGTCGCCATCATGCGGGTTCGTTTTCAGCAGCTCCTCGTTTAGCTTCGCGGCTTCGTCAAGGCGGTTCTTCAGAATCAGAATCTGAACGTAGTTCTTCTTGACCTGAATATCTCTGGGATGATCTTTGTAGAGCGAGCCGTACTCCGTCATGGCCCGGTCGAGATCGGCGTTCGCAAAATAGAAATCGCCCAGCATGCGATAGCCCTCTGAATTGTCAGGAAAGTCCTTCTTGGTCTGCTTCAAAAAGGCTTCGACCTCGGTCTTCTTGCCTTCGATCATCATCAGGCGCACTAGGGCTGCGCGCGGCGAAGTGTCTTTGGGGTCGACGTCGATGGCATGCCGGAATTGCTGCTCCGCTTCCGGAAAGCGATTGCGCGACTGATAAAAGCCTCCCAGAGCCAATTGGGCATTCATCGACTTGGGACCAATCTCAGCTGCCTTTTTAAAATTAAGCTCAGCCTGATCGGTCAGGCTGGAGCGCAATTGCAGAACCGCCAGATTCAGATAAGACTCTGACCGGGTCGGATCGGCGGCGATGGCTTTTTGCATCTCTTGAATGGCAGAGCTCAGATTGTCCTCGGCGCCATAGTAGTTGGCCCATGCCTCGTAGGTTTGAGGATTATTGGGTTGATGATCATGCAAAATGTCGAGGTGAATCTTGGCTTGCTTGAGGTCGCGCCCCGAGATGAGCAAATTTGCCAGATCGATGTGGGCGGGATAGTAGTCAGGGGCGAGCTCAACGGTGCGGGAGAGTTCGACGTAGGCTCGGTTGTAGTCCTGCAGCTTGAGATAAGTCTCCCCTAACTGGTAGTGCGCCTGGGCGAAGCGGGAGTCGACCTGGATGGCATTGGCATATTGAATGGCGGCTTCGCGATACTTGCTTTTCGAAAAATAGCGGTCGCCGCTTTCCAGATATTTTTGCTTTCGCACATTAGGATCGCGCGAGCAGGCGGTGAATAGAGTCGAAATGAGGAACACGACAAATATCAAGCGGATAGCGGAGCGCCTCATTTTTCTCCCAGTGACAGGTGTCTTCCTAAGCAGACGCGAAGGCGACGGCGGTCGCTACGCGTCGTGACTATACCAAGGTATCGCAAGATGCGTTCGCAGAAAAGCCGCCGTGTTACAGCACTGTTAAAGCGGGATCTCGACTACGGTGTGAACTCGAAAACCGTCCCGCAGGCGCATCCGCTGCCAGTGCCGCCATTCACAGTTGTGCCGTAGAGGTCGCCCTTAGAATCGAAGATCAGACCGCTGGCGGGCCAATAGCCGTTCGTGTTGCCGGGAAAGCTATAAAGAGTTTCCGTCCAGCCACCGCCCGCTGCCGGGGTCAACTCGAATACGGTTCCGCATCCATCGCGGCAGGCTCCCGTGCCTCCAACGAAGGTTGTTCCGAAGAGGTTGCCATTGCGATCGAATACGACGCCGGCCAGGGGCTCATATCCATCGCCGCTCTTATTGTCGAAGCCATGCAGAACAGTCTCTCCCCACTTTCCACCTGCGGTTTGCGTTAACTCGAATACCGTACCGCCATGGTTGGGTCCGCCGATCTGGGTCGTGCCGTAGAGGTTGCCGGCAGCGTCGAGGATCAGGCTGGCGTAAGGGGTTCTCCCGTCTCCGTCGTTGAAAAAGTGAAGCATCTTTGTCGTCCAGCTTCCGCCAGCTCCCCGCTTTAGTTCGAAGATTCCGCCGGCGTGAAACGATCCGCCGTCAGACGTGGTGCCGTAGAGATTGCCGGCAGGATCGAAAACCAGGCTGGCGAGCGGAATCTCACCGTCATCCGTGTCGTTGAAGCTATGCAACACCTTCTCGGTCCAGCTTCCGTCCGCGGCATGCGTCAATTCGAACACGGTGCCGAAGCCATAAGTGCCTCCGCGTGATGTCGTGCCGTAGAGATTCCCAGCGGCATCGAAGATTAAGCCGGCGCCGGGATAGTAGCCGTCGGTGCTGGTGCTGCCGAAGTTGTATAGAACTTTCTCCTCCCAGCCACCGCCCGCCTTCGGCTTCAACTCGAACACCGTGCCACAGGAGTTTTCGCCCTGGTCGCACGCTCCCGTGCCACCGTGCTCTGTTATCCCGTAGAGATTGCCAGCGGCGTCGAAGATCAGAGCGCCCGAGGGATTGGTGCCGTCGGCGCTGAAACCGCCGAAATTGTACAGTATGTTTTCCGTCCACCCCCCGCCTGTAGCGGGTGACAGTTCGAATACCGTCCCGCAGCCGATATTTTCGCCGTAACAGTTCGTATGCGTGCCGCCTTTGGGCGTGGTGCCATATAGATTTCCTGAAGCATCGAAGACGAGCGACGAATAGGTCTGATAACCGTCGGTGCCGTTATCGGCAAAGTTATGCAGCACGGCTTCCGTTTGAGCTGCGGCGTAAGTGGCCAGCGTGAGCAGTGAAGTGAAAACCGCCAGTAAGACTGGAAGGGATTTGCTTTGCATGGGGTACTCCTTGAACTGATGCTGGGCGCGTTCGCGCGTTAGATCGGAGCCGACAACATCCCACAGGCTAGTGTCGAATGTCAATATGCAGGAACGTGCACACTGGAAATGCGGGACTCGACTTTACGACTGCGTTGCAGCCTTCCGATTGCTGTGCTTCCAATAAAGATATCCTGGGACGCCGATCAGAACGATTGCGGTCCCCCAAAAGGCCTCGGTGGGCCGCGTGACGATTGTGTTCAGCGTCCACGCGGTGCCGGCCAGTACATAGATTGCCGGCAGCCACGGATATCCAGTGCAGCGGTAGGGACGCGGAATGTCGGGACGCTTCCAGCGCAGCAGAAACATTCCGATCACGGTCAGAGTGTAGGAGAGCACCATGCCGTAGATCACGTAGGTGTAGAGCTGATCGTAGCGGCCGCTGAGGGTGAGCAGCGCGGCCCAGATGCCTTGTCCGATGAGGCTGAAAGCGGGCGTGCGCCACTTGGGATGGATGACTGCCATGCGCTTGAAGAAGACTCCGTCCTGTGCCATGGCGAGATAGACGCGCGCGCCGGAGAGCGTGCAGGTGGCGGCGGCGCTGAAGCAGGAAACTGCGATCATCAACGAAAGCCAAACTGCGGCGCGCGGAGAAAATAAGGCAGTCGCGGCGTCGTGGACGATAGTTTCGCGCTTGGCAATCTCGCCGAGCGGCAGCGCATACAAGTAAGTCATGTTCATCGCCAGGTAAATCGCTCCGACGACGAGGACGCCTAAAACCATGGCCAGCGGCACGTTACGGCGCGGCTCTTTCACCTCGCCTGCAACCCATGTGATGTAGACCCATCCGTCGTAAGCCCAAAACACCGCGATCAGCGCCACGCCCATGACCGAGATTAACTGCGTGGGGTGAAGTCCCATGGTGAGGCCGACGCCATGCGATCGGAAGTGCGACCAGTCGCCTTTGCCGATGGCGAAGCCGAGAGCCACGAATGCGGCCATGGCGGCGAACTTTGTCCAGGTGGAAAGGTTCTGCAGCAGCGTGCCCCAGCGCAAGCCGACAACGTTGACGTAAGTCAGAGCGGCAATAAGAACCAGACCGAAGACGTGCGCGCGCGTGATGGTAACTCCGGCAAGCGTGAGAACGACGTGTTCTTGCGACACGATAGGGAAGACTTGCCCAGTGTAGGCGGCGGACGCGACGGAGAGCGCGGCGATGGTTCCACCGTTGGCCACGGCAAAGAGCATCCATCCGTAGAGAAAGGCGACGAGGTCGCCGTATGCCTCGCGGAGATAAATGTATTGGCCGCCGGACTCGGGGAACATCGAGCCTAGCTCAGCGAAAGCGACGCAACCGAAAAGAGAAATGACGCCGCCGATCACCCATACCAGCAGGAACAGCATGGGTTGCGGCAGCGGGCCCGCAATGTCTTTGGCAGTAAGGAAAATCGAAGAACCGATGATGCCGCTGACGAGCAGCAGTACGCAATCGAGCAGGCTCAGCCCGCGGACGAGAGTCGGCTGTGCGGCGGTCGATTGCGAGCCAGATTTAGCGGGTTCAGTGACGGATGCGGCCGGGCCGGAGTCCATTATCCCATTCCCAGTTCGTCGGGAGATTCAAGTGGCGTACCGCAGCGTCGGCAGATGACCGCCGAGCAGTCGCCGCAGGTCAGAGGGTCGTTTACTTCTTTGGCGCAGTTCGGGCAGTAGAGCGGGCCGGGTTCAGGTTGTGGAGGATTCTCCGGGAGTGTTGCCATGAGGAGGAAAACTGTAACATAGAGGCGCGGCTGGCGTCTTTTGGGGAGGGAGCGTAGTGAGCCAACTCTCGCGGTCGAGAATAGTAGCTCAGTCTTCTCTAGGAATGATGCGGTCGTAGAGGGCTGCGCTAATCTCACGCGCAAGGGGGATGCCACGTTTGAAGACGCTGCCATTTGTGTGGCACCAGAAGCTCAGTCTGCGTCTACTCCTTGGTGTTGCTTCGCCAAAGTTGGCCAAGTCTTCCAATATCCTGCGAGCTACGCCTGCATCATCATAGCCTCTTCGATTGGAGGACATTTCGGCTATGAAGCGCTGGCACAACCGTCGGGCTTTCGGAATGTTAGACACGGCAGAAACATTAAACGCTTGCGCGGCGGTTGTCCAACGATTATGCGGATTTCTCGGTTTTTGTTCATCAGAGTCTCCCAGCTTGGCTGCGCTCTTAAGAATGTCGGCCTAGGAAACCGAAACGGTCGCACCACGCTCGTGGTAAAAGAATAGGCAGCCAAGGCACTAGGGTTCACGAAGGAAAATGATTTGTCTGACAAACCTTCCACTCCCGACGAGAAACTGCAGCAGGAATTCAATCGCTGGGCCGCGGCCGGCGAAGGCTCGAAGATGGAACAGCACCATCTCGACATCACGGCGAAGACGATTCGCCGGATGAATTTGCGTCCGGGCGAGCGCGTGCTAGACCTTGGTTGCGGCTCGGGGTGGGCGACGCGGCTGCTGGCGAGGCTGGTGGGCGAAGGGCCGGATGGCTTCGGTCAGGTGGTGGGGCTCGATGTTTCCGACGAGATGATTCGCGAAGCCCGCGCCGCGTCGAAGGATTTCGACAATGTGCTCTATGTTTGGGGATCGGCGCAGCAGATTCCGTGGGAAGAGAACTTTTTCGACAAAGTTCTGTCGGTGGAGTCGTTTTATTACTATCCCGATCAGGATCGAGCGCTGATGGAGCTGTTCCGCGTAATGGCGCCGCGGGGAAAATTGTTTATCCTGATTAATTTATACAAGGACAACGAATACTCGCTGCAGTGGGTGGATAAGCTGAAGGTGCCGGTACATGTGCGCTCGTCGGCGGAGTATGTTGCGCTGCTGAAGAAACATGCCTTTGAGAATGTCGAAGCCTGCCGCATTCCCGACGACACGCCCACGCCCGACGATTACCAGACGAAGTCGTTCCATAGCCTTGAGGATCTTCGGGCTTTTAAGCGCGAAGGCGCGTTGTTGCTGATGGCTTCAAAGCCCGATTTGCGGACGCCCGCGCCGGGGTACACGATTTATTAAACAGGGAGCCGACCTTTAAAGAGTTGTGGGTACCCTTGTCATCCTGAGCGCGTCCTTTGCGCGAAGGACCTATGTAATTCCTTTGGGCTTCCCGCCTTTGAGAGCGAGTACGAAATACGGATTTCGCTGGCACGCCTCAAGTGAGGAGAAACCGAGTGGCGTAAGAGAGCCACTGCGATTCTTACGCGAGGCGCTAGTGGTCACTGAGCGGTTCGTCATGATGACAGCGACTGCACAGGTCCTTCGCGCAAAGAACGCGCTCAGGATGACAAGTTTGGAATGCTAGATTTCGCTGTCGTCATCGTTGTCCTTGTCACCACGACTCAAATCCTTTGCCGGGCTTAAAGCGCGGCCATCGGAGGCGTGGCGAATTTCGATTCGGCCATTTACGTTCTCGAGTTTGATGTGCGGGCCACCGTTGCCCAACTCGCCGCGCAGGTCATGGCCGACGAAGTTGTGATGATTCACGTGCAACCCGAAGTCGTTCTCGATCCCGCCTGAAATTGTATTGGCTTCAATTTCCGCCTTGGAGTCGGAGGGGATGGTCAATTCGAGCGAGCCGTTGACCGAGTGCAGCTCCACCGATGATGACGCCAGTTGATCGAAGCGCGCGTTGAGGTGGCCGTTGACGGTCGAAAGATCGGCGCGCCCGGAAAGGTTGTGCGCCTCCAGTTTGCCGTTGATGCAGGAAGCGTGCACTTCACCAACCGCGCCGGTAATGTCGAGCGAGCCATTGATCAGCTTGATTTCGTCGAGGCGCGCTTCTCGCGGCACCGTCAAGGTGTATTCGACTCCCGCCGGATTGTTGTGCGAACCCCAGTTGAAGGTGAGATCGTGATCACGATACTTGGTGCGAATTGAAAGATAATCTTTACCAGAATCAATGTCGATATGAGCTTCATCGAGCCGCTCTTTCCGGTCGGCATACTTCACGGCGTCGAGCTTCACTTCATTTCGATCCCAGGTGGAGATGTGAACCGCGCCGTTGATGTTGTCGAGTTCCACGCGGCCGTTTTGAGTAAGAGCGTAGGTCTGATGCAGTTCTTCGGTGAATTCTCCGCGGTGATCGGCAGCGTGGGCGCTCAGTGCAAGAACGAATAACGCGCAGATGCTTCCCAGCGCGACACCTGCCCAGGTGGAAAATTGGTGTTGGCGGTTCATGAGCTTCCTCCGTTACCGTTTAGACGCAGCCGCTTGCAATTGGTTAGAAAGCAAGCTTCAAAAAGTCGTCCCCATGATTCCTATACGAGAGCAGAGTCAGTCAGGTTCCATTTTTATCTTAGTTGCGGTTCGGCGTCCACTTGTCTGATTCCGGCCAGCCTCAGTCAGTAAGTAAATTGCCAGGATCGTAATCTCGGGCTCGATGGGATGCCGGTAGCGCTGGCCAGGAAAGACCACATAATAAATTGCCGGATATAGCAGGATCAGCCAGAACAGCAGCCAGGTGCCGGGTTTGCGCTGTCGCAAAGCGCGGCCCAGGCCCCAGAACATCAGGATGGACGAGGCCAGGAATAACGAGTTCTTCAACTCTTCGAGCCAGAAAGTTCGTCCGGGCCGTGGTGCCCCAGCCCAATAGTAAATGAATCGCTTGATACACAGAACAGCGAAGCGTCCGTAATCCGCACGGATGTAGTCGAAAGTTTCGCGCTTGCGCATCTCGATGTAGGCCAGCTCGCCCATGGCTTGATATTGGCGCATCGCATACAGATCCTGCGTGGGATGCAAGTACTCCATCCAGGTGCCGTCGGCACCGATGCCGTTGCCCAGGCGCAGCTCGGCACCAAAGTTGTCGCGGAGAAAGACGAACTTGCCGAAGGTTTCGTAATTGCGCACGAGCCAGGGCGTGATGCAAGCGAGAAAAATAGCCGCTGCCAGCACCACGCCCGCAAACGATCGCTTGCCGCGTTTCGCACGGTGATACCAGGCCCACAGTCCGGAGGCTGGCAAGAACGCCAGCAGCGATGTGCTGTTCAGCGCAGCCATCCCCCAGAGCAGACCGAAACCTAGCCACGGTTTGAGGCCGTCGCGTTCTTCCAAAGTAAGAGTGAGCCAGAAAATTGCGGCGAGCAACAGCGCCGACAGACTTGTCTCCCAGACCCAGCGTGTGCACCAATACATGACATAGGGAAGAAACACCCACGTCCAGGTGGACCCGACTGCGACTTTCTCGGAGAAAATCCGGCGAGCGATAAGAAAAATCGGGATGCAAGTGAGCGCGGAGAAAACGCTGTTGAGCGTGAGCAGCACAAACGCCGATGCCTGGGAGTAGATACCGAAAATATGGAAAACACCTGCAACGAGGTACGGATAAAGCGGAGGCTCCCACGCGGTCGGTCCGGTGGGTGGGCCGAAGGGATTGCTGAAACCGTGCCCTGAGGCAATTGCGGTGCCGATGCTGCCCATTTCCCAGCCAAAGCCGAAGTTGTTGTCCGCAGTTTTGAACTTGTAAGTGTGGCCGACGAGGATCCAACCAACGCGCAGGAAGAGTGCGCTGCCGACCATCCAACTCATCGACGTGCGGATGCGTTGCCAGAACTCGAGCCATCCGCCAGCCCGGTAGGGATCAGGCGCTGCCGCCCCATTGGTTGAGAACATGAAGGTTTATTTGTAGCTGAGTGCGGGCTGGCGGGCAACTCGTGCCACGAACTATATATAAACTATATATAATGGTGCCGACCGAGGTCACCCCATGGGCTGGCTGCAAAACAAATTCGAAAAGAATTTCATGATCAGCACGGTGGACTACGTGTTCAACTGGGCGCGCAAGTCCGCGGTGTGGCCAATGACGTTTGGGCTGGCCTGTTGCGCGATCGAGATGATTGCTTCGTCGACCTCGCGCTTCGACATTGCGCGCTTCGGTTCGGAGGTCTTCCGTCCCAGCCCGCGGCAGAGCGATCTGATGATCGTCGCCGGTACTGTGACTCTGAAGATGGCGCCGGTGGTGAAGCGTATCTACGATCAGATGCCCGACCCGAAATGGGTGATCTCGATGGGAGCCTGCTCGTCGGTAGGCGGACCGTTCAATACTTATGCCGTGTTGCAAGGTGTCGATAAAATCGTGCCCACGGATGTCTACGTCACCGGCTGCCCGCCGCGGCCGGAAAATCTTTTCTACGCACTGTTGAAATTGCAGGACAAGATCGACACCATGACGCTGGCGAAGAAGCCCACGGAAGTGCGGCTTGATCCGAATATGATGGAGAACTTCAAACGCCAAGTTATGATCGCGCAAACTTTACAACCCAAATAGATTTGTGTGGGGACGGGCGCTCTCGCCCGTCCGCCGAGCGAAGCTCGGCTTGCACTCTCCACAGGCCATGCCTAACTTCACGAAACTTGCCAACAAATCCGAGCTTCCACCCACCGACGAAGCCAAAGAATTCCCCTGCGGTGCCAAGACCATCTGCGTCGCCAACGTAAACGGTGACTACAGCGCGATGGACAACGTCTGCTTGCATCGCGGCGGCCCGCTGGGGCAGGGAATGATTGAACTGGGCAAAGTTGTGTGCCCGTGGCACGGCTGGGTGTGGGATCCGAAGACTGGGGCGGCTGACCAGAATCCCGGCGTGAAGGTTGCCGTGTATCCGCTGAAGATCGAAAACGGCGATGTGTTGATTGAGATCTAAACCGGTGATTTGTACTTAGCTCCGATCTCGCCCACCAATTTCGAGAAATTTCATCCTTCGTAAAATACATCATCCCTTCCGCCGTCTTCATAGAGTAGAGCATCGAATCCGGAGGACTGATGGCGCTGGAACAACGAGCGAGTCGCTTCGTTTGGATCGGAGCGATTCTTCTGGCTGTGATCGGCGTCGCAGCCGCAACGCGACGAACGCTGGTCTTGTTCTGGCCCGAAGTGTTCGCAGGCAAGTATCCGCCTGCTGCGGCCTTAGATATAGGGTTTGCCCGGCACATGGCGTTGACCCTCGTGCATATCATTCCGGGTGCGCTATTTCTAGTGTTTGCTCTGCTGCAGTTTGTTCCCAGTATCCGAGCCAAGCATCTGAAAATTCATCGTTGGCTGGGAAGAATTCTGGTCGTCACAGGATTGGTGATTGGAATTTCGGCGCTGGTGATGAGCTTCACGATGAATATTGGCGGGCTGAATGAAACCGCGGCGACCACATTGTTCGCCATTCTGTTCTTGTTTTGTCTTATCAAGGCTTACCGGCACATCCGCCGCAAAGAAGTGGCCCAGCATCGCGAGTGGATGATTCGCGCTTTCGCTATTGGCTTGGGCGTGGCCACGACACGGCCGATTGTGGGCATGTTTTTTGCTTTTCGCAAGCTCTCGCCGCATGAATTCTTCGGCATTGCGTTTTGGCTTGGATTTACGATCACATTTTTCGCAGGGGAAGCCTGGATCGACTACACCCGGCATCGCTTCCTGCATGTCGACGCAGCTGAATCGATTCGCGGCCGCAGGTAGCGCGCTTGCGAGTCAGTTCACCCGAGATAGTGCAAGAACTTCCCCGGCTGATTCTCATATTCCGGAAACACTTCATTCAAATTCCTATTCCCCAAATGCTGCGCCACCGCTTCACCCAGCACCTGCCGAAAATCGGTAGTCAACGCCAGATCACGCCCTTCGTAGAGTTGAGACTGATCGAGGCCGGGCCAGCGTCCGTAGACCTTGCCGCCTTCCACAGGGCCGCCTAAAACGAACATCACGTTGGCATGGCCGTGATCGGTGCCGCGATTGCCATTTTCGCGCGCGGTGCGGCCGAATTCCGACATGGTCACAACCACGGTATCTTCGCCGAGGTCGCCGAGGTCGGTCCAGAAAGCGGAGATCGATTGCGAGAAGTCGCGCAGCACATTGGCGATCTGGCCTTCGGTTGCGCCTTCGTTGACGTGATGGTCCCAGCCGCCGATGTCGGCGAACGCCACTTGCACGCCGAGATTCGCTTTGATGAGTTGGGCGAGCTGCCGCAGACTGTCGCCGAAACGTCCCTTGGGATAATCGGCGCCAAACGCCGGCTTGTACTGCGACGGATCGGCCGTCTTCAACATCTTCACCGCATCGAAAGTTTCTTCGCCGGTGCCGTGAAGCACGGTGTCGACGGAGTGGTTGTACATGGCTTCGAACGCGCTCGCTGCCGGCGAAGGCTTAGGATTGTGCCCGCCGACCGAGAAATCATTGATATTGTTTATGGCGATCGCCGGCTCAAGACCGCTCAAGATGCGCGGAATCGAAGGCCCCATCGCGATCGCCTCGAAGGGAGATTTTTGCGCAGGATGAGGCAGGCCGTGGAGCGAGCGGTTGAGCCATCCGTCCTCGGTGCTCTTTACGCCGGGAGTGCCGGACTCCATGAAGTCCTGTGCGTCGAAGTGCGAGCGGTTGGGATCGGGCGAGCCAGAGGCGTGAACGATGGCGAGGTGACGCTGCTGCCAGAGCGGCTGGAACGATGCGAGCGAAGGATGCAGTCCGAAAAAACCGTCGAGATCGAGCACCGCTTTGCGCGGGATGTTAATGCTGGGCCGCATCGCGTAATATTGCGGCTCGGCGTGAGGAACGACGATGTTTAGGCCATCTGCGGCGCCACGCTGAAAAATTACGACCAGACGCTTGTTACGTGTACCCGGCTCAACCCCGCCCATGGCGGCACGCGCAAGAAAGCTGGGCACCGCTGTCGTGCCGACGACGGCGAGGGCGCTGTTACGAAGAAAAACGCGACGAGTGATGGACATAGAAAACCGCTCCTGGCTGCTGGCTCTCGGCTCTTAGCTTGTCGTAACGGCCGCCGAAAAAAAGGTGGCTCGCTAGAAGCCAGTAGCTAGTAGCTATCTCTTCTGAAACTCCGGCGAACCCAGCAGCAATCCTGCGATCGTGTTCACTTCCGGAGAACGCGATGCGTCCTCAGACTGGCGTTTTCCGGATTTGTTGTCTGGCTTCTGCTGCCCGCTGTTTCTTGTTGCGTCGATCTGCGCAGCGATAGAGTCATGCGTCTGTTTCGATACGGTGCCGTCAAGCAGATCGGCTTCCAGCTTGGCGAGCGTTAGACTCAAATCTGGCTGCGTGGAATCGCTCCCGGTGAATTGCGCCACATCCAGCTTCACGCCTTTTATTTTGCCGCTGGTCAACGCTAACGCGAAATTCATGCGATTGAGCAGCGCAGACGAACTTACCCAGGTTTCCGCCTTCATGGAATAGCCCGTGGGCGGCTGCGCGCCGTAAAGCGGCATCCCCATATTGCTAAGCTGGCGGGTTAAGGGCAATGCATCGTCAACCTCCGCGCCCGTGGCACGAACCGCCGATGCTACGAATTCGAGAGGTGTCTTCACCTTGTCGCGATAAGTTCCGTCATCCCAGAACTCAGGAGAATGGAACATCGTGCTCAGCACTTCGCGGATGTCGCCCTTTTTCTTCAAGAACGTTTTCGCCATGCGATCGACCAAAGCCGGAGGTGGATCGTCAGCGACGAAGCGTTCCGCGAGTTTAAGAGAAATGAAATGCGCGGTCTGCGGACTCGTGGCCAATCGGTGTAATAGTTCCAGGCCTTCGCCTTCGCCCCTGGGCTTGATGCGATGCCCGAGCACAACCTTGGGTCCGGGTTCATGCATGCGCGGATCGAATTTGAAGCCGCCACCGTCGGCCGGCTTGTCGATGGTCCATCCTGTAAAAACTTTTGCCGCTTCGGTGACATCCTGCTGCGAATAGCCGCCGTTGACGCTAAGCGTGTGCAGTTCCATAAGCTCGCGGCCATAGTTCTCGTTGAGGCCGCTGTGACGCTTGTTTGGATTCGACCGAGGCGGATAGTGGCGCCGGTAAGGGCCGTTCGGATGCGTGGGAAGGCCCAGAGCCTGCGGAGAATCCGGACCTACGCTCAGCCAGTTGTCCAGATAAAACAACATCGCCGGACTCTTGGCCGTCGCCACGAGCAGGTCTTCGAACTTGCCGAACACGTGTGGACGGATCACATCGCGCTCGTAGCCGGTAAGCATGATGCGGTCGAGCCCCTTGTCCACGAAAACGTTGAAGTGGTTGAACCAGAAGTCGGTCATTACCTCTTCGAACTGGCGATCGCTGTAAATCGCACGCAGAAGTTTGGCTTGCGCCATTTCGCCGGTGACGACGCCTTGCGGGTTATTCATCGCCAGCAAGGTCTCTTTCTGTTTCGGGGTCATACCCTCGAGAAACTCCTGACCTTTGCCCCCGCGCAGAGAGTCGGCGAGGGTAAGCTGCTGCGGCAGCTTCATGCTGATAATTTTCTTGTAGCGCTGTTCCGGAGGAAGGTTCGGCAATTGCTGAACTTCGAGATCGGCGTAGAGCTGCTCTTCGCGCAATCGCGCTTCTTCTTTTTCCGCAGCCGTTAGCGGGAGCGCTGGGGCGGTTGAGGTAGGTGCGGAGGCCATTGTGTTTTCGGTGTCGGGAGCGGCTTTGGAATCTGAGTTCGGATTTGCCGCAGCATTGTCTGCCGTCGAGTTGGCAGCCATCGACGAACCGTTCGCTGGTGCTTTCCCTGACATCGCACCGCTGGCGTTCTTGTTGGCGGTTTCTTTCTCCTTGCGTTCTTCTTTCTTTTCCTGGTGGCGTTCGATCTGCACCTCGTAAACCATGCGCAACGCCGGATCCGACGGCATCGACTTCTTGCCGTTCAGCACTTGATTCAGCTCCTGTCCATCCGGGAATTCTTCCGCGAGTTCCTTCGAACTCATTCGCAAAGTTCGGAATGTTTGCAGGTGGCCGTCGAGAGCGTCGTCGTTAATCTTTTCGGGATGCAACTGCAGATCAATCCAGCGGTCGACGCCCATCGCTGCGACTTGTTGAACATCTCCCGGGCGCGGGCCAAAGGTCAGGCGATTCAGTGCGTGCAAGGCGCGTCGCTGCTCGCCTTGGCTGATAGGAGAGTTGCCCTGATCTTTGTCGCCATTGTCTTTCTTCTTTGCCAGCAACGACGGAACGATGCAAGCCAGGCTCGAAATGAACAGAAAGATGAGAAAAACTGCGGACTTGGAACGGCCCAAACCCATGAGGACTCCCCGCCAAGAAGGCACAAGCTCTCCCCATTATGAACCCACACGGCAGGAAAAAGTTGTTGGCTGTGGTTACTGAAGAATAAGGAGTTTCGGGCGCCGAAGGCCGCCGGCGCGGTATCTGAAGCTAGGTCAGATACATCTTGCCGCGGGACACTTTGTGCTGCAGAGTTGCCGCTAGTTGGTCGATATCGGTGGGAGCGATGTTTACAGCCATGTGGTCGGCCACGAGTGGAGTCCGATTGCTGCCCACGGCGTCACGCCGCACTTGGATCAGTAAAGCCTGCACGACGTTAGGATCGTATTTCATCGGGGACATGCGGACGAGATCGCTGAGCGCGCTGCCAAGCGAGAGCGATTCGCGATAGGGACGTGTGCTGGTCATGGCGTCGAAGGTGTCGGCGAGGGCCATGATGCGCACCGGCATGGGCATGTCATCTCCAACGAGAGCGTCAGGATATCCGGACCCATCGGAGCGCTCATGATGCCAGCGTACTGATTCATGAATCTTAGGCCAGGGAAATTCCACGCTGCTGACGATCTGATGGCCGACCACGGTGTGGTCCGCCATCTCGCGAAACTCCTCGGCATTCAGCGCTGCCGGTTTGCTGAAGAGACGGCGATCAACGGCGACCTTCCCGATGTCGTGCAAATATCCGGCGCTGCGCAGTGCGGCGACTTCGCTCGGCTCAACGCCCATTGCTTCACCGATGGCGGCTGCGTAGCGACCCACGCGCAGGGAGTGCCCGTGAATGTTTACGTGCTTTACGTCGATGGCTGTCGCAAACGCTTCTAGCGCAGTGTCATAAAAACCGTGCAGGGACGCCATCAGACGCAGGTTTTCGGTCACACGTTGCGCCAGCGTTTGGGTGAGCGCATGGTTCTGAACCGCTAGCCCAATGTAGCTGCACAGGAGTTCCATGGCATCGAGTTCGGCGTCTTCGTAAGCTGCATCGCCTGGACGCCGCCCCAACGCCACAACTCCGGCAAGCTTGCCAGCCGCTTTCAGAGGAGCCAGGCACTTGAACAGCTCGGGAGCCACGTTGCCATTCGAACTAAGAAATACCGAATAGGTGGAGGAGTTCAATACGATCGGTTGGCGGGCGGCACTGAGAGCGTGGGCATGTTTGGGCAGAAGAGGAATGAAGGCCGGCTCGGGCAGCATGTCAAAACCGGCAGCTGCCACCGAAGTCAGCATGGTGGGCTTTTCGTTGAAAAGGAAAAGCGCACCCTCTCGCGCGCCGGCTGCTTCCATTACAGCGGAGAGCATGCGGCGCGAAGTATCGGAGAAGTCGCGTTCAGCGGTCAGCTCCGGCCCCAGTTCGGAGAGAGCTTCAACTGTGCGCAACAACCGGCGGAAATTGTTGGTTTCCACAGCCACTCAAGTGTGCGAGAACGCTGAGCAAAATGAGCGTACCATGCGCCAACATGCGCAGGGAGAGTGCGTTGTTGGTTAGTTTGGTGCGATATGAGCGAACAAGGTGGCGAGTCTGATTCCAGCTGATGAGGTTCGGGAGCGGCTGTTACCGTCAGGGCAGGTTAGAAATGTTCGCGCAGTTCTGCGAAGCTACCGACGATGAGCAATTTTTGTGGCGGCGAAGCTGCATTCACTTCGTCATGTTCGAGAATCCACGTATTCCCGTGAGGAACGAATACCGCATGCAATCCCGCGGCCAGCGCCGGATTGATGTCAGACCTGGGGCTATTGCCGATCATCCACGTCGATTCATGCGGCAAAGAATATTTCTCGGCGATGGACTGATAGATGGCAGCATCTTTTTCTGCGACGATTTCGGTAGCCGCGAAATACTGCTTCAATTCCGACCGTTCGATCTTTCCAGTTTGCTCCGCGAGTGCACCCTTGGTTACAAGAATTAGGCGATGCCGCGTTGAAAGATACTGCAGCGTTTGCGGGACTTCGGGCAAGAGCTCCAGGGGATGGTCGGCGATGGTATGGGCAAATCCGTGGATCTGGTCATGCAACTCGGGCGTGACCGGACGAACGCTGAGCCGCTCAAACGTATGCACGAGAGCATGGGCAAAGCTGTGCAGGCCGTAGCCATGCGTCACGATGCATTCCCGCTCCACATCGTTTAGAACCCCGCGCACTTGCTCGGGAGAGAACTCATGGTGGTTGAGGAACGAAATAAAATTGGCGATGGCCCGCTCGAAGTAGATGTTGTTCTCCCAGAGCGTATCGTCGGCGTCGATAAGGAGGGTCTGGGGAAGCAAGCTTTTCGCTCTTGGCTTTTGGTTCTTTGCTCAAAATCCTCAGATTGGACAGACTAACAAATGAGGATTCGATGCGAGGAAATGAATTTCAGTACTGGTTGCGAATCAAACACCTAAAAGATGGGAGCTAAGAGCCAAAGGCCAAGAGCCCAAAGCGTTTTTTACCCCACCCAATCCACTCTCGCTGCCGGTCCGATGATTCCTGCCTTGTGGCCCATATCGAGCAATCGAACGACGGCTTCGCGGCCTTCGGGACCATAGTCGATGGTGCGCTCATTCACATACATACCGACGAAGCGGTCGGCGGTTTGCGAATCGAGATCGCGTGCGAACTGCATGGCGTAGGACAGCGCTTCTTCGCGGTGGTCGAGCGCATACTGAATGCTATCGCGCAACGCACCGTTGACCGCGGCGATGAGTTCGGGTCCGAGTGCGCGGCGAATGGCGTTACCTCCCAGCGGCAGCGGCAAGCCTGTCATCTTCTGCCACCAGCGCCCGAGATCGACGATGCGGTGCAGTCCGGCCTTGTCGTAAGTTAGCTGACCTTCGTGAATGATGAGTCCAGCTTCGTACTTTCCTTCGAGCACCTGCGGAATGATCTGATCAAAAGAGACGACTTCTGTTTCCACTCCAGGAGCGAAAAGCTGCAGCGCCAGATAAGCAGTCGTGAGCGTGCCCGGAACCGCGATGCGCTTCTCCTTGATCTCGCTCTGCGTAAATGGCCGCGGCGAAACGATCATGGGACCATAGCCCTCGCCCACGCTGCCGCCGCAGGACATGAGCGCGTACAAATCCTGAATATAAGGATAGGCATGAAACGAAATGGCAGTGACGTCATAGACGCCTTCGCGCGCCTTCTGATTCAGCGTTTCGATATCGCAAAGGGTGTGCGTGAAGCGCAATCCTGGCACGCGAACCTTATTGGTAGCGAGGCCGTAAAACATGAAAGCATCGTCGGAGTCCGGGCTGTGAGCGATATTGACCTCGCGCACATTGGACGAAGGATTGCCGCTTGAATGTTTCGCTTCTTGTTCCGAGATGACGGTCATTTCTTGAACTCCACCTTCGTACACCAAATCGACTTACTGCCCATATTGTTTTGCAGCCGTAGGGCGATGCCATCGCGTGGCGATTCCTGCGGCCATCATTATCTTGATCACTTCGGCAAATAGAAACCAATAGAGGCCCCAACGAAAAGCCTGCGCGATGGAATGCGTGAGAACCGCGAGCCAGGCCAGACCTCCGGTGAAGAGTACAAGCTCGCCAAGAAGGCCGCCGATCGCGGCACGAGAGAAAGTCTTTCGCCCGTGCTCCATTACATACCCGGCGAACCAGGCAACCAGCGGGTAGGCCAAAAGAAATCCGCCAGTCGGACCGAGCATCTGCGCGATTCCTCCCGGGCCGATGGGACTGAAAACCGGCAAGCCCATCGCACCTTCCGCCAAGTAAAGCGCGAGTGCGGCAAACCCGCGCCGGCTGCCCAGCAGCAGGCCGACCAAAAGCACTCCGAAGTTTTGCAGTGTCAGCGGCACAGGTGTAAACGGGAGAGGAATCGTAATGCGCGCGCATAGCGCCACGATCAAACTGCCCCCAATCACGAGGGCGGTTTGCCGCGCACGGCTCGAGACGAAAACGCGTTCCCACGGAGCGCCCAAGGTTTGAATTGCTGGTTTTGTCATGGAAAAGTATTCTCCGAAACGTTGCGCGAAATTTTAATGTTCGATGTCGCCCGGCTGATGCTCGCCGCCGACCTCGCCTGAGCTTCCTTCCCGCGCCGCTTGTGCTTCTCGCAGATGGCGGCGCAAGCGTATGTACACCGCGATTGCAACGCACACCACGACCAGGGTACTAACGCCAAGGATCAGGAACCACCAGATCATCCGCACAGCCGATTAGAATAGCAGATGGACCGGACGCTAAACGGAGAAGCCGCCCTACAAACCGGCAAATCAGACCGTTCTTAGCTGGCTTTCGCTGCGGCTTTCTTCTCCTTCATCATTTGAATTCGCTTGAGGGTCCACTTCAGGCGTTCCCGTCCGTATTTGGAACTATTGATTACCTTTTCGATGTTCCCGAACATTTCCGGCTCGCCCATTTTTTCCCGCAGTTCCTTAAGAAAAGGGTGAACTTTCGCGAAGATGAAATACATCTCCCCACTCGCAGAAGGCTGAAGGAACATCTCCGCGTTCAAAACGCCGTTGAGCACAAAGGACGCGGCCATGCTCCAGTAACTAGCTCCCTGGCGCAGCCAATTATTTTCCTGCGATCCCATCGCCGAGGCAACTTTGATGAAATCGTCGGCGTTCTCGGGCCAGAAGGTGGTTAACCACCAATTCCGCGCCTTGCGGAGTTCCGCCTCGCGGCGCAGTTCATAAAGGTGAAGAATAAGTTGGGCATCGGCAGCGGTTGGTTTCTTGGACATCAGTCCCTCCGTATATTGAGTCGAAGCGGATTCAGTTGAACAGGTCGAGTTAGTCAAGTGACATCGAAGAGATTATCGGTGGAAACCGACGTAAACATTTCCCGCCGGCGACGGCGCTATGCCGACGTTGTGGCTGCTGCCTCCACAGGAGCAGGCCGCTCGTAGTCGCACTCTTTGTTCGGGCAGGCTATCACCGGTCCAGCCTTAAGATTTTTCTCCACCAGATATTCGCTGCCGCAACTCGGGCACTTTTCTGCCATTGGCTTGTGCGCCGAAGTGAACTTGCACTTCGGATAATTTCCGCAGCCGTAGAATGTGTTGCCCTTGCGTGCGCGTTTTTCGACCAGTTCTCCGTCCTTACACTCTGGGCACTTCACCCCGATGAAATTCTGTTTCACGTACTTGCATTCGGGATATCCACTGCACGCCGTGAACTCGCCAAAGCGTCCGTGGCGGATCATCATGTTGCGCCCGCACTTCGGGCAGAGTTCGTCGAGCGGAATATCTGGAACTTTCTTTCCTTGATCGAGCCGCCGCGTGGTTTTGCAGTCAGGATAGCCGGTGCAAGCCATGAACTGTCCGAAGCGGCCCCGCTTAAGCACCATCACGCGCCCGCAATTCTCGCAGTATTCCTCCTGTGTTGTCTCCTGCACGTCGGCCGAATCGAGATCGGGCAGATTAATTGGATTTTCTTTGGTGAACTTACAGGTGTTCGGATCCTCTTTGTCGTAAGTGCTGCAGGCATAAAACGACCCGTGCTTGCCCCACTTGATCACCAGCGGCGCGCCACAGTTCTCGCACTTCTCGTCCGTGGGCTTTTCCATCCGCTTGATATTCTCCATATGCTTTTCGGCATATTTCAAATCTTTCGTGAACTTCTTGTAGAACTCGGCGAGAGTATCGGTCCACTTCTCTTTGCCTTCCTCGATGTCGTCGAGTTCTTCTTCCAGGTGTGCGGTGTAGGCCACGTCGAAAATGTCGCGGAAATTCTCCACGAGCAGATCGGTGACTACAAGCCCAATTTCAGTTGGCGTAAATTTCCCACCAAGCTTTTGGACGTATTGCCGTTCCTGAATGGTCGAAAGAATGGCAGAGTAGGTCGAAGGACGCCCAATGCCACGCTCTTCCAGTTCTTTCACCAGCGACGCTTCGTTGTAACGCGGCGGCGGCTCGGTGAAATGCTGCTCCGGCTTCAACTCTTTCAGCGTGAGCTTCTGCCCCGCCTCCAGCGCCGGCAGCTTGTGCTTCAGCTCTTCGTCTTCCTCGTCCTTGCCCTCCTTCGACTCTTCGTAAACGCGCAGGAAGCCATCAAACTTCAGCACCGAGCCGGTCACGCGGAACCAGAAGGTCTCAGCCCTACTCTTCGCGTCGATATCCACGGTGGTCTGGTCGAAGACCGCCGGCATAATCTGCGAAGCCACGAAGCGCTGCCAGATCAGCTTGTAGACCTTGAATTCATCCTCTTTTAAATACTGCTTGACCTGATCGGGATGCCGCATCGCCGAGGTCGGCCGGATGGCCTCGTGCGCCGCCTGCGCTTCCTTCTTCTCTTTATATGTATTCGGCGTCTCAGGCAGATAGGCCGCGCCGTATTCTTTGCCCACGTATTCGCGCACTTCCTGGATCGCTTCGGGAGCAACGCGAGTTGAGTCGGTACGCATGTAGGTAATCAGTCCGACGAGACCTTCTTCGCCGAGTTCCACGCCTTCGTACAAGCGTTGCGCGATCATCATCGTGCGCTTCACGCTGAAGCGCAGCTTGCGCGAGGAATCCTGCTGCAATTTGCTGGTGGTGAAGGGAGGGGCGGCGTTGCGGCGGCGCTCTTTCTTCTCAACCGAGCGCACGAGCCAGTCGGCTTTTTCCAGCGCCGCTCGGATCTTTTCCGCATCTTCGCCGTTGGTGACTTCGATCTTCTCTTCGCCCTTACCGACGAAACGCGCGTCGAATGAAGGAGGTTTGCTGGCTGCTAGGTGCGCATCGATGGTCCAGTATTCTTTTTTCTCGAACGCCTTGATTTCGCGTTCGCGCTCCACGATCAATCGCAGCGCGACGGTCTGCACACGTCCCGCCGAAAGGCCGCGACGAACCTTGTCCCAGAGCAGTGGCGAAACCTGATAGCCGACTAGCCGGTCGAGCACGCGCCGCGCCTGCTGCGCGTCTACAAGGTTCTGATCGATGGCCCGCGGATGTTCGAAAGCCGCCTGAACAGCACGCTTGGTGATTTCGTTGAAGGTGACGCGCTGAATGCGCGGAGGCCCTTCTACTTCGTCTTTCTTCTTTTTCTTCTTTGCTTTCTTCCCATGGCCGTTGGTGTCAAGTTCACCCGCCAGGTGTGCTGCAATCGCTTCGCCTTCGCGGTCCGGGTCAGGCGCCAGATAGATTGCATCCATGCCCAGGGCCATCTTCTTCAGCTTGGCCAGAACTTTCTCTTTGCCGGGAATGACCACATAATCGGTCGCGAACTCGTCGTTGGTATCGACCCCCAGTGTGCTCTTGGGTAGATCTTTTACGTGGCCGAGCGAGGCTTCGACACTAAATCCCTTTCCCAGATATTTCTGGATGGTCTTCGCCTTGGCCGGCGATTCGACAATGACTAAACTCTTTACCAATGGAACCTCAGTTTTTAAGATTTTGCTTTGAACCTAGCACGAATGGGACGACGGCAACAAGTTACCGGGGAAAAAGTTTCTAGCTTCTAGCTGCTAGCTCTTAGCTAAAACCGACGCCTGCAAGCGCTGAACCAATGAGGCCAACATGCGCTGCACCTCGAGCACTTTGCCCTCCAGATTTCTGAACTCATCGTTATCGAGAGCTGCAAATCCCTGGCTAAAAGGAAGTGGTACTCCAGTTCGCTGGCAGACCCACGCGCAATTTGAAGAAATCTTTTCATTTCGCCATCCGATCTTCGTCCGCAACCTTCGGCAATGTTCGCCCCTATGGAAGCAGCCGCACGCCGAAGCTGACTCGTTAACCCATACATTTCTTCCTTCGGGAACACTCGCGTTCGTCGGTAAACGGCCAGAGTCAACTGGTGAGCCTTTGCCCAAACCTTGAGATCTTTGAAGTCCTCCATCGGGAACTCTCCGGTGTGGCTAGAAGCTAGGAGCTAGAAGCTAAAAACTTTTCACGAAATTCTTCCCCGGCATTTGCCTCACTTTTCCCGTCAGCTCCAGTTCGAACAACGCCGCGAAAATCTCCGATGAAGACATTTCGTTTTCCAAGCGTTCCACCAGTTCGTCGATGTGCGTGGCCTCGTCAGCCTTCAACAAACTCAGGATTCGTTTCTCGTGAGGAGGAAGGCCTTCGTCCGGGAATAGAGATGCCGACGAGTCGCCGCCGGATTCAGGGGAGGGCGCTGGGGTCAACCTAAGTTTCACTTCCTGCGGGAGATCTTCCCACACATCTTCCCACGTGGCGACCAGCTTTGCGCCCTGCTTAATCAGCGTGTTCGGCCCCCAGGAATTCTTGTTCGTGACATTGCCCGGGACGGCGAAAACATCGCGATTCTGTTCCAGCGCGCATCGGGCTGTAATGCGCGTTCCGGAATATTCCGCAGCCTCGAGAACGATGACCCCGATCGACATCCCGCTAATAATGCGGTTGCGGATTGGGAAATTCTGCGGAAAAGAAGCGGTGCCGAGAGGAAACTCAGAAACAAGCGCGCCGCCCAGCGCGAGAATCTGCTCCGACAAGCGCGAATTCTCCTTGGGATAGATTACGTCGACGCCCGTGCCAAACACCGCGATGGTCTTGCCTTTCGCTGAGATCGCTCCACGATGGCTGGCCGTATCGACTCCGCGAGCCATGCCACTGATAATGACGAGCCCTTGTGCCGCAAGATCGCACCCCAGACGCTCCGCCATCCCCGAGCCATAGGGCGTGGGATGCCGCGTCCCCACCATCGCGATTCCCGGCTGCGTCAGCACCTCGGGTTTGCCGCGCACGTAGAGCACCAGTGGCGGGTCGTAGATTTCTTTGAGCCGAGAAGTGTAACAGGAATCTTCCTGCGACAGGACTGTGACCTTAGCCTCGGCTGCTCGCGCAATCTCTTCCCGGGCCATCTCCGCCGATTTTCCAGTGGCAATCGACTGCGCCGAAACCGCTTGAATCCCCGTGCCTTCCAGTTCGGTGAGGGACGCATGAAACACAGCCTCCACACTGCCAAAATGTTCCACCAATTTCCTTGCCTTAGTCGGTCCCAGGCCTTGTGTCAGCGAGATGGCAAGCCACTCCAGAATGTGAGTTGCGGGTGCAGCCGCTACGTTTGGCAAGTTCTCTCCAGTCTTTGACTGATCTTCATCTGGACTGGGCGGACTGTAGTCATTCAAGGAATGTAGTGTCAAGGAAAGCTGTCACACCAGGCCTGTCAAAATCAGGTCTGTTAAAATCAAAACAGGAATGAGACGTCTGCGCATCTCTGCGATTTCCTACCTCAACACCGCACCTTTGATGTGGGATTTCGTGCACGGCAAGGCCGGTCACGACTTCGACATTTCTTACACGCTGCCCTCGGCTTGCGCTCGCGCGCTCGAAGCCGGAACCGCCGATATTGGAATCATCCCTGCTGCGGCCTATACGCAAATTCCGGGTTTGCTGGTTTTGCCAGACGTCGCAATTGCATCGCGCCGGCCGGTGCGTTCCATCCTGCTGGTAAGCCGTGTGCCGCTGGAAAAGATTCGAACCGTGGCTCTTGACACTTCGTCGATGACCTCGGTCGCGCTGACCAAGGTTCTATTCGAAAAATGGCTGGGCGGGGGCAGAACATTTAACGCGATGGAGCCTGATATCGACAAGATGCTTGCCCACCACGACGCGGGATTGCTGATCGGGGATCCAGCTTTGCAAATTGATCGCTCGCAATATTTCACCCTCGATTTGGCTGAGGAGTGGATTCGCTACACCGGCAAACCCTTTGTATTTGCCTTCTGGGCAGTTCGGCAAGATGCTCTGCAAGGAGATGCATCGCGCGGCCAGGGGTTAAGTGGAGATGGGTTGTGTGGGGACGGGCGCATTCGCCCGTCCGCGTCGCGAAGCGACGCCAGCACGTGGCAAGATCTGGTCGCAATCTTTCAGCAATCCCGTGACCACGGTCTCGAACAGGAAAGCTTAGATCAGATCGCGAAGGAATGGTCGTCGCGGTTGAATTTCACCGAGTCCGACGTGCGCTCCTACCTTACCGAAAACATTTACTACCATCTCGACGCCTCCTGCCGCGAAGGCTTGCAATTGTTTTATCGATACGCGGCCGAAATCGGAGTATTGCCCACGGCGCTCGAACTCCGTTTTCTCCGCGCGGCGAACGCCGCTCTGGTCTAGCCAAATGTCCAGCACACCATTTGGGACAGTTCTCAACCGATTCCTGTAAACTCGCTCACCTGAATGCTTCTCCATCTGCATCCCCTGGCCGCCGTTCCCATCTGGCAGCGCCTTAGGCGGCTCGGAGGCCCCGGCCTGGTTCTACTGGGCATCGCCGATAATTCTGTAATCCCGCTCACCGGCAGCATGGACGTGTTAACCATTTGGCTTGCCGCGCGTCACCGCGAGCCGTGGCCCTATTACGCTTTCATGGCTACCTTGGGTGCCGTTCTCGGTGGTTACATTACTTATGCGGTAGCGCGCAGAGGCGGCAAAGAAGCGATGGAGCGCAGACTGTCGAAGAGGAAAGCCAAACAGGTATCCCAGACGTTCGGACGTTGGGGGTTTTTCGCGGTGGCAATCCCTGCGTTGATGCCTCCGCCGTTTCCGTTCGTTCCTTTCTTGCTGGCGGCAGGCGCAATGCAATACTCGCCCAAGAAATTTCTGGGAGCGCTGACCGTCGGCCGCGGCGTTCGCTACTCCATCGCAGCTGGCCTCGGATTTCATTACGGCAGGCATATCCTGCGATTTTTCGACCAATACTACAAACCGGCAATGGCTGTTCTGATCGGACTGGCCGTCGTCGGTGCGGTCGTATCGGTTGTCCAATATCTTCGGATGAAGAAAAGGTAATTCTCGCCGCGCCGATCCGCGGTTCGCGGTTGGACCAACCTTTGCTCGTCCGCTAGAATTAAGCAGGCCATGTCCCTGACCAAACAGCAAGCCCTCGAGATGTTCGAATCCGATGACCTCATCGGCATCGGCATGGAAGCCGACGCCGTCCGCCGCGCCATGCATCCCGAAGGCACGGTCACCTATATTATCGACCGCAACATTAATTACACCAACTTCTGCACCGAGTACTGCACCTTCTGCGCTTTCTATCGCCCGCTGAAAGGCCCAGCTGCGAAAGAAGGCTACATTCTCGATTTCGACACCATCTACGAAAAGATTCGCGAGACCGTCGAACTCGGCGGCACCGGAGTGCTGATGCAAGGCGGCCTGCATCCCGATCTCAAGATCGACTGGCACGAAAAAATGCTGCGTGGAATCAAAGACCGCTTTCCGCAAATTCATCTGCACTGCTACTCCGCGTCTGAGATCATCGCCATCGCCGAGTACAGCAGCCTCAGCATTCGCGACACGATTCTCCGCCTGCGCGATGCCGGACTCGATTCCATCCCCGGCGGCGGCGCAGAAATTCTCGACGACGAAGTCCGCTACAAGATTGCCCGCCTGAAGTGCCTCACGGGCGACTGGATCAACGTCCACCGCACCGCCCACCAGATCGGCATGAGAACCACCGCGACCATGATGTTCGGCGTCGGCGAAGACAACAAACACCGCGTCAATCATCTGCAAACCCTCTACGACCTCCAGGAAGAAACCGGAGGCTTCACCGCCTTCATCCCGTGGAGCTTCCAGCCGCAAAACACCGCCCTCGGCGGCCGCCACTGGGACGAAGCCACCGCCGTCGAATACCTGAAAGTGCTGGCCATCTCGCGCCTCTATCTCTCAAACTTTCTCAACGTGCAATCCAGCTGGGTGACGCAGGGATTAAAAGTCTGCCAGATGGGCCTGCGCTTCGGCGGCAACGATGTAGGCTCGGTGATGCTGGAAGAAAACGTCGTACGAGCGGCCGGCGTGACCAACTGCACGACAGAAGAAGAGTTGCGCAGGATTATTCGCGATGCGGGATTCAGACCGGCGCAGCGGGATACGCTGTACCGGCAGTATTTCCTCAACTAAGTCGATCCGCAGAAAGCCCCTCAACTTTTTGTCATTCCTCACCGGGCGATAGCCTGGTGAGGAACCTGCTGTCCTCGCGGCCAATGTGAAACGGGAAGGGCACGACTTTAGTGGCGCCGCAACCAGTTCCTAGATGCTAAACTTGACCGTACGCAAAATAGCTCCTCACCGAATCTACGACTCGGTTCGAAAAGACATTCACTTTTTGGGTGGCCGCTAAAGAATCTGTTTGCTAAATCGATGTCATTCCGAACCGGCGCGGAGCGGCGGTGAGGAACCTGCTTTTTGCCTTGCCACTCGCTCCATAGGTCCTGTCATTCCGAACCGGGCGGAATGCCCGGTGAGAAATCCGCCTTGTCGCAAACCACCATCGTAGCTGGCCTTCCCCACTCGACCGCCAAATCCTCCCAAGTCGGATTCTTCTGCACGATCAAAGCGAGTTTCTTCTCACGCCTCCACTTCTTAATCTCAGTCTCGCGCGCAATCGCCGCCGCGACGCAATGAAAAACCTCGTAATATACCAGCCGATGAATTCTGTACTTGCATGTAAAGTCACTTGTGTCACCGGCTCTGTGGCTTAGAACGCGATTCATCAAAAATGCCGTCATGCCAACATAAATGGCGCGGCTTCTGCTGGCGAGAATGTAGACGTAGTACAACTTTTCTTCCGGCATTCGTACGCACCCCAGCAAATAGCAGGTTCCTCGCCGATCCTTCGGATCGGTTCGGAATGACATCACTTTCGCCCGCCAAGCGATACCAAAGCTGTGACAGTGCGCACACGCGCTCTGTGGAAATAAGCTTCCTAGGAGCATGGGCAAGCGGTTCATGTGATCGATCATGAACAAGTTAAAAATCGTCCTCGATTTCGCGGCCCTCTGAAAATGCAAACGGCTCCGGAAATCCCGGGGCCGTTCGCGAGAACCGATAAATCGGTACCCCGCCAAGGTCACACCAGCACCATCGGAACAATCCGGCAGCAACTCAAATTGCCCTAGAAGAGCCGAACCGCTTCCAGCGGTCCCTCCACCTGTCCCTGAGAGACAATCCTTCAGCGAAGCAGGACACTCAGTGACATCTAACCTTGCCGTCCACACGTCCGCCAGCCGACAATGATCAACCGGCACACTTGGAGCCGCCTGTTAGCGCACTCGATCCTTGACAAATTAAAACCGCAGCGACATAAGCCGCCTGAATGCAATATTTTACGATCCAGCCTCTGATTCCAAGGCACTTAGCCGAAGCGATTTCTGCTAAGTCATCTGGACGGAATATTTTGCATATAAGTCCTGCACTTGCAATATTTTAGCCAGACCACCGACGACCGGCGAATCGTAAGTTGCTGATTCCAGATATTTTACCAGCTCGAATCTGCAATTTTTTTGATCTGGATCAAACCCCCTCCTCGGGATAGAATGAGCAAGTCGAAGCGAATGTGATCGCCCCCCGCCGACGACTCGACACACTCTCAAGCTCCCGCACTCGACACGATGAAGGTCCTTTCCGCAGCTCTGTTGTGGCTCATCGTCCTGGCACCTGCCGCGCTTTCGGCGCAGACCTTGCCTTCATCCGCCGCGCAGACCTCATCGCCTACGCACGCCACCCTCAGCGGTATCGTCTCCAAAGATCCCGGCGGCGAGCCGGTGAAAAAAGCGCTGATTGAATTGATCGCCGAGAGCCAAAGCGACGGCAGAAACTATACTGCCGTCACCGGCGCTGACGGCGGCTTTCACATCGAGAACGTCGCACCCGGCGGCTATCGCATGTTTGTCGAGCGAACCGGCTATCAGGAAATCGACAAGCATCATCGCCGCACCGATGGCCGCGTGCTTACTCTCAACGCGGGGCAGGAACTGAAAGATCTCGTCATTCGTCTGCAGGCCTCGGCAGTGGTCGAGGGTCGTGTGACCGATGAAGACGGCGATCCCATGCCCGAAGCGCAAGTTGCAGTTCTGCGGCAGTCTTTTGTTTCGGGACGCAGCCACTGGGAGCAGGTTGGCGCCGAGCGCACCAACGACCTCGGCGAATATCGCATCCCGAGCCTCGCCGCCGGAAATTACTTTGTCTCGGTAACGCCGCCGCCAGATTTCAGAACGCTGATCGAAACCTCCGGCAACCCGGCTTCAACCGCGTCGGGAAACATCGCTCCCGAAAAGCCCGCGCCCGTCTCCTATCAAACAACTTATTATCCCGGCACCAGAGATCGCGGACAGGCCACGCCAATTCAGTTGCACGCCGGCGACGATTTTCCGGTGAACTTTTCACTCACGCCCGGCCCCAGCCTTATCATCCGCGGCTCGGTGGTGAATCTGCCGCCCGGTTCGACTGCCGCAATCATGCTGCAGTCCAAAGATTTCAATCTGATGTTAAACGGCGCGGAGATGCACAAGGACGGCACCTTCGAGATTCGCGATGTCGCTCCCGGGGCTTACACGATCGTCGCGACGGCAGATAATTCGCCGGTACCCATGATGGCGCGGCAAGCGCTCCAGCTAACTTCGGGAAACGTAGAGGGGCTGCGGCTCGCGCCTCAGCCGGGCGGCTCGATTCGCGGCCGCTTGCGCATGGAAACCAGCGGCAACGCCAGACCCGATCCTGGCCAGATTTTTCTAGCGCTGCGTTCTTCCGATGCGGATGATGAGTTCGGGACACTTGCGGGCGGCGTATTGCCTACCGTGACGCACGTAAGCGCCGATGGCAGCTTCGAGTGGAAGAACATCCCCGCAGGGCATTATTCAATTCAGATTTCCGAAGCCAGCGCGATGCCCGATTGGTTCGTGAGATCGGTGGCGGCGAGCGGCCGCGACGCAGCCGACTCCGGATTCACCATGAGCGGCGGCCTCATCACACTTGATCTGGTCGTGAGCTCAAACGGAGCCGGTGCCGAGGGCATAGTTACAAACCAACAGGAAGGACCTGAGAACGACAGTCCTGTCGCGGATGCGGTCGTCGTCGCGGTGCCCGAACCGCGTTTCCGCAGCCATCCCGATCGCTATCGCAAAGCGCTGACCGATCAGCACGGACACTTCACGCTTCGTGGCCTGCCGCCCGGCGATTACAAGCTTTTCGCCTGGGAGAGCGTCGACGGCGAGGCTTACTACGACGCGCAATTCCTGAGAAATTATGAAGGCCAGGGCAAGCCTCTGCATGTGAACCAGGGCGATCACGCAAGCATCCAGCTCAAGGCAATTCCCGCAGCCGAAGACGAACCCTAAATCTACTGCTCGAGTTCTTGTTCGCACCCGCGATGCAGTATTCTTTTGGAATGATGAAATCTGTGCTCGCTTCTCTCGTTCTGCTCACCGCCATGTTTGGGACCGTCGTTCAGGCTGAGGACACGCCTGCGAATGCGTTGCTCATACTCGCGAAGCAAGATGGCATGCTACTTATTGTTGATCCTGCCGACTTACGCGTCATCGCTCAGATACCCGTTGGCAAAGATCCCCACGAAGTCATTGCATCGACGGATGGCAAGACGGCCTACGCGACCAACTACGGTTCAGGAGCTTTCAACACCCTGGCAGTGGTCGATTTGGTCGCCCAGAAGTCTCTGCCTTCGATCGATCTCGGCGCGTTGCGCGGTCCGCATGGATTGACCTTCGTCGGGGGAAAGGTATGGTTCACTGCGGAAGGGGCGAAGGCGATTGGAAGCTACGATCCGGCGCCCAAGAGTGTCGACTGGATTCTCGGGACCGGGCAGAACCGGACGCACATGATTTACGTTTCGCCGGATGTGAAGTGGATTGCGACGACCAACGTTAGCTCCGGCACCGTGACCATGATCGAGAAAACCATGAGTGGTCCGGGTCAAGGTGGTCCTCCAGTGGGTGCGGGTGCGCCACGCGGCCCCGGCGGACCGATGGGGCCTCCAAGGCTGGATTGGAATGAGACGGTAGTTCGGGTGGGCAATGGTTCCGAAGGCTTCGATGTTTCTCCGGACGGTAAAGAAATTTGGGTGGCGAACGCCCAGGACGGAACCGTGTCGATCATTGACGTTGCCATTAAGCAAATGCGGGAAACGCTCGCTGCCGATGTCGGCGGCGCGAACCGCCTGAAGTTTACGCTTGACGGGAAGCTTGCGCTGATCTCGTCGTTACGCAGTGCGGACGTGACCGTCATTGACACGGCGACTCACAAGACCATCAAGAAAATCGCGGTTGGGCACGGCGCAGCGGGAATTCTGATGGAGCCCGGCGGGGCACGAGCTTTTGTGGCGTGTTCCCCTGATGGTTATGTCGCCATCATCGATCTACATTCGCTGGAAGTGGCTGGCCGCATCGAAGCCGGGCACGACCCCGACGGATTGGCTTGGGCTGCGCGACATTAAGGGTCGAGAACGGCAGAATCTGCATTTGTGACAGTATGATAGGATTATGTCATTCGTGGAGGGTGCCATGGCAGAAGAAGCTCGCACTCGGGTGAACGAGAACGGCCGTGTTGTAATTCCGTCTTCCTTTCGTAAGGCTTTGGGTATCGAGGTTGGAGATGAAGTCGTGCTTCGAATCGAGGACGACGAATTGCGCATCACGACACAGCATCGGCGCATCCAGCGCCATGCGCGGCAATACGTAAAGCGCGGTACGTCGTTGGTGGATGAGTTACTCGCGGAACGCCGCGAGGCCGCCAAGCATGAATAGGATTGTGCTCGATGCTTCCGCCATCCTTGCCGTGATCGGCGGTGAGCCGGGAGCGGAGAAGTTGACCCCCGATCTGCTGGCCCGTGCGTCGGGCAGCGCAGTGAATCTTGCCGAAGTACAAACCAAGCTTGTGAGCCGTGGTTGGACTTCCCGCGCAAGCTTGGGAAGACGCCACCAGTCCAGTTCGAGAAGTGCTGCCGTTTGACGAGGAACAGGCGAGGATTGCCGGCGATCTGGTTACCCAGACCCGGCATCTTGGGTTGTCCCTGGGAGATCGTGCGTGCTTAGCGCTGGGGATCGCGCTCAAGGCTCCCGTGTACACCGCAGAGAGGGCATGGAAGAAGGTCAAGGTGGGAGTGAGAATTCACGTCATCCGCTGAGCGTGGTCTTCGTTTGTCGCAGAATTGAACCCGCGAATCCGGTAGAATAGAAGTTTTCACCTTCGCCTTTGCTCCGTTCTGATCTCATCTTGTCTTCGCTTCTGGCCGCTTGGGCTGCCCCTAAGGGGATTGGGCCCTATCTTCGCCAGCACTTGCTGGATAAGACTTTTCAGGGTCTCTACCACACCGATACCTTCGATCGCGTGCTGCTGGTCCCATATTTCATCGTGCTGATTTTGCTGGCGGCGTACGGAATGCATCGTTACATCCTGGTTTATCTGTATTACAAGCATAAGAAGAACCGCACCACCGAGCCAGCCGCGTACTTCGAGGAACTGCCGCGAGTCACGGTGCAGCTGCCGATCTTCAACGAGCAGTATGTGGTTGAGCGACTGCTGGAGTCTATCTGCAAGCTGAAATATCCGCGGGAGAAGCTCGACATACAAGTGCTCGATGACTCCACCGACGAGACCGTCGAGGTGGCGCGGAACTTAGTTGAGCGCTTTGCTGCGCTGGGAAATCCGATCAGCTACCATCACCGCACCAACCGCGAGGGCTTTAAGGCCGGGGCGCTGGCCGAGGGACTGAAGTCGGCGAAAGGTGAATTCGTTGCCATTTTCGACGCGGACTTTACCCCGCCAGAAGATTTTCTGCTGCGCACCATCCACCATTTCTCCGATCCGAAAATCGGCATGGTGCAAACCCGCTGGACGCACATCAACCGCAACTACTCCTTTCTCACGCAGGTCGAGGCCATCCTGCTCGACGGACATTTCGTGCTCGAGCATTCAGGACGCGCTCGCAGCGGGGTGTTCTTCAATTTCAACGGCACCGCCGGAGTTTGGCGGCGGGTCACCATCGACGAAGCCGGCGGCTGGCAGCACGACACACTCACCGAAGATACCGATCTTTCTTATCGCGCGCAGCTCAAGGGATGGAAGTTCATTTACCTGCAGGATGTCGAGTGTCCAGCTGAGCTGCCCGTTGAGATGACCGCATTCAAAACCCAGCAGGCGCGGTGGGCTAAAGGACTGATCCAGACTGGGAAGAAAATTCTGCCGCGGGTGTTGCACAGCGATGCTCCTCGGCACACCAAGATCGAGGCCTGGTATCACCTCACAGCGAACCTGAGTTATCCGCTGATGATTGTGCTTTCGGTGCTGATGTTGCCGGCAATGATTATCCGTTTTTATCAGGGCTGGTTTCAGATGCTGTTCATCGATCTGCCACTCTTCATGGCCTCGACATTTTCGATCTCGAGTTTCTATCTGGTTTCGCAACGCGAACTTTTTCCCAAGACTTGGCCAAAAGCCTTGCTCTACCTGCCGTTTCTGATGGCGCTGGGGATCGGATTGACCATCACCAATACAAAGGCCGTGATTGAAGCGCTGATTGGTAAGGAAAGCGCCTTCGCTCGCACTCCTAAGTACAACGTCGAATCGAAGAAAGATAAAGTCGGAGCGACCAAATACCGCAAACGGCTGGGATGGATTCCGTGGATTGAGTTGCTCATTGGCGCATACTTCGCGCTTACCGTGTACTACGCGGTCGAAAATGAGAACTTCGTTACCATTCCATTCCTACTGCTGTTCGTCGTAGGCTATTGGTACACGGGATTGATGTCTTTGCTGCAGGGGCGATTTTCCGGCGTCGCACTCGGCGCGGAGAGGCATACAAAGCCGTTCCCTGTGGGTGTCTAGAATCTCGGCGCCGAATCTTTGCCGGCTTGAGGCCGGAGATCCTCCAGCGACGCTCCGTTGTAACTTTCTTTCTCCCGGTTGGTCTAATGAAACGACGGAATTGCTGGAGAAACCTATGAAGCTGCTACTCGCGTCTGCGGTCATCCTGGTTGTTGCAATAGTTCCTGCCTTTGCCGGAGAGAACCTCCGCCTGAATCCCAAGCTTGATTACACGAACGACAGCCAGAACGGTCCTCTAATCACAGGAGACCGTATGAAAGACGCCGTCGCTGCGGGAAAGCCCGCGTACGTGTTCATGTACGGTGAGGGTTGTTTCAACTCCAAGCGGCAGGCGCGGCGCACTGTGAGCTTGTATGAAAAATACAAGGGCCAAGTGCAGTTTGTGATTATCGATCTTGACCACTCGCTTTCCCCCGCGCAACAAGAGCTGCGCAAGAAGTATTACAAAGGATACATTCCGCACGTGGTGGTCCTCGATTCCTCGGGTGCGGCACTGTACAACTCCGCGGGAGAAGTGGATGAGAGTGTGATCTCCCCGCTGCTCGACAAGGCGTCGCGCTAGCGCTTTTCTTCGCTTGCGCTGTCGATTACAATCCAACTCGCCAATTCCTCACCGGTCCGGCTGAACTCCGCGCTGTATGGTTCGAAGGAGGTCCGATGCTCCGCTCACGCAAGCTGTTGTCCCTTCTGGTTCTCGCACTCGTTGTCACCTTGCTCAGTTGCGGTTCCGCTCACGATGCGGACGAACACTACTTCTTCGTAGCGGCCAACTTGCAAGTACCGTATTGGCAGGCTGCAGGCGCGGGTTTCAGCAAGGCTGCCGGATTATTCAAGGTGCGCTCGGATTTCGTTGGGCCGAATAATTACGATCCAAAGGCCCAGCGCGATGCTTTCGATCAGGCGGTGCAGCAAAAAGCTACCGGCATCCTGCTCGGAGTTACCGATGCGGCCCTGCTGAAGGACAGCATCGACAAAGCGATCGCCGCCGGAATTCCCGTGATCACTGTGGATTCCGATGCTCCCGCCAGCAAGCGGCTGTTTTTCATTGGAACCAATAACTATCAGGTGGGCGTCACCGGAGGCCAGCGTCTGGCCCAGGCGTTGAACGGCAAAGGCAACGTTGTGGTGTTTACCATGCCCGATCAACACAACATGCAGGACCGTTTGCGCGGCTATCGTGATGCGCTGGAGCATACTCCGAACATCAAGATCGTGCGCGTAGTCGACATTCAAGGCGATCCGCGCATCGCCTTCGACACCACCACCCAGATCATTGGGAAAGAAAAAGATCAGGTCGATGCTTTCGTTTGCCTGGAGGCGCAGTCGGGCAAGGAAGTGGCCGGCGTGCTCAACAGTTATCACATTACGGGCAAGGTTGTGATGGCTATGGATACAGACCCAGAAACGCTGGAATGGATCCAAAAAGGTGGCATCGCCGCTACGCTCGCGCAGAAGCCCTACACCATGGCATTTGTCGGCATGCAGATGCTCGACAACTTGTATCACCACAAGCCGCCTTCACTCGATACCGACTGGTCCAAAGACAGTTTTGCTCCGATCCCATCCTTCGTGGATACTGGTTCTGCCCTGATCGATAAAGGCAACGTGGACGCGTTCCTGCAAGCCAAGCAGAGCGTGACCGGCGGCCAGAAGTAGCCGAATTCTTGCTGGCGACCATGGTGTTGCACAGTTGACCTGTGGGCTTGCTTTAAAATCCTGGGATGGATCTAACGATGCGAGAGCCGCCCCTGTCATTTGTCCCCAAGATTTTCTCCGCCAGTTTGTTCGCGTTCCTTTTCTTTTTCGTTGGCTATTCAAGTTTCGCGCTGGATCGTCAACCGAACTCGGATTATCATGCGCGCCGCGAAGCCCTTGCCGCGAAGGCAGGAGGCGTGGTCGTTCTTGTCGCTCCCATGGAAAGCGATGGGCCGAATGACCTGTATGGATTCCGGCAGGACGACAATTTCTTCTACCTCTCGGGTTCGACGGAACCTGGCGCGGCGTTATTGATTGCGCCGGCGGCGGATGCGAAGGGAGAAACGCCAGCTCATTCCTACACTGAGATTCTCTTTCTTCCCGCACGCAATATGACCCAGGAGAAATGGACCGGACCGAAGCTCGGTCCGGAGAACGCGGACGCGCCGAAGATTACCGGTTTCGATCACATTGAAGATATGACGAAGCTGCCTCAGGAGGTAGTTCGACTTGCGACTGGCGTTCGTCCCGTTGTTTACACCGATGTCCCCTCGTACGATGAGGCCTCCGCAAGCAGCAAGCCGTTGGAGTTTCTAAAAGGCGTGAATTCGTTTCTGCGCTTTCAGGACGTGAAGCCGCTGGTTTGGTCGCTGCGCACAAATAAGGATGCGGGAGAGGCAGCGTTAATTCGCAAAGCGGTCGATGCTTCGGTGGCAGCCCACTTCGCCGCGTTCAAAGCCGTGAAGCCCAACGTGAACGAACGCGAAATTTCCGCACTCATGCAATATGAGTGGGGCAAACGGGGTTGCGAACGTCCGGCGTATGCGCCGATCGTGGGATCGGGTTACTACTCGACCGTTCTTCATTACTCGGACGATTCGAACATCATGAAGTCTGGCGATGTGGTGGTCATCGATGCCGCCGGCGAATATTCCATGTACGCTTCCGACATCACGCGTACGCTTCCCGTCAACGGACACTTCACGGCGCGGCAGCGCGAAATCTATGACATTGTTCTCGGAGCGCAACAGGCGGCCGAAGCCGCTTTCAAATCCGGCAAGTCGACCATGCGGCGCGACGTTCCCGACTCGCTCTACGACGTCGCTCGCAGCTACATCGACGCTCATGGCAAAGATTTGCACGGTGAGTCGCTAGGAAAGTATTTCATCCACGGCCTGGGACATCCTGTTGGGTTGAACGTTCACGACGCCACTGATCCCGACGTGACGCTCGGACCCGGACAAGTTTTCACGATTGAGCCGGGTATTTATATTCCGGAAGAAAATCTTGGGGTTCGTATCGAAGACGACTACTGGGTAGACCCGAGCGGCAAGCTGATCAAGTTAAGCGCAGCCCTGCCATCTACAGCGGATGACGTGGAGAAAATGATGGTGGGAAAGTAGTGGGCTATCCCTGTCCTACGGCAGCGGCGCAGCGTAGCGGATCGATATCCCAGAAGCGGGTGTCGACGGAAAGATTTTCTACTCCGACTTCGCCAGCCATCTCGGTTCCCGGTTTGCCGCACCACACGATGCGGAACTGAGCCTTCGTACCTTCATAAAGGACATCCACGACGTCTCCCGGTTTCAGGCGAGCGTCTACGCATTGCAGCGTGGCACCCCGGCCGCTGATGGTGCGCAGGCTGGCTGGCTGCGTGAAAGGTCGGGAGTTGGCGTCCATGCCCCAGATGTGCACGGGAAGGTCGACGAACACACGCGATTGTTGGCGGCGATCCATGCGATGCTCCTCAGATTTCTAGGGGATCAGGCATCGTAGGCGGGACACGGGCGGAAACAAAGGTCACGACGGTTACCAGCGGGGTGGTGACCGGAGGTTGGTTACTGAGGGGGCGCTGATTCTCGGGTGTGGATCTTCTTCTTTACTTCTATAGCTTCTTTAAAGTTCTAGAGTGCTTAGGATCCGGCAGGGCGTAGTCAAGGCACATCAGCCGCTGAAGCCGGGTTCAAAGGCAGGAGGTTCCGACGCAGCGCTGAAGCGCTGCTCCACCCTTGCTCCGCTCCAGCCTCACCCAGTTCGGCCCCAGCTTCACCCTAACTCTCATCAAGTTGTTAGTCCATGTCGCCGAGCGAGCAGGCGCCGGGACCTCGCGGGTCACCGCAGGAACCGCACGCTCCGGCCGGAGCAGAAGGCGCGCCGGCGTGGTGGCCCTTGGCAGAGACGGCGAAGACGCTAAGCTGAGGGCTTAGCTTTTTGCTTTGACACTTCGGGCAGGCGGCTTTATCGCGGCCGAAAACCAGGGCCTCAAACTCGTGCTGACAATCCTGACAGACGTATTCAAAAATCGGCATAACGATCACTCCCGTGAAGCAGATACATACTATTAGAATCGTTCCTTGCAAACTTCGCAAATCAAGTGGTGACGCCTGAAACCCTTACGCGTTGAGGTTGAGGTCCGAGACCGTTCGATATCGAAGCAGCGGGCGTTCGCGCCTTCGAACTTCCGTCCGCGTCCGTGGTTGCGGGGTGGGCATGTGCAGACTCTCGCGTCCTTTTTTCTCAAGCGGCGGATCACCCTGCCCGCTGCGGAAAAGCGCCTGATCGAAGTGGAGCCTGGAATCTCCGTGTTGTGCCATTGTCACTGGCAGGCGGAGCGGCGTGCAGCTCTAACCTTGATCATCGTTCACGGCCTTGAGGGATCGAGCGAATCGCAATACATGATGGGCATCGCTCAGAAGGGGTTAGCTGCGGGCATGAATGTGGTGCGCATGAACCAGCGCAACTGCGGCGGCATGGACCATTGCGCGCCTACGCTTTACAACTCGGGCCGTTCCGCAGACGTTGGAGCTGTGGCGCGGAATATCGTGGAGCGCGATGGCGTGCCGGACTTCGTCCTGGTGGGTTTTTCCATGGGCGGCAACCTGGTTCTAAAGCTGGCGGGAGAGTGGGGCGGCGGCGGTCCGGCTGAGTTTCGCGGAGTGGTGGCCGTGTGTCCGGCGATAAATCTCGCGGCCGGCGCGGATGCGCTGCACGAGCCCGCCAACCGGATTTACGAATACTACTTTCTGATGCAGTTATTTCGGCGCTATCGCCGGAAGGTGAAATTGTTTCCCGCAAGCTTCGATCCCACGCGGGTGCGTGGAGTGCGCACGCTGCGAGAATTCGACGATCGAGTGACGGCTTATTATTGCGGCTTTACGGGAGCCGACGATTATTATTCGAAGGCGACTGCGGCAAATATGATTGAAAGTATCGCTCGCCCGGCTCTGGTGATTCATGCGGCCAATGATCCGTTCGTTCGTATTTTGCCGGAAACGCGGGCGAAACTTCTCTCCAATCCCAACATTACCTATGTCGAAACCGAGGACGGCGGCCATTGCGCTTTCATTGGCGAGCGCGAGAATAATCCGGCTTACGATGGCCGCTGGGCGGAGCGTGAAGTCGTGGAATTTGCGAAGCAATTCCGCTAGGGAACAACCCGGCGCGGTTTTTCGGCGTCGCAAAATTAATTTCAGACGGCTCCCGCAGACCCACTCAGTTTGCTCGGACCGGCGTGCGAAACCAAGCCAGAATCTCATCCCCGCGTCCCTTCAGCCGCGTGCGCAGGAACGCCAACAGGAGCATGGCGAGAAAAATAGTCAGCAATCCCAGCGAAGCCGTCCGGATGCTTTGGACGTGCTTGGGCAGGATGGAGAAACGTCCATAGACGAATTCAAGGTGGACCCAGTAAACCAGCAGAGAAGCCTGCCCCAATTGAATGAGCGGACTGAAGCCCCACTGCCCCGCGCGCCGTCGTCCGATAACCCAGCGGCACCACGCGTAGCTCGCGGAAAGAATCATGAGCAGCATGCCTACGCGAATTAAAAAGAAGTTTGGGCTGGTATGCCAGTAGTCGTAAACGGCGTAAAGCTGACGAGGCTGGGCATCCAGCCAGCGCGCGGCTTCAACAAATACAAGACCGACGCAACCCGCCAATAAGAAGATCCGAGTCTCACGTCTGCGCGCCCAGTCGCTTTGCAAAATAAATCCGGCAGAGAGTCCGGCGAAGGCGAAGGCCGTCCATGGAAAAATAGGAAAGAGCCACGGCTGTGGTGCGCCCAGATTGTGAGCCCCGTTTATGTAGGACTTCAGCGGCCAGGGCAGCCACTCCGGACTCCAGCTCGTCCACAGCAGCGGGGTGAGTAGAGAAATCAGCAAAGCAGTCCCGGCCGACGTGAATATCAGTGCGCCTGTCGAGGATCTTCCGCGCCGGATCGACAGCACCAACCAGCAGACGAGACCCATGAGCATCATCGACACGCCGATGGTATTGAGCACATCCACGCGCAAGAGATCGCTAAGCGGCGCCCAACCCCAGGCGATGAGATATTCCTGCAGCCGAAAGAGCAGACCGAAGCCAAGAATCTCTGCGCCCCGGAGAATAGTAGCCCGCGCAATTTGGGTGGGCGGAAGATTCTTCTGTACGAGCTTCCCGGTTACCAGCGCGAATGAAATTCCCGCAAGAAAAAGAAACAGAGGAGCAGGGAAGGTTCCTCCGAGTTGCGACCAGATGAAAAATTTGCTGTGGCGTTCGCCGACGCCGAGCCATGAATCATAGCAATGGGTTTGGAACATCAGGACGCAAGCCAGGCCTCGCATCCAGTCGATATAAGCCAGACGGGATGGATTGGTAGCGGCCATACGATGCCTGCGGGCAACGTGGCAGTATAAGGCACGGCGGCAAGACATGTTTCTGCATACTTCATCCTCCGGCTTACTCTGGATGGGCTACTCTGCACCGATCATGATGCATTGCAGCGGAGAAATCGTACAACTGCGCTGTCAGCAACTGGCGCTTTGTGATAGATTCTCTCGACACGCTCGGGCCGGGCGTAATTGTGACCAAGATTTCTGATTCGGCGATAGGCGGAGTTCCGCGCCTGTCGCGGCTTTTGATGGTTTTCCCGGGGACGTTTTCTTCGCACCCAAGGTCTAGTTTAGTTATCCCAAGTTACCAAAAAGCGATAGGCCGTTCGCGGCAGGTCATCATGCCCTTTCGAGACCTTACGGCATGTTCGAGGAGAGGTCACACTTACCGTTCAATCGCGCATGCAAGCGAATCGAAAACAATTCGTCAATTCGCGGTTAACCCGCTTGGGCAGCGGTGGAGCGGTTGTTGCGGTGATTGTTGGCCTCGCCGTTTTGACCGGTTGTCAGGGATTGAGCACCGGCAAACCTGCCGCGCAAAGCCCGCAGGGATTAACGGGTGGACTCACGGCCGCGCCGGCCAGTGTCACCTTCGGCAATGTAACGATCGGGACCAGCCAAAGCCAGACCGAAACCGTGACGAACAGCGGCGGAACGAGTACGACAATTTCTCAGATCGCCGCCAGTGGAACCGGCTTCAGCGTCTCCGGCGTCAGCACGCCCATTACTTTGACGCCGGGGCAGAGCGCCTCATTCAGCGTGAACTTCGCACCTGAATCTGCAGGAAGTTTTAGCGGAAGTGTCGCGATTACATCGAACGCCTCGAATTCCAACCTGACGATTGGGTTAAGTGGATCGGCGACGGCGCAGTCGCAGGGGCAGTTGAGCGTGAATCCGACCACGATCAGTGTGGGCAGTGTCACGGTTGGAACCAGCGGAACTCAAACCGGGACGTTAAGTGCGACCGGTGCAAGCGTCGTGGTGTCGTCGGTGAATGTGGGCGGTTCCGAGTTTGTGGTAAGCGGGTTGGCCTTCCCCGTCACGATCCCCGCCGGCCAAAGCGCGACCTTCACCGTGACGTTCACGCCGCAGACGAGTGGGGTGGCATCGGTAAGCGCTTTTTTGGCGAGCAACACAGCGAACTCACCCACGATCGCAACTCTTACCGGTACGGGAATAGCGGCGCCGGTCCATGTGGTCAATCTCTCGTGGAATGCGGATTCATCGCCGAATGTGGTGGGCTATAACATCTATCGCAGCAGCAATGGAGCAAACGGGAACTACGTAAAGATCAACAGCGGGTTGGACGCCAACCCTTCCTACATGGATAGCTCCGTGACGGACGGTCAGACTTATTATTACGAGACCACTGCGGTGAACTCGAGCAATGAAGAAAGCGCTCGTTCGACTCCGGTGGGAGCAGTGATTCCGCCGCCATAATCATTTCCGCGAGGCGGAATGGATCGAGTTCCTTCGTACGGTCAGCACCTGTTCGCGCAATGTGTTCCACAATTCTTCTTACACTTTTGGACGATCTTCTGACTGTCCTGGTTTTCCTTATCTTGTTCACTCCTCGTTAGTTGGTTGGTGGTTGCAATCTTCTGCAACCGATATCGCAGCAATTATCACCCTTGACATTGAGCAGAGTTGCGCTAGAGTGACTGCTACGATTCTCGGCGCAAGTGCGCCAGACATTCCTAAGCAGCTTTCCCCCACTGCTATCGAGTCCACAGGAGTTTCATGATGAAATCCATAAGCAAGCTCTCGATGATCGCTTTAGCGGTGGTCTTGTGTTTCGCTCCTTTCGCTTTCGGACAGGGTGCAGCCCACGGCTCAGCTGCGACTGTCAGTCACGCTGTTCCTGGATTCTTGACTTTCGCGTTTGACCGCGATCGTCACCACGGCGGCGGCAATAACGGCTGCGGTAGCCAGGGCGGCAACGGATGGGACGACAAAGGTGACAAGGATTGGGGCGGCGGCAACAACGGCGGAGGTAATTGCCAGTCGGTTCCAGAGGGTGGGTCGAACTTAATGTATCTGTTTCTCGCCAGCCTCGCCTGCTTCGGAGTCCTGTTCGTGCAATCACTGCGGAAACGTACGGCGCACGATCAGCTGACAGAAACGGTGCAGACGAAACAAAGCTAGCACGAATCAAATTTCGCAAATGAAAACGGCGTGCAGAATATCAGGCGCGCCGTTTTCATTTGGCACTCGATTGCTTTAATCGTGCAGATTTATCCCGACAATAGATGCTTCCTGATCTCTCAGTCTAAGGATTTGAAGTGCCGGCCCTCAGCAGCGCTGGAAAGTTGGGGGCCTGACCGGCTTTGAGGCGCGGCGAGAGTAGTTCGTTCCGGACGAGAAAGCCACGCACTTGCGTCTCGGCGGGCTTCATCGATCTGCGCGGCCGTCATCACTTTGGCGATGACTCCTTTGGCTTCCGAGGCACGCTCCATGGCGATGAGATACCACATGTAGGCGTGGACAAGATCTTGAGGGCCAGCCTTTCGCGTCAAATACATTTGAGCGAGGGCCAGTTGAGCAGCCGGTAGCCCGGCCTCGGCCGCCCGTTGGCACAATACAAAATCGTCAGGCGAGCTGCCCAGTTCTGAACTCAAAGGCAACTCTGGCCAAGCCGATCGGTTTGGAGCAGCTTGACTCAACGTCATAAACAAAAGTTCAACCCGGCTGGAGACTCCCAGTTTGTCAAAGACGCGGAAGAGATAATTCTTGACGGTGTGTTGGCTCAGCTTCAGACGTTCTGCAATCTCCCGGTTTGTGAGACCTTCTGCCAGGCAGCGCACAATCTGGAGTTCGCGTTTGGAAAGGAGGCTCATGCCGTCCGCATTGACAGCCCGCACTGCGGGAGCGCCGGCTAACGCCTCAACCGCGAGAGCAAGCTCACTGCTGTTGGCCCAGATCTGACCCTGGTGGACGCAGCGAACGCACTTGCAAAGAAGCTCGATCGGTTCGCTCTTGCAGAACACTCCCTTTGCGCCGGCGCGAAAGGCATTCAACACCACTTCACGCTTGGGCAGATTCACGAGAACCACGGTGCGTGTGATGGGATGCCTCGCGCGCAACTCGCGGAGCGCCTCGAGCCCGCGCGAGGGCTCATCCTGCAGATCGGAACTAATCACTAGTACATCGATGCCTTGCGCTACGACATATGCAGGCAACTCACAATAGTCGGAGTTGAATGGAATCACTTCCAATTGGGGGTCGCACTTCAGCGCATTCGCGAGGAGAAGAGTGTGAATACTCGAACTGTCGGCAACCAGGACTCGGATGGAAGGCTCGGGTGGACTCTGCTCATTTCGCATAACAACCTTTTACGCCGGACTCGAACAAATTCCCAATGCTTACACAGGTCCGCTTCCCGAGAAGCGGCGCAAATTCTAACGAGTTCTCTCCGTGCGACTCAAGTACCCGTTTGGGGAATGTAGCAAATGATTGACACTAGTTGCAAGGTCTTGCATAAGGCGTTCGACAGGTTTTCTAGCGCTCTCGCATCGCGGTCGATGCCATTGTGAAGTGCAGGCAGGCATGTAACATTAATATAATGAATGACATGCAGGCTGGATCGATCTCGTTAAAACTGGATCGATCTCGTTAAAATATGAGGGGCAGAGGTAAAGCAGTGGCGGATAGAGAGAAAAGCGTCTCTAGTCCAATATTCCCATAGTCATAGGACCTTAATCCATATAGCACGTGGGTAACACACCCCTGGGTGCGTGTACCACTTGCAGAGAACTGCAATCGTGTGTACTATCGATCAGCATCAGGGCAGCTAACATTGAAACCGATGTGGCCTTCTCCCCTAGGCCTTGATGACATTACGCAACACTGTGTAAGGTCAGGACCAAGCGCAATCATTCTAGCTCATTGCCAGTGATTTTTAGGGCGCGGATGATTTCTGATGCCGAGGCAGACTTGAAAGCTTCGGATGGTTCTGAAACGAAAAGTCGCTTTACGTAACTATTGAGTAATAGGCGATAGCAGAAACCAGTATCCCCCCTCCAGATTCTGCTAGTTGGCATCCCCCTTGGTTCCATAACCGGGATCTTGACAGGAATCGTGTCTTAATTCATTTGGGGTCACTGTGACAAGTGACTAAGAGGGCGAAGCTATGGGCATCAGTACCTTAACATGGGAGTCTACGCAGTTGGCTCCGCCGGTCGAAGCCGAGACCGAGCATTGGTACGGTCTGCAAACCCGCCCTCGCCACGAAAAGATTGTGGCGCAGCGCCTTGAAGAGCGCGGCGTTACAACTTTCCTGCCACTGGTCACTGAAACGCATCGTTGGAGCGATCGCAAAAAATCGGTACAGATGCCGCTCTTCAGTTGCTATGTGTTCGCCAGATTCATTCCGAACCGGACGGAGCGCCTCAGGGTTTTGCGAGTCGATGGTGTATTTAATCTGGTCGGGTCCCGCGGCGAAGGCGCGCCGATTCCCGACGAACAAATTTGTGCGGTGCGCAATGTGGTGGAAGGTCAGCTGCCGTGGTCAACTCATCCTTTCCTGAAGATCGGGCAGCGAGTGCGAATCCGCAGCGGAGCGCTGGATGGCCTGGAGGGCATCTTGATCTCGCGCAACGGAGACCGCACGCTGGTGATTTCGGTGGACGCGATTCAACGATCTTTGTCGGTGCGCGTGGAAGGTTACGAAGTAGAGCCGGTGTGAAGTTACAGTTTTCAAGTTGCATCGATTTTGGTTTGCACCTGTTTTCGATTGAAATCTCCGAAGTTCTCCCCAAGATAGTTAGTTCGCTTTCCCTCGGTCAGGATTTACCTACCCTTTGACGGAAAACAGAATGGAAAGAACTCATTTGCTGGCCGTAAGCCGGGAACCTGCAGTTCTCCGCCTGCTTTGGTCGATTGCAGAATCAAACGCCTGGCATCTGGAAACTTCGGCCAGCGGCTGGGATGCCATGGAGCGGGTGCAGTCCGGCGCGACTCCCCGGTTGCTGTTGCTCGATCTTCCCCGCGGCGATTCCGACAGCTTGCACCTGTTACGCTGGCTGCGCAGGCTGCGCCCGGAACTCTCCGTCGCGGTGCTCTGCCACTCCGACGATGCGGCGACCGGCAAAGAAGCGGCCCGCCTAGGTGCGGAGGATGTTGTGGTCGCACCGTTCAATGAGCAGCAAATCGAAGCGGTGGTCCGCCGGCACCTGGAGCCAGCTGGCAACGGACATCGTGCAGCCGCCCGCGAGAATTTCGATACCATCGGTGCGGATGGGTTCTTTGTAAGCGCCAGCCCGATCATGCACAAGCTGCGCGCCCAGGCGGAGTTGCTGGCGCAGGCCGATGTCCCCGTCCTGATTCTCGGCGAGCCGGGATGCGGCAAGTACACGGTAGCGAGCCTGATCCACAAGCTTTCCGTACGATCGGGCTTCCGGCTCGTCAAAATTAATTGTGCGGAGATGCCGGAGGCTTTGCTCGAAGCTGAACTGTTTGGCGAGAAACGCGCCGCCCCTGAGGGCACCCGTCCGGCGAGTCTAGGAAAGTTTGCCGCCGGAGAAAAAGGCACGATCTTTCTGAGCGAAATCACCGAGATGCCCGCCAGGTTGCAATCCCGCCTGCTGCAGGTGCTGCAGAACCAAGCATTGAAGAGCCAGGCATTGAAGCATCAAGGATTGCACGGTGCGGGCTTGGAAAACCCGGTATTTCAGGACGAGCCATCGCAGAATTATGGCGGTTTGGCAGAGCATGGCTGCCGTAGCGATGATTTCCGCAGTGAAATTTTTCCGAACCAAGGTGTCCAGAATGCGGACGTGCGGTGGGCGGCGGGAGTGGATGCGGCAACGGCCGACGTAAGAATACTGGCGGCAAGCAGTGTCAACCTCGACCGCGCGCTGGCTGAAAAGCGGCTCCGGGAAGACTTGTACTATCGTCTGAGCGCGTTTACCGTGCAGGTTCCTCCTTTACGGCAGCGTAGAGACGAAATTGCAATCCTGTTGCGCTATCTGATGCACAAACTCGCGAAACACTACAACCTGCCCGCCCGGGGATTTTCCGCAAGCATGCTTCATGCCTGCGAGCAGCATGTCTGGCCGGGAAATTTGACAGAACTTGAGACGTTTGTGAAGCGCTACCTGGTCGCCGGCGAGCTGCAGTTGACTCTCGGCGAAATGGGTTTAGACTCGATCAATAGAGGTGCCCGCGTACCTGCGCGAAACATGAGGCCAGCTCAGTCCGCATGGGATGAGACAGAGCGGTATGAGCGAGAAATTGACGGCGACGAAGAAAACGAATTGGGGCGGCGCGAAGCCGAACCCGAGTCGCTGAAGTCGCTGATTCAGGGAATCAAGTCGGAGGCTGAGCAGAATGCCATCGGCGCAGCGCTGAAGAAAACCGGTTGGAACCGCAAGGCGGCTGCCCGGCTGCTCCGAGTGAGCTACCGCACCCTGTTGTACAAGATTGAGCAATACCACATGCGCGCGCCCGACGTCTATCTTCCTTCACTGCCGGTGGAAGAATTTTCGGTGCAGGCGGACGGCGTAAAGGGCAACGGAAAGGCCAGTTAATTTTGCACACGCACGCAAACGAAAAAGAGATACGAGTAGAGATAGAGATGATGAAGACCGGCAGCACCCGCGACGGGTGGACTGGACGACTGGTGGTTTGCGCTTTTCTCATGCTCTTGCCCGCTTCGGTTTTCGCGCAGAGCGGATCCGGTGCCGACTCCGGTGCGGCCAACTCTGCGAAGACGGCTCCCGCCGCGCCGACTGCGGCGAAGCCGCATGATGCCACTTTCATCATTGGCAACGACGACGTGCTCGCCATCAACGTCTGGAAAGAGCCGGACATCTCGCGCTCGATTCCGGTGCGCTCCGATGGCAAGATTTCGCTGCCGCTTGTGGGCGAGGTTCAAGCTGCGGGCCAGACTCCGGCGGCGCTCGAAAAAGATATCGCCAGCAAGCTGAAGAATTACATTTCGGAGCCGGAAGTTACGGTGATGGTGCAGCAGGTCAACAGCCAGAAATTCAACATTCTGGGACAAGTGGTGCGGCCGGGCGCGTACGTGATCGCCAACTCTCCCACGGTGCTCGACGCCATCGCGCTGGCCGGCGGTTTCCGCGATTTCGCCAAACAGAAATCGATTTATGTTCTTCGGCAAGGCCCCGATGGCGAGACACGGCTCCCATTTAATTACAAAGAGGTCGCGCAGGGTAAGAACATGTCGCAGAACATCAAGCTGCAGCCGCGCGACACCATCATCGTTCCGTAAATATCGTTCCGTGAACATGCTCCGTCAACACTGCTCCGTGAAGATCAGAATCTTCGATTTATTCGGGTTGGGATTGGTGCTGCTGGCGAGCACGCTGGGATGGACGCAGGACGCACCAGGCATTCCCGTGCCTGCGGTGACTGGCGCCGTGAATGCCGATGCGGTCAATAGCTCCCCGGACACAAACCGCATGCAGACGCCGCCTCCGGTAAGCGGATCGACGTATCCGGTTTCGTTTACTTCCGAGGAGCGGGCGAATTATTTGCGCGGCGGCGTCAACTTTACGAGCGCCTACTCGGACAACGCTTTTGGTTCGGTGAACGGACATCCGGTGAGCGATGTGAGTTATTCGATCTGGCCCACGCTAGCGCTCGACGAGAGTTCAGCCCGGCTGCATTGGGTGCTGGCATACGCGCCGGGATTTACCTTCTATCAGCGCGATACCTCATACAACGAAGCGGACGAAAATTTTTCAGTGGACCTGCAATACCGCCTGAGCCCGCACGTAACGTTCTCGGCGCGCGATGCGCTGCAGAAAAGTTCGAACGTGTTTAATCAGCCGGACCCGGGCGCTGCCAATCCAGTTTCGGGCGGAACCCAGGAGCCGAACCAGTCGGTGATTGCGCCGGTTGCAGACCGCCTGGGCAACGCGGGAAACGTGGGACTGAACTACCAGTTCGCCGCCAACAGCATGATTGGGGCGAGTGGAACTTTTTCGAACCTGCACTATCCGAATGCCGCGGAGGTTCCGGGTCTGTACGATTCGGCTTCACAGGGCGGAACCGTTTTCTATGCAGCCCGGGTTTCGAAGATGCACTATCTCGGTGCAACCTATCAGTATCAGCGCCTGCTGTCCTATCCCGCGCCAGGAACAAACGAGACGCAGACTCACGCGGTAATTGCTTTCTACACTCTGTATGTGACCTCGAAGTTTTCGATTTCGGCCTTTGGCGGCCCACAATACGCCAACGTTGGCACTCAGTTTTCGACCGCGGCGCAGGTTCCAGGGTCGGCTTTTACCAGCTGGAATCCAAGTGCGGGAGCCAGCATGAGCTGGCAGGGACGGCGCAGCAACCTGGCCCTTGGCTACGCGCATACCATCACCACCGGCGGCGGGCTGATCGGGGCAGTGCGGGAAGACGCTGCGATTGCCTCGGCGCGGCAGCAGCTCTTGCCCAAGCTGAGCGCTTCAGTCGCGGCATCGTATGCTCAAAACGACTTGCTGGCCTCGACGCCGCTGCTTGCGAATAATGGACACACCTGGTCGGGAACGGCATCTTTGCAGCAGCAGGTTGGACAGCATTTTAATTTTCAGCTCGGCTACACCCGGCTACGCGAAGATTACAGTTCGGTCGCGGTACTGGCTGCGACTCCTGACACGAATCGGGAATTTGTTTCGATTTCCTATCAATTCGCTCGGCCGCTCGGAAGATAGATTCGAAACTAACTAAAGATAGTTCGAAATTAATTAAGGTCCTGTCATCATGACTGAAGAACTCGAAGAAAAAAATTCCGGCGGCTTTGATCTCCCGCGCTATTTCGGGATCGTGCGACGTCGCCACATGCCGTTCCTGATCCCGCTGCTTCTGGGGTGGCTCGTGGTATGGGGTGCGAGCTGGTTTCTGCCCTCGCGCTATCGCTCGACCACGCTGATTCTGGTCGAACAGCCGACCATGCCCAAGGATTACGTTACGCCCAACGTGAATGACGACTTGCAGGACCGGCTGCGCAGCATCACGCAGCAGATTGAAAGCCGTACCCGCTTGCTGCATATCATCGATCAGCTGAACCTCTATGCCGATCCACACGGCCACATGACGCCGGATGAAAAAGTGGAGAGCATGCGTAGCCAGATCGAAATCGAGCTGGTGCGCGACGCCCAGAATCGGGTGAGCGCCTTCAACGTTTCGTATTCTTCCGGCGATCCGCAATTGGCACAGCGGGTGACCAGCGAACTGACGAATCTATTCATTAGCGAGAACCTTGAAGTTCGCCAGGAGCAGTCGGAGGGCACCACCAAGTTTCTAGAGACTCAGCTGGAAGCCGCTCGCAAAACTCTGTCGGACCAGGAAGAGAAGATTCGCGAGTTCAAGGGGCAGCACGTCAGCGAGATGCCGACGCAGGTTGCCAGCAACCTGCAAATCCTCGCTGGAGTACAGGCGCAGTTGCAGACCCAGGAAGATGCCCTGAGTACCGCCAAGCAGCAGCGCGTCTATCTGGAAACGCTGGTGAACCAGTATCGCTCGATGCAGGCTGCGCCGAAGACCGAAAATGGAGCGCCGGTCGGTCTGCCCGCGATCGATGCCGAGTTGGACAAGTTGCGGGCGCAGTTGGCCGATCTCAGCTCGCATTACACCGACCGCCATCCCGATGTCCGCAAGCTCAAGGATCAGATTGCAAAGACTGAAAAGATGAGGGATCAGATTGCCGCAGGCCTGAAAGCCCGAGCCGCCGGCGGTTCGAACGACTCGAAGACGACCGGGGATGCGGCTGAGCTGAGTGATCCTTCGTCTCCGATGGCGCAGTTGCAGGGCCAGTTGCAAGCCAATAAAGTTGAGATTGCCAACCGCGAGCGCGGCGTTTCAGAGTTGCAGGCCAAGGTCACCGATTACCAGTCGCGGCTTAATCAGGAGCCGGTACGCGAACAGCAACTTTCCGATTTGACCCGCGGCTACGAGCAGTCGAAGGCGAATTATGACGAGCTTCTAAAAAAGAAGAACGAGTCGGCAATGGCGACGAGTATGGAATTGCTGCAGCAGGGCGAACGCTTTCGCATCATCGATCCGCCCAGCCTGCCCTTGAAACCGGATTTCCCCAACCGCATGAAGTTCTGCGGCATCGGGCTGGCCATAGGACTGGCGCTGGGCGCGGCCGTGGCTGGGGCATTTGAGATGATGGATGACCGGGTCTACGAAGAGAAAGACTTACAAAAGTTCTTGCCGGTGGCAGTGATCTCGGAGATCCCTGCGATCGTCGCAGCTGCCGACGAGCAGAGTGAACGCAAGAAGTTATGGCTGGGATGGGCGACGGCAGCTTTAGTGACGGGCACAATCTTGCTGGGGTCGGCCTATAGCTACCTGCGCGGCTAGAAAACTAGCGATCTTTACCTAGCGATCTTTACCTAGCGATTCTTATGTACAAAGCTTTTTACAAGTTGAAGCGTAACCCGTTTGAGATTACTCCGGACCCCTCGTTCCTGTTTCCCACCGAGAGACACAACGAAGCGTTAGCGGCCCTGTATTACGGCGTCCGGCGGCGCAAAGGATTCGTGGTGTTGACCGGAGAAGTTGGGACCGGCAAGACTCTGTTGCTGCGCTGTCTGCTGCAATTGTTGCGGCAAAGCAACGACGTCAAATACGCCTACGTATTCAACGGGCGGCTTACCCCGCTCGAATTCCTGCAGTACATTGCGGGCGATCTGGGATTGCCGGCCGGTGGCAAGAACAAAAGCGAACTGCTGCTGCTGCTGGCCAATTACGTGGTTTCCCGCGGCGAGAAAAAATTGACCACGGTGCTGGTGGTCGACGAAGCGCACCATCTTTCGATCGACATTCTTGAAGAAATCCGGCTGTTGACCAACCTCGAAACCGCCGATGAGAAGCTGTTGCAAATCCTTCTGGTCGGCCAGCCAGAACTCGACGAGAAGCTCGACTCGTTCGAATTACGGCAGTTGAAGCAGCGCATCGCGCTGCGCTCCCATCTGGCGTCGCTGGACTTGAACGAAACCAAGGGCTACATCGAGCGCCGGCTCCTGCTTGCGGGAAGTCCCAATCCGGCAATCCTGTTTCCGAAAGAGACCACGGCACGGATCCATCTGCATTCTCGAGGAATTCCACGCCTGATCAACACCATCTGCGAAAACGGATTGATTGCCGCTTACGCCAAGCAGGCAGCCGGCGTTTCTCCCGAGATGATTGACGCGATCGCATCCGACTTTCGTTTGGGCGTTCACAGCTCCCGCACCAGAAAAAAAGGCTCCGAGGAACTCGACCTTCGCCAAGCGGCCAAAAAATTGCTTGAACTCTCGGAGCGGCTTGAGGCTGAGCAGGCACGCGATGAGGAATTGACCACGCATGTGACCGTAAGAGTTCCCGAGCAGTGACAGATTGGCAAACCAAACGCAGCCTCCACCGAGAACACTCAAGTTCAAAACTAGTAGCCATTAAGAGCGACCGGCAGCAAGCCAAACAGTGACCAAATCATGAGCCATATTTTTGACGCATTACAGCGATCGGAAGCGGAAAGCGACGCGAGCGAAGCTGCTCCGGCCCGGTCCGCGGCATATCCGCCCGCAACCGAGCTGCTCGAGGCCGCCGAGCGCAAGATGCAGAGGCGGGCCGCAACCACAGTGGTGAGTGGTTCTCCGGGCAACGGCACCGCGCCTAACGGCAATGGCCGGCACGACCAGGCCGCCTACTCAAGCGAAGTCGATCAGTTTCCCACGCTGCCGGTTTCCATTCTGCCCAGCAGTCGTCTGGTGTCAGTGGGGGCAGAGGAAAGCCTGGGAGCAGAAAAGTTTCGTTTTCTAGCGGTTAAGTTACGGCAGCTCCGGCAAAGCCGAACCCTGAAAAAGGTTTTGATTACAAGCACAATCCCGCAGGAAGGAAAGAGCACGGTTGCGGCCAACCTGGCCTGCACGCTGGCTCGAAGAAAACAACATAAGACGCTGCTGCTGGAAGGCGATCTGCGGCGGCCTGCGGTTGCCGAGAAATTCGGCTTAGGACGGCTTCCCGGCTTATGCGAGTGGCTGAGCGGCAAGACGGAGAACATCAACATCTACCGCCTGGAGAGTCTGGGCCTGTGGATTCTGCCGGCGGGCAGCGCGCCGCAAAATCCGCTGGAACTGATGCAATCGGGAAAGCTGCCGTCGCTGATGGAGCAACTGGAGTCTTGGTTTGACTGGATCGTGATCGATTCTCCTCCGGTGTTGCCCCTGGCCGATGCCAGCATTTGGTCGCGCCTGTCCGATGGAATCCTGCTGGTTACGCGCAAAGGTATCACCGAAAAACAGCAACTGCAGCGAGGCATCGAAGCCATCGAGCGCTCCAAACTTCTGGGCGCCCTGGTCAACAGCAGTTCGAACGTGGCACACAGCGATTATTACCAGCGGTACAGCTCTCCCCCAGCAGACCGCTCGAAGTAAAAACAAGACAAGAAAACAAACAGCGATTAAGGGCAAATTAAGAAACGGCGCAATCGGCCGTCGCATTCTGGTAGCTCCCCACTCACATTGGCAATGATCGATTCGCTTGTCCCTACCCCCAGCGAGCAGAATCTGCGGAGGTAATTTGTGAACGTCAGACGTTCTGGCAAAAGTATAAGTTTGAGCCCGGTTTCGGGCGTCTCCTCTTCGGTAGACCGCGGCGTTCTCGACGCGGAGGCCTTTCGGAGGATGATCACGCTCGAAAGAAAAAGGAGCGAGCGCTCCCGCAAGCCTTTCGTCCTGTTGTTGCTCGATATGGGTGAGCATCTTCCCTCGGACAAGAATGGGAAGACGCTGGCGAAAATACTTGCAGCGCTTTCCCTGACCACCCGGGAAACCGACATCACCGGCTGGTACGCCGATCAGTGTGTGGTGGGTGTCATGTTCACCGAAATCGGCAACGACAACACTACGCTGATTCCTGGCACCATCGTCGGCCGCATTACCGAGACCCTGCGCAGCAATCTCACGGCAGAGCAATTCGATCAGATCAGCCTGTCGTTTCACGTGTTTCCCGAGGATTGGGATCAGGATGCCGCGGAGCCGCCCAGCAATCAGACCCTCTATCCCGATCTCTCGACGCGGGACGATGCCCGCAAGGCCTTCCGCGTGATGAAGCGGGCGATGGATATTCTCGGCAGCGCGATCGCGATGATCTTTCTTTCCCCGATTTTCCTGATTATTGCCGCCGCCATCAAGGCTTCTTCCGAAGGCCCCGTTTTTTTCCGGCAGCGGCGCATTGGACAGCATGGCAAAGCCTTTGTCTTTTTGAAATTCCGCTCCATGTATGTGAATAACGATGCCGCGGCGCATCGGGAATACGTCCGGCAACTGATTGCCGGCAAAGCCGACCAGCAAGTGAGTGGCAACGGCGAAAAGGTCTACAAGCTCACCAAGGATCCGCGCATCACCCGCGTCGGCGGCTTCCTGCGAAAAACCAGCCTCGATGAAATTCCCCAGTTCTTGAACGTACTACTCGGAGAAATGTCGTTGGTTGGCCCGCGTCCTCCCGTTCCCTACGAGGTTGAGGCCTACGATATCTGGCACCGCCGGCGCTTGCTCGAAGCCAAGCCCGGCATCACCGGACTCTGGCAGGTCAGCGGACGCTGCCGCATCACCTTCGACGATATGGTTCGGCTCGATCTGCGCTATGCCCGTACCTGGTCGCCCTGGATGGACATCAAAATCCTGGTTCGCACGCCCGGCGCGGTCGTGCTCGGCGAAGGCGCGCACTAAAAACAGTTTTCCTCTCCCTAAACTCTTCTCGCTTTAAGGATGCCAAAAACAAATGGTCACATATATTCCAAGACCGCGGATTGGAAACGCAACGCAGGAGCAGGCAGGGAGTGAAGCTGTGGTGAAGTTTGGCGTGGTTGGGTATGGCTACTGGGGGCCGAATGTGGTGCGGAATCTCGACCGCCTCGATGAAGCCGATGTAGTCGCGGTGTGCGACAAAAGCCCCGCAGCGCGGCGCAAGGTGGCCAAAGCTTATCCGGATGTGCTGGTCACCGACGACGCGCGGGACATCATGTCCTCGCCCGACATCGACGCCATTGCCGTCGTCACCCCGGTCTGGACTCACTATGAGCTGGCCAAAGCCGCTCTGCAAAACGGCAAGCACATCTTTGTCGAGAAGCCTTTCACCACCAACGCAGCCCAGGCCGAGGAATTGATCGAACTGGCGGCGCGCAAGAACCTCAAGATTATGGTCGACCACACCTTCCTGTTCACCGGGGCGGTGCAAAAGATCAAGCAGCTTCTGCAGGAGGGCGCGCTCGGCAAACTTTATTATTACGATTCCACGCGCGTGAACCTTGGCCTGTTTCAGCACGACGTGAATGTGGTCTGGGATCTCGCGCCGCACGACCTCTCGATCATCGACCATCTGATCTCGCAGATTCCGGAAGCCATTTCCGCCACCGGGCAGACGCACCTCAATGGCCACGAAGATGTGGCGTTCATCACGTTGTACTTCCCCGACAAAGTCATCGCTCATATCAACGTGAACTGGCTCTCACCCGTGAAGGTGCGGACCACGCTGATTGGCGGCGAAAAGAAAATGCTGGTCTGGAACGACCTCGAAGCTGACGAGAAGATCAAAATTTACGACAAGGGTGTAAACATCAAGACCAAGGAAGGCCTCTACAACCTCCTGGTGCACTACCGCTCCGGAGACATGTGGGCTCCGCAGATCGAACAGGTCGAAGCCCTGACCCGCGAGCTTTCCTACTTTGTCGAATGCATTGCCAAAGACAAGAAACCCATGAACGACGGCGAGGCCGGCCTGCGTGTGGTCCGAATGCTCGAGGCGGCCAACGCGTCCATCCGCAAACGCGGAGCTTTGGTGTCCCTCTAAATTTCTCCATCTGCAATCCTCAACCCATACAACTGGTATTCAACCGATTCGCCGCTAGATTCACCCAGCCCGAACTTACACCGCTCGATTCTCCGGAATCTGGTTTCTGATTCTGCACAGACAGATTAAGATCAACGTGAAACCCAAAGTCCTGTTAGCGACCACCTCAAGCTGGTATCCGTCGGCCCGTCTGGCGATGGCTCTGCATAACGCCGGATGCCAGGTCGACGCGGTCTGCCCGAACAATCATCCGCTGCGCAAGACGGGCTCCGTGGAACGAGTTTACGTGTACCGCGGGCTTTCTCCGCTGCGCTCGCTGGCCCGCGCTATCGCAATCAGCCGTCCCGATTTCATTGCCGCCGGGGACGATCTGGCAACCCAGCTTCTGCACCGTCTCTATGCCCGCGAAAAGCGTAACGGCCAGAGCGGTGCTTCTATCTGCGCCCTGCTCGAGAGATCTTTTGGCGAGCCGCATAGTTTTCCGATTGTCAGAGAGCGGTGCGCCTTCATGGAGTTTGCCCGCACCGAGGGTTTGCGCGTTCCGTCGACCGAAATCGTTCGCACTCGCGAGGACCTGAAAGCCTGGGTAACCCGCATGGGGCTTCCCGCAGTGCTCAAAGCGGATGGTACCTCCGGCGGCGACGGAGTAAGAATCGCGCGTACCCTGGCCGATGCCGAACGAGCCTTCGACCAGCTGCAGGCTCCTCCTTTGCTGGCGAGAGCCGCCAAGCGGGCGCTCATCGACCACGACACAACGCTGGTAGAGCCGTCGCTCAAACGGAAGCGTAGGGTGGTTAACATCCAGTCTTTTATCAATGGACAGGAAGCTACCAGCACAGTCGTTTGCTCGAAGGGCGTGCTGCTGGCCGCTCTGCATTTTGAAGTTGTCAACAAGGCCAGTTCCACCGGACACGCCACCGTGGTGCGCCTGGTTCAGAATGCGGAGATGGCGGCTGCCGCCGAAGTTGCGGTTCACCGCCTCGGTCTTTCCGGATTCTACGGCTTCGATTTCATGCTGGAAGCGGACACGCAGCACGCTTACCTGATCGAAATCAATCCGCGGGTTACGCAGGTTGGACATTTGAGCCTCGGTCCGGTACGCGATCTTCCGGCAGCGTTGTACGCAGCATTGTGTTGCAAAGATGTTCAGCCGGCGCCGAATGTCACCGAGAAAGACACCATCGCCTTATTCCCGCAAGAATGGATCAGGGATTCGCAAAGCCCATTTCTGCAATCGGCCTATCACGACGTTCCCTGGGAGAAGCCCGACCTTGTTCGCGATTGCGTGAACAGCCGCCAGAAGCAAAGCGGGTGGTACGCGCGGCTGAACCGCAAACCGGCCTCCGCGCCAGAACGTTCCGCTGAGGCTGCCGTCGCCGCAACACCGATCACCCATTCGCACCGGAGTCTTTCTTCATGAATCCTCATGTATGCATCGCTCCCGACGTGAAGCTCGGCCGGGACGTGAAGTTATCGAAGTTCATCAATCTTTATGGATGCGAAATTGGCGACGAAACCAAGATTGGAGCGTTCGTTGAAATTCAAAAGAACGCGAGCGTCGGCCAGCGCTGCAAGATTTCGAGCCACACCTTTATCTGCGAAGGCGTGACCATTGAAGACAATGTCTTCATCGGCCATGGCGTGATGTTCATCAACGACAGCTACCCGCGTGCCACCGCGCCGGGCGGAAATCTGCAAACCGAGGCCGACTGGAAGGTTGAGCGCACCGTGATTAAAAAGGGCGCATCGGTCGGCTCGGGAGCGACCATCCTTTCGAACGTCACCGTCGGCGAAAACGCCATCGTCGGCGCCGGCAGCGTGGTCACCAAAGATGTTGCGCCGAACAGTATCGTGGCGGGCAATCCGGCAAAATTTTTGCGTCATATCGAACGAAGCGTGGAGGCTTCCAAGTGAGCGTTTCTACCAGCAACTCAAATAGCATCCCTTTTCTCGATCTGATTACCCCGCATGTCGAACTGGAGCGGGAGCTGACCAACGTTTTTCACAAAGCCCTGCATACAGCCGGATTCATCGGCGGTGCCATGGTCGAAGACTTCGAGAAGGCCTTTGCGGCATTCTGCGAGGCCACTCATTTGATCGCGGTCAGCAGCGGTACCGATGCTTTGCGGTTTGCCTTGATGGCGGCCGGCGTGACGTCCGGCGACGTCGTCGTGACCGTGCCGCACACTTTTATCGCCACTACGGAAGCGATTTCACAGGCGGGAGCGCTGCCGGAATTCGTCGACATCGATGAGCGCACCTACAATCTGTCGCCGGAAAAATTGCAGGACTATCTCGAGCAGTGCAGCCGCGACAAGTCTGGCAAACTCATCAGCCGCCGCAGCGGCCGTCCGGTGACGGCAATCGTTCCCGTCCATCTCTACGGACAGATGGCCGACATGGACGCCATCCTCGCTCTGGCTGAAAAGTACAAGCTGATCGTGATCGAAGACGCCTGCCAGGCCCACGGCGCCGAGTATTTTTCCAAGAAGCAGAACCGCTGGATGAAGGCCGGCTCCATGGGATGCGCCGCGGCTTTCAGTTTCTATCCCGGAAAAAATCTGGGCGCGTGCGGCGAAGCCGGCGCGGTCACGACCAACGATGCCGCGCTGGCCGCGAAGATCAAGATGGTGCGGGACCATGGCCAAGCGAAGAAGTATTACCACGACATGGAAGGCTACAACGGACGGCTGGATGCCATACAAGCCGGCCTGCTGCACGTCAAACTCCTTCACCTGGCGAAGTGGAACGCGGAACGCCGCAAGCGCGCCGCGGAATACAATCGCCTGCTGAGTTCGATGGACGGCACCGTAACGCTGCCCTTCGAACCCTCATGGTCGCGCGCGGTCTATCACCTTTATGTGGTCCGGAACGCCGACCGCGAAGGCTTGATGGAGCATCTCAAGCAGGCGGGCATCGGCACGGGAATTCACTATCCCATTCCGCTGCACCTGCAGAAAGCTTACGCCGGCATGAACTACCGCAAGGGGGATTTCCCCGCGACCGAAAAAGCCGCGGCGGAAATCGTTTCTCTGCCCATGTTCCCGCAGTTGACAGCGGGGCAACAAGCTCGCGTGGCTGAGGCAATCCTCAACTTTACTTCGACACGCTCCCGCAAACCTGTCGAAGCCGATACAGTTTCGGTTGCGAGCGCAGGACGACGGGCGTAAATGAGCTTTCGCTTTGATCGCTTGGCAACGCTGTACCTAGTCAACCCCTTGCGGAGTTCTTTGTCGAATCGGACGCCATCGATTCCGATTCTGATGTACCACAGCGTCTCCGATGGCACCGTGGGTAACGGCGGCGAAGATAAACGCGAAGCGGCCGCGCATCCCTACTACCGCACGTCGACCTCACCGCAACGCTTTGCCGAACAGATCCACTATCTTCATGGCAACGGTTACTGTACGGTCTCACTCGCGGAGGCCGTTAGCGGACTGGGCGGACAGTCGCCGGCTGCAGACGCGCAAGTTGCGGGCAAACAAGGTGCAGACAAGCAGGTCGTTATCACCTTCGATGACGGCTATCAGGACTTTTATCGGCATGCTTTTCCTGTGTTGAGCCAGTGCGGCTTCGGTGCAACGGTGTTTCTGCCAACCGCTTACATCGGAGAGAGTCCAATATCGTTCAAAGGAAGAGACTGCTTAACCTGGACGGAAGTTCGCGAGCTGAACCGTCACGGAATCCGCTTCGGATCTCATACCGTAACTCATCCACAGCTCCGGGAATTAAGCTGCGCTGCAGTCAAGGATGAGATTTCCGGCTCTAAGAAAACCATCGAAGAAAAGCTTGGCGGCGAAGTCGACTCGTTTGCCTATCCCTACGCGTTTCCTCAGACCGACACCGATTTCAGAAATATGCTGCGTGATTTGCTGTTGCAAGCCGGCTACCGGAATGGCGTCTGTACAATCGTCGGCTCAGCTCGTTCCAGGAGCGATCCGTTTTTCATGGAACGATTGCCGGTCAACTCCTGCGACGACGGTGCGCTGTTCCAGGCAAAACTGGCCGGCGCCTATGACTGGATCGCGAAATTCCAGTATGCTTCGAAAATGACAAGGGCCTGTTTGCTGGGGATTTCGTCGGGGTCTAAATACCGCGTGTCGAAAGACCTTCCCGCGGTTCATGGGGGACCTGGGAACGGGCCATGTCCTCCTGAGACCTGTTCGCGTTAGCTACCGCTGGTTATAAAGGAGACTCGATCATCCAGTAGATCGTGAGCAACTCCCCTACTGGGAACGACAAAGTCCGACCAGCGGGTTCGCGTGAAACAGCGCACCCAGCACACGATTAGTGGAGGAACGCGTGAACGGCCCCCGGAAATTCCTTCTGATTGTCGCATCCATACTCACATTTACCCCGCTGATGTTCTCTTCCACATACTACATTTCCGACAGTGGAGGATCTGTCAACTGCGGCGCCGATGGGACACAGACTACGCAAGCCTACAGCTTTTCGGGCTACTCAGTTGGCGACACATTGAAACTCTGCGGCACGATCACTCACTCTTTGACCGCTCAACAGAACAGCATCAGCTATGTTTTCGAATCCAACGCCAGCCTGCAGATTCCGAACTGCGGTAATGGTTGTATCGAACTCAATGGAAAGAGTGGCGGTCTGATCGACGGCGGAACACCTTGTGGACCGGGCACTCCCTGCAACGCAGGCTTTGGGGACTACGGGCTGGGAGCAATCGGCGGAACGGGCTCCATTCGCCAGATGACTAACGGCACTTTGCCAGCGGCTATTTCTAATATTACTTGCAGTTCCGGCGTAGCCACTGTGACTGGACCCACCGCGTTCGGTTACTCGTTGCCTAATGAGCCTCCCCTGACGATCACCGGCAATTCGGTCAGCGCCTACAACGGCACTTGGACCGTGACTTCCGACAACGACGGAGCCAACCAATTTACCTTTGCCGTGCCCGCCTGCTCGGGAACAGGAAACGGGGGAAAGGTTGGCGTGCTTTGTCCTTCGGGTAGCTATTGCAGTTCCCAGAATGGCACCAACATGATTGACGGGCAAAGCTCCGGCGGAAATGGATGGGAGATTCGCAATCTGTTAATCGGCTCGTACTATGTTCGCGTTTCCATTCTGGACAAACCTCCACTCTCGGAAGCCCAGAGCATCTACCTAGCGGGCTGCAGTGGGTGCGCGACCCTGATTCACGACAATACGCTGGCGAATGCCGGGCTCGCCTACATTCCAACGTCTAGCGGAGACACCGGGCTGCAGATCTACAACAATGCGCTCTTGGGCGGCGGGGACTCTATGGTCATCGCAGGTAGCAACTCCAGTAACAATCTCAGCGGTGCGCAAATCCACGATAACTATGTTGCCGATAACGGTGTCTGGGATACGGTCGGGTGCGCCTATCACTTGGATGGCATTCACATCTGGGGACTGAACGGTGCAACCATGTCGAACGTCAACTTCTACAACAACTGGCTTGCCGGGAATTTCGGGGGCTGCCAGACTGGCGCGGTATTTTTCGAAGGGAACAATCAGAATTACAAAATTTACAATAATATTTTCACCACAACATACAAACAGAACAACAACGGTATCATCGACATCAATGGCCCTGGGCCGTTTCTGGTTGCCAACAACACGATCATCGGAAATAACGTCAGTGACGTTTGTTTTGGCGTTGGCTCGCCAGCCGGAAGTCCTACAATAACCTTCGAAAACAACATAGTCGGCAACTGCAGCACCAATTTCCTCCTGCAGAATTCTCCCACGCTACTTAGCTGGGACTATAACGCCTATGAGGGTGGTGGATGGGCGGACCCAGGCCCCCCTTGGTATGGCACGCTTGCACAGTGGCAGGCTGCCTGCAAATGCGACACCCATGGCCAGTTCTACTCTACAGAGTCTGCTCTTCAGCTTAACTCCGACGGCATTCCCCAGTCCGGTTCGCCAGTCATAAATTTAGGCGCTGATCTCAGCGGGCTTAACATTGCGTCTTTGAATATGGATACCTCGGCAGGGGACACTCAAACGCCGGTACAGAGGATCTCCCCCTGGACGATCGGAGCTTCGAACGCAGGGGGTGGGAATCCACCTCCAGCGCCGCCCACCGGCCTGAGTGCCCAAGTCCAATAAGGCCGAAGCAACGAACTGATTGCTTGAACGGTTACCCTGCGAGGAGATGCTTCGGGGTAGCCGTTTCGGCTCATCCCAAACGATATGAGAATTTGTTTTGTTTCGCACTCTGCTGGAGACGGCGGAGCTGAACGTGTCCTGCTCGAGACGATCGAGTTATTGCAGGCAGAAGGCGTGGAATGCCGTGTTTTGCTGCCGTCCGATGGAAAATTTTGCCGGCGCTTAGCCGAACTTGGGGTTCCCTTTTCGATCATTTCATATCCGATGTGGATGGCTCGAGGGCGAGTTTCAGTTCTGGCTCAAGCTAAGGCTGTCCTCAACTTCATGAAGGACACGCTGCTGGTCGCTTGGAAGATATTTCGCTGGAAGTCTGACGTCGTATACAGCAATACATCGACGGTGTGCGTGGGAGCGTTTGCGGCGCGCCTACTGGGCCGTCCGCATGTCTGGCATCTTCACGAATTCGGGTTGGAAGATCAGGGCCTATCGTTTCTTTTTAGCGAACGTTTTTCCCTTTCCCTGATCGATCGGCTTTCCTCGCGCTGCGTTTGCGTTTCGTCCGTTTTGGCGAGAAAGTACGAAAAATCCATCGAGCCTTCAAAAATTGTCGTTATTTATCCATCCATGCATCTGGCGTTGGATGAGGCAATCTCGGACGAGCCTGTTTGTTTAGCAGTTGCCCGCACGGGGCGATTTCGCTGCGTCTTGGTTGGAGCACTGATCGAAGGCAAAGGTCAGGAAGAGGCAATACGGGCCTTTGCCCGTCTCAAAGAGCATGGAGTCGCCGCCGAGTTGCTAATCGTTGGTGCAGGCGAGTCGCGATATCGACGTGATTTGGAGGAACTTGCGAAGGGTCTGGAACAGGAGGTCTTTTTCATTGGGCATGTCAAGAACGCTCTTGCTGTGATGCGAAATTCGGATGCCGTTCTGGTTTGTTCTCGGAGCGAGGCTTTTGGAAGGGTGACCATCGAGGGTATGTTTTCCAAAAGACCTGTGATTGGAGCCCGCAGCGGCGCTACCGCCGAACTCATCCAGGACAGAGTTACTGGCCTTTTCTACGCCCTCGGGGATTCCATCGACTTGGCCAACAAAATCACCTCTGTTTATGAGGATCGCCGCATGGGCGAGCGCCTCGGTAGGACAGCCCAAGAGTGGGTCAAGTCCCACTTCTCCCGTGACCGCTACGTTAAAGATTTATTTAGGCTTCTCGTTTCGGTATCCGAATCGACCACTGCTGGGGACGTGGCCCAAGCCTAGCTCCCATTTTGACAGGAATCCAATCGATGAATCCAGACGAAACCCAAAGCGGCCCCTTAGCGCGCGCCCTGGACCTTAAACAACAACCCCTTGGTCGCAAAATGGTGCGCGGGGTTATCTTTTCGGTACTTCGGAAAATTGTGGGTGGGCCCCTTTTTCTTTTGCTGATCCCCTTCACCTTGCACAAGGTTGGAGCCGCAGGGTATGGGGCTTGGGCGATTCTTATGACCGTCATCAGCATTAGCGGGTTCCTGGACTGGGGACTCGGGGAAAGTGTCATCAAACACGTTGCCGAGTACAACGGAAGGAAAGACCTGGAACAAATCCGACAGCTTCTGAACACCATCTTGGCTTTGTATTTTTTTATCGCTGCTTTGATGGTTTGCCTCCTGGCGCTGGGCTCGCGCCTCATCGTTCACGAATTATTTCGCGGGGCGTCCAGCCAAATGGCGAACCATGTGCTTTCGATGTGGCCGCTATTGCTGGTCATCGTTGCAGCCGACATCCTAGCCCGGCCATTCACCTCTACCATCTATGGTCTGCAGCGGATCGACATTGCGAATGTCATACTCTTCACTCATAGCCTGGTGAATGCGGTGCTGACGGTGGCGCTTCTGCTCGCCGGTATGCAATTGGGTGGGTTGCTAGTTGCCACCCTGCTCAGTTCAATGTTCAATCTCGCAGCCTGCACTCTAATCACGCGCAAGCTTCTGCCAACGGTCTTAGCGAACCCGCTGCGCAGCGACCTGGTCACACTCAGGCGGATCTGCAAATTCAGCTTGGCCTTGTTTAGCGGGCGCATGATGGTCATGATCCAAGCGCAGGTGGAAAAACTGTATCTCGCGCGGCTCGTAGGAGTAGTTCAGGTCGGTTGGTACGAGGTCGCAAGCGAAGCTGCCTCGAAAGTTCGCCGACTTCCCGACCAGTTGCTCAGTCCGGTTATGGCGGCAGCTTCCGAATTACATGCAACCGACGACAGCCCCAAAATGCGGGAGCTGTTTTTCCGAACAAATAAGTACTTTGCGGTGTCGGCAATCCCGTTTGTGGTCTTTGCCCTGTTTACCGCAAAGGTGCTTCTGGGCTTCTGGTTGGGGCCTAATCTAGTTCAGATCGCCGTTCCGTTTGCTGGCTTGGTGATTGGCAACTTTTTTCTACAGGTCGGTGCCCCGGTGTCATCCGTGCTCACCGGAAAAGGAATTCTGCGGCCCGGAGTTTACGCAGCGCTGGTGATGTGTGCGCTGAATGTTGTGCTGAGCTTCCTATTCATTGAACGCTGGGGTTTTGCCGGGGCGATGCTGGGGACCGTCCTTTCGATGATGGTTGGAAACCTTTATTTCTTCATTACCGCCGCACCCCATCTCGATGTCCCATTCCACCAGACCTTGGTTCGTGCCTACTCCAAACCACTTGCTTGTGCACTCGCCGCCGCGCTGGCGATGTGGCCCGTCCGGAATTTAGAAATACCAGGGTGGCAGCGATTGTCGCTCAGTGCCGCAGCCTTCGGGATCGTGTACCTCGTGGGATTGATCCTGCTGCGCTTCTTTGACAGCTTTGACCTCACCAAGGCCGAAAGATATGTGCCCTGCTTCGGTTTAGCACGGCGCCTGCTGGCGACGCCGATAGCGAGCACGGCAGAAGAAGCAAATCTCTGATCAAGGACGTTGGACAGACCCAGTTCCTGTTCGTGGGTTGACGAAGTGAAATATATGCACCAAACAACTCCAGACCGCGTCACAATCGTCATACCGACTTATAACCGAGCTCATATCCTCATCAAGACCTTGCAAGGCTACGCCGGACAAGAGGGCCGCGACCGGATTCTTGAGGTGCTGGTGGTTGACGATGGATCGAGAGACGATACTCGAGCCGTCGTGGCCGAATGCGACCGGCAATTCGGTATGCCTCTGCGTTACCTGTACCAGGAAAATTCCGGCCTCGCCGCCGCGCGGAACCACGCCATTCGCGAGGCTCGCGGAGAGTTGATTCTCTTCGGCGATGACGACATCGTTCCAAGCCGGAGGATGGTTGCGGAGCATGTAGAATGGCACCGGAGTTATCCGCACCCAAATGTTGGCGTGCTTGGTCATGTGGCTTGGGCGAAAGAAGTCCACCCCACTGCGTTTATGGAGTGGGAAGGACTCTATGGTCCGCAGTTTCATTTTGGCAGGTTCGAAGCCGGAGCCGAACTCGATTATTCTCAGTCGTATTTCTGCAATACCAGTGTGAAAACCTCCTATTTGACAAAACAAGCACTTTTCAATGAAAGCTTCAGGGCGTATGGCTGGGAAGATATCGAATTCAGCTATAGGCTTTACAAGAGCGGCTGGCGTCTCCGCTACAACCCCAATGCTGTCGGGTACCATTACAAGCATGAAACTTTCGATCAGACGCTTCGGCGTATCGAGAAGTTGTGGCTAGAAGCATGGCCGGTCTTTCTGAAGACAGAAGCCGGGAGGCATTCGTTTGAGCTTTGGAGCAGCCAGAGGATGCAGTCGTGTAACTTGAGTAAGAACGCCTCCGGCAATCTAGTGGATCGGGTAAAGGCTGCTGCGGTGCCTCTGTTGAAGCCGCTCATGGATTGGCGGTTGAGGCTTCCGGCTAGAATCTACGACTTCGTTTGGTATCACCACTGCAACCCGATCATGGACGCCGCCTTTACGCAACCTAAGCCGGTCGAAACACGCTCGGACGTTAAGGCTTAGTGCATAGGACGATGAATGCGGGCATGAATCAGCGAGTTTCCATAGCGTTGTGCACCTGCAATGGCGGCCGATTTTTGGCCGAGCAGTTGCAAAGCATCACCTCGCAAACCAGGATTCCGCAGGAACTGGTGATCTGCGACGATGCGTCTACGGACGATACAGTCTCCATCATTCAGGGCTTCAGCCGGACTGCTCCATTCCCAGTGAAACTGTTTCAGAACGCCGAGCGGCTGGGTCCCGCAAAGAATTTCGAGAAGGCGATCGGGTTTTGCGAAAGCGAAATCATATTCCTGTGCGATCAGGACGATTGCTGGAAACCTTCAAAGATCGAGCGCATGGTCGAGGCGCTCGAAGAACACCCGCAGGCGATCTACGCGTTTTCGAATGCGGAAATGATCGACGAGGATGGAAATACGCTGGATAGCACTCTCTGGGATGCGGTTGGATTGAGTGGCAGGCTCGAGAGTTTTTCGGGAGATGGCCAGCTGAAGATCCTGCTCAAGCACAATATCGTCACCGGAGCGGCCATGGCGTTCCGTGCGTCGTTCCGGGATGCTGCACTGCCGATCATGCCGGACTGGATGCACGACCACTGGATCGTCCTGCTGGCATCGGCGGTCTCTTATGGGGTTCCGGTACCTGAAGTTCTTCTGAGCTACCGCCGGCATGGGTCGCAGGTGTGTGGTTGGAAAAAGCAGACTTTCTGGGAAGTCTGCATGGAGTCGTGGCAAGCACGATCCGAGGATTGGACTCAAAAAGTCGCGTATTTCCGGCAACTGCTGGAACGCATCGAAACGATCTCTCCGCATTTGCCATGTCCACCAGAGCGTATGGCCCTTCTGTGGGATAAAGAGAAGCACATGGTCACGCGGTCGACTGCCCGCGGCAGCAACGGACTGGCCAGGATTGGCCGGGTTCTGGCCGAGGCATCGACTGGAAGATACCAGCGTTTCTCCGATTCCTGGTACAGCATTGTTCGCGATTTGTGATGAGGCTGCTCTCCTTTGATACCCGACAATTTTTTTCTCCACGGCGGCGCCCGCGAAACCCTCATGAGCCCGGTTGGTGCGGCGCTGATGCTCTTGGCGATCGCTCTGATGCTGGCGCTGCCGCGAAAGTATATGATCGCGCCGGTGTTGCTGGCGGTGTTTCTGATCCCCGAAGGAGAAGTTGTTGTTCTCGGAGGATTTCACCTGATGCCGGTTCGCATCGTCGCGCTGTTTGGACTGATCCGATTAGTTTGGCTTCGCTATTCATCCCGGCTCGTTCTATTTTCTGGTGGCTTCAACACCATCGACAAGGCATTCCTCGGCTGCGCCATCGCCCACTCGCTGGCCTTCATCTTGCTTTGGCGGGAGCCTGCCGCAGTCGTCAATCAGGCAGGTTTTCTGTTGGGGGAACTGGGATCGTACATTCTGCTGCGATCCCTCATCCGCGATCGGGAGGATGTCTACCGGGTTCTCAAGCTCTTGGTAATCGTTGCGGCGCTCAACGCTCTTGGAATGGTTTACGAGAAATTGCGGATTCAGAATCTGTTTGGTCTCGTGATCGGCGGCGTCGATCCGGTACCGCTAATCCGCGAGGGGAGAATCCGCTCACAGGGAGCCTTCGGGCATGCGATTCTGGCCGGAACTTTTGGAGCCATGTTGCTCCCGCTCTTCGTGGTTCTCTGGACCCATGGAAAAGCCAAGCTGCTTGCGGCGATTGGCGTGCTTTCATCGCTTGTAATGGTACTTACCTCGGCTTCAAGTACGCCGCTGATGGCAATCTTCGGAGTGTTGGTCGGGATCTGTTTTTGGCCAGTTCGCAAGAGCATGCGAATCGTGCGCTGGGCGGTTGTGTTCGTTCTCGTGTCCCTGCACCTGGTGATGAAAGCCCCGGTATGGTTTCTGATCGCGCGCGTCGATATGGTTGGTGGTTCGGCCAGCTTCGATCGAGCCAATCTGATCGATGTATTCGTCAAGCACTTCTTCAATTGGTGGCTGGTGGGCACTCGCGATATCGGGAGTTGGGGATGGAGTATGTGGGACCTCAGCGATATGTACGTCTCACAGGGGGAGACCGGCGGCTTGATTGCGCTGATATTGTTCATCGCCGTCATTTCCCGCTCGTTCAGCCGGCTCGGCAAAATGCGGAAGACGGTCAGCGGCAAACAGGAGTGGATCTTGTGGCTCTTCGGGGTCTCGCTCTTCGCGAACGTGATGGCGTTTTTCGGCGTGAGCTACTGGGATCAAACTGTGGTCGCCTGGTTCGCATTGTTGGCAATGACTTCTGTCGTGACCACGAATCCTTCGAAAAAGAAAACAGTGGGAATAGAAACCGGGCTGGAAGTAGAACCCAGCCAAGCGCTCGCCTACGGTCAGGAGTCCGAGACGTATGCGGTGAATGCTCAGCTATAAGAGACGTCACTCCTCCAGGACCACCAATTTCCAAGATGAGAGTTCTTTACAGTTTCCCACACAAGATCGGCGCTGCGCGCATCTGCTACACCGCATGGGAACAGGTGCGCGGACTGGCCGCGGCGCGCGCGGATGTCACGGTATTTCCCGGAGCCGTCGCTCGTCCGCTGCCCGCAAACGTTGTCGTGCGCCCAACCTTGGCGCGAGGCAAACTGAGGCTTCCTTATAAGCTATTGGGAAGAATGGGCGCTTGTGTGCTTCATGACAGAATCGTGGCTCGGCGTCTGGAAAAGATGGCCGGCCAGGTGGACATCGTCCACTGCTGGCCGCTGGGTTCGCTCGAAACCTTAAAGACTGCGAAGCGGATGGGAATTCCGGCGGTGCTCGAACGGCCGAACGCACACACCCGCTTTTGTTACGAAACGGTTGCGGCGGAGTGCCGCCGCCTCGGGTTGAGTAATCCCCACCACGAATATCAGGAAGATTACGCAGTTCTTCTGCGGGAGGAAGCCGAGTTCGAAGAAGCGTTTGGCCTGCTCTGTCCCGGAGCTTTTCCCAGTAAGACCTTCGAGGACCGTGGCTTTGCGAAAGAAAAGCTTTTTCGCCACAGTTATGGCTTCGATGAAAACAAATATTTTCCAGATGCCACCCGGAATGCGCGACAGGGTCAGCTTATTGCCCTGTTCGTTGGGGTCGACGCCATTCGAAAAGGGTTGCACCTTGCGCTCGAAGCGTGGCTGGCTTCGCCAGCCAGCAGGAACGGCAAGTTTTTGATCGCGGGAGAACTGAGCGTGGAATTCAAGGGCCGCTGGACCAGGGAATTGGCGCACCCGAGTGTTAAAGCACTCGGCCACCGCTCGGACGTACCGGAGCTGATGCGAAATGCAGATATGCTCCTGATGCCATCGTTCGAAGAGGGTTCCGCTTTAGTGTGCATGGATGCGATCGGAAGCGGATGCGTTCCCGTGGTTTCTGCCGCATGCTCTGACGCCTGTCAGCACATGCACAACGCCCTGGTTCATACCATCGGCGACACGCAAACCTTACAACGGCATATCACCTTGCTGTACGAAGACCGCTCGCTGCTCGGCTCTCTCAGAGACGCATGCATTCGCGAGCGTCTTCGCTACACCTGGCCGGAAGCTGGCAAGAAATTGTTCGCCGCCTATCGGCTCGCGGTCGATCAATATACTGCTACGCGGCAAGCGGCGCCGAATCAGATTCCTCTGAACCCGATTCAAGAGACTGCCGCACAGCCGGACGTGCCCGCTGCAGGCCAGGCAACCAGTTTATGAACACAGGAACCGCAAAATACGTTGTCGTCACCCCAGTACGCGACGAAGAGGCTTACCTGCCGCTTACCATCGACAGCATGGTGAAGCAGACCGTGCGTCCGCAGGAGTGGATCATCGTCGATGACGGGTCGAAGGACGGGACCAGCCGCATCATCGCCGAGGCGGAGCGGCAAAATCCCTGGATTCGCGGTGTACGGCGCGAGGATCGCGGCTTTCGCAAATGGGGAGCTGGGATTATCGAGGCCTTTTACGACGGCTTTCACGCGCTTCGCTGCACGAATTGGGAGTTCATGGCGAAGCTCGACGGCGACTTGTCTTTCGATCCCGATTATTTTTTGCAGATGTTCGCGAAATTCGAGGAGAATGCCGGACTGGGCATCGGTGGCGGTTTTCTCTACCACGTAGAAAACGGGCGAAAGACTTTGGAACAGAGTCCGATGTTTCACGTTCGCGGCGGTGCGAAGATCTACCGCCGTGGCTGCTGGGATGCCATCGACGGTTTGTGGGTGGGGCCGGGCTCGGATACGCTCGATGAAGTGAAAGCCAACATGCTTGGGTGGAGCACGCGAAGCTTTCTCGATCTTCAACTTGAGCATCACCGCTGGACGGGCGCGGCTTACGGCCGCTGGGGCGGAATCGCAAAGAACGGCAAGACCGACTACGTCGCGGGCTACCATCCGTTGTTCCTGATGGCGAAAGCAGTTGCCCGGCTTTGGCAGCGGCCTTATGTCTGGGGATCGTTCGCTCTCGTCTATGGATACATTGCAGCCTATCTCGAAAGAACTCCGCGGATCGACGATCCGCAGTTGATTAAGTATCTGCAACGCCAGCAACTCGCCAGACTGTGCGGGCAGGAAACGATCTGGAAGTAATCTGGCAGACGGCAATTTAAGAATCCCATAACTTCGCCGAGAACCGACGCAATCGCATGGATCTTTCCATCATTTACGTGAACTGGAACTCGCTCGACTATCTGCGCGAGTCGATTGCCAGCGTTATCGAGCAAACGCACAGCGTTGCTTACGAAATTATTGTGGTGGACAATGCGTCGCCTGAGTCCGGGGTGGATTTGCTGAAGCAAACTTTTCCGGACGTGAAGATCATCCACAGCGAAAACAATCTGGGATTCGCTGGGGCCAACAACCTCGGCTTCCGGCACTCAACCGGCGAGTTTGTTCTCTTTCTGAATCCGGATACGAAGCTGATGGCTCCGTCGATCGATTTGTTGATCGCCCGCCATAAGAGTCTGCCCGATGCCGGCATCGTAGGCTGCAAGTTGCTGAATACCGATTTGTCCGTGCAATTAAGCTCGATCCAGACCTACCCGACAATTCTCAATCAGGCGATGGACGCCGAATATCTGCGGCTGCGCTGGCCGGAATGTCCGCTCTGGAAAATCGCGCCGCTGTTCTCGGAGAAAGTGAGTCTGATGAAGGTCGAGATCATTCCCGGCGCGTGCATGCTCCTGCGAAGATCGGTGTTTGAGCGGATCGGACTCTTCAGCGAAGAATATTTCATGTACGCCGAAGACCTCGACTTGAATTACAAAGTCAAGGCCGCAGGTCTTACCAACTACTACGTGGGAGAAACCGCGATCATCCATCACGGCGGGACCAGCAGTTCGCGGCAGCGAGTCAGCCACTGGGCGACCATCATGAAGTACCGTGCCATGGTGCAGTTGTTTCGCAAGACGCGCGGCGGCGTGTATGCGCTCGGCTACCGGCTGGCAATGGGCGCGGTGGCTACGGGAAGATTAATGCTGCTGGGGTTGATGTCGCTTTTGGGCAATCTGGTATCGGATCGCGAGTCGCTGAATTACTCACGGGAAAAATGGAAGACGGTTTTGAAGTTGACTGCCGGCTGGCAAGACGTAGCCGTCGAACGCCGATAGCGCGTAACGAGATCGACGCGTTGGGAAGGAATAAGCCACTGTGTGCGGAATTTGCGGCAAATTAAATTTTGATCGCGCCAACCACGTTTCGGATGCGCTGCTGAAGTCGATGGCGGATGCCATTCAGCATCGCGGGCCGGACGATGAGGGCTATTACCGCTCCGGGCCTGTCGGCTTCGGCTTCCGCCGGCTTTCGATTATCGATCTCAATACAGGACACCAGCCGATCTCGAACGAAGACGAACGGGTTTGGATCGTCTTTAACGGCGAGATCTATAACTACCAGGAGCTGCGGCACGATCTGCAGGCCCGTGGCCATGCTTTCCGAACTCAGACCGATACCGAAGTGATCGTCCACTTGTATGAAGAATTTGGCATGGGCTGCATCGAGAAGCTGCGCGGTATGTTTGCCTTCGCCATCTGGGACGAGAATAAGCAGCAACTGCTGATTGCGCGCGACCGGGTTGGAATCAAGCCGCTGTATTACTGGCTGTCGGACAAGTCTCTGGTGTTTGGCTCCGAGATCAAGGCACTGCTTGCGGATCCGGAAGTGACTCCCGAGGTCGCGCCGGAGATGATCGATCGCTTCCTCACATTTCTCTATGTTCCTGGCGAAGAGACGCTGCTGCGAAACGTGCACAAGCTGGCTCCCGGACACTACCTGCTGGCACGCGATGGCAAGACCGAGATCCGGCAATATTGGAATCTCGAATTCTCTCCGCAGCCGCGCACAGAAAAGCAGGCCAAGACGGAGTTGCTGGAGCTGTTCGAAGAATCGGTTCGGCTGCACATGATCAGCGATGTGCCGGTTGGCTTCCTGTTGAGTGGAGGCGTGGACTCAACCGCAATGCTCGGATTCGCGGTAGGCAAAACCGACCGTCCGCTGAGCAGCTATACGCTCGGGTTTTCGACGCCGGGGATCATCGACGAGCGCCCTTACGCGACCCTCGCAGCCAAAACTTTTGGCACGGAGCATCATGAAACCACGATCAGCTCGCAGGAGTTCGCCGACTTCCTGCCGCAGTTTGCCTGGCACATGGAAGAGCCGGTCTGCGAGCCGCAGGCGGTGGCGCTGTATTACGTTTCCCGCCTGGCGAAGAAATACGTCAAAGTGCTGATTTCGGGTGAAGGCGGCGACGAAGCCTTCGCAGGATATCAAACCTATCGCGGAGTTTTGTGGCTGGAGCGGCTGAAGTCGATGCTGGGGCCGTTGACCCCGGCGGCCGCCTCGGTGGCGGCGTATCTCGACCGCGCCATGAACCTAGCCCGGCTGCATAAATACTCTCCTTTGTTTGGAATCCCGTTCGGCGATTACTACTACGGGAGAACCTACGCGCCGGAGGCGTACTTCAATGCCAAGTCGAACGAGCTGTATTCGAGTGACTTCTCGGGATTCGTCAACAAAGTATTTTCGGTGATGCCGGCTCGCGATCATCTGCACAGCGGGCAGGCCAGGAGCGTGCTCAACCGGATGCTCTATGTCGACACGAAGACTACTTTGCCGGACGATCTTCTTCTGAAAGCCGACAAGATGACGATGGCGAATTCCATCGAACTCCGCGTGCCGTTGCTCGATCATAAGATCCTTGAGTTTGCCGCACGGCTGTCGGAAGACCTGAAAGTGCGAGGCCTGACCACCAAATACATCGCCAAGGCCGCGCTGCAGAACCGGATCCCGCATGAAATTCTGCATCGCAAGAAGGCAGGGTTCCCGGTGCCCTACGAGATGTGGCTGCGAACGGAGTTGAAAAGCTGGCTGCAGGACGTGTTGCTCGACCGCGCGAGTGTGGCACGCGGATATTTCCGGCGCTCGAGCATCGAGGGCCTGCTCGAAGAGAACACGCGCACCGGCCGCCATTCGAAGGAACTGCTTTCTCTTGCGGTGCTGGAGCTATGGCACCGGTCGTTTTTGACTAAGAACCTGACTAAGAACACTTCGAACCTGACAACGAACGTTACGAACGAAACGTCCGCAACTCCAGATCCAGCGCTGGCTCTGGGTGACTGAATCTTCCGCTCATGTACGAAACTGAAGCCAATCACGTAATCGAATCGCCCGGCCAACTGGCCGGCGACATGCTCGCTCAGTTGGGTGAACTCAAGAGCACGCTGCTCGAACGCACCGTGCTGCCCTGGAGCGAGCATTGCACGGAGTGCGTCTGGCCGACCTGCTATACCACGTGCGATCTTTACAGTCCCAGGGAAGATGGGCGCTGCCGGCGGTTCTCCGACGGAATGGTCCGAATCGATTGCGCCGAGGCGGTGAACTCTTACGTTCTGAAAATTCGGTTCAAGCAGTGGGGCAAGTTGTGGACGCCGGGCAACATCCACTTGCGCTCGGTGGAAGATGCAGCAAAGCTTGAGCGCCGCGATCATTGGATTGGCACAACGCTTTATCAGTTGCCGGCTCCGGCGCCGCTGCGGCATTTTGCCACTGGGAAGCGGTACAGCCTCAAAAAGCGAATGGCCTATGGAGCGGCTTCGGGCGAAACTTTGCCGACGGTTTTCGTGATCGAGTGCTACAACCCGTCGCCAAAGCTGGTCCGGCTATCGCTGACCATGCGCTCAGTCGATGACCGGGTGAAGATCCCTTTCCAGCAGTTGTTGGAACTCGCTTCCGGATTTCACCGGGTCCGGGTGCCCTTCGAGGCGATTATCCGCTTCCTCGACCTCCGTGCGCCCTTCAACGTCGAATTGGTTCCGAACGAAGACCAGAGCGAAACCACGCTCTACTTTGGGCTGATGGATTTTGTGCGAGAGTCGAACCGGCACGTTCAAACCAAAGCGAAAGACGCGCAGCCGAAGGAATCCAGGAAGGTCAAATGCGTTGTCTGGGATTTAGATAACACGCTTTGGGACGGCGTTTTGGTGGAAGATGGCGCGGCCAATGTGAAACTAAGGCCAAAGGTTAAGAAAATCGTCAAGCAATTGGATGAGCGCGGAATCCTGCAATCCATCGCCAGCAAGAACAATCCCGAGGAGGCATTGGGTGTTCTCCGGAGCTTCGGAATCGAAGAGTATTTCCTTTGCCCACAGATTTCCTGGGAGCCGAAGAGTCAAGGGATTGCCGCAATCGCGCAGCAACTCAATATTGGCATCGACACACTCCTGTTCGTTGATGACTCGGAATTCGAGTTGCGCGAGGTGCAGGCGGTGCACCCCGAAGTGCGGACGCTGAACGCCGGACTCTATGAAACGATTGTGAACCTGGAAGCGTGCCAGGTTCCGGTGACCGCCGAGAGCCGCGAGCGGCGCAAGATGTATCAGGTGGAGGCGGAGCGGCAGAATATTGCCGGCAACTTCGGCGACGATTACATGACCTTTCTGCGCTACTGTAAAATCCGTTTGAATATTCAGCCCATGACCGAGGCAAATCTGAGCCGGGTACACGAATTGACCCAGCGCACCAATCAGATGAACTTTTCCGGAAACAAATACGAGAAGAGCGTGCTGCAAAACGTGTTGGCCAGCCCGCAACTCGATACCTACGTTCTCAGCGTAGAAGACCGCTTTGGCAGCTACGGGGTGGTGGGTTTCTGCATCGTCGACAATAGCGTTCCGCTGATGACCGACCTGATGTTCAGCTGCCGGGTGCAATCGAAGCGGGTCGAACACGCGTTCCTGGCCTACATTATTCAAAAATACATTGCACTGACCGGCAAGGATTTCCAGGCGAACTATCGCAAGACTTCGCGAAATGTTCCCTCGGGCCGCGTGTTCGCCGACCTCGGGCTCGAAGAGAACGGTGTCGCGGATGGTGTATCGCGCCTGGTGTTTCCGGCTCACCGGGAGGTTCCCGACGATGGCACCATCGAAGTGGTTGCTCAGGACGTTGCCGCTGCCGAAGATGTGATGGAAACGGCTCGCTCATGACTCTGCGCTCTCGTGCTGGAAGTATCCGTCGAAAGATTCTCTCCGCGGTCTATCGGCGGACGGTTGCGCTAGGGAAGATCGGTCCGGTCGTGACCTTCACGTTTGACGATTTCCCCCGCAGCGCGCTGACAGTGGGTGCGGAAATTCTCGAAAGCTTTGGAGCGCGAGCCACTTATTACGTGGCGATGTCGCTGATGAATACGGCCAATAGTTTAGGGGAGCAATTTCACGAGGAAGATTTGTTCTCTCTGGTGGGTCGAGGGCATGAGCTGGGCAGCCACACTTTCAGCCATCTTTCAGCGTGTCTCGCAGGCCCTGATGTTTTTATCCGGGACGCCGAAAAAGGCGAAGCCGCGCTTCGGGAAACGTTTGGGCACCTGAGCTCCGGCAACTTCGCCTATCCCTATGGCGATCTCACACCCGGCGTGAAGCGGAAACTCGGAGCAAGGTTAACAAGCTGCCGGGGAACCACTGGTGGCCTGAATGGCCCAGACATAGATTTGAATTTGCTCAGAGCCAACAGCCTGTATGGGGATATTGATCACGGAGAAGCGGCCAAACGGATGATTCTTGAAAACGAAAGGCTTGGGGGCTGGTTGATCTTTTACTCTCACGATGTCGCGGCAAGACCATCGCGTTTTGGCTGTTCTCCGCAACTGCTGAAGGAAGTGTGCTCATTCGCTGCAAGCCGTGGCGCGCGCTTTATGACTGTTGCCGGAGTCATGAGAGAGCTTGGACAACAACCCGACGTTCCGTTGGAAGGAAACTTGCAAGCAGGAAACAGGACTCACAGTCAGCTTCCGATGCCGTATTCTGATGAGTTACGTGGTGACATCTGTGGCTAGTACAAGTGCGGCTACCGCAATCCCATTGGAACTAGTTCGACCAACTGCCGGCGTCGAAGTCTATGAGACGGATCCAATTCATGAGCCGTGCTGGTCGGCTCTGGTGGCGAGCCATCCCCGCTCCTCGGTATTTCACAGCCCGAAGTGGTTGCAGGCGTTGCACAATGTTTATGGCTACGAGCCAGTAGTTGTGACCACCTGTCCTCCCGGCGCGCCTCTCACCAATGGACTGGTTTTCTGCAAGATCCACAGCTGGTTGACGGGACGCAGGCTGGTGTCCCTGCCTTTCTCCGATCATTGCGATCCCTTGCCCGATGCGGCGAATGAGACCGACGAATTGCTCCTGCAGCTGAGCCGGCAGGTCGACCGCGAAAAATGGAGATACGTTGAGATTCGCCCCATCGCCTATGAGCCCGGCAGCCGCGCTGGAATGAGCCGTGGAATGACTTATTTGTTCCATCGCCTGGATCTGCGGCCACCCGAGCGGCAGCTTTTTCAAACGTTCCACAAAGACTGTGTGCAAAGGAAGATTCGCCGCGCCGAGCGGGAAAACCTGACCTATGAGGCCGGAGCCTCCGATGCGATCTTGCGGAAATTTTATGCCCTCCTAGTGATGACCCGCCGCCGGCAGGGCCTGCCGCCGCAGCCGCTGACGTGGTTTCGCGGCTTGATTGCCGCATTTGGAAGCGATCTCAGAATCCGCGTAGCCTCGAAAAATGGCGTGCCCGTGGCCAGCATTCTCACGCTTTCGCACAAGAAGACCGTGGTTTATAAATACGGCTGCAGCAATGCTGCCTTCAATCCCTTGGGAGGAACCGCGCTCCTGTTCTGGCAAACCATTCAGGAAGCCAAGCATCAAGGGTTCGAGGAGCTTGAACTCGGCCGCTCCGATACGGACAACGCCGGGCTGATTGTCTTTAAGGAGCGTTGGGGTGCCTCTCGCCGCTCGATCAGTTACTGGACCTACCCTGAGAGCGACACCATATCGCTGCCCAGTTGGAAAAAGACGGTGGCGCGGCGGGTGGTGTCGGCCGTGCCCGATCTGGCTCTCGAAGCGGTCGGAAGCCTTTTATACAAGCACATCGGCTAGGACGACTGCGCCGATTTCCCGCTATGAAACTCACTCATTGGTAAACTCGCAAGTATTTAGAAGGACCTAACCCTGAGGGGTTCTTAAAATGCTATTACTCAATCGAGTTTATTATTTCGTGAAGCCAGTTCTGCCGTGGCGTGTGCGATTGGGGTTGCGACGGTGGCGAGCTAAGCGCCGCCGCCGGCAATATGCCGACGTCTGGCCGATCGACCCGAAGGCTTCGCAAACGCCTCCCGGTTGGCCGGGCTGGCCCGATGGCAAGCGCTTCGCGCTGGTGCTCACGCACGACGTCGAGGGTAGCAAAGGAGTGTCGCGAGTCAAGCAACTGAGAGACCTTGAACAGAAGCATGGATTCCGGTCGTCCTTCAATTTCGTGCCGGAAGGGGAATATCGCGTTCCCGATGCGGTGCGGGAACTTCTGGATCGCGCTGGCTTCGAGGTCGGCGTCCACGGCTTGAGGCACGACGGCAAACTCTACAGCTCGAAGGCGGAGTTCGCTTGGAGGGCTTCCCGGATCAGAGAGTACCTCGAGCGATGGAATGCTTGCGGATTTCGTTCTCCCCTCATGCAGCACCAGTTGGGTTGGCAGCATGCGCTGGGGGTCGAGTACGACGCTTCTACCTTCGATACCGATCCCTTCGAGCCGGAGTCCGACGGCGCCCGTACAATCTTTCCCTTCTGGGTCGCCAGTCCCAACGGCAATGGATACGTCGAGCTTCCCTACACGCTGGTTCAGGATTTCAATCTCTTTGGAGTTCTGCAGGAACCGGACATCGAGATTTGGAAGCGGAAGGCGGATTGGGTGGCCGAGCACGGCGGTATGGTTCTGCTGAACACTCACCCTGACTACATGTGTTTTGAGGGCCGGCAGCAGAGGGACGAGTATCCGGTGGCGCGCTACGACGAATTCCTGCGCTATATGCGGGAGAAATACGAAGGCTTGTTTTGGACTGGCCTGCCGCGCGAGTTAGCCAGCTATTACAAGGAGGCGGTGCCCGTGGAGTCCCGCAACACTCGCAAGAAGATCTGCATGGTGGCTTACACGCCGTACGAAGGCGACAATCGGGTGCGGCGCTATGCGGAAACTCTGGCGAAACGTGGCGATCAAGTGGATATGATTGGCCTATCCCGCGAGCCTGGTCAACCGTCCGTAGAGGAAATCAACGGGGTCACGATTTACCGGGTTCAACATCGCGAACACAACGAGCGCGGCATGTGGACCTATGCCTGGAGATTGATGCGCTTTCTCAAGCGAACTTCGCGGATGCTTTCGCAGCTTCATGACCGCAATCGCTACGATGTGGTTCATATCCACAATATGCCTGACTTCCTCGTGCTTGCGGCGTGGTATCCGAAGCTCACCGGCGCCAAGCTGATTCTTGATATTCACGACATCGTTCCGGAGTTGTTTGGCAACAAATTCCGCTCCCGGCTCAACTCCGCTTATGTCGCGATGCTGAAGAAAATGGAAAAATTCTCGGCGGGATTTGTCGATCACGTCATTGTGTCGAATCACCTTTGGCATAAGACAGTGACAGCGCGTTCGGTCCCGGAAGAGAAGTGCTCCGTTCTCATCAATCACGTCGATCCCGACATGTTCGCCCGCCACGCCAAAACCAGAACGGATGGGAAATTCATTATTCTATTTCCCGGAAGCCTGCAGTGGCACCAGGGCGTCGATATCGCGATCGAGGCTTTTGCCCTCGTAAAGCCGAAGGTTCCCAACGCCGAGTTTCATGTCTACTGCGGGTCAGGCGTCCTGCAGAGCGATTTGAAAGAGCTTGTCGAGCGGCTTGGCCTTGGAGAAAGCGTCAAATTCAATAAAGCGGTTCCACTCGACGAGATGGCGCAGGTCATGGCCAATGCCGACCTTGGCGTCGTTCCCAAGCGAGCCGATTCGTTTGGCAACGAGGCCTACAGCACGAAGATCATGGAATTCATGTCGCAGGGTGTGCCGGTGGTTGTTTCGAAGACGAAGGTCGATACCTTTTATTTCGAGGAAGGAACGGTCCATTTCTTCCCATCCGGCGACGTGCAAGCCATGGCAGACGCGATTCTGGATGTGGTAAACGACAAGGCCCTGCGCGAGTCGCTTGCCGCGCGCGGCTATGAATATGTCGAGCACCATGGCTGGGACCAGAAAAAGAAAGAATATCTCGATCTGATTGACTCGCTTTCGACCGAGGCATTCGACGAAGTTGCTTCGCCGGAAGATTTGCATCCCCATCGCCGTCCTGCCGCTTTTCAGGCTAGGATGCCTTCGCTAAAAGTGATACAGCAACCGAGTCACGGCCATCCCGATGCCGTCACCGAAGAAATCCGCAGCTTGGGATCCGACTAAAGAGTCGTCCATCTGTAGGTTGCTGCAGCAGCTCGCAAAAACAAAAACAAGAAATGCGACGGCTCACCCGCTGAGCTGAATATCGAACAATTCTCTACCTCCCCAAATCATTCACTCGTCTTGGGCAGAAACTCTTGAACCGAAAATCATCAAATTGCAATGTAGTAGTGGTGGGCGCAGGTCCGTACGGACTTTCCTCGGCGGCCTATTTGCGCGCCGCTGGAGTGGAAGCGCGCGTTTTCGGCGAACCCATGTCGTTCTGGCAGAACCAGATGCCGGTGGGCATGTGTTTGCGCTCGAATTGGGGCGCTTCGCACATCGCCGATCCCAACCAGGCTCTCACCCTCGACGCCTACTGCCGCGAAAAGGGAAATCACGTCTCCAGGCCAATCCCGCTCGACCGTTTTGTAGACTACGGGCATTGGTATCAGAGCCAGGCGGTACGAGATCTTGAAAAGCGCGAGGTGAGCAGCATCGACCTCGCCGCGGGCGGGTTCAAGATTGTCATGGCGGATGGCGAAGAATTCACAGCACGGAGGGTCGTAGTGGCGGCTGGAATCAGCGCGTTTACGGCGCGGCCCGCAGCGTTTGACGGCATTCCTTCCGCTCTCGCATCGCACACCAGCGAGCACAACGATCTGCGAAAGTTTAAGGGTCAAAAGATGGTGGTGATCGGCGCTGGACAAAGCGCTCTCGAGTCGGCTGCGCTGTTCAAAGAAGCCGGCATTTCCGTCGAAGTCATTGGGCGCAAGGAGACTCTCAACTGGGTTGGATTACATCCGCGCCTGCACCATTTGGGCGCACTCTCGAAAATGCTCTATTCGAAACGCGACGTAGGGCCGGCTGGAATCAGCCGCCTGGTCGCCATGCCGCATGTGTTCCGGCGATTTCCCCGCAGCTTCCAGGATCGCACCGCTTATCGCGCGATTCGGCCCGCGGGAGCCGGGTGGCTGCAGCCGCGACTTACAGACATACCGATCACATTGGGACGCAGCGTGACTTCTGCCGAGGTTTCGGGTAGCCAGCTCCGCTTGCGGCTTGACGATGGCAGCGAGCGCCTGGTCGACCATGCGCTGCTGGCCACGGGATTCCGGGTTGACGTATCCAAATATCCTTTTCTGTCTCCAGCATTGTCGAAGCAACTGATAACCGTGAACGGCTTCCCGGTGCTTAAGCGTGGCCTGGAGTCTTCGATTCCCGGGTTGCACTTCGTCGGCAAGCCTGCGGCGTGGAGCTTTGGACCTCTGCTCGGCTTCGTTTCGGGAGCGGAGTTTGCTTCTACCGAACTGGTTCGCTCCATCGCCCGGAACAACTCTCGGAACGGAAATCACTGAGCCTGTGAACAGCGCCTTAACATCCAGAGTCGAAAGGTTGAGCGCCGTGCACACCGCAAACCAAACCACGGGAGCGGTCATAATCGGCGGCGACTATCAGGGACTTGGAATCGTGCGCAGCCTCGGCCGCCAAGGGATACCGGTGTGCGTGGTCGATGACGAGCTTTCGATTTCCCGGTACTCGCGCTACTGCAAGAAATTCGTGAAGCTTTCCGATCTGCGCCACGAGCGGCTCACCGTGGACAGCCTGCTCGAAATGGGCCGGGGGCTTGGCCTTGATGGTTGGGTTCTTTATCCCACTCGCGAAGAACTGGTCGCCGCTTTGTCGCGCAACCGGGAAGAACTCGCGGAGGTTTTTCGAGTGCCGACCTCTGATTGGGAGACGGTGAAGTGGGCCTGGGACAAAAGAAATACCTATCGACTGGCGAGAGACCTCGGTATTCCAACGCCCAGTACGCACTATCTGGAGCATCCCGACGAACTTGAGCAGCTCCGGTCGATTTCCCCGCCATTTGTGCTCAAGCCGGCGATCAAAGAGCACTTCTTTTACTCGACCAAAGCGAAAGCCTGGCTGGCCAACAGCCATTCCGAGTTGAAAGAACTATTTGAAAAAGCAATCGAGCACGCCGGCTCGGGAGAAATCATGGTGCAGGAGCTGATTCCCGGCGGCGGCAGGCAGCAGTTCTCCTACTGCGGATTTTTCCGCGAGGGACAAGCGGTGGGCAAGATGGTGGTTCGCCGCCGGCGCCAGCATCCGCTTCAGTTCGGACGGGCGAGCACCTTTGTCGAGACGGTCGACATTCCGATTCTGGAGAAGCTTTCGGAGCGATTCCTGCACGCCATCGACTACTATGGCCTGGTCGAGCTGGAATATAAGCTTGATCCGCGCGATGGCCAATACAAACTGCTCGACGTAAATGCCAGAACCTGGGGCTATCACAGTCTGGGAGTTGCGGCGGGGGTGGACTTCAGCCACATGCTCTTCGCCGATCAGCTGGGCTTACCCGTGCCCCCCAGCATCGGACGTCCTGGGGTATCGTGGATGCGCACGACGACGGATGTTCCTGCAGCGGTGATGGGCATGCTTAGCGGAGATACTTCCGTGAATGGCTACCTGCGCTCCCTCGCGGCCTGCAATACCGAAGCGGTCTTTAGCTTGAGCGATCCCGCACCCGGCTTGGCGGAAGTGGCGCTTATCCCGTATTTGGCGATCAAGCGTGGCTTCTGAAACGATTTCGGCGTCAGAGCCGCGGCCTCAGATTCCCGTCGCCAACCTGGGGACCGAAAAGTGCCTCCGTAATTCGCCAAGCCGCAAAATCCAGAACGTGCTGTTGCGGGCGATTTGCGCCCTCGTTCTTTTGGGCATTCTGGTAGCGGGCCTCTGGCCATTTCACGCTCCCAGGAATCAAGTCAGGTGGTTGAACGGGGCGTACGGCCTCCTGTTCAAGCGGCACGGCAGCGCTGTCAGCGCTGGTGCATTTACGGCTAATCCATCGCAGGACAATGCCGGTTGCAGCCTGGAAATCTGGTTGGAACCCAATCGCCTCGATTCCTCTGGCACAATTCTCGCGTTTTATCGTCCCGAGAATCGAAGCGTTCCTTTTGCGTTGCGTCAATCGCTCGCCGATCTGGTCATCCTGCACACGGCGCAGGATCCGTCGCACAATTTTGGGAAACCCAAAATCTATATCAACGATCTGTTCCGACATCGTCAATTGGTGCTGGTCACGATCGTTTCGGGTGAGTCTGGCACGTTGGTGTATGCGGATGGATTGCTGGTCCGGAAGGTTTCAAACTTTAAGTTTTCCAGCGGAGACTTGACCGGGAGACTGATCGCCGGCAACTCGCCGACCACGACCGACAATTGGTCTGGACAAGTGCGAAAAATCGCCATCTATCGACGGCAACTTTCGGCTACAGAAGTTGGGGAGGATTTCGCGAACCTCGCGAAGGGTACGCAGCCTGGCCCTACCGAGAGTGCCGGCGCCGTTGCCTTGTATCTATTCGATGAAGGCAACGGCGGCGTCGCGCATAACCGGGTAGACTCGGCGACGGACCTGCTCATCCCGGAGCGATTTTTTATTTTGCATCCGCAGTTTTTGGAAAATCCGCGAAGCGAGTTTCGCCCCGACTGGAACTACTGGAAAAACGTAGGCATTAATATCGGCGGGTTCATCCCACTCGGTTTTTTCTGTTGCGCATACTTGTATACGCTACGACCGATGAAACAGGCGCTCGCGATCACGATCATCCTCGGATTTGCCGTCAGTCTGACCATCGAAGTCTTGCAGGCATTTCTGCCCACGCGCGATTCGGGGATGACCGATCTCGTAACCAACACGCTTGGCACCGCTCTTGGGGCGATGGCATGCGTGTGGATCGGAAAGCGTCCCTGGCTGACCCGCGCGGGCATTGCGATTTTTGCCGAGCCCGCCTGATACCGAGCAGCAAATGATGACCGAACAAAATCTAACTGTTCGCGGCGTTTCCGATACCGCCCTTTGGGTGGCATATTTCCGCGCGCTGGAAACGCAGCGTCCCGACCGGCTGTTTCGGGATCCTTATGCCGAGCGACTGGCCGGGGAGCACGGCTTCCATCTCGCGAAAACTCTTCCCGACGGGAACAAACACGAGTGGGCATGGGTAGCGCGCACATATCTCTTCGATCAGTTTTTGGCGCGTGCGATCCGCGACGGGGCAGATCTGGTTCTGAATCTCGCCGCGGGCCTTGACGCTCGACCCTATCGGATGGACTTGCCCGCGACGCTACAGTGGGTTGAGGTCGATCTGCCGGAGATTATTTCTTACAAGCAAGAGACTCTGAGCGATGAGAAACCGAAGTGCTGGCTGGAGCGAGTTAGTCTGGATCTATCGGACGCTGCCGGTCGGCGCCGGCTTTTCTCGGACCTCAACGCACGCGCTGACAAAGTTGTTGTGGCAAGCGAGGGTTTGCTGATTTATTTCACAACCGAAGAGGTTGCTTCGCTGGCGCAAGACCTCTCCGCACAAAGCCATTTTCAAGACTGGATTATTGACCTTGCTTCTCCCGGCCAGTTGAAACTGATGCAGCGTACAACTGGCAAGCAACTCAGCGAAGCCGGAGCTGCGTTCAAGTTTGGCCCCCCAGAGGGCGCAACTTTTTTTGCTCCGTATGGTTGGGAGTCGAAGGATGTTCGCGGTTTGCTGAAGACCGCCGCGGAATTTAAGCGCGCGCCGGCAGAGTTGTTGTCATTGCTACCCGAGCCTAAAGGGAATCCTCGGAATTATCCCTGGACCGGAGTCTGCCTGCTTCACAGGAAATAAGAATCGTCGCAAACTGCAAGCAGGGGTATCCAATTGTTAGAAAAAGAGTTATGTCTCTTGCTAATTACTTTATCGCCGTCGCCGAACGTTACTAAATGCTGTGTCGAGTCGAGCTTTCGTTTTATTGGCAGAATCGCCTCGCGTGATAGGATGAGGCTATACTTCTTCGCAGCCACCTTCCCCGCGAAAGGTCTATAACTCAGAGTTATGCTGAACACTGCAATCATCGGAGCAGGTCCGTATGGGCTTTCCGTCGCCGCGCACTTCCAGCAGCGGGGCATTCCTTTCCGCATTTTTGGCCGTCCCATGGATAGTTGGCTGGCGCACATGCCGAAGGGCATGATGCTCAAGTCGGACGGCTTCGCCTCCGACATTTACGATCCGGAGAGCGCGTTCACCCTGCGGCAGTTTTGTGCCGAGCGTGGCATCGAGTATGCCGATTCCGGAATTCCGGTTCGCCTCGACACCTTTACGGCCTATGGGCTCGCCTTCAAAGACCGCATGGTGCCTGAGCTCGAAGAGAAAATCGTCGTGAGTGTTGATCGGTCGGCCGACGCCTTCCGCTTGCAGTTGCAGGATGGGGAAACGTTTCAGGCGCGCAACCTGGTTCTAGCGGTGGGCATCACGCACTTCGATTACGTTCCTGAAAATCTGGTTCATCTGCCGCCCGAGTTTTTGTCGCACAGCGCTCGCCATCGCGAGGTCGAGCCGTTTCGAGGGAAAGAGGTGGTCGTGATCGGCGGCGGATCTTCCGCAATGGACCTTGCCGGATTGCTCGGCGCGGCGGGCGCGAAGGTGCAAATGGTCAGCCGAAGAACGGAATTGAAATTTCATAGCCAGCCCACCGGCAAGCCGCGGTCTCTTTGGCAGCAAATCCGGCATCCACAATCCGGACTCGGCCCAGGGATGCGTTCGCGCTTTTTCGCCGATGCGCCCGGCGCATTTTATTACTTGCCCGAAAGCATTCGCATCGAAGCTGTGCGAAGAAGTCTCGGTCCTTCGGGGGGATGGTTCATCCGCGACAAGGTGATTGGAAAAGTTCCATTGCACCTTGGATGCACGCCGTTAAGCGCCGAAGTGCGAAACGGCAACGTGCATTTGCGGGTTCGTGCGCGAGACGGCAAGGAACGCGAAATTGTAACCGGACACCTGATTGCGGCAACCGGTTACAGAGTGAATCTCGAGCGTTTGCAATTCTTGAGCACGGCTATTCGTTCGAAGGTCGACGTTGTTAACGGCTCGCCGGTGCTGTCTTCGAGCTTCGAGTCATCCATCCCTGGCCTCTATTTTGCCGGGGTTGCGGCAGCAAACAGTTTCGGACCGGTCATGCGCTTCGCGTTTGGCGCCGGTTTTGCCGCTCGCACGCTTACGCGATCTCTTGCGAAATCGCTGGCCAGTGCGCCGGCATCAGTTCCCGTTGCCAGAGCAGCGACGACGACGAAATGAACCGATGAAGCGAGAGACGATTGCCATTCACGCCGGCTACGACGGCGATCCCACGACGAAGGCTGTCGCCGTGCCCATCTACCAGACAGTCGCCTTTGAGTTCGATAGCGCGGAACACGGCGCGGCGCTGTTCAATCTGGAAGTTCAAGGAAACATTTATACCCGGATCGGAAATCCGACAAATACCGTGCTGGAAAAGCGATTGGCTGCGCTTGAAGGTGGAGTCGATGGCCTCAGCGTCAGCTCCGGCATGGCCGCGATTGAGTATTCGTTGATCAACATCGCCGAAGCCGGCAACAACATTATTTCTACTCCGCAGCTCTATGGCGCCACGTACACGTTGCTGGCACACATTTTTCCGAAGCGCGGCATCAGTTCACGTTTTGCCGCGAGCGACCGGCCTGAAGATGTGGAGAAATTAATCGACGAGAACACCCGCGCGGTTTACTGCGAGAGCGTCGGCAACCCTGCGGGCAATGTCGCGGACATCGAAGGATTGGCGCGCGTCGCCCACAAGCATGGCGTGCCCCTGGTGGTCGACAACACGGTGGCCACGCCGATTCTGCTGCGGCCAATCGAGTATGGCGCAGACGTTGTCGTCCACTCGATGACCAAGTTTATCGGGGGCGGCGGGACCAGTATCGGCGGAATGATTGTGGATGGCGGAAAATTTCCCTGGCGGCAGTATCCGGAAAAATTCTACATGTTCAACCGGCCGGAGATTGCCTACCACGGTGTCGTTTATGTCGATCACTACGGAGAAGCCGCTTTCGTGGCCCGCTGCCGGACCGTTTGCCAGCGGAACACCGGAGCAACCCTGTCTCCATTTAATGGCTTTCTATTTCTGCAGGGGATTCAGACCCTCGCGCTTCGCGTCGAGCGTCATGTGGAGAACGCACGCAAGGTGGCGGAGTTCCTGCGCGCTCATCCCATGGTGGATTGGGTGAACTACGTTGGATTTCCCGACAATCCTCTCTATCCCATGGCGCACCGCTATCTGGGTTTGAATTTTTGTTCTCTGCTCACTTTCGGAGTCAAAGGCGGCTACGAAGGCGGGCGGAAGTGCTTCAACGCATTCCGGTTGTTCAAGCGCATGGTGAACATGGGCGACGCCAAATCGCTTTCGTGCCATCCGGCGTCGACGACTCATCGCCAGTTAACCCACGAGGAGCAGGCGAAGGTTGGAGTCACGCCAGAGATGATTCGTCTGAGTGTTGGAATCGAGCACATCGACGATATTCTCGAAGATCTGAGGCAGGCATTGGACAATGCCCGCGCATGAAGCAAGGGAGTAAGTTCGTAAGCGGTATTGGGAACAAAGTATGCCATTGATCATTGAAGGCGGTCGGGTTCCACCGCGTTGGGCGGAGAGGGAAGCATTGCACCCGGCGCCGCGCGGAAACCACCCGAGCGCCACGGAATGCGTCCGAATTGCATTCATCAACAACATGCCGGATGCCGCTCTGGAAGATACAGAGATGCAGTTCTTCGAATTGCTCGACGCTGCGGCCGGCGCCATTCCGGTGCGCGTTAAACTTCACTCGCTCGCCGGAGTTCCGCGCGGCGAACGGGGCGAGCAGCATCTCAATAGCTTCTACTTCAGCACGAACGATTTGTTGAACAGCCAGTTTGACGGTGTCGTCATGACCGGAACCGAGCCACGGCAACCGGATCTGCAGCAAGAACCTTACTGGCCTGGGTTGACGAGCGTTCTGGACTGGGCGGAAAGCAATACCAGTTCGACAATCTTGTCATGCCTGGCGGCGCATGCGGGAGTGCTGCACAGCGATGGTATCAACCGTTATCCGCTGCGGGACAAACAGTTCGGCGTCTTTGATTTCACTCAGTCCGGCAACCACCAATTTACGAACAATACCGGAAAGCAGATCCGCTTTCCTCACTCCCGCTGGAATGAAGTGCGGGCCGAAGAGTTATTCGCCTCGGGTTATCAAGTTCTTACGCACTCCGTCGCAGGCGGAGTGGATTCGTTTGTGAAGAAGAGAAAGCAGAGTCTGTTTCTGCATTTTCAGGGACATCCGGAATACGGCGCGCAAACTTTACTGAAGGAATATCGAAGAGATATAAAGAGATTTCTCAGGAAGGAACGCGAGACTTATCCTTCGATGCCGAAGGGATATTTTGACGCGACAGCCTCTAAGCTTCTGGCCGATTTTCAACGCGGTGTTCTTACGGAGCGGCGGGAGGAATCAATGGAAAGCTTCCCTGAGACCGCTCTGGTCGGCGGTTTGCGGAACACGTGGCATTACACCGCCATTCGCATCTACCGGAACTGGCTGCAATATACCGTGACTAGAAAAAACGATGTGGCAGCATTCTCCGCCATGGCGGCCGCCTATTCTCACAGCGCCCGAAAACGGTCGGCCCTTTCATAAAGATTTCGCGCAATCCGAAAAGCGGAGCGCTCTGCGCCAATCCCTTAGTAGAAGCAATTCACGTTTACCTGGCTGATCTCTTGACCAACCTTCCCTCGCGAATCAGCGACGTATTTAAGCCGTGGTCCGAGCGCTCTCCGGAAAAGCCGGCACTCGTCGAGACCTCCGGTACCTGGACCTACCGCCAGCTTGAATCGGTCGTCTCCGACACACAGCGCTGGCTTCTCGATTCGGGCATCAGGCCGGGCGACCGGGTGATGATCGTTTGCGAGAACTGCCGCGCGTTCGTAGCAATTCTGTTGGCTCTCGCCGAGATTGACGCGTGGCCAGTATTGGTCAATACGCGGCTTTCAGCGCGGGAAGTCGATGAAATTCGCGAGCACTGCGGAGCGCGACGGGTCATCTACACCACGACCGTTTCGCCGCATGCGCGGGAACATGCCAAGCGGCATGGAGCCTTGGTTCAAGAAGTCGGCGGTTTAGGTCCCATCGCGATCGGTCTCCTAAACGAAAATGTCGAACCAGAACCGATCGAAAACGATGTCTCGCAACGGATCGGCGCGCTAATTTACACTTCCGGGACAACCGGCCTTCCGAAGGGCGTCATGCTGACGCACCGGAACCTGTTGTTCGTCGCATCAGTTTCTGCGCAGATTCGGTCTCTGAGTCCGGATGACCGCCTGTATGGCACTTTGCCGATGTCGCATGCGGTCGGTCTTTCCGTTGTTCTGCTGGGATCGTTATTGAGCGGCGCAACGCTCTACTTGGCAACGCGTTTCGATCCGGTGGCGGCTCTCGCTACGCTGGAGAAGGAGCGGCTGACGGTCGTACTAGGCGCTCCCGGAACATTCTCGCTGCTGGCGGATTACGCCAAACTAAAAGGGCTGAAGTCGCTTAACTATCCCGCGCTCCGCATTATTTCCTCTTCCGGTGCGCCGTTACAGCTGGCGCTGAAATCGCAGGTGGAAAACTTGTTTGGCATGGTGCTGCACAACGGATATGGCGTGACGGAGTGCTCTCCCAACATTTCTCAAGCTGTCGTGGGAGAGAATAGAGCCGATACTTCGGTAGGCAAGATTTTACCAGGCGTGGAAGTACAGCTGGTCGGTCCCGATCAAAAGTCTGTGGCCGACGGAGAAATCGGTGAACTCTGGGTGCGTGGCCCCAACGTGATGAAGGGCTACTATCACGCGCCGGAGGAAACAGCGGCAGCGATCAACGCTGAAGGATGGTTTAATACCCGCGACCTGGCGCGCCTGGAGAACGGATATCTTTTTATTGTTGGCCGCACCAAGGAATTGATCGTCCGCTTTGGCGAAAATGTTTACCCGGCGGAGGTCGAGGCCGCTCTTAATACACATCCTGCGGTCGTGCGCTCCGCAGTCATTGGACGCTCCGCCGAAGGAACTGAAGGCGGAGAGGAGATTCTTGCCTTTGTGCAACTCGCGCCTTCTTCGCCCGCTTCAGAAACTGAAATAGCGCAACACGCTGCAAAACATCTTGCTCCCTACAAGCGACCGTCGCAAATTCTCCTTGTGGCATCCATGCCGCTCACTCCGACTGGAAAAGTAATTAAGGCTGAACTTCCTAAGCTCGTCCCTTTCGCCCAGACCCGCTAACTGTGCCGAGCCGCCCGGCTCACAAAGGCACTTCAATCAGCGTCGGTCCTTCGCCTTCCAAGCCTGTCCGTAGCGCCTTTCCGAATGCCTCCAGCGAACTGACGCGGATCGCCGGCACTCCCATGCCCTTCGCCAACCGCACCCAATCGAGATCGGGGCGCCCAATCTCAAACATACCCAAAGCCCGGGCTCCCGGATTGCCTACTCCCAAATAAGAAAATTCACGTTTAAGAACCGCATAATCACGATTGGCGAACACCACCGTCGTGACGCTGAGGCTCTCCCGCGCCATCGTCCACAACGCCTGAAGTGTGTACATTGCGCTGCCATCTGCTGTGAGGCACAAGACTTTTCGGCTAGGGCAGGCTACCGCTGCCCCTACAGCCAGAGGCAGAGCAATCCCGATCGAGCCTCCGGTGTTACCCAGCCAGTCGTGCGGCGGGGTTCCCCGCGTGGCGGCCATCATTCCCCGGCCTGAGGTCATCGACTCGTCGATCACAATTGCGTTCTTCGGCAGGAAGGCTCCCACCGCGGCAGCGAGACCCGGCAGCGTGATGCCGCCGCTTGGTAGAGTCGGTTGATCGGCCCTCTCAACTGTCGGCTGAACGTCTCGCAGCGACAGCGCCACAGAAAGCGCTTCCAGCGCTCCCAGGTAGTCTTCACCCGGGTTCGCAAGCGTGTGGATTTCACACTCCTGCGAGGTGAATTCGCTGTTCTTCCCGGGATAGGCGAAGTACGCGACTGGAGCCTGAGCACCCACCAGGATCAGCTGCCGAAATTCCTTGAACTGCTCGATTCCTTGTTCGAGAACGTACTGCACTCTCTCGACTCGAGGAATTCCCGCTCCTCGTTGCAGCCGAGTAATGGGATAGGGAGCCATCAGCTTCGCCGCTGTTGCGGCTGCAATGCGTCCTGCGGCAATCAGCCCCTTGCCATGTAGCACATTCCCGGAAAGCAGAATCGCGGTTGGTAAGCCTGACCGGAGTAGAGAGGCTGCACGCTCGATTGCTGCGGCAGCCGGTAGCGAAGGTCTCGGCAGAGTCGAGAGCGTCGCGACGACTCCGCCGTCGCTCCAGGCCGCGTTGGCGGGGACGATCAAGGTTGCAATCTGTCCCGGTGCAGTGCGCGCAGCAACGACGGCATCAGCTGCGTCACGGCCGGCCTCGGATGCCGAGCGAGACGTTCGCAGCCACTTCGAGTAAGGTCGCGCGATACCTTCAACGTCGGAAGCAAGCGGTGTATCGTGACGCAGATGATAGGAAGCGTGCTGGCCAACGAGGTTGACGATCGGCACACGCGCCCGGCTTGCATTGTGCAGATTCGCCAGCCCGTTGCCAAGGCCCGGACCAAGATGAAGAAGCGTGCTCGCCGGTTTTTCCGCCATCCGCGCATAACCGTCTGCGGCTCCGGTAACGACGCCCTCGAAAAGTCCGAGCACGCATCGAATTTCTGGGATCTGATCAAGCGCTGCGACCAGATGAATCTCCGAGGTGCCAGGGTTCGCGAAGCAAGTGTCGACCCCTCCAGCCAAGAGTGACCGAATCAGACTCTCTGCGCCGTTCATGGTCTAGACAAGCCTTTCATCCCAATGGTCCCCGGTCGGTCGATCAGTTCGATGACATAACTTGCTTTAGTGCGCAGAAGCGTCTAGCAACTCCTTCAGATATTTTTGCCACACCGCCGCCCAGGTGTGAGTGCCGTGGCCGTGGGTTTGATCGGAAATCGGAATCAAAATAAAACGGCCTTTCTTCACTCGATTGATTTCACGTTCGGCAATTCCCAGCTCGGGTGGATTGATAAAGTCGTCGGCTGAATTCACAAACATCACAGGTACGGTAATTTTCTCGAGCTGCAGTGAAGGATCGTAGTTTCGCGAGGCATTCACCGCGTAGAGAAAATCGTTGGCGTCGTGACCGGAAACGAATCGCTTTACAAAATCATCGTCGGCGGAATCAATCGCATCCCGCGTGGGATGCTCTTTCTGCATTTGCAAGGCTGATCCCGCGGCAAAGTAGAAAATGCCCGCCGCGGTTGCCAGCGCGCCTTGAGGTTCATCGACGTAGTCGCCACCTTTCCACGTGGGATCGTTGCGAATGGCGTCCATCACCGTTTTGCGCCAGACCCGGTTTCGTCCCGTGATCTGTACCGGCAGACAAGCCAGCGACATGAGGCCGTCCATAAAATCAGGGTAGGTTTCGCCCCACACAAAAGAATGCATGCAGCCCATGGAAGTCCCGAGGATCAGGCGCAGATGGTTTACACTCAATCCTTTTTCCAGCAATTCATGTTGCGCTGCGACCATGTCGTCGTAGTCATACTGCGGGAAGTGTGCGCGCATGCCATCGCTGGGCTTGCTCGATTTTCCGTGGCCGATGTTGTCGAGCAGAATAACGTAATAGCGTGTAATGTCGAGCAATTGTCCCGGCCCGAATAGTACTCCGGCAAACTGCGGTGCCAGGAATTGCGTGCCCGAGCCGGTCGTACCATGCAGGAGCATCACGGCGTTGGTGATTCGCCCGCTGGCGTCACGCACGGGCGTTCCAAAGGTCGCGTAGTGCAAGCGCAACTCGGGCAGTATCTCGCCTGACTTAAAATGAAAATTCTGGGAAACGTAGTCGCTTTCCTTGGGCGTGGGCAGCTGGGTGGTGGGCTGTTGCGCAGGTAGAAGTGATCGGGCGAATAGAAGAAACGCTAGGAAAGCCAACCGGAAAGAATAAGTGCCAGTGTGCATGTTTCCACCTCAGTCCGAGGCAGGGTATCACAGCAGTAGTCTCGATTGTGTTGAGAATTCGAGCGGCTCCGTTATCTTTCGGAGAAACAAGAACCTATACTGATCGAAGCTATCGCTGCCCGATAGGGAACCCGAGGGCGATCCTGAACAGAATGAAACATATTCTTCATGTCGTTGGCGCGCGCCCAAATTTTGTGAAGGCGGCGCCGGTTTTGCGTGCGATTCGTGAGCGCGGAGTGCGGCAGACGCTGGTGCACACCGGACAGCACTACGACCGGAACATGTCAGATGTGTTCTTTACCCAGCTGGAGATTCCGGAGCCTGACGTAAACCTCGAGGTGGGCTCCGGCAGTCATGCCTGGCAGACGGCCGAAATCATGCGCCGGTTCGAAGCAGTCGTTCTCGAGAAAAAGCCGGACCTGGTGCTGGTTTACGGGGATGTGAATTCTACGGTCGCCGCGGCGCTGGTTTGTGCGAAGCTGTTCATTCGGGTTGGCCATGTTGAGGCCGGTCTCCGCTCCTTCGACCGCACGATGCCCGAAGAAATCAATCGTATCGTCACCGATCAACTTTCCGACATTCTGTTTACGCCGTCACAAGACGCGGACGCGAATCTGCTGCGCGAGGGTGTTCCTCAAGAACGGATTCACTACGTCGGCAACGTCATGATCGATTCTCTGATCCGTCTACTGCCTGCGGCGAAGAGTTTCCCGAGGAACGGACTTCCCGAACGATTTGCGCTCGTGACCCTGCATCGGCCGTCGAACGTCGATGACGCGGAAAAGCTACGGGAAATATTGGAGTGCCTCACTAGCATTAGCGAGAGATTGAATATCGTCTTCCCGGCACATCCCCGGACGCGTCAACGGATTGCTGAGTTTGGATTGAACAGTGATCGTTTGCGTCTCTACAACCCGGTGCCATATATCGAGTTCCTATCCATGCAGAGCCGCGCTGCGGTTGTGATTACCGATTCCGGCGGAATTCAGGAAGAGACCACATACATGGGAGTGCCTTGCCTCACCTTACGGGGCAACACAGAACGACCGATCACTGTTACTGCGGGCACGAACCTCCTGATCGGTGACGACAGAGAAAGACTGATCGCAGAAGTGAGAAACATTCTGGACGGCAAGCCGAAGAAGGGCGGCACACCTCCTTTATGGGACGGCCATGCGGGCGAACGCATCGCCGATATTCTGGAGAAGATGTAGTGTGGTGTTGATCGCAAAGCAAGTTAATTTCTAACTAGCCGCTTCCGCCAGATATCGTGAGAGTACCGACGCCAGTTTGTCGAAATGTGTTGCGATCACTCCCAGATGGTCGCCGGGCACTGTCTCGACTTCGATCTGCTTAGCCAAATTTGCCCAGACAGCTTTGGCGTTACTAGGAAAGCCGGAAATGATTTCTGCACGAACGAATCTTATTTCTCCGGGATAGAAACGGGGACGATATCGAGTCAGAGCCAGGTAAGCGCTATCACGCACGCGCTGCATCGCGGGAGTAAGCGATGTTCCAGCGGGAGGCTTATACGATGCCCCGCCCTTAAAGTCCGTCAGCGAACGCAAGCCACGCCTCGCCTGGCGCACGATCAGCAATGCGCGCTGCGCCAGAGATAAATGACTCAAGAATGGGTAAGCGTCGATCATCGCCAGCAGCGCAACTTTTTCCCCGGCCTCTGCCAGGCGCTGCGCCATCTCCAGAACGACTAGTCCGCCCAGCGAATAACCGATGAGTAAGTAAGGCCCGCGCGGTTGCGCCTTCCTCATCGCGTCCAGATAAAACTCGGCCATATCTTCGATGCTTTCCAATGGCTCGTCCACTCCATCAATCCCTCTTGTTTGCAGCCCGTAGATTGGATGGTTTGTCTGCATCAGTTTAATGGGTTGGAAAAAATCCATGACGCTGCCGCCCAGGCCGTGGGCAATGAAAACCGGCGGATTCGCATCGCCCGGCTTCAGCAACACCAGGGCAGGGAAGCGCGGCGTCGTAGGCTGCTCAAGCAAGGCCGCCAGCGCCGCGATCGTCGGGGCCTGGTAGATCGTGACCGGGGGCATTTCCCGGCCACACTCTTTTGCGATCTCCGAGAAAAGTTGGACGGCCAGCGACGAGTCACCGCCCAGATCGAAGAAATTATCGTTGATGTTGACGGACGAAAGCTGCAGAACCCGCCGCCAGATCGGCGTAAGCAGTTCAATCCAAGAAAATATTGCTTCAGATTTCGCTCTGCGATCCTCTTGGATTTTGGGTGTCATGAATGTGCGAACGCCCAGTAGAGTTCTCGAGCTTTTGTGTAGATGGGACCGAAGGGAAGCGTTCGTTCGCCGATGCGAGTTACGGGCACAACCTTGGAATAGTTTCCGGTCGCGAAAAGTTCGTCCGCCTTTTCGAAGTCCTGATATGTAAGGGTCTTTTCGACTACGTTGACGCCACTTTGGCGCAGCAATCCAATGACTCGTTGGCGGGTGATGCCCGACAGAAAAGTTCCATTCGGAATGGGCGTGAACACGACGCCGTCTTTCGCCATAAAAATGTTTGAAGTGGCCAGCTCGGCGACATTTCCCAACATATCGCAGACGATCGCGTTGTCGAAGCCGCGCGCATGCGCCTCAAAAAGCGAGCGCGAGTTGTTGGGATAGAGGCATCCCGCCTTCGCATCGACGGGCATGGTTTCGATCGTCGGTCGGCGGAAAGGCGACAGCGTGACCGAGAAGCCCTTGGGCACGCGCATCGGCGCCTCGTAAATCGAAAGGCACCACCGCGTAGATTCAGGATTGTGATCTTGAACCCATGGCCCTTCATCTTCCCCCCAATACATTGGCCTGATGTAGAGCGCAGCATCCTTGTCGAACTTCTTTATCCCCTCGCGGGCCAACCGGATCCATTCTTCGGTCGCGACAACAGGCTTCAGGTAGAGCTTCGAAGCAGAGTTGTTCACGCGCGCACAGTGAAGTTCAAGGTCGGGAGTAACACCTTCGAAGGCGCGGGCGCCATCGAAAACGACCGAGCAAAGCCAGGCGGCATGCGTGCGTGGTCCCATGATCGGGACATTGCCCTCGTGCCATGCGCCTTCGAAATAGGTCCAGGTTTTGGACCAACAACTCGCGGCTGTCAATCAACTTCCTCCGGCAGCGGTTCGTGATTCGTAATCCTCGATCAATAATCAGTGCTTCGTTCTTTGCCTCGCGGCGTCCATCGATTGTCGTAGTGCGATGGCGAGTTGGCCGACGAAAGGCTCAACCAGCATGCTTGCGGGATTTACCGGCAAAACCACGACTTCTAGACCCTTTGCCAGCCGGTCCCATTTATAGTCTGGATTGCTGAAAACGCGATACTGCTTTTGAGGACGGAAATCCGTCAGCACCCCCGGATAAGGCTTTGGAATATAAGTCCACGAGGCCCGGTCATTCGCTTGCCAGATTTGCCCCAGCACCAGCGAGTCTGACAGCGTTCCATGCCCGTTTTCCTGAAATCGGACTAGCAGCTTGCCCTTCCACACCGGAATCCGGTTTCTGAGAATTTCAACTTTCTCTCCAAAAAACTTTGTTTTGTCACCAAAATCAAGACTAAGAAAACTTGTGGCATGGAAGAAGAGCCGCTCAATCGCGTGCGAACTCTTGCTCCAGACATTAAGCGGAATCTTGTGCCAATTCATCGTGTCGAACAAAGCCAGGAGTGCAACTGTCTCTCCTTGTTCGCAGAGTTGTTGCGCCACTTCGTACGCAACCGTCCCGCCCATGCAATAGCCGCCAATAAAATATGGCCCTTGAGGCTGGGACTTCCTGATCTCCCTTACATAAATCGCAGCCATCTCCTCGACTCTTTGCAATGGCGGCGCGACACCATCCAGACCCTGAGACTGAAGACCGTAGAATGGCTGGTCATCACCCAGATGCTGCGATAGTTCCCGGTACATCAGAACCGTGCCGCCAGCCCCATGAATGCAGAAGAAAGGTGGACGGGATCCTGCTACTTGGATCGGCACCAGCGGTGACCATCTGTGGTTTGACGCTTCCCCACGAAGAATGACAGCAAGCTCCTCGATCGTCGGCGCTTCGTAAAGGGTAGCGAGCGGTAGCTTGATTCCGAATAGTTTCTCGACTTGGGAAAACATTCGGACTGCAAGGGAGGAGTCTCCTCCGAGATCGAAGAAATTCTGATCGGGACCGACGACCTCGACCCCCAATTCTTCCTGCCAGATGCGTGCGAGTTGCTTCGCGGTGTCATCGTCGGAGGCGACGAATTGAGCAGGTGAAACGCCGGCGGTAGACGCTGATACCATGTTTGGCCCGTGGCAGGTCCGTTACTTCTTCATCAAGCCGGGACTCCTATTTCGGGGTAACCAACCGCGAAGGGGGAGAATGCGCGTGGGCCGCGACCGGAGTCTCTGTGGTTCTTGTTCTGGTGCTGCTAAGTCCACTACGTGCGTTTCATAAGCATATGGAAACGCATATCTTATGTCCAGTGACTGTAGTCATCCCCCAAAATCGCGCAGTCCTACCATGGGAACGTTCCCAAGTTTAATGCAAATCGTCTGGGACCATTAAACTCACTTCGGTGAGGCATAGCCGAAAATGGCCTTCAATTCAAGAAACTCTTCCAGGCCAGCTTCGCCCCATTCCCTGCCGTTCCCCGACTGTTTGTAGCCTCCGAAGCAACCTCCGAAATCGACTCGCGAGCCATTGATATGGACATTCCCCGTCCGAAGGCGTTTTGCCACCTTCCGGGCGCGGGCGGCGTTCCCGGACGTTACAAAACCCGATAACCCATAGTGCGTATCGTTGGCGATTCGTATCGCATCCTCTTCGTCGTCATACGGGATGATGCAGAGCACCGGTCCGAAGATCTCCTCGCGGGCGATGGTCATATCGTTGCGAACGTCCGCAAAAACGGTTGGTCTGACGAAATAGCCTTTTGTAAAGCCATCAGGAGACCCCGGGCCTCCGGCGATCAACTTTGCACCTTCTCTGACTCCGACGTCGATAAGGCGCTGCACCTTCTCGAATTGCGCTTTGCTCGCGAGAGGGCCGATGCCGACGCCTTCCGCAAAAGGATCTCCGACTTTGGTGGCGTCGGCCGCCTGCTTCGCCGCGCTTGCCGCCTCAGCCATTTTGGATCGGGGAACCAGCATCCGGCTTGGCGCATTGCACGACTGGCCCGTGTTGCGGAAACATTCCTGCGCGCCCAGTCTGACCGCATTCGCAAAGTCGGCGTCATCCAGAATGATGTTCGCCGATTTGCCACCCAATTCTTGCGTTACCCGTTTCACGCCCGGCGCGGCGGCTACCGCGACCGCAATGCCTGCTCGCGTCGACCCGGTAAACGACACCATGTCCACATCCGGATGCGCCGAAATCGCCGCTCCCACCGTAGGCCCATCGCCGTTTACCAGGTTGAAAACACCCGCCGGAACGCCCGCCTCATGCAAAATCTGCGCAAACAACAAGCCAGATAGCGGAGCCACTTCACTGGGCTTGAGAACCATGGTGCATCCAGCGGCTAGCGCAGGAGCTACTTTGCAAGCGATCTGATTCATGGGCCAGTTCCATGGAGTGATGAGTCCGCACACTCCAATCGGCTCTTTGCGCATCAAGGTCGATCCCTTGAGCTCTTCGAACTTGAAATAACCCAGCACCTTCACGATTTCCATCAGGTGACCCAAACCGGCTGCTACTTGCGCCCTTTTGGAAAAGGTGATGGGAGCGCCCATCTCCTGGGAAATCGTCTGGGCTATCTCCCCCGCTTTGGTTTGATAAACCTCAATGATCCGCCGCAGCAGCGCCAGCCGTTCATCCACGCTAGTTTCTGAGTACGAATCGAAGGCGCGCTTCGCTGCCTTCACTGCAGAGTCGACATCCGCGGCGCCTCCCAGCGAGATGGTTGCGAGCGGCTCTTCGTTGGCAGGATTAACAACCGTGAAGTCCTGGGCTTCCGCAGGGTCGACCCACTTTCCATCAATGTAGAATTTTCGAAAGTCCTTCATAGGTCCTAGTTTAATTCGGAGCGTGCCCCGTCGAAACGGATGGGTCGGACGCAGACGTTAGCGAGTTAGTAGCTCGCTGATTCTCGGTCAATGAAAGCACCGCAAAAGCCGTCGCCGCATCGCTCATGAAGCGCCCGGTGTCAGATAAGGCATGGCGTCGCTTGTTCACTGAAGTAGCCGGCCAGGAACCATCCGACGCATTCTGGTTGTTCGCCAGCCACGAGATGCCGCGCTCCAATTGAACGTTATCGCGGGATACGCCTGCCTCTTGCAGAGCGAGCGTAATAAGTCCGGTGGCGACGCCGTCGCTTTTGCCATCCATCGGCGTGCCGTCCTCGCGAATCCACATATTGACAAGCTTTTTTGGAGTCCAACCGCTCCATTTCCACGCGATCGAAGCCAGTCTCCAGCCACCGTCTGCCTGCTGTTTGCCCAGGATCTCTTTGATGATCGTTTGTTGCTGCTCGGGTGCCAAAAGTCCCGGCAGCTTCGCAGAAGCCCACAGAAGAAAAACACGATTGATGGTGGATTGAGCTTCGCTCTCCCGCCTGAGGTATTCGCGCAGACGATTGAGATGATCCTGGATTTCTGGAGTCGAGCGGTAATCCCCCGGTGCGGTTCCTATAGCCATCGCGGCTAGGCACGCGCCGTAGTAGTTGGAATCATTGGCCTCCCAGGGCTCCTGCTCGAACTGAAGCCAGGACCACGAGCCATTCTCTTCCCCTGCAGCTTGCTGTAGTGCCCACATGTTGTCGAATGCAGCGCGGATGTCGTTGGTGAGTTGTCCGGTCGAAGCGTTGTGGCTGGCGAGAATCAGCGCATTGAGAACCGATTCCGTTCCACGCGATTCGACGGCCTTGTGGTCGTATCCCCGATCGCTGTAGTACGGTCCAACGTCCTTCCACAGCCGAACGCGCTTCACGACGTTCTCGATCAGCTTGCTTTCATTAATCGACGGACCCGACTCCGCGAGCACGGCGCGAAGGACCGGTCGAGAGAGAGCATAGGGTAATGCGGTATGACACGATACGCAGAAGGTTCCGTGGTCCCGGGCCGACCCATTCCACCCACTCCACCAGGCCTCGCGATAGTCGAGGTAAGCGGCCGCTGTTTTTGGATCCCATGAGCTGGAGACCTTCGGCGCGGCCTGCGTGCAAGCCATCATGGCTCCGGCAACGAGGCACGTACCTAGGGCGACTATTCCTCGTGTGCCTGACTTCATTTCGGTCTCCTCAACACAGCGCAAACGACGCATAGCACAAAACCGGAAAAATATATCAGGGAGGAGAAATGCTCTGCGAACCGGGGCGATCGACAGCCTCGAATGATTGTACAAGAAAGAGGCAAGTCTCGAACTATGCTTGGCGATTGAGTTGGGGTTTGAGCCCAAAGCATTCGTAAACCGAAGAGATCGTGCGCTGCAGCGTCTGCCGGAAGACCAGCGTGGTCCACGCTAACCTTCCAATCGAACACTCTCCCGCCGTTTTCCACATTGACTGCAAAAGCCGCAGACGTTCGCGTTGCGTCGCACGGATTCTCACTCCCTTTGCGGCGATGATCTCGTACGCTCTTCTCTCCAGGTAGGCTGACTGCGCATCCTTCCGCAGGCATGCCAGAAAAGACAGTTGGATGGTGTGCTCGACGACGGCGTCGGGAACGAACAAGGGGAGTTCCCCGCGCTGTATGAGGTTCACAAGTAGAAGAGTATCCTCCGCTCGCAGCGCTGTGGGATCAAACAGATCGGTTTCGGGGGCCGCTCTCGCGCGCCGGATTGCGAATCCAGCGGTGTTCAGGTAACGAATGCGGCCATCGGGCTGAAGCATGTGCTCTTGCAGAGCCATGAGCCTCAACTCTTCCGCTCTGCCGACCAGGCTGGAGCGGTTTCCCAGCAGGCGCAGTTGAAAGTAATCGTGCTGTGGAGCGCGCGCTACCGTTTCACCAAGGATGGCCAGACAATTTGACCGGAGGCGGCAGTCCGCATCTACGAAAAGCACCACCTCGCCACTTGACGCCCGAATTCCATGATTGCGCGCGGCGGGGATTCCCGCGTGAGATTGTCGAATCGCAGTTAGCCGATATCCTGGAGCCGGGTTGCGAATGGATTCCGGCGCACTCTCAGTGCTGCCGTCGTCTACGACGATGACTTCAAAACTTGGACTGTTCGACTGCTTCCTCAATGACTGCAAACACTGGTCAAGCGATATCCAGTCGTTATAAACAGGGATCACGATGCTGAACATCGGTGGGGTTGTAGAATCCTTTTCGCACGGAATCATAGCCCGCCTGGAAGTTGCGTCTTGAAGAGATAGGATTTCACACTCAATCGTGAAATCAAAGTTGGAGCGAGGGTACTTTAGTTACAAATACCTCGACTGTATCTGCAGGGGTACTCTGAGATCGCGAGGATAACGAACCCCAAAATTGTTGTCAGAATGAAGCTTCCATGCCATTGAACTCGCCGACTCGCGGCGTCCGGCCACGCACCTCCGTTTTCGCATTCGGTCTCGTTGTCATCCTCGCAGGTGCGTTGCTGACCTCCTGTACAAGCTGCCGAGGAGCGCAGAGTCCAGTCTCCAGTCCGCAGGTGTCAACAGCTAGCAAACAACCCTCGCCTCCTCCAAGTCCCTCTCCAAACAGCTCTCTGGTTTGCCCTATGCTGGGTTCCTCTCTAGTGCAGGAGCCGCTCCCAGCTAATGTGGGGCACCGCGTAGTCCTTTCGTGGAAAGCCAGCGCTCCACCAAACGCCAAGCATGGCGCTGCTGTTGGCTATTGCATCTATCGCGGCGAAGGGGCCCGAGATCCGTTGCCTAAACTGGTCAACTCCATTCCATTTCCAGGCACGCGCTGCATGGACGACTGGGTCGAAAACAGCGGCAAGTACACCTACGTGGTTCGCGCGATCAGCAATCGGCGGGTTGAAAGCGGCCCGTCGAATGTAATCACTGTCGTGATTCCATCCAGTAAACCCGGCAATTCGTCTACTTCTGGGATTTCGGCCCCCCTGTGCAGACAGCCGATTGCAGCGAGTAAATAGTGGGGCAGTGAATTGCTGCTACAATTTCGCTAACGCGATGCACCTATTTTGGGGCAGTCTTTCGGTGGTTTACGTCGCCACAATTATCGAAAGAAACCAGGAGGACAGTTCTATGGATCGATCCGCTCGTCTGCATCTAGTCGCAAGAATTATGTATTACGTGGGATGGCTCACTTTGTTGTGTGGGGGATTGGTGCATCTGAACATTGCCAGGACCTTATTCATGGCAATGAGCTTGACGAAGCGGAATCTTTTCGAAGTCAGCGTGACGTGCTTCGTCATTTGCATGGCATCGGAGATACGCGTCCTTGCTTCGAGCAGGAAGGGTTCTGCGGCGTCATAAGAAGTAGGCAGCTTGAGAACCACGCCGCTATGGCGAACGGCTTCATCAAGAGGTAACTGTGTCAGGCGAACCGGGCCGAGAGTCGATTCTCAAGAAATCTCCGCTTCTGTTTTTTTCGCTTCTCGGAGCAATTTCTCTTGCGCTCTGGTGGAATCCTCTTCAATCGTCATTTTCTTTGGCCCTCAGCGACGAACGCTACACTCACCTGCTTCTGATTATCCCGATCAGCGCCGCTCTGATTTTCTTGGATTGGAAAGCGCCAGCATCTGCGAATCGATCGGGTGTGAACATCGGTTCCGTGTTACTCGCTGTGGCGGTTGCGATGAGTGCGGTTGCGAGATGGAGACTGTTTTCGCTTTCCGTCGATACCGGCCTCTCGCTAAACATGGCGGCATTCGTGCTTTGGTGCATCGGAGCTTTTCTCTTTTGTTTCGGCACTCGCGCGTTCCGTCGTTCGCTTTTTCCGCTGTGCTTTTTGTTCTGGCTGGTTCCTCTTCCGGAATTTATCCTGGACGCCATCATTCGATTGCTACAGCAAGGTTCCGCAAAAGCCGCATATCTTCTCTTCGTGGCGGCACGCGTACCGGTTGAGCAGCGCGGCCTGCTGTTACACATTCCAGACCTGATTCTCGCGGTTGCTCCGGAGTGCAGCAGCATCCGCTCGAGTTTAATGCTCGTGGTTACAACCATGGTGCTCGCGCAACTTCTCCTGCGCTCGCCGTGGCGAAAGGCTTTTGTGGTTGCCGTGGCAATTCCGCTCTCCGTTGCCAAGAACGGGCTTCGGATATTCACCATCGGAATGCTGGGAACGCGAGTCGATCCGAGTTACCTGACAGGAAGACTTCACCGGCAAGGAGGCATCATCTTCTTCCTCATTGCGGTGGCCGCAACTTTCTTGCTGCTCTGGATTGTACGTCGAGGAGAGCGACGAACTGGAAGCAAATCCAAGCTCGCCGCTTAGGGTTAGCGATGGGCCAGGTCGAACGCCACGGCGCCCGCCGACGCTCCAATGTTCAACATGGAAACTGCGCGCTCCATTTTGTGATGGCCAGTCTTGTGGAACAAATAGCTGAGTCCGACGACGCCGGCGGTCTCGCCGGCGAAGTTCACGGCTAGTCCCGCCGTACTGCCGGTGAACCAGCTGGTGATGGGGTTCAGTTCCCGACCGCCGCTGCGCAAGTTGTCCCGCGTTACAACGAAATCAGCCGCGCTGAAAGCCGCGCTGGTGGCAAACAACAGACTGTTCTCGCGATCCAGGAATCGGTGTTGGACCGGCGATTCAGGCAGAGTCACTGGAGCTAGCCTTACCGGAGCCGGTTCGAACGATGGGGCTTCTATCATCGAAGGATGAAGCAGCGCCGCAGAAACTTGTTGGCATACGGCCACGTGGCACAGTCCCAGAACTACGAGCACAATCGCCGCTTTAGGTTGAATCGTGCGAATCCAGTTCATGGGTCACCTTAGTGAGGGCCTGGCATTGGCCGCCTGTACTAGTACTATCGCATGTGCGGGGCCATGGAGAATGGCCCCTCAGTGCCACTAAGGCATTTAGAATGATTACTTTGGGGTGGGGGAGATACACCGAGGTCACTCGTTATATGCAAGTTGTTGCATACAAAAAGTCACTCTCGCCCACGATTTTCACGTGAGGCGAGAGTTGAAGGGACAATAGATTCGAGACAATATGGAGAGAAACTGTTCTTACGGTACCACGGCTTGCACCGGTGTCGACTTGCCACTTTCCTGGCCGGCAGAATTCACCGACGTGGCGGAGTAATAATATGTTTGGCCTGCGGTGACCGTGCCGTCCATGTAGTCGGTATTTGGATCGACCGACGAATTGATCTTCGCGTATGCGCCGGTGGCAGACAGGCTTCGGTACACGTTATAGCCTACGACTCCCGATGTACTGTTCCAAGAGAGGTTGACGGTATAGGTAGGCATCGTGCCCGTTCCGCTCAGAGGTTCGGTTGCCTGAGCGTTCGATGCATTGCTGATGAACGACAGATTGCCCGAGGCCGATCCGCCGCTTTGGGGTGAAAACGCCACGTTGAACGATACGCTGCTGCCTGCAGGAATCGTGAACGGGAGCGAGGCTCCCTCCAACACGAACAGGGAACTGCTGCTGGCTGCGGACGTAACGGTTACGTTTGCACCGGTAGCGCTCATCGTCATCGGCTGAATTCCGGTTTGTCCCACCGTCACGTCGCCGAAGTTCAGCGGAGCCGGGGCGATTGTCAATTGGCCCGGGGAAGAGGATGTGCCCGTACCCATGAGAGGTATGGTGACTCCTCCGTTGGGCAATATCACGTTTCCACTGGCCGCTCCGGACACCTGGGGCGCAAACGTCACGCTAAAGTTGAGAGACTGCTTCGGAGCGAGGATCATCGGCAGATTCAGGCCGCTGGCGGTAAAACCTGTGCCGCTCATTTCCATCTGCGTCACGCGGATGAACGACGATCCAGAATTGGTGACCGAAACCGGCAGAGTAGCATTGGACCCGACCGCGACATTGCCAAACTCAAGGATTGACGGGCTCGGAGTCATGGACTCGTTTGCCACGCCGGCTCCACCGACGTAGACATTAAGCGAGGGATTGGCTGCATTACTGCCGATGGTAATGGTTCCTCCCGTCGATCCCACGACCGTGGGAGTGAACGTCAAATTAACGCTGACGCTTTCTCCCGGTGCCACAGTGAATGGCAGGCTCACATCGGCCGAACCAAAACTGGAAATGCTCGAGGTCAGGCTTGAAACCGTAATCGTAGTCGATCCCATATTGGTCAACGTAACCGGGATCGTCTCCGTCTGGTGGAGGGTCATCGTTCCGAACCTCACCGTTCTCGGAGTGCAGGCTAGTTGTCCCGCCGCGGCTTCCGAACTTGTGGGCAGAAAGCCGATCAGGAGAACCGTGATGCTGATTAGGTAGTAAACGCGGCGGAAGGGCAGTGAATGAAACTTTGACTGGGGGAGTCGCATAGCATCTACAGTCTGCAAGCATTAAGGCGGGCGAAAAAGATTCCGAGGGTTCATGAACCCCCATGTCCTATCGGACAATAGGGCTTTCAAAATCGGATTTCCTTCAGAAATGCTGGAAAATAACATATTTGCTTTTTGCAATAGTGAGTGGGCTTAGATCTCGCGAGTAGGAAAGCGCCTCACAAAACTGCCAAAATGGCTTCGAGTCTGAAAACCGAGTTTGAACTTCGAACACGAAGAACTGGAAGGCAGTACCCCCAACTTCAGTCCGAGCAAGCGGCAACAATCTGGGCCATCTGGATGAAGTCCAACTACCTCGGAGACGAGGGTCTCCAACACGTATTGGTCATTGCGGTATTTTTAAAAATATATCTACCATGCGGCGAGGGATGAAGTATGAGAATTACTCTGTTGACTTTGGTCGCTCTGGCTCTGACAGGTTCCATCATTGCACCGCGATCCCAGGCCCAGCGCGCACCCTTGCCGCTCGGTACGGTGACGAATGTCTCACGACTGTCATCATGCCCTGCTGGTTTCTTTACTGGAATGACTTGCTTTCAAGCGCGCATGAGCTGTCCGAACACCGCCGAGATCGGATTTACCTACGGGGCTAAAGATCCCGCTGGCGCCGCGAGGGGAACGATTGTCCTTCTTGAAAGGGGAACGGGCAAGAGTGCGAGCGGGGGTTCAGAGTATGCCGGGAAATACCTGCACGACGGTTTCCGCATAGTGGATATGGCTTGGGAGTCGGCATGGGAAGTTACCGGTGTTGCAACGGCGAGCATCAAGACCGCCGCCTGCCGGCCCGCTACGTTCCTGAATTATGTGTCCAAGAATCTCAACGGTGATGGCAGCATGTGCGCCCAGGGAGATAGTGCGGGCTCGGGCGCGGTTGCTTATTCGCTTGCATGGTACGGAGCTGGCGACTTTCTGGACAAAGTGGAGTTGCTCTCCGGACCGGTCTTCGGCAACATCGAGCAGGGTTGCATCGTACCGAACGCACCCATCAGCACCGTGTGTCCCGCGGGTCAGTACGGCTGCAATGGTGCCCCGTGGCCAGATAGTCCAGCCTACGTCGGGGGTGACATCACTGCCATTGATGCTTGGTCCGGTAAACCAACTTGCAACGGCACCCAAACCACCTCGAAGGCGGCCAACTTAAGTTGGCAGGCTATGAGCATTGTGGATGGAACCGATAACCCTAGTTTTTCATATCCCCAAACGGCGATGGCAGGCTGGATGTGCAGCAACATTGCCGGCTCGCAAAACAACTCCGCTGCTCAAGGGGAGTTTTTCTATGAGCAGTTCACCAACTCCACTCAATACGCCGGATAAAACTCCTGGATCCAGTGGAAACCTCTTGAGACCAGCAGAAACGAATTCCGGTCGGTCAACTGAAGCTCCATATGAACCTGATGATTGTCCATCCGGCCATCCAGGATGAGCTGATCCCCGGCAGGTCGCTGGAATGTGAAGCTCGCCGTCCAGTTCTTGTCGGCACTCTTCGTGAGGGCGAGAGTTCTCTCCGGGAGATTGACGGAGGCGCCATAAGGAGCGAACGAATCGTCCGTGCGCTGAAAGGCCATCCGGTCGGGGAAATCGAAGATGGCGCGCCGCCAACGGGTGGGGTCGGTGAGCAGTGGCGGGCGTGGTTGTTCGTCGATCGACATCTGGCGCACCTCCCAGATGCCATAGAGCGCCGAGAGCGGTCTGCCGTCGCCCCGGGTACTCCACCCAACCCGGTAGTGATGGCAGTTCATGCCTACGAGCCACAGGCCCAATATGATTTGCGCGGCAAGTGCGATCCGGTTCGCCCGGACGCCACGGAAGAGTTGCGCTTGCATGGAAAGCGCCGTGGCCCGGTTCAGGAACAGGAATCTGACCAGGTGTGGAACGTCGGGGGCCAGGAGAAAGCAGGAGAGCAGGAGGAGGTGGAAGCCAAACAGCTTTACTATCACATCGTACGTCATGCTCAGCATAAAACAATGGATCATTTCGGCGAGGCTGATCAGGGCACCGAAAGTGGCCGTGCGAGGGAAGATCAGCAGCAATCCGGCTGCGATTTGAGCGCAGCCGGTGAAGATTTCATAAGCCGGGGCCGAGCCCACGGAGTTCCAGAGAACCCCCATGGGAGCGAACGTGCCGAAAGGCTGCAGCAGCCTGGTCAATGAGGGATACGGCATCTGCACCAGGAAGCCTTTCACAAAACCGTAGGTAATCATCTGCCCGGCAAGCGCGAAGCGAACGAAAAGCCGAAACCACTTATGCAGCTCAGCGTAATTCTCCCGGCTGCGGTCGAGAAGTGACCAGACGACGGTCGCGGCAGTGGCAATCATTAGCAGGCAGAAGGCCGTGACCCAAGCGAACGTGCAGTCGGCGCTGCCGCTGCTGCTGCCGTAGGACAGGGGCGCATTCACGTGGAAAATATGGGCGGCGATCCAGACGATCACGGGGCGCAGCGGCCAGACAGTGGCCGGATCGGGCAAGTCGACTCTCTCGGAAGCGTAGAACAGGCTGGTGGTGATTTGCGTGGCAAGACAATACAGTCCCAAATATACTAGGCAGAATCGAAAGGCGATCCGGAGGGGCAGGTTCCACCTTGGAATGGTGGGCTGGGGCTGGATCCGTTCGGTCTGAAGCTGGGGGCTCATTCGAGACCTCAGAAAGCGGCTGAGAATATGCCATGAACTATCCCTGCGATGGCATGAGGCTCCAAGTTGTAGTAATCCTCGCAGTTTCACAGCACGTTATGAACCTCTGTTGTGGATTTCGAGGACTCTCCGGGTGTAGGGATGGTACTTATTAAGCTCACCCGGCTTGGAAATCACCTTCCAGACGTCGGCGGCAGGAGCCTGGATGGTTCGGGCTAGGCGGACATGTTCGCCCAACTCCAGACCCCGCTTCGAGAGGTCGGCTTCAAATTGCCGTTTTTCCGCTTCGTCCATAACCAACTCCGATTGTAGATGGATGATGTCAAACGACCAAACCACCAAAAGCAGTTTCTTCGCGGCGGCAGCCGCCGAAACTGAAGCGGGTAATACCGTTCGTCGCAACATAACCAGTAAGCCTGGGCCAAAAAGTGCGACTGCCGAGGCAGTCATGCCTCGACAATGGCACTAGATTTCTTGTTGTCAATATGAACTTGTTAGCGCAAGAAGCTATTTGTTAGCCGAAGGGGCTAGAGTTCTGAGGTCGGAGAAGTAAACGGGAGGTCGGGGTGCTTGAATCGCCCACGGCGCCGCGGGAATAGCTTATGCTAAGGGCAACGGATATTCTGTGAAGGGTGCATTCAGGGTAATTCACGATGAGCCGTAAGGCGTGCGTAATTGGTGCCGGTCCGAATGGACTGGCAGCGGCCATCATTCTGGCCCAAGCTGGACTGCAGGTGGACGTATTGGAAGCGGAGTCGACGCCGGGTGGGGCTGCTCGCACGCTGGAGTTAACTTTACCGGGTTTTCGGCATGATTTCGGTTCGGCCGTTTATCCGCTCGGCGCGGGGTCGCCATTCTTCTCGTCGCTGCCTCTGATCGAGCACGGCTTGGAGTGGATCCACTCGCCGGCTGCCTTGGCGCATCCTCTCGACGACGGCACGGTGGTGATGTTGGAACGTGACCTGGACCAAACTAGGGATTCCCTTGGGGTCGACGGGTCAGCCTGGGACAAGCTCATGCGTCCGTTCGTCGAGCACTGGACTGAATTTGCTCCGGAGATACTGCGCCCCGTTTCCTTCATCCCCCGACATCCATGGCTGATGGCGCGTTTCGGAATGGCCGCGATACGGTCGGCCCAATCTGTCGCTCGCAGGTTTCGCAGCCAACGAACCAAGGCACTATTCGCGGGCTTGGCCGCCCATTCTTTCCTCGGCTTGGACGAGCCGTTGAGCGCGGCGTTCGGAATTCTGATGGCCGTGCCTGCGCACGCCGTTGGTTGGCCGATTCCTCGCGGCGGCGCGCAGTCACTTACTAACGCGCTCTGTGGTTATCTCTCGACCTTCGGAAGCAATGTGAATACTTCATCGCCGGTCCAGAGTTTGGCGCCATTGGCGAACTATGACTTGCTTCTCTGTGACTTGACTCCGCAGCAACTGGTCAAGGTTGGCGGGGACAGCTTATCCGACAGCTACAGGCGGCGACTAGGGAGATACCGCTACGGAGCCGGTGTCTTCAAAGTGGATTACGCGCTGAACGCACCCATTCCTTGGAGAGCCTCCGGTTGCTTGCGAGCAGCAACGGTGCATCTGGGCGGAAGCTTTGAGGAGATTGCTGCCTCTGAAAAGGCGGTGCGAATCGGCCAGCACGCCGACCGTCCGTTCGTTCTGCTGGCCCAGCCGAGTCTTTTTGACAGCTCACGCGCTCCAGAGGGTAAACACACGGCTTGGGCTTACTGTCATGTCCCGAATGGGTCCAAAGTAAATATGCTTGAGAGACTGGAGGATCAGATTGAGCGCTTCGCTCCGGGCTTTCGCGAATGCATTTTGGCGCGGCGGGTCTTTTCTCCCGCAGATCTTGAGAGCATGGACGCGAACCTCGTGGGCGGCGATATTGGAGGCGGCGTCATGGACATTCGTCAGTTTCTCTTTCGACCGACATGGCGACATTACGCCACGTCCGCTCGCAAAATCTACCTTTGCTCTGCATCCACTCCACCGGGTGGAGGAGTGCATGGCATGTGTGGCTATCATGCGGCGAAGATGGCATTGTCCAGGTTGGACAGTCGGAGGTTTAAAGTATAGGAAATCAAAATCGCGTATTCGGCCTAAAGAGGGGTTGAGGCCGGACCTTGCCCGACACCGAAGGGATCCCCAACCTCCACAATGAGGCTTCATCGATAGTGCGTTTCACTTTCCGAACAACACTAAACCCCCGGCCCTAAATTACTCCCCGTTTAGGTCAGGTTCTGAAGACGGCAATCTCATACTGTTTGCTATCACTTGCGAGTTACCCGCCCGTCGATGTTCTGATTCTGGAAAAAACCAACCCAGATGTTATATCGTGCCCGCCGATACGATAAACATTAACGCTCATAAAATCGGTTCGCTTCTTTTGGTCGGTTCACTTCTTTTGGGAGATGCGCTGCTTCTAACGGAGGTCTCGAATGAGCCCACAGCTTCAAATGAGCCCACAGCTTCAGACTGAACCGATCCAACTTCAGACCGAACGGATCCAGCCCCAGCCCAACATTTCGAGGTGGAACCTGCCCCTCCGGATCGCCTTTCGATTCTGCCTGGTATATTTGGGGCTGTATTGTCTTACCACGCAAATCATCACTAGCCTGTTGTACGCTTCCGAGGGAGTCGACTTGCCCGATCCGGCCACTGTCTGGCCGCTGCGCCCCGTGATCGTCTGGACCGCCGCCCATATTTTCCACGTGAATGCGCCCCTGTCCTTCGGCAGCAACAGCGCCAGCGGCGACGACACGTTCGGTTGGGTCACGGCCTTCTGCCTGCTAATGATTGCCACTGTCGCGACCGTCGTCTGGTCACTTCTCGACCGCGACCGGGAGAATTACGCTGAGCTGCATAAGTGGTTTCGGCTTTTCGTTCGCTTCGCGCTTGCCGGGCAGATGATTACCTACGGTTTTGTGAAAGTCTTCCTGGTGCAGATGCCGTATCCCTCATTGACCACGCTGCTGCAGCCTTTCGGCACAGTCTCTCCCATGTCGCTTCTCTGGAAATCCATGGGCGCGGCCCCGAATTATGAAATCTTCTGCGGCTGCGCCGAAGTCGTAGGCGGATTGCTGCTGATCCTCCCTCGCACGACCACCTTCGGTGCCCTGATCAGCCTCGCCGACATGACCCAGGTGGTTATGCTGGACCTGAACTACGATGTGCCGGTAAAGCTGTTTGCCTTCCACCTCCTCCTGCTCTCCTGCTTTCTCCTGGCCCCCGACGTTCCACGCCTGGTCAGATTCCTGTTGCTGAACCGGGCCGCGGAGCCTTCCACGCAAGTGCAACAACTCTTCCGTGGCGTCCGGGCGAACCGGATCGCACTTGCCGCGCAAATCATATTGGGCCTGTGGCTCGTAGGCATGAACTGCCACTTCTACTGGGTTGAGTGGAGTACCCAGGCCGGGGGCAGACCGCTCCCGGCGCTCTATGGCATCTGGGAGGTGAAGCAGATGTCGATCGACGAACAACCGCGCCCGCCACTCCTCACCGACCCCACCCGTTGGCGGCGCGCCATCTTCGATTTCCCCGACCGGATGGCCTTTCAGCGCACGGACGATTCGTTCGCTCCTTATGGCGCCTCCGTCAATCTCCCGGAGAGAACTCTCGCCCTCACGAAGAGTGCCGACAAGAACTGGACGGCGAGCTTCACCTTCCAGCGACCTGCCAGGGATCAGCTCATCCTGGATGGCCGGATGGACAATCATCAGGTTCATATGGAGCTTCAGTTGACCGACCGGAATTCGTTTCTGCTGGTCTCAAGAGGTTTCCACTGGATCAATAACGGGCCCCCCCGCTTCGTTGTGGATACAAAATAGTCCAGGGGCGGTCGATTTTCGCCTGTGACAAATCCCGCGCCCGATTCAGGCGCTTACCACACCGATGAGGCGGTCTATGTCCTGCTCGGAGTTGAACAGATGGGCAAAGACGCGAATCCTCCCCTCGCGCATGCTCACGACAACATTTTCCTTTCGCAACCTCTTATAAAGCTCGGCAGTTTTCTCCGGCCAAGGCCAGGACGGTACGCCCCTCGATCCTAACAACGTTCTGCGGGACAGAATGCAGCCTGCATTTAAGAAAGCGGGATCGCGTTCTGGCAGGGCTGGCACGGGCTGCGCCGGGGCCTTGCGGCGTGACGCAAGCGTGCTATATCAAGACGGCGAATCAGGGTTCAGTGAGGGCGCTGGAATCGCTAGACGCGGTTCTGTGCCCTTCCCCGTGCTTTAGAATCTGCAAAACCGCAAACGATGCAATTGCAGTGACGTTGTAGAATCAGACAGATAGCCTCTAATGGGCGCGTAGCTCAATCGGATAGAGCACCGGATTTCTAATCCGGTGGTTGCAGGTTCAAGTCCTGCCGCGCCTACCATGGCTCACTTTTCATGCTCACTGGCTAGCGACCCCAGCACTAGCTAACACTCCCCTTTCGATGTTCACAAGTGGCCGTATTCAGGCATTTATCCGCGAGCATCAAGCGCGCGACGGGTTTCCCGCCAATGATGTGGGATTCGATAATTTCGTCGACGTCAGCCTCGGTGACGTGTCCGTACCAGACAGCGTCGGGATAGACCACGAGATTCGGGCCGTGCTCACATTGGTCGAGACAGCCCGACTGATTGGCCCGCACTTTACCCTTGAGGCCGCGTTCGGCCAGCTTCTGTTTGAACAGTTTTTGCAGTTTTGCTTGGCCTTCCGGATCGCAGCATCCCCTGGGATTACTCGGAGGGCGCTGGTTACCGCATACAAAAATGTGCTTTTCGAACTTGGGCATAAAAATCCCCGCGATTTCTGGAAGTGGATCGCCGTCTCAATGTCTGCCCTGTGACGAAGAGACGTCGAATGTTATGACTTCGCTTTCACAATGCTATCCAGTTTACTTGAAAGTTTGATTCTTCCTGCGGATCGCCGACTTTTATGGTACTGTCTTAAACCTGTTAAGACACTGCCACTTTTATCGGTAGTGTCCTAACACTGCGTTGATAAACTAAAAAACAAGAGCCCCTTTCTCGAAGGGGCTCTTGTTGCGGAGGCATTTTATGGTATGCCAACACACGCTGGTGTTAAAGATTTAATGAATTGTGAAGCGGTTTCATTCTGCCACGCCCTTTCATCCTTTACCCCGCGTTCGCCCGAGTCTCCAGAATCCTTAAAGGGGCTCGACTGGAGAGTAAGTACTAGCCCACGATCTACTGTGGATAAGCGAACGATGCGCAAAGGTCGAGCCTGAATATCAAAGCTCGCATAAGAGAGCACCTCCGGGCTCCTAGCAGAATTATCTACCCCGTTCGGCGGTGTATTCAACTAGGCCGAGAGCAGTTCCCGCAATGTCCATATGTGATCGGTAATGCCAGCTTCGACGGCGGGAGAAACGCGAATGCTCTGGTGAACCCGGCAGAAATTGTAGTAAGCGAAATACAGAGCGCAAGCGAACTTGAGATTGTCCAGCTTTTTCGAGTAGGCATTCGTTAGTCGGGTGAAACGGCGAAGGGCCATGCGAATCGAAAGGTTGCTGCGCTCAACAAAGCTGGTGGAGATGTAACGCGAATCTGGCCGACCATCTCGTATTTTTATTATCGTCTCTATCATCGGCGCTGGAGAGTAGCGCCCTGCTACGTCGTGCTGCCCATGATCTCCGTACAGCTTTATCAGTTGCGCGAAGTCCGCTTGTCCTGCGAATACATCTTCCACGCCTTTGCGATAGAACGCGAATCCGTCTGTCGTAAGCTGGAATCTGTGTTGTTCCGCGATGCGACTCCGCAGCGTGTTCAAGAATGCGTAAGTGGTTTCACGATTGCGCTTGCCCACGGTGTAAGCCGGAATCAGTTTGGAGTCTGCGTCCAGCGCAACGAACACCCAAGCGTCTCCGAGTTCCGGCGAATCCTCTAGCTTAACGTTGCGCTGTTTCTTGCCCACAAATCCCCACAGCTCATCCCCTTGAATCCGCTGGCATCGAAGATCGCGCATCTTCTCATCCATCAACTTGACGCATCGCTCACCAGCAACTTCAAGCAGTCGGAGAATCGTGTCACGGTGTAGTTGCGTGACGCGCTCAGTGGTGCGAATGCTGCTGCCTTCTAGCAAGAGTTGAATTGCTAGCAACGCTTTTTCTTCGGGAACGATCATGCTCCCAAACAGGCGAGTGTGATCTTCGGTGTAGGTCTTGCCGCAGCGGGGACAACGAAAACGTGCAAGACCGTTGCGGTGTTTCCCGAACTTTTGGCATTTGCAGTCACAGGCCGTGCAATTCATAAGCAGAATACTACAGCAGGCGGTTGCTGTTTGTCAAGCAGTAAAATTTAGCTTAACGTATTATTTTTCATTGCATTACGAGGTGCCATCGGAAGCAATTAACGGCCTGTTGAAAACCTATTGACAATGTTTTCGATACCCGGTAACCTAAGAGTCGATTGGTGGGGTTGTCTTTGTGCGTTTCCCGCATCGCGCTTTTGAGGCGAAACCCGCATCAAGTATTCGGTTATGGAAACTAAGCCGACGGCCACGTGGGTGGCGTCAACGCAGTGGATGGCGCTCCTTGGAGAATAGGCATAGCTAGCCCTTTCTTGCCCCGTAGGTTATCTCGCCACACGATAATACCAAAGGGAATTCCCAAAGCATAGAAAGAAGCGGAATAGAGATTCAAGGGAGTCGGGAAACCGACTCTCTTGATCTCCTAATTGACTCCCTTTCTATCTTCTATGGAATTCATCGTGAGGATACCTATGGAAGTGCCACTCCAAGAAGTGTCGGATCAGATTGTCGATTTCATCAAGTCCAGCCCCGCACAAACAACGCTCGGCGTTCATTTGGGCGTTTTCCTGAAGCATCATTTCCCAGCCTTTTCTCCTTTTCACTATGGCTGTCGCAATCTGCGGCAGTTTATTCGCGTTAACGTGCCATCTGTTCGAGAACTGGGAAGCGCCGGTCTAGATATCCGCTATGGAATCGCAGAGGCCATTTCCCCTGCTGCCACAACCGCCACTCCATCTGCACCTGTACCGAAGACGCAGGCGGCAAGCCCTTTTGTTCCTTTGCCTGTAGATTTCGTCGTGTGGAAAGCGTATTCCAATCCTGCCTACCATTTCTCGGTTGCACTAAACCGTAACACCGGCTCCGTAATTACCCTCCCTTCAGGCACGTCCACGCAAGCGCCATGGACCATGATTCCGAAGCCCTCAACGGACGTTCATCACAAGATCGCGACTGAATTCGTTTCGAGTCTCTCCCCTGAAAGTCAGCCTATCTTCCAGAGGGTGTTGTCAGATGCCAGATGGTATGTGCAGTTCTCGCCATTAGCCAAGAAACACGGTATCGGGTCGCATTGGGCAGCATTCCGGCGCACCAAATTGATTGAACTCTTCAACGCTTCGCTTCGGGATAATGGAGTGTCATTCTCCCCGCCCCTTCCGCGTTCGGCAGGTCATTTTCCGAGTGCATCGACCCGCGAGCATATCAGTGTGCCAGCACGCGCGTCATATCAGGCAAGTGCCACTCTGCAACGTCTTGACGACGCAGCCTTCCGAGAACTTATAGAGAAAGTTGTTGCGGAGCTGCCAGTCAGCGAGTTGCGCTTGTTGAAGCTCCCCGTAGGACTGGTTTTGGATGCAGTTAAGAGATAAATTGGAGCACCCGCATGAGGGTTGTTTTCGTTGCGGGATTCCTGGCGACAGTGTTGGACGAACTCAGGAAGTGCGCAAAACGGCACTTGGACGATGGGGCTGTCGTGTGGGTTCCCAGCTTGAAAAATGGCGACGTAAACCTGACTCAGTTCAGGGGAGACTTTCTCCATGCGGTAGCGCAAGGAGCAGAAGAGGTGCTCTTGTGCCTGTTTGTATTCCGCAAAAAAGAAGAATTTGTACTTCCCGTCATTCAAGCCATTATCGAGGAAGGAAAGGCGCGTTCGCAAAAACTAAATGTCGTCATCGAATCCGCAGATAACCTCCGCGATCTTGCGTGGGTGCTGTCACAAATAAACTCTTTCAAACCCGATAGCGGAAGAGTAGTCGTTCGAGAGTTGCGGGAATTGGATCGGTGGGTTCGGGAACAGCATCGCGATAGGATCGTGCTTCATCCGAGGGCGTTCAACGCGGTGAAGAAGTCCCGCTACGAAGATGTAAATTTGATCTATGCTGCTGTCAATCTACTGGGAACCGAATACTGGGAAATGCGGACTGCTCCGCCCGATTTGTCCCACAGATTGAAGGGGCGGTGCGATGCCAAACTTGGAGAGCTTGGCCTTGATTTGTCACAAGCGATTACTCCCAGTCAAGCTGGCAAGCAAGGCGAAACGTATTTCGTGAAGTATCCCGGCGGAACTCAACAGAAGCACCTACTTGAATTTCATTTGACAAAAGGTACTGACCGCGACGAACGCAACTGCTTGCGCATTTATTTTTTCTGGGATAACGACGCGAAGAAAGTTGTCATAGGATGGCTGCCAAGTCATCTTGAAACGTGCTCGTCGTGAACAACGGAGGGCGTCTAGTTGGCGCTAGGAGCGGCCTTATAAGCCGCAGTTCTTTAATCGGAACGGGGTCCGATCCCCCCGCCCTCCGCCAAGTTTCATTGTACATCCTTCGGGGGACGGCCCCCTTTGCGCTCTTTCCGCATGGCCGCGATCTTGCGGAAGTAATCCGAGCCACGCTTTGCCGTGGCCTTCCCGCCTTTTGCTCCCAGTGTTGCCGCTGGTGATTGCTCTAAAAGGTCGTCTGCAAGGCGTACGGCAGCCGTCAGCAACTCATTCGCACGCTGCGAACGTCCTTCTGGCAGGTTTGTGGTCATCAAAAGAGTTTGCGCTTCCGAGATGAGGTTGCGGAGCGATTTAAGATCGTTGCGCTTAGGCATAGGGAAAACGTAGCACTGTTGCTGGTGTGATGACAACCGCTTGCTGTTTCCTTACGTCCTAGACGATCTGCTGTGGATCGGTTGCCATCGTTTGAGCAGTTTGGAATTCCCGGTTTTCCAGTTCGCTAGTACAGGCATGACTTGGAAACACGGCTCGATAGATAGAGTGAGCGATGTCTTGTCCTGAAACCGAATGTCAACGGCATGGTATTCCGGGGAGAAAGACAATTCCACATTGTCAATGATCTTGCCTTTGGCTTGTGGGAACCTGAGAACGCGGGTAACTTTATTAGCAGCCAAGGTCGCCTCCAACACAGGTGATTTTGGTTAGGGGCGCGTTCGTGTTGATAGCACGGGCGCGTCCCGTTACCCTTATAGCTTGATTAGAGCGGGATACAAAACGAAAAGCGATTCAACGCAACTTTAGGACAAGACCCTTTTATCCGAACGTTGCTATTCGTCGCGCGGGCACGATAAGATACTCGGTACACATCTTCTCCGCTTTCATCCCATAAGTTTTTTTACAGTATTTGCCGCGGGGAAAGTAGTGTGCGAACCCGGGGTTCACACATACTCGCGGCGCAGCTATGCATTCACGAAATCCCTGTGACGGAGATGGCATTGAAACCAGGTAAGACCGCTGTGATTGTCGGCGCCCAATGGGGCGATGAAGGCAAAGGGAAGATTGTCGACGTTTTGTCGGAAAGCTTTTCCGTGGTGGCCCGCTACGCCGGCGGCCACAATGCCGGCCACACCGTCATCATCAACGGCAAAAAGTTCATCCTGCAACTCGTTCCCTGCGGAGTGTTGCGGGAAGCGTGTCGCAGCGTGATCGGCAACGGCGTCGTACTCGACCCCATGGCCTTTCTGAAGGAAGTTGGTTCGCTACGCGATGCGGGCGTCAGGGTCGATGGAAATCTTTTTGTCTCCAATCGCGCCCAGGTGATTCTGCCCTACCATCGCATGATCGAACTGGCCGCGGAGAACGCTCCGGGGCGGGTTAAGATCGGAACAACTTCGCGCGGCATCGGTCCGGCTTACGAAGACAAAATGGGCCGCCGCGGACTGCGCGTAGCAGATTTGCTCGATCTACAACTGCTGAAAAAACACATTGAGAACGCGGTACGCGAAAAAAATATGATCGCACACGCGCTGTTCAATTCCGAGCCGCTCGATGCCGACAAGATGTATACGGAATACGCCGCCGCCGCCGAGAAGATCGCTCCATTTGTGTGCGATACGGCTGTCCTGTTGAATCAAGCGTTGGCCGATGGCGAGGCGATTCTGTTTGAGGGCGCGCAGGGCACGATGCTCGACATCGATCACGGAACGTATCCCTTCGTCACTTCATCGAGCGCCACTTCCGGGGGCGCAGCGATCGGAACTGGAGTTGCTCCCAACGCGATCCAATCGGTCATCGGACTCACCAAGGCGTATTGCACGCGCGTGGGCGAAGGTCCATTTCCCAGTGAGGAAAATGGCCGGGCCGGCGAGCAACTGCGGCAGCGCGGCAACGAATTTGGCGCGGTTACGGGCCGTCCGCGGCGCACCGGTTGGCTCGACTTGCCTCTGCTGCGCTACGCTGGCATGATTAACGGAATCTCCTGGCTGGTGGTAACCAAGCTGGATGTGCTGGATGAACTGGCGGAGATTCCAGTCTGCGTTGGCTACATCGTCGACGGTAAGAAGACCATGGAAATTCCTGCGCAGGCGAGCGGCTACGGCAAGTTGGAGTGCATTTATAAGAAGATACCGGGATGGAAGACCTCCACACTGGGCGCCACGCAATTCGACCAACTGCCGAAACCGGCTCGCGAATATCTGGCGTTTATCGAGAAGGAAACCGGAGCGAACGTGGGGATGGTCTCGACCGGGCCGGATCGAAATCAGATTATCTTCTCCGACGAATTTGCCGCTGCGATGAAGACAGCCTCCTCCCGGAAAGTCTAGAATTGACTTCCCATTGCTTAGGCATTAAGACTACGTAAGGAGCGTACGATGGTGGTCTTGGCGGTAATCTGGATGGCGAAAGTTGGCCGGGAAGGTGAAGTGACTTCGATTTTTGCAAAGCTTGCCGAAGAATCGCGCAAAGAACCGGGCTGCTCGGTATATCAGGTGCACCGGCACAAGACCGAGGCGCGCCGCTTTTTTATCTACGAGCAATACAAAGACGACGCCGCGCTGGAAGCCCATCGCAACGCCCCGCATTTTCTGCAGTACGCCCGCAAGGATCTGCCAAAAATCGCAGACCGCGTAGAAGGGAATCTGTACGAGCCGCTAGGATAACGAGTGATGGTAGGCGACCCGTCCGCGTCGTCTCACTTTCCCTTGTCGACCATCAACTCCCCACCCGATGCGTAACTTTCCTTTGAGACCTCATGGAAAGTGATGGTAATGCCCTCGCGCCGGGCTGCGGCTTCTTCGACGAGAGCGTCCGTTACGCGCTTGGCGATCTTGCGCTTCTGCTCGACAGTCCGTCCCTGCAACATCGTGATTTGAACGACCGGCATAACAGTTCTCGTTTTCCAGAAAATTGCTCCGCTCTCAGTTTCTTCGCTGCGAACTGAGAACGGAGACTGGGGTCTTGGTTATTTGGCCAGCTCGTAGCCCGCAAAGAAGAAGCTCAACTCAAAGCGCGCGGTATCTTCCGCGTCGGAGCCGTGAATTGCGTTGTGCTCGATGCTGGACGCCCATTTTTTGCGAATGGTTCCTTCCTCGGCATTTGCCGGATTCGTAGCTCCCATCAGCTTGCGAAGATCGGCGATCGCGTTTTCTTTTTCCAAAGCCAGAGTAACGATTGGCCCGCTCGACATAAAGTCGGTGAGCGACCCATAAAAGGGCCGGCTCGCATGCACCGCGTAAAACTGCTCGGCCTGATGCTTGGAGATTTCCAGCATCTTCATGGCGAGAATGCGGAATCCCTGCTTCTCGAATTGTTCAATGATGTCGCCCACAGCATTCTTGGCGACGGCGTCCGGTTTCACGATGGTAAGAGTGCGTTGCAGAGTCTTCATAGGGTCGTTGGTCGTTCGTCCTTAGTCGTTGGTAATTGGGATTTAGTCTCAAATCGCAAATACGCTTTGCTGTCGATTGTGTAGTACCTGTCATCCTGAGCGAAGCGAGGGATCTTGGTGTTTGCCTGCACAACCGGTATTGGCGCCACAGGCACAAACCAAGATCCCTCGCTTTACTCGGGATGACAACATCGTAAGTGGCAGGCGGGGTAGCAATCTAGACTTTCACGCCCAGCGCGGCCGCAAGTGTCTCGCCAATCGCCGCCGGGGATTTTGCCACGCGGATGCCCGCAGATTCCATAGCTTTTATCTTTTCCGCCGCCGTTCCCTTGCCGCCAGAGATGATCGCTCCCGCATGTCCCATCCGGCGCCCCGGGGGAGCGGTCTGCCCAGCAATAAAGCCGACCACGGGCTTCTTCATTGTTGTCTTCACAAATTCCGCAGCGGTCTCTTCGGCATCGCCGCCGATTTCGCCGATCATGATCACAGCTTCTGTCTCGGGATCGCGATTGAACAAGTCGAGCGCATCTAGAAAGTTGGTCCCGATAATCGGATCGCCACCAATGCCAATCGCGGTCGACTGCCCAATGCCACGCTGCGTAAGCTGGTGCACGGCCTCGTAGGTGAGAGTGCCCGAGCGTGAAACGATTCCGATCGATCCCTCTTTGTGAATCGAACCCGGCATAATTCCGATTTTGCATTTTCCCGGTGAGATTATACCGGGGCAGTTCGGTCCGATCAGCCGCGAGCGCCGGTCCTGCAGAAACTCCCACGCCTTCACCATGTCGAGCGTCGGAATACCCTCGGTGATGCAGACGATAAGATCGAGTTCGGCATCCGCCGCCTCCATGATCGCATCGGCCGCGAAAGGCGGAGGCACAAAAATCACCGTAGCATCGGCGCCGGTCTTCTCGGCGGCTTCCTTGACCGTGTTGAAAATCGGCCAGCCTTCGTGGGTGGTGCCGCCTTTGCCCGGCGTCACTCCGCCTAATACCTGCGTTCCATAAGCTGCGCAGGCTTTCGCATGAAATGTGCCTTCACGTCCCGTGAGGCCTTGCACAATCAATCGCGTCTGTTTGTTAACCAGAATTGCCATAATTGCGATTCCTCATTATCGCGCGGTTTTCATTACTGCACCATCGTCATCCCGAGCGCAGCGAGGGACCTGGTTCTTGCTGGCGTCATCACTTGGGCCGCTTCAGGCAAGAACCAAGATCCCTCGCTGCGCTCGGGATGACAGTGCGGAAAACATTTCCCTTAAACTGCCCGCGCCGCCGCCACCACCTTATCCGCTGCATCCTTCATGGTGTCGCACACCACGAAATTAAATCCGGATTCCATCAGAATCTTCTTGCCTTCGTTCACGTTCGTACCTTCGAGGCGGAGCACCACGGGGAGCCGAATGTTGGTTTTCTTTGCGGCCTCCACCACGCCGGTCGCCAGCGTATCCACGCGTAGAATGCCGCCAAAAATGTTGATCAGCACCGCCTTGACGCTCTTATCGCTGAGCAGGATTTCAAAGGCATGCGCCACCTGCTCGGCACTTGCCCCGCCGCCAACATCCAGAAAGTTTGCGGGCATGCCGCCGGCATATTTGATGATGTCCATCGTCGCCATCGCCAGCCCGGCGCCGTTCACCATGCAGCCCACGCTTCCATCGAGCTTGATGTAATTCAGGCTGTACTTCGAAGCTTCAACCTCGAGTGGATCTTCCTCCGTAATGTCGCGCAGTTCGCGGATATCGGGATGCCGAAACAGCGCATTGTCGTCAAATGTGAGTTTGGCATCCAGCGCGAACAATCGACCATCGGTCGTCGTAATGAATGGATTAATTTCGAGCAGCGACGCGTCCGTATCGAGAAACGCCCGATAGAGATTCGAGAGAAACTGCACCGCGGGATTGATCTGCTTCGCGCTAAGCCCAAGCCTGAAAGCCATCTTGCGCGCCTGAAACGCCTCCAGGCCCATGCCGGGATCGATATGCTGCTTCAAAATTGCATCGGGATTTTCCGCCGCCACCTGCTCGATTTCCATTCCACCCGCAGCTGAAGCCATGAACACTGGCTTGCCTTCCGCGCGGTCAACCAGAATTCCTAGATACAATTCTTTCTCAATCGGCAGAGTCTCTTCGATCAGCAACCGCCGCACGATGCGACCCTCCGGGCCCGTCTGATGCGTCACCAACTTCATGCCCAGCATTTTTTCGGCGAGATCCCCCGCTTCGCTCACAGACTTGGCGATCTTTACGCCACCGCCTTTGCCGCGCCCGCCCGCATGAATCTGAGCCTTTACCACAACGCCAGTAGAGCCAGCGCCGAACAGTTCTCGAGCGGCAGCCTCGGCTTCTTCGCGCGAAGTCGCCATCGTCCCCCGCGGCACCGTTACACCATACTTCTTAAGAATCGCTTTTCCCTGGTACTCATGGATTTTCATAATCGCGCTTTGCTCGTCAGCTAAGAATCGGAAGGAACCTGCTTGCGGCTATCGACTGAGGGCAGCAAACCTTCAATTTTATAGAAGGCCGACAGATTTGAGCAAACGTGGTCCTCCGCGTCCTTTCGATCGAAAGTACATCTAAGCTTAAACTGGAAAATGGAGAGCGGACAGAACGAAGGTCGGGGTGGCGAAACGAGAGTGCGAGCGATGAAGATAATTTCGCTGAACGTCGCACGGCCGCGCCTGACAGTCTATCGAGGTACAACGATCAGCACCGGCATCTTCAAGAAGCCGGTCTCCGGCCGGATAATCCTGCGCAGCTTGAATCTTGAAGGCGATCAGCAAACCGACCTGAGTGTTCATGGAGGTCCTCACAAAGCGGTCTACGCATACCCCTCCGAGCACTATGATTACTGGCGCAACGAATTGCCCGGGGTCGACTTGCCTTGGGGAGCGTTTGGCGAAAATTTCACAACCATAGGTCTCGCGGAGGACGCGGTTCACGTTGACGACCGATTCCGCGTTGGGTCGGCAATTGTCATGGTCCGGCAGCCACGCATGCCGTGCTACAAACTCGCCGCCAGGTTTGAGCGGGATGACATAATCGAACGATTCCTGTGGAGTGCGCGCAGCGGGGTTTATTTTTCGGTCGAACAAGAAGGCACGGTCGCTGAAGGAGACTCTATTGAACGCATTTCCAAGTCCGAAGAGGCAATTATGATCGCCGAGATGAACCGCCTCTTTACCAGCGAGAGATACAATCGCGCTCTCTTGCAAAAGGCCATCGGTACGTCGGCCCTTCCGGAAGACTGTCGCGAATATTTCTTACCCCGACTGAACGACCCCTCTGCCAGCGAAAGCTAGCCGCTCACCGGCTTTGTGGCTCATCCCTTACAATGCCGAGTGACGATGATCCTCGACGCCCTGCATCGCATTGCCAATCACGGCCAGTCGTTGCCGCGCGCCGAAGCCCGCGAAGTGATGGCGGAAGTGCTCGCGGGAAGCTGTACCGACGCGCAAATTGCCGCCCTGCTGACGGCTTTGCGCATGAAGGGCGAAACGGTGGAAGAGATCGTGGGCTTCGCCGAAGCCATCCGCGCTGCGGCAACTCCTTTTCCCGTCTTGCTTTCCGGCGAAAACAACGTCGGACCCTCTGCCCTCGACTTAAGTGGCACCGGCCGCGATGCGTTGCTGGAATCGTCCATCGTGGACACTAGCGGTACCGGCGGCGATGCCAGCGGAACCTTCAACATTTCGACCGCTACCGCGTTTGTCACGGCCGGCGCCGGTGTTCGCGTGGCGAAGCATGGCAATCGCAGCATCAGCTCGAAATGTGGCTCGGCTGACGTGATGGAGGCACTGGGCGTGCACATTCAGTTGTCTCCAGAGCACGCCGCTCAATGCCTGCGCGAAGTCGGAATGTGTTTTCTCTTTGCGCCCGACTTGCATTCCTCGATGAAGCAGGTGCAAAAAGTTCGGAGGGAATTGCGCCTTCGCACCATGTTCAATTTGCTCGGCCCGCTCACCAACCCCGCGCACGCTTCGGGACAAGTCGTCGGCGTCTACGCGCTCGAGATGGTCGAAAAGCTTGCCGAGGCGCTCAGCATGTTGGGACTGCATCGCGCGCTCGTGGTGCATGGCCTCGACGGTCTCGACGAGATCACCATTACCGGACCAACCCGCATCGCCGAAGCCCGCGACGGAACGGTACGCACGTATGAAGTTGATCCCGAAGAATTCGGGATGAAGCGAGCTACGCTCGAAGATATTTCTGGCGGAGATGCCACGGAAAATGCAGCCATCGTTCGCGAAGTATTGAGTGGGAAGAAATCGCCGCGCCGCGATGTGGTTCTGCTGAACTCCGCGGCCGCGCTGGTCGCCGCAGGACGAGTGGATCACCTGGCCGATGGGATTTCTTTAGCGACACATTCCATCGACAGCGGAGCCGCCGCCGCAAAGCTGACGGCATTAGCCGGCTTTACTTCGCGGCCTCGCCCGCTTCAACCTTAAACACATTATTCGTCGTGTCGCTCTCGGGCACGCTGCCGTCGTTGACCACAACTTCCGCCGGAAGAGCCGAGACTTCCATTCGAATTACCGTTTTACTCATGGCCCGAACCTCGATTCGCTTCGTAGTCTCGCCTTTGTCAGACTTCAGCGTGAGCGGGACTTCGGCTCCAACTGTGCCCAAATTGGCGACAGTGATGGTAAGCATGTAGGCCTCTTTCAAAGTCTTGCGTGGGAATACGGACTCCACTTTGAAGTCGGGTAGGCCACGGTCGCGATAAACCCAGTCGTCGAAAAACCACTCCAGGTCGCGCTGGGTTTGCGCCTGGATCAATCGCGGCATGTAAGACGGCTCTTTATCTTGTTCCGCGTGATAGGAAGCGATCGCTTTTTTCAGCGCCTGATCGCCCACCATGTCGCGCAACATCCACCACACACACATCGCTTTGCTGCGGTAACGTTCTTCGTCGTAGGTGTTGACCAAAGAGCGGTTTATCTCATCTTCAGACCGTGGCGGTGTTGTCTGTTTTTGGATCCCACCCTCGGTTCCAGCAAATGCGGAACGGTGCAGTCCCATGTAATCGAGCGCAGCCTGGCGTCCTCGTGCATTTTCCAGATAGAGCGCCTGCGCGAAGTGAGCGAGGCCTTCGTTGATCCACGGCCGCGGGGATGAAAAAGCCGCGTGCGAAAGCTGGTGCGTAGCGACTAGGCCCGCCAGCTTGGGATCAGAGCCGCTCAGCGGCGTTAATAGGAAAGCCCCGCTCTCAAATGGCGCGGCACTGGCGTCGCTGAGGTCGGTCGTCTCCGCCTTCGAGCGCGGCGCTCCAAACCAGTCCGTGATGAGAGGGACTACTTTCTCTGCCGCATCCGCGTAAGCCGCTGCCGCCGCATCATGACCGTGAAGATAGCGAACCGTGATGTCGGGCCGTTCCACAACCGCGTAGCTGGCAACCACCAACATTGGAACGATCGGTCCCAACGGCATAGGTCCGCAATCCGTGGTCACAGAATAGGGCAGACCCATCCGTTCATCCATCGTCACTATGCACATGGCGCCGCTGACGAAAATTTGTGGAGGTTCCCCTTCGCCTGTCTCTGTAATCTGGAAGCGCATCTTTGAGGCTAACTGCCGCGCCTTCAGCCGGCCCAGAACATCGAACAAGCTGTTTGCTTCGGAGAGATCGGCCTCTTCCGTCGCAATCGGATACCATGCCACATTGCCCGCGCCTCGTACGGCGGTGAAGGTTGAGCTGATCTGATCCCAGTCGCTGGTGCGAGCTACGTCTTCCGGCGTGCCGAGACGTTCAAGTCGCGTCGCATCCAGCGTAATCACGCCTTCGTATGCGAGATCCAACTCGACGCTGCCCTTGGGCGCGATTGTCTGAGGCAAAGTGACAATCGCTTCGGAAAGCGCGCCGGTGTGGTCGATGTCAGAGGTGTAAGTCTGCGTCACGAACTGTAAGGGCTTGTCGCCCGCCTTTACCGCGCGCCAATCCAGCGAAGAAGAAATTTGCAGCACGGCGACCTTCTGTGGAATCGGTGAATCGTTTCTGAGAACGACCTTGCCTCGAACGGCCAACCGTTGCTGCTCGGGCTCGACGCGAACGTTCAGGTCGTAGCTGACGAAAGTAAACGTCTCCCGGTCGAGCGAGAAAGCGTTCACCACAGAGACGCACAGAACTAAGAGAAGGAAACCAAGGCGCAAAATGCGCAACTTCATTTCGCACCCGAAGAAGCCTCTTGATTCAGTGCCTGTTCCCGCATCCGTCGCTGCCGCACAATTTCATACATCACCACCGCGCCGGCAACCGACACATTCAGCGAGGCCACCTTCCCCAGCATCGGAATCGAAACCAGAAAGTCGCACTTCTTTTTCACCAGATCGTGTAGGCCTTTGCCTTCAGCGCCCAGAACTAGGGCGCAGTCCATGTTGTAATCGAGGGCATCGTAGGTTTGCTTGCCGCGCTCGTCGAGACCGACTGTCCAAATGTTGCGGTCTTTCAGTTCCTCGACGGTTCGCGCGATGTTGGTGACTCTTGCGATGGGCAGGTACTCGCTCGCTCCGGCGGAGATTTTTGTGACGGTGCCGGTAACTGGGGCGGCGCGGCGTTCCGGAATCACCACGCCGTCAGCGCCGGCGGCGTCGGCAGTGCGCATGAGGGCGCCGAGATTGTGCGGATCTTCTACGCCGTCGAGGACGATGACAAGAGAATACTGCCCACGCTTGGCGCTGACCACGTCATCAAGATCGCTGTATTGCTTGGCCGAAGTGACGGCGACCACACCCTGATGGGCCGCGCGCCCTGCCATTTGGTCGAGTTCGGTGCGCGTGAGAAATTTCACCGGCACGCCGAGCTTACGGCAGTCTTCGATCATCCGCTGCAGGCGGATGTCATTGCGCTCCTTCGCCATGCCAACCCACTGGAAAGCCCGTCCCCGGGCCTTGAGCGCCTCGCCGACGGCATTGATGCCATAAATGTAATTCATGAATACTCAGTGTACCGAAAGCTTGGATTTCGGACAGCGCTTGTCACACGTTAAATAGGGAAGGGCACGACGTCCGTTCTTAGCCTGCCCTGAGCAAGCGAAGCCGTGCCGAAGGGTGCCGCAATGCCCGCGCTACCGTGGAAGAGCGGCGCTTCAGCTGTCCAGTTCCATGACATCCTTTACAAAACGTTCCGGGACATCCTTTACACTCCGGGCCGCAAGTGCCGCGGGCGGAGTGGAAAAATGCAGCCTCGGC